>BNJV01002047.1_pt1 | contig 114725 bp, 140 predicted proteins | sample 8540591 | NCBI WGS metagenome assembly BNJV01 (sample SAMD00202457, study PRJDB9452) | human saliva metagenome | host: Homo sapiens
GCCTACAGTGCCTGCTGGTGCGAACTCTGAGGATGCCCGTCTGGAATCGAGTGGGCTGGAGCGTCCGCGCCGCTCAGGGCGCTGATCGCCGTGTCCATGGACTCGACGAGCCTCGGGCGTCACCGCAGGACCGCCGACCCCGCCCGGTAGCGTCATCTCCGGGAATGGGGGTGTAGAGGACATTCGGCCTCCAGGTCGCGCCCTCCTGAGGGACTGCACAGACTCGGGCGTCCTCACGGAAGAACTGGGTGACGCGCTCGTCGGAGGCCAGGTGCTCCAGGACGCTGTCGGCCGACTTGTGCGCCGCCCGCCCCGGCAGCCGGCGAGGGAGGAATGTCGGTCTCGTCGTCGTCATCGATGGTGGGGGCGGCCCCTGGTACTCGATGACGACCAGCTGGGCTCCCCGCCGGGGAGAGCGCCAGAGCGTGGACGGGCTGTCCACCGGCCGCTGGTCGATGGCGCCGCCACGGAAGTCGTCGGTGATCCTGAATCCTCCAGGATGGCGAACTGCTCGCCGTTGCTGGTGTTGAGCCGGCGCGAGAGCTCCAGGATCTCGGCCTGCTGCTCGGGCCACGGAGGCGGCCAGGTCGCGCATCTCGCCGACGCACGCGTGAGTCCGCCCCGGAGTCGGCCAGGTCGGCGACGGTCTCATCGATCCGGCTGGGCTCGAGAGCATCGACGCCGACGACGCCCAGGGACCCGGCGAGCTCTGGAGACGCGCGATGTCGGCCTCGACCGCCACCTGCCGCTTGGTGCGTGCCGTGAACAGCGCCTGGCCTCGGAGAAGCTTCCGGCGGCCCCGGATCCGCCGGTTGACGGAGAGCTCGGCGGCCAGGTCGGTACCGCCGCTCAGCGGACTCGCGCTCAGGGCGGAGCGCGGCATGTAGGTCGCGGCGAAGTCCAGCAGCGCCAGGCACGCCTGTCCCGGCGTGAGCGTGACCAGGTGAGCCCGACGAGGCTGGTCGACGACGGGCGCTGTGCTGATACGGGCGCCTCGGCGCCCCCAGCGTCAGGATCAGGGACGAGGCACATGGCCACCGCGGCCAGCACACCGATCGCGCAGAGGAGCCCCTGGGTGCTGCTCATAGGCGCTCCACCACTGGGAGAACAGGCGTGGCAGGGCTGAGAGGAACAGGTCGTCCTCGGTGTCCTTGAGCTCGGGGGCGAGCTGCCAGACGGTGCGCACTCGTACATGCAGCACAGGAGGAACAGCACGACGCTGACCACCAGGATCCCCTAGACGGAAGCCCTGACGGGCGTTCGGCTCGGCGCCCGGCGTCGTGGCTCCATGGCGTCGGCCCGCACGCCGCGCACCCTGCTCGGCGGTGGCCCGCCCCAGCCCTGCATGGCGTGAGACGCCCCTGGCGCAGGTCCCCGTAGGGCACCCCCAGGTGACGGCCAGGTCGCCCCCAGGTGAAGTTCGCCAGTGCCACCACCGAGACGATGAGAGCGCCGCACGAACGGCGGCGCCTCGGTGAGGTTGGGGTAGCGGGGAGCCGGCGCCCCGGCCACCGTCCAGCCGTGCACGCCCGCGTAGGCGCGGCGGTGGGCGTCCAGGAGCAGGCAGGCGGCCATGAGGATGACGGACAGGGGATGGCGCTCAGGCCTCCGCCGTTGACCCGCCACAGGAACATGAGCAGCGCGGGAAACCGCCTCCGGAGTCGCCCTGGCCGAGCTGCTGGGCGATCCTGGCGATGTAGGTGGCGTGGTCGCTCACTGACTGCAGGATGACCAACGCCGGCAGTATCCAGGCCACGACCCGCAGCCACACGAGGTTCTTGGCGCCCTCGAAGGCCGGCGAGTCCTGAGACGCCACAGCGTGATGCGCCAGCGCCACTGCCATCGTGATGCTCGCGGTGCTCACCTGGTTGCTGACCGCCAGGACGTTGCTGTCCTCCTGGGTCATGGACCCTGAGGTCCACGGGTTGAAGGAGAACGGGCAGACGTCCGTTGCCCAGGACCGAGGAGAGCAGGCTGTTCTCCTCAAGAGCCCGGATGCCGTCCTTGAGGGCCGTCAGGCCGGCACCGGCGGCGAAACCCAGCAGGGCCCAGTCGGAGGCCGCCAGGCGGCGCATCCTGCCCCGGGGCCAGGAAGACCACGAGCACCAGAGGGACCAGCGGGACTGAGCACATCGAGGGCAATGGTCAGGGCGATGCTCATCCCGTTACCCATGACGGACAGCCCTGCACGGGTGCGTACCGCGCCTCAGCGATCATGGCCACGATGAGCGACCAGGCGGCGCCGACGCCGTACATGAGGATCACCGAGCGCCAGCTGATGGTCCGTGTGCGCCAGCAGGGCCACCACCATGAGGCACACGGTCATGAACGCCGCCGGCACGACTGCGTAGGCCAGCCGCGGCACCGTCACCAGGGCGGCGATGAGCAGCAGGATCATGAGGGCGTAGGCTCCGCGCACCACCAGGTTCAGAGCGCTGGACAGACCCGAGTGGCGGCTCCACCAGCGCCGGTAGGCGGAGGCGGCCTCCGCCACCGCTCGGGAGGTACCCCGGTATACCGGTAGTTGCTGCGATGTTATGGGCGCAGTCATGTTGTGGACTGTATGACGTATCTAAAGGCGCCCGCAAGGAAACAGGCCGATCGGTCGGCGGATTCACCGGTAGCGACATTTGCGCAGGGTCAGGGCGGGCTGCGCTCGGTTCTGGTGGCGTGAGCGCCACCAGCCGATAGGATGGGGGCGGCCGCGACTGGCGAGGGTGGGGCACCACCGGGAGTGGCCGAGGCCGTCCATGAGCGGGACGTCGCCCGCCTGGGCGTCCCGCCCTCACACGCCGAACCAGGAGCGCCATGTCCTCGTCCATGTCCCCGTCGTCGTCCCAGTCCTCGCAGTCCACGAACCAGACGGTTCCCCACCGCCCACGTCCCCACCGAGGGTCCTCGTCAGCCCCGACCGCGTGCCCCGTGCGCCGCGCCCTCGTCTCCGTCTACGACAAGACCGGTCTCGTCCCGCTGGCTCAGCGCCTCTGGCCGACGCCGGCGTCGAGATCGTCTCCACCGGCTCCACTGCCGCCACCATCGCCGCCGCGGGCCTGGCTGTCACCCCGGTGGAGGAGGTCACCGGCTTCCCCTGAGTGCTCTCGAGGGGCCGGGTCAAGACCCTCCACCCGGCCGTCCACGCCGGCATCCTCGCCGACCGCCGCAAGCCCGACCATCTCGACCAGCTGGGGACCCTGGACGTGACCCCCATCGACCTGGTCGTCGTCAACTCTCACCCCTTCTCCGACACCGTCGCCTCCGGAGCCCCCTTCGACGCCTGTGTCGAGCAGATCGACATCGGCGGGCCCACCATGGTGCGCGCCGCCGCCAAGAACCACCCCGCCGTCGCCGTCGTCACCAGCCCCGATCACTACGACGACGTCACGGCCGCCGTGCGCGAGGCGGATTCACCCTGGCCGGCGCCGCCGGCTGGCCGCCGAGGCCTTCGCCCACACCGCCGCCTACGACGCCGCCGTGTCCACCTGGCTGGCCGCGCAGGTCGAGGCCGACGACGTGCCGACGCCACGGACTCTGCCGACGCCCGCAGACGGGAACCGATGTGGGGAGCCTGCCGCGCTGCCCGGCCCTACGTCGGCGTCGGCTACGAGCGCCTGGCGGGCCTGCGCTACGGGAGAACCCGCACCAGCGGGCCGCCGTCTACCGCACCGCCGGGGCGAGCGGGGAGTGGCTGGGTGCCCGCCAGCTCCACGGCAAGGCCATGAGCTACAACAACTACACCGACACCGACGCCGCCGTGCGCGCCGCCTACGACCACGGCCAGGCCGTCACGGTCGCCGTCGTCAAGCACGCCAACCCCTGCGGCATCGCCGTCTCGGCTGCCGGAGACGTCGCCGAGGCCCACCGCAAGGCTCACGCCTGCGACCCGGTCTCGGCCTACGGCGGCGTCATCGCCACCAACGCCATCGTCACCGCCGAGATGGCCCGCCAGATCAAGCCGATCTTCACCGAGGTCGTCGCCGCCCCCGCCTTCGACGACGAGGCCGTGGAGATCCTGTCCACCAAGAAGAACCTCCGTCTGCTCGTCGTCGAGGCCCCCGAGCGCGAGGGCTACGAGATCAAGCAGGTCAGGCGGCGCCGTCATCCAGGAGCGCGACGTGCTGCAGCGCCGACGGCGATGACCCTGCAACCTGGACCCTGGCCGCAGGGCCCGGCCGCCGACGACGCGCTCCTGGCCGATCTCGTCTTCGCCTGGCGCTCGGTGCGAGCCGTGCGCTCCAACGCGGTCCTCCTGGCCCACGACGGCGCCACCGTCGGCGTGGGAATGGGGCAGGTCAACCGCGTCGACTCCTGCAAGCTGGCCGTCGAACGCGCCAACACCCTGGGTGCCCGCTCCACCGGTGACGCCGCACTCAACGGCACCCAAAGGAGAAGGGGCGCCGTCGGCGGGCCGACGCCGCCGAGGTCCTGGGGACTCGGTCGGCGACGCGGCCGCCGCACCGGAGCGCGCTCGAGGGGCCGTGGCCGCCTCCGACGCCTTCTTTCCCCTTCGCTGACGGCCTCCAGGTCCCTCATCGACGCCGGGGTTCGCGCCGTCGTCCAGCCCGGAGGCTCCATCCGTGACCAGGAGGTCATTGATGCCGCCCAGGCCGCAGGCGTCACCATGTACCTCACCGGCACCCGCCACTTCTCCCACTGAGCCGGCTTCGCCCCCTGTGCCCGATCTCGCGTCCTGGGCGACGGGCTGCGAGGGCGGCGCCGGAGAAGGTCGTGGACCCGACGCCCCGCGCGCCGATAGGCTCGCCACCGTGACTCACGACCCGCATCCCCAGCAGGCCGAGCACAAGGAGCCCTACCGCACCATCTGCGTCGTCCTCGTGGCCCTCGGCCTGGCGGCAGTCCCCGCCTTCGCGCTACTGGGCCACCGCCGCATCGCCGTCCTGTGGGCGGCCACCGGGATCCTGACGCTGGCCATCGTCCGGATCCAGCGCCCTGACGGCACCTGGCTGGCGGCACGCAGCCGCCTGTTCGACGTCGATCCTCGGCATCGGGCTGGCCGCCGTCCTGTTCCTCCCTGTCCCCGTACGCCAACCCTGCCCCGCGTCCTGTAGAGGCGACGCGAGCCGTGCACCGCCTGAGCTCTCACTGCCGACGGTGCGCGTCGCTCCCCCGTGTGATCTGCGCCCCTGGGAGTGCTCATTCTTCGGTCCGGTGCGACGCTGCGACCGAGTGGTATGGCACGCTGGCCCCAGTCAAGACGTCTTGTCATCTCGTTTCACACCCTGAAGGTCCCTGTATGCCACGCAATCCCTCGAGCCTCGACCATCCCTGGGCCCATCGTCTCAGCCACAGCATCCTGACCTGGGTCATTGGCGCGATCCTGTTGGCCCTGATCGTGGGCTCGCTCCGCATCGGCGGTCACCCGATCATTCCCAAGCCCGTCGGCAACGTCTTCGCGACCTTCTCCGACCTGTTCAGCCAGTTCCTCAGCTTCTCCATCCCGCTCATCATCATCGGTCTGGTGACCCCCGCCATCGCCGATCTGGGACGCGGGGCCGGCAAGTGGCTCGGGATCACGACGGCTCTGGCCTACACCTCGACCCTCTTCGCCGGCTTTCCTCACCTTCCTGGTGTGCGCCGCCACCTTCCCCCGGCTGCTCGCCGGAACCTCTCTGGCTGATGTCGCCAAGCCAGAGGGGGCTCTGAGCAGCTACTTCACGGTGGAGATGCCGCCGGCCGTCGAGGTCATGACCGCCCTGCTGCTGTCCTTCGTCCTGGGCATCGGTCTGTCCATGGTGCCCCGGGGCGTGCTGCGCAAGGGCTTCATCGAGTTCCGAGCCATCATCACCCGCCTCATCGAGCGGATCATCATCCCGCTGCTGCCCCTGCATATCTTCGGCATCTTCCTCAACCTCACCTACACCGGGGCGGCCGGGGCGGTGATGAAGGCGCTCCTGCGGGTCGTCGTCGTGGTCCTCATCCTCGAGGTCGTCATCCTGGGCATCCAGTTCCTCACCGCGGGACTCATCGGCCGCCGCAACCCGCTCAAGGCACTGCTCACCATGCTCCCGGCCTACCTGACGGCCCTGGGCACCTCCTCGTCTGCGGCCACGATCCCGGTCACCCTGCGTCAGACGAAGAAGAACGGCGTCTCCGACGCGGTGGCCTCCTTCACCATCCCGCTGTGCGCCACGATCCACCTGGCGGGGTCGACCTCGAAGATCTTCTCCTTCGCCTTCGCGATCGTCCTCACCCAGGGCCTGCACGTGAGCACCGCCCAGTGGATCGGCTTCATCTTCATGCTCGGCATCACGATGGTGGCCGCACCGGGCGTCCCCGGGGGCGCCATCATGGCGGCCACCGGTCTGCTGTCCTCCATGCTCGGCTTCAACGACCAGCAGGTGGCCCTCATGATCGCCACCTACATCGCCCTGGACTCCCTTCGGCACCGCCACGAACGTCACCGGGTGACGGCGCCATCGCCATCATCGTGGACCGCATGGCCGGCGGCTCCGTCAATGACGAGGGCGACCCGGAGAACGTCCGTGAGCTCTCCTTCGACGGCATGGCCTACCTCCACGCCGTCAGTGTCGAAGGGGGTCGTCAGTCCCCGAGGAGCTCGAGGCCTCGGCCGCAGCCACCCGCTCCGGCGAGTAGAGCAGAGCAGTCAGCCGATCGGGCGCCGGGAGTCACAGCGACCTCGGCGCCCGATCCGTCGTCCGTCTGATCTCCAGTACCCTGCCGGTCTACTCTCAGCGACCGCGGGCCGGTCAGCGTGCGCAGCGGCCCGGGCTCGGCCAGGAGCTTGGCCGGCGGACCGGCCTGAACGACCGTCCCGGCATCCATGACGACGACGTGATCGGCCTGCTCGGACCACTGGAGGCGGTGAGTGATCTCGATGATCGTCGCCTGCGGAAGATAGGTGCGCACCCCGATGCGCACCCGCTCATCCAGGTCAGGGTCCAGGTGGGAGGTGAACTCATCGAGGATGAGCACCCCGGGACGGGCCAGGAGCGCCCGCGCCAGTGCCAGGCGTTTGTCGCTGGCCCCCGGACAGGGACTGGCCCGCGCTCGCCCACGAGGGTGTCGTAACCGTCCTCGAGGGCCTCGATGTCCTCGTCGATGCAGGCCGCCCGGCAGGCCCGGACCACCTGGGCGTCACTGGCCGACGGCGCCGCCAGACGCACGTTGTCCGCAATGGTGGCCCGCATGAGGTGGACCCGCTGATCCACCATGCCGATCTCCTGATAGAGGCTGATGGCACGTCAGATCGGTCACGTCCTGGCCGTCGATGAGGATGCGGCCTGAGTCCGGCTCATCGAAGCGCACCGCCAGCTGGGCCAGTGTGACTTGCCCGATCCGGAGGCCCCCACGATGCAGGTCCACCGTCCGGCCCTGGCCCTGACGCTGACGCCGCGGACGGCCTGCGCGGCGGTGTTGGGGTAGGAGTAGGAGACGTCCTGCCACAGGACCTCGTGGGAGATGCCGGCGGTCAGCTCCTGATCGCCGTCGCGCACCTCCACGGGAGCGTTGACAACCTCCCCACACTCTCTCAGCCGAGGCGAAGGAGGCATTGAGCGCGCCGGCGAGCTCCTCGACGCCGCGCACGGTCTCGGACAGCCGCAGCACCGCAGCGGCTGCGGCAGCCAGGAGGGGACATGCCCTGCGCCGGAGCCGGTGGCCGGACAGCATCGTGCCCCACGGTGACGACGGCGATCGGCGCGGTCAGGCTCGCCAGCTGGTTGATGCCCTCGTCGCACGGAGGCCCACTGGCCGTTTGGTCGCGCGGCACCGGCGATCTCGGCGTCGATCCTGGCCATCTCATCAAGACGCTCCTGGCTGCGCCCGTATCCCGACGACCTCGCTCATGCCCCTGAACGGTGTCGGTCACGTGCTGGGTGAGATCCGCCCGTGCCGCCGAGACCGAGCGGGAGGCATCCACCGAGGTGGCGAACCCCAGGCGGGGCACGATGAGCAGCTGGAGCGTCACGAAGGGGAGCGCCGCCAGGGCCACCAGCCAGGACACCCGCAGGCCGATGACCGTGAGCACCGTGATCGGGACGACGACGGCGCAGACCGCCGGAGCAAAAGTATGCGCGAAGAAGGCCTCGATCCGGTCCACGTCCTTGGTGGCCCGCGCCAGCAGGTCGCCCGAGCGCGACGTCGCACTGACCCTGGGGGAGCGGGGGATGAGGGAGCGGAAGATCTGGCCGCGCAGCAGCTCGAGCGCCTTGAAGGCCACCAGATGACCGAGGAACTGCTCGGCGTAGCGCAGGGCCGCCTTGAGCAGGGACAGCCCCGCCATGACGGCCAGGACCGGCCAGATGGCGGACACTGGTGCGCCAGTCGTCATTGCCAGACCTGCCCGGGCCACGGCGTAGGCCCCTAAGGAGAACAGGGCCACGCCGCACAGCAGGTCGGTGATGCGGCACAGGGTGGAGCCCAGCAGCGGTGAGAGGACCGGGCGGGTGACCTGAAGCAGCCACCGCACCAGCAGCGCACGTGAGGGGGGTGCCTGCGTGGAGGCATCGGCCCGACCGGCTCCGCTGCGCTGCCCTGAGCCACCGGCCACCCGGGAGCGGGGCACCGATGATCGCCTCGACTGGTTCGATCGGATCATGCCCGCTCCTCCTGGTGATCCCCATCGGTGGCCTTGGGGGAGGACGCATCGGCCTCATGGGCGTCGGGCTCAGTGGCCTCCTGATCGGGCGCTGCGCCGGCGGGGCCGGGGGCACTGGCTCCACCCGCCTCGTGGACCGCCCCGGCCTCGACCCTCACGGTCCGGTCCACTGCGGTCAGCGCCCCGGCGCGGTGCGAGATGGTGACGACGGTGCGGCCCCGGGCCAGCTGCTCAATGGACTTGACGATGGCTGCTTCGCTGGCCAGGTCCACCTGGCTGGTGGGCTCGTCCAGGAGCAGCACGGGGCGGTCGGCCAGGAACGCGCGAGCCAGGGACAGGCGCTGGGCCTGACCGCCCGACAGCCCCAGCCCGGCCTCGCCGACCTGCGTCTCCAGCCCCTCGGGCATGAGCGCCACCTCCTTGTCCAGGCGGGCCACCTCCAGGGCCTGCCACATCTGCGACGGCGTTGCGTAGGGCTGGGCCAGGCGCAGGTTGTCGGCGATCGTCCCGGTGAACAGCCAGGTCGTCTGCGCCACCAGCGCGGAGGCGGAACGCACCTCGTCCTGGGTGACGGCGCTCAGCTCGGTGCCCTCGACGTGCACGGACCCGCTGCTGGGCAGCAGGTTGCCGGCGAGCACCGCCATGAGCGTCGACTTCCCCGCACCCGAGGGGCCGACAATCGCCAGGCTCTCCCCGCGCCGCACGCTCAGGTCCACGCCCTCCAGCACGGGGTCCGCGCCCCAGGCGGCCTCGACGTCGTCGAGCACGATGGATGACTGCGCGGTCGCTGCGGGAGAGGTCCTGGCTCCGGGACTCGTGGTGGAGTGGGCAGAGGGCGCGACAGGATCCTGCGGATGGCCCGCTGGTTGGCCATTCCGCCCATGCCCACGTAGAAGAAGGCGCCCACGTGAGCCAGCGGCTCGAGGAGCACGTAGGAGGTCAGGACGATCGCCAAGGCGTCACCGACGTCGATCACTCCGGTGGACAGACGCAGCAGAGCCAGACCCGCGGCCGCGGTGATGAGGAAGAGCGAGAACAGGCCGTCGGTGAGCAGGATGACGAGCTGGTTGCCCGCCAGCAGCCCCATGACAGCGCGCCGGTTCGACTCCCCCTCCAGGCGCAGACGCGCACTGGTGCGTTCCGCGGCCCGGGCCAGGGTGAGGGTCCGCAGCCCCTGGATCGCGTCGAGGTACTCGGCGGCCAGGCGCATACGGGCCCGTCGGGAGTCCCGACGACGAGGCCCTCAGCCGTGAGTGGCACCAGATGATGAAGGCCGGCACCATGATGACGGCCGCTGCCCAGGACCAGGGCGGGAACGACGTCGACCACCACGGCCAGCTCGATGAGTACCAGCAGAGGCGCTGCTGCGGCCGCCAGAGTGGGGGCCAGGAAGGTCTGACGGTAGAGGGCCACGCGCTCGGCGCCGTCGGTCAGCAGGGAGGCGGTCGCACCGCTGCGGACGTCGGCGGCGCGCGCGGGCCCCAGGCCCAGCAGGTGAGCCAGGGTGAGCCGGCGCAGGTGCGCCTCCTCAGTGATCGCACTGGAGCGAGCGACCCGCTGGGCGAGCAGCTGGCAGGCAGCGCTCAGGGACGGCTGCGGCCAGAGCCTGAGCGAGCAGGCCCGCTGCCGACGAGGATCTCAGCAGCGCGCCCAGGGCGCGTCCGGTGGAGATGAGGCACCAACCGGATCCCAGGGCGCCCAGGAGTGTCAGACCGAATGAGAGGGCGCCTGCTCGGCGCCCGGCGGGCGAGGAGACCGCAGGACGGGGCGGGGAACCGCGGCGCAGTGGCGCAAGGATGGACGCGGGGGATCGGCGTGAGCTCATCACGGTCCTGGAAGCGAGAAACGGGCTGGGGAGGCCCCAGCGTATCGACCAGGACGGGATGTTGTCAGGGGCGGCGAGTATCTCACTGAGATCACGGGTACCAGGAGGAATGCGACCTCCCCGGCTCTAGGGAGTGGTGAGAGTCACGAAATGTCGCGGACTGGTGTGTTCACCTGCGCGAACGTCATAGCGTTGTCCTGCCGGGCTGCCGCCTGCGGCCCGCGACGACACACGTCTCGAAGGAGTCCTCGATGGCAAACGCCCCCGTCAACATCACCGTCACCGGTGCTGCCGGCAACATCGGCTACGCCCTGCTGTTCCGCATCGCCTCCGGCGCCCTCCTCGGCCCGGACCAGCGCGTCAACCTCCGCCTGCTGGAGATCCCGCCGGCCGTCAAGGCCGCTGAGGGGACTGCTATGGAGCTGTTCGACTCGCCTTCTCGACCCTGGGCAGCGTTGACGTCTTCGACGACGCCAAGGCCGCCTTCGAGGGCGCCAACATCGCCTTCCTCGTCGGTTCCATGCCCCGCAAGGCCGGCATGGAGCGTGCCGACCTGCTCTCCGCCAACGGTGGCATCTTCGGTCCCCAGGGCGAGGCCCTCAACGCCGGCGCCGCCGACGACATCAAGGTGCCTCGTCGGGCAACCCCGCCAACACCAACGCCCTCATCGCGGCCTCGCACGCTCCCCGACATCCCCTCCTCGCGATTCACAGCCATGACCCGCCTGGACCACAACCGCGCCCTGGCCCAGCTGGCCACCAAGGCCGGCTGCCACGTCACCGACATCGACAAGGTCACCGTCTGGGGCAACCACTCCTCCACCCAGTACCCCGACCTGACCCAGGCCACCGTCAAGGGCGCCCCGATCACTGACATCCTGGCCGACCGGGCCTGGGTCGAGAACGACTTCATCCCGACCGTCGCCAAGCGCGGCGCCGCCATCATCGACGCGCGCGGCGCCTCCTCGGCGGCCCTCAGCGGCCTCGGCCGCCATCGACCACGTGCACGACTGGGTGCTGGGCACCTCCGGGTCCTGGACCTCCTCCTCGATCATGTCCGACGGGCTCCTACGACGTGCCTGAGGGCATCATCTCCTCCTTCCCCTGCACCTCGGAGAACGGTGAGTGGAAGATCGTCCAGGGTCTTGAGATCGACGACTTCTCCCGCGGCAAGATCGACGCCTCGGCGGCCGAGCTCGTCGAGGAGAAGAACACGGTGGCCTCCATGGGGACTCATCTGAGCCCCTCGCACCCTCCGACTCGGCGCCCGGGCTCGGCCTGAGACCCCTGCTCGGGCCCACCCCGTTCCTGGTATGGACCACCTTGGGGTGCGGGGCAGTGAGGCCTCGTCCGCTCTCCTCAGGTCCTCGCCGCTCATTCGAGCGGCGAGGACCCTTTTTCATGCTCTGTGGTGGATGGGGGTGGTGGATGAGCGTTGACATTGCTGGTATAGACCTGTGGCTCACGACCAGTATAATGATTGTTTGCGCAATGTATGCTTGAGTTTCACTCAGTTTGGGTCTACTCTCTGGCGAGATCAGATGACTAGACAACATCTGATCCTCCCGCCCGCGGCAATGGTGCCGTGGTCATGAGACACCGTCGTTTCTAAGGAGCAGTCCTATGCGTTCCACCCACTACCTCTCCCGTCGTGCCGTGCTGGCGGGGCTGGGAACCACTGCAGTCGCCGCTACCCTGGCCGCCTGCGCCACCTCCGGCAGCTCCGGCTCGAAGTCCGCTGGAGCCGCCGGTGAAGGGGACGCCAGCCAGGTCGACGTCGTCACCTGGTGGTCGGCCGGCTCGGAGAAGCTCGGCCTGGATGCCCTGGTCAAGGTCTTCAACCAGCAGTTCCCCAAGACGAAGTTCGAGAACAAGGCCGTCTCCGGTGGTGCCGGCAGCCAGGCCAAGCAGAAGCTCGCCGCGGACCTGGCCGCCAAGAACCCGCCGGACACCTACCAGGCCCACGCCGGTGCCGAGATCAAGGACCACATCGAGGCCGGCTACCTGCTGGACGTCTCCGGCCTCTATGAGGAGTTCAAGCTCAACGAGGCCTTCCCGGCCACCCTCATGGACCGTCTCAAGGACCCGACGGCAAGATCTACTCCGTGCCCTCCAACATCCACCGGGCCAATGTCGTGTGGGCCTCGGTGCCCGCCCTCAAGGCCGCCGGGCTCGACCCGACCAAGCCCGCCACTTCCATCGACGCCTGGATCGCCGACATGGAGAAGGTCAAGGCCGCCGGCCTGACGCCCATCACCATGGGCATGGCCTGGACCCAGCTCGAGCTGCTCGAGACCATCCTCATCGCCGACCTGGGCGTGGACGCCTACAACGGGCTCTTTCGCTGGCAAGACCGACTGGGGCGGCGCCGAGGTCACCAAGGCGCTGGGTCACTACAAGACCATCGTGGGGTTCACCGACTCCTCCCTCTACACCGAGGACTGGGAGCCCGCCATGAAGCCCATCATGGACGGCAAGGCCGCCTTCAACGTCATGGGTGACTGGGCCGTGGCCGGCTTCGACGCCGCCGGCAAGAAGGCCGGCCAGGACTACGTCTACTTCCCGGTCCCGGGCACCGACGGCGTCTTCGACTTCCTCGCCGACTCCTTCACACTGCCCGACGGCGCCAAGCACCCCGGTGGAGCCAAGAACTGGCTCAACGCCATCTCCTCCAAGGACGGCCAGATCGCCTTCAACACGGTCAAGGGCTCCATCCCCGCCCGCACCGACCTCAGCGACGAGGAGAAGGGCAAGTTCTCCGAGTACCAGCGCTCGGCCATGGAGTCCTTCGCCAAGGACAAGATCGTCTCCTCCATCGCTCACGGCGCGGCCCCTGCCCGCAAAGGCCACCAACGCGATGAACGATGCCCTGACCAAGTTCGCCCAGGGCGCCTCCGACGTCACCGCCCTGCAGGCCGACCTCAAGGCCGCTGCCGCCTCCTGATCGGTTCCCCGGGGGTGGGAGCGGGCCGCGCATCCGCTCCGGCTCGCCCCGCCCCGGGGCCGACCTCTCACCGATCATTCAGCCGGCTGTCATCACTACGACAGACGGATCCTTCCGTCACCTACGCATCTGGAGAACCTTGTGAGCACCAAGAGCGCCCCCGTGCGGCGCCGTCGGGCGAGCTGGAGGCAGTGGGGGCCCGGCCTCCTCCTCATCTCGCCCTCGATCATCCTCGTCGGCGTCTTCGTCTACGGGATGATCGGGATCAACATCAACACCTCCCTGCTGGACATGCACACCGCCGGTCAGGTCTCCGGACGCCGGGGCACCACCGTCGTCGGCCTGAGCAACTTCACGACCCTGTTCGGCAACCCGGACTTCCGGCACTCCTTCATCAACCTCATCCTGTTCACGGTCACGTTCCTGGCCGGCACCCTCGTGGTCGGCTTCCTGTGGGCCTGGCTCCTGGACCGCCCCATCAAGGGGGAAGGGGTCTTCCGCTCCATCTTCCTGTTCCCCATGGCCGTGTCCTTCGTGGCCTCGGGCGTGGTGTGGCGGTGGCTGCTCAACTCCGCGCAGGGCGAGAAGGCCTCGGGGCTCAACCGTCTCTTCGAGATGACCGGCCTGAGGTTCCTGGAGAACTCATGGACCCAGAACACCACCTGGGGGATCCTCGCCATTGCGCTGCCGGCCGTGTGGCAGCTGGCCGGTTACGTCATGGCCCTCTTCCTGGCCGGCTTCCGTGGCATTCCCGACGACCTGCGTGAGGCCGCCCGGGTCGACGGCGCCAGCGAGTGGCAGCTCTACAAGTCGATCATCTTCCCCCAGCTGACCCCGATCGCCCTGAGCGCCGTCATCATCATCGGGCACATGTCCCTGAAGTCCTTCGACCTCATCATGTCGATCACGGACCAGCGGACCTACTCCACCAAGGTCCCGGCCATCGACATGTTCAACTTCATGACCGACAACGACTACTCCAACGCCGCCGCCGTCGGCACGATCCTGCTGGTCCTGGTCGCCGTCGCCGTCATCCCCCTACCTCATCCACGACGCCAAGGGCCGGAGGTGAGCGGCGATGGCACAGTCACTCACGACGCGCAGCCCGCGCCGCCCCGGCTGGGGCCAGACCGTCCGGTTCATCCTGCTGCTGGCCTCGGTGGTCCTCGTCCTCATCCCGGTCTACGTCCTGCTGGTGACCTCCTTCAAGGGATCCGCCGACGCCGACCCCTCGCGCACCTGGTACCTGCCCGAGGTCTGGGTCACCAAGAACTGGGCCAACGCCTGGAACCAGCTCAGTGGTGGGCTCGCTGCGCTCGCTGGCCCCTGGTCATCCCTCCTCGATCATCTCGGCGATGCTGGGCAGCGCCAACGGGTTCGTCCCTGTCCAAGTGGCGCTTCCCCGGGGCCAACGTGGTCTTCACCCTCGTCCTGTTCGGCATGTTCATCCCCTACCAGGCGGTCATGATCCCGCTCATGCGACTGGTGACCAGCGCCGACCTGGGCTTCGGGATCCACACGCTGATCCTCATGCACGTCGTCTACGGCATCCCGATCACGACGCTCATCTTCCGCAACTACTACGAGACCATTCCCAACGAGCTCATTGAGGCCGCCCGGGTCGACGGGGCCGGCATGCTGCGCACCCTACGTCTCGGTGGTCCTGCCGATCTCGGTGCCCAGCTTTCGTCGTCGTCCTCATCTGGCAGTTCACCTCCGCCTGGAACGACTTCCCTGTTCGCCCTGTTCTTCGGCGGCGGGGCGCAGTCCGGGCCGGTGACATTGGCGCTGAACAACCTGGCTCACGGGTCGATCCTGGCCGACTACGGTGCCTCCATGTCCGGTGCGCTCATCGCCTCGGTGCCGACCCTGGCGGTCTACATCCTGCTGGGCAAGTACTTCGTCGGCGGCCCTCATGGCCGGATCCGTCAAGGGCTGAGGCCGGTCCCAGAGGGCCGCTCACCCTCGCGTCCCCTGCGGACCCCCCTGCTCATCGCATCCGGCTGCCGCCCCCGGCTTGGGGACGGCAGCCGGATGTGATGAGATCTGGTCATGGCACGTCGCAGATCCAAGCGCCCCTACGGGCAGGGGCACATCCCCTGAGCATGGACCGTCTCGCCTCCGTGCCGCGCACCCAGACCGGTCCCGGCGGCGCGGACTTCACCGTGCGCCACCTGCGTGGTGGGGACAAGTCCTACACCTGCCCCGGTTGCCACCGCGTCATCCCCGCCGGCACCGCGCACGTGGTGGCCTGGACCAACGAGTCCCTCTTCGGAGCCGACCGGGGACTGGAGGAGCGGCGCCACTGGCACACCTCGTGCTGGGAGCGCCGCCTCTGGTAGAACCCGGCACCGCGGTGGGAAGCGGTGGGGCTGAGAGTCACACGAGCGGCTCGGGGAGCGCTCCTCCCAGCCCGGCAGCAGGCGGTCGAGCGCGAAGCGCAGCGGCACGACGTCGCCGTCACGCCCGCCCTCGCCAATGGTCATCGGCACGGGTTGACTCTCGGGCCTGACCCCGCGCAGGCGGTGCCGAAGGCTCAGCGGCATCGACAGGACGTAGTAGTTCCCCTCCGTGTCGATACCGACCTTCTCATCGGCCCTCAGGTACCAACCGTGCAGCGGGGTGCGGGCACTACCGCCCGCGTAGCCGCGCACCCGCAGAGGAACGTCCTCAAGGCCCTCTTCGCGGGCGACCCTGAGGAAGAGCCCCACGATGCGGCAGGCCCGGGCGTGCTCGGCGTCCTGATGCTCCTGGAGCATGCGGGCCCGCTGCATGGCCGCTCGACGACGCGACGCCGCCCAGTCGGAGTCACCAGGACCGGAGGTGCTGGTCGACTCGGTCTCGAACCGGGCGGCGTCGTCGGTGGTCACTTCTGCGTCTCAGCGGCGACCTTTGCCCTGGCGGGGGTGGCGATTGCCTGCGTTACCGGAGTTGTTCGAGCTCTTACCGGGGTCCGGAACGTGCTCAATACGACCGGCTCCACCCTTCTGGGCGTTCTTCGGTGCCGACTGCGCGCCAGCCTGCTGGCCACCGCCCGAGGTCGCAGCGGCCTTGCTGCCGGCCGACGCAGGGGCCGCCGAGGTGGCCGACGGTGCGGAGGCGGCGCTGCTCGAGCCGGCGGAGTGCGCGCTGCTGGCACTGCCGGATGCGGCTGGCTCCGCCGAATCCGCGGAGGACTGGTCCGGAGCCGGAGCCGGGCCTCGACTCCTGAGGCAGGGCCGCGACGTGGTCGCTGAAGGTGGGAGCCTGGGGCAGTACGCCTCCCAGGACGCCGCGCATCTCGGTGAGGTAGGCGGCGACCGAGTCGCGCTGGCGCTCGAGCTCCTGGAGCTGACGGGCGGCCACCTGGGCGGTGACGTCGGCGTCCGCGCGGGCGTCGCTGATGATCTGCTCGGCCTCGATCCGTGCCTGTGCCAGGGTCTCCTCAGCCTGGGCGACCGCCTCCTCCTGGCGCTTGCGGGCCTCGGTGTCGGTGCGGGCGCGGACCTCCTCGGCCCGGGACAGCGCCTCCTGAAGACGCTCCCTCGGCCTCCTGGGCCTGGATCTGGGCCTGCTCCCTGCATCTCGCGGATGCGCTCGCGCGTGGCCTCGTGGGCGTCGGAGTCCTCCTGAGCGGCCTGCTCGTGCGCCGCGGCGATCTCCAGGGTCGCCTGCTGGCGCAGCTCGGTGGCCTCGGAGCGGGCCGCGGCCGCCTCGTCGGTGGCCGAGCGACGCAGTGTCTCGGACTCGTTGCGCGCCGAGGTGAGGATCTCCTCGGCCTCGCGCTTCGCCTTGCCGACGGTCAGCTCGGCCTCCTGCTTGGCGGCCGAGAGGATCTCCTCGGCCTTCGCCGTGGAGGTCTTGTGCAGCTCGTCGGCCTCGGCCGCGGCCGCCTCTCGGTTGGCGGTGGCGTCGCGCTCGGAGGTGATGGCGATCTCGGCGGCCTGCTTGCGAGCCTGAGACAGGACCAGGGCGGCCTCAGCTCCGCGGTGGCTCGCATCTCGGTGACGGCCGCCTCGGAGTCGGCGGAGATCTGGGCGGCCTTGCGTGAGGCGGAGGAGACCAGCTCCTGGGCGCGGGCCTCGGCGTTGGCCAGGGCGGTCGAGGCCTCCCCCTGGGAGCGGGAGCGCAGCTCACTGGCCTCTCGGCGGGCGTCGGCGAGCAGGGTCGCCGCCTCCGAGGCGCTGCGCTCGGAGAGGTTCTTGGCGTTGGTTCGGGTCCGGGTCAGGAGGGCGTCGGCCTCGGCGTTGGCCTTGGACAGGACGGAGGCGCTCTGCTCCTCGGCGCTGCGCAGCAGCTGCTCGATCCGTGAGCCCAGGCCTGCGTAGGTCGGCTTGTCGGACTCCCGCAGCCGGCGCTGGGCGTCGGCCAGCTCGCCGGCCAGCGTCATGGCGCGCTGGTCAAGACTGGCCACCTCACGACGGGCGTCGGCCAGCTGACGCGAGAGCTGCTCCAGCTTCCGGTCGACCTGGGCACGGTCGTAACCGCGCATCGTGATGGCAAACTCGCTGTATTCCTCAGCCACGTCGGGTTCCTCCTCCTGGCGAGCCGGGAACGCTCACCACCGGGCCAAGCCTAACGATTGGGTGTGATCCGGACGGTAAACACGAAAGTGTGACCATGCGCACAAGAAGTGAGTGTGGGATCCGTTCCTGGCCGAGTGAGAGCGGCCGGGGATGGTGATGCTGATGGTCTGCTCGGGCGCGATCGATCTCGTGCGCACGTTTCTCCTCGCGTTCCTCTGGCTCCGCTTCGAGACCGGAGCGCTGCTCGGTGGGCCGGTGGCGCTCTTTCTGTCGGGGTGATCCCGGGAGATGTCGATTCGCTCAGCGCGTGTCTGGTTGTGATCTTGCGCTGAGGTCGGTGCGGTCGCAGGGGTCCGTCATGCGATTCTGGTCCCCAGGCGGGCGCACGGTGAGCGCTCGCAGCGATACCCGGCTCCGTAGCCGGCCGTCGTCGAACCGTGTCCACGAACATAGGAGACCCGCGTCGTGAGTCGACGTATCTTGAGCGTGGTGGTGACCGTCCTCGGGCTGGTCCTGGTCGCCCTGGCCGTTTGCTCGGCCACCATCTGGAAACCCAGCTCCAAGGTCGAGGCGAAGCTCGCCTCCGGTCCTTCCCAGCCCCTACGTCTTCACAGCCCCCGGGGTTCTCAGTGGTGGGTCCGACGTCACCGTGACCGCGAGCTCCTCCGACGGCAAGGACGTCCACCTCTTCGTGGCCAGGGCGGCCGACCTCGACGCCTGGATGAGCCCCGACGCCGACAGGGCGCTTCCTTACACGGTGGTCACCCGTATCGACGCCGATGCCGGAAGTCTGTCCTCCAAGGACGAGACCCAGTACTGCCCCATCGGCCTCCGCCACCCCCGCCGCCTCCGCTCAGGCGGGGCGACGCCGTCGTCCGCCGGGGACGCAGTGCTCGGAGCGCAAGGCCAATGCCGTGACCGCCTCGGGCTCCGATATCTGGCTGGGGAGAAGACCGGTGGCTCGTCAGTCACCTTCAACACCGCGGAGGACGCTGACCGCGCCATGCTGCCGCGTAAGGACATCGACGAGCAGATCGTCGTCATGGCCATGACCGACGGCAAGGCCCCGGCTCCTAGTCTGACCGTCACCTGGGAGCGGCAGGTGGAAACGCCCTGGTACTTCTACGGGGGGCTGGTTCTGGGCGGCCTCTTCGTGCTCGTGGGGGCATTCCTGTTCTTCATCGACCTCCAGCTGCGCCGCGCCAATGTTGATCGGCGGACCCGTTCCGCCGAGCGTGCGGCCCGCATCGCCAACGCCGACTCCGTCTCCACCGAGGGTATCCCTCAGGTGGACGATCCCGACCGGCAGCTGACTCGCCGAGAGCTGCGGGTCAAGGAGCGCGCCGAGGCATCTGGCGAGCCCTGGACCGACCCGCGCACGGGACGCGTCTACCTCGACGGCATCGAGACGTCCTCCGTCCCCCAGGCGCCTGAGGCGCCTCCCCGCCAACGGTTACGGCTATGACCCCGCCGCCGGGATCAGCGGTGGGTCCAGCGGCGGGTTCGGCGACGAGCCTGACGGCGCCTACGGTGAGGGGCCCGGCGGTCAGGGTGACCATGCGGTTGCTGGAGTGACCCGAGGCGCGTCGGTCGTTCCCGGTCTTGATGAGGCCGCCACCCAGCAGTACCGAGCCGGCCGGGAGCCGGAGGGTCTCCAGGACGGCGAGGCGCTGTCAATCGCCTCGGATGCTGCCGACGTGTCCGACTCGTCGGCTCGCTCCAACCCCCGGCTCTCAGTGATACTGCAGCCGGCGCCGGCCACATGGCCGTGGGCGTGGACCAGATCGCCGACCAGCCCGCTGATGTCCAGGACCACTCCCGCTTCGCGCCGCCGGAGCACCGCACCAGCCACGTGGCAGGCGATGTCGATGCGCAGTCCTTCAAGACCGACACCGCCGAGCTCCAGGACGTGACGGCCTCGGCCCCGTCGCAGGACCCCAGCCTTCAGATGCCGACCGGAATCACCCAGCCGGAGGTGACCGACGCGTCGCTGAGCCGGAGTGAGCAGGAGGTCGAGCCGGCGCAGGGGACCTTCTCCCCGAACAGCTTCGGGGACTCCTCCGCGACGTCGACCACCGTGTCCTGGCCCTCCTACTCCGGCGGCGTCGAGCTGCCTCCCGAGACCGACCCCGCCGTCATCCAGGCCGTCGACGCCGAGCCTCTCGGCGAACCAGACCCCACCGCGGACCCCGACCACCAGGAGCACGCATGATGTCCACCCGTCGAGCCTTTTCTGAGCGCAGGCGGTGCCTCCGCCATCGCCCTGAGCCTGGCCGCCTGCTCGCGGTCCCAGACCAAGACCGCCGAGACCCTGGCCTCCGGCACGCCGATCGCCGAGCCCGTCCTCAACGACAAGCAGCTCGCCGAGATCCTCCAGCGCGTCCAGACCGGCCTGGCGGCGGCGGACAAGGAGAAGAGCGAGGCGAAGGTCAAGGAGGTCATGTCCGGGCCTGCGGCGCGGATCCGCGCCGCCGAGTACCGCACCGCCTCCGCCAGTGGGAACGACTCGTTCATCCACGCCATGACCACGAAGATCCAGGGCGGGGGCGTGGGGCAGACCGTCGGTTTCCCCCGTAACGCCGCCGTCGCCTCGGAGGGTGACAAGAGCGTCTCGATCATCTCCCTGGAGCAGGGCTCGGCCCGGGACCAGTTCAAGGTGTGGGGCTGGGTGCAGGGATTCGCCGCGCAGGCGAGCATTCCCGTGCTGACCAAGCAGTCTGCCCAGCGCGCCAAGCAGGTGACGGCCGAGTCCACAGGGCTGGTCGCCACCCCCAAGGCCGTCCTCGACTCCTATGTCGATGCGCTCAACCACCCCGACGGTGAGAACGGCAAGGCCTTCCCCGATGACAGCCTGCGCCGAAAGGTTCACGACGCCCGAACGACCGACCTGAGCAACTACGGGGAAGTGACCGTGACGGCGGTCCCCGGTCAGGACGGGTTCCAGGGCCTCCAGCTGGAGGAGGGGGACGGCGGGGCGCTGGTCTTCACCACCCTGACCTTCACGGTGGTCTACAAGCGCACCGTTGACGGCTCCGACCTCACCCTGCAGGGCGACGTCGCCGCCTACATGGGTGGCAACCAGAAGATCCTCGGCACCGTGACCGCCACCTACGACTCCATGGTCGCCTTCTCCATCCCCAAGGAGGGAACCGGTGAGAAGGTGACCGTTCTGGGCGCCGAGACAGCGCTCATGAAAGTGGAACGGGATGACTCCAAGACGCCCGCCCCCACGGCGTCGGCATCGGCCAAACCGTCCTGAGCGCCACCGATCCCCGGCCCGGCTCCATGACCACTTGGGGCCGGGCCGCTGGTGCGACCAGGCCTCCGAGCGGCGTGAGGCCTGTCAACCGCGCCGATACTAGGACAACGAAAGACCCAGACCATAGAAGCAACCGGGCTGCGGCCCGAGGAAGGCAGAGCTGCTATGAGCATGTTCGGCGCCGTCGACCTGTCCAGTCTCGCCCCCGCCAAACCTGCCGGCTCTACCGGTGGTACCCCGAGCCCCGCCACCAAGGGCCCCGCGGGAGCCTCCGGCCTGCCGGTGCCGCTCGTCGTCGACGTCGATGCCTCCAGCCTGCGCGACGTCGCCGAGGTCTCGACCCAGGTCCCCGTCATCGTCGTCCTGCACAGCCCGCGCAGCCAGGCCAGTGCTGATCTCGCCACCGTCCTGGAGCAGCTCGCCGGACAGTACGCCGGCCGCTTCCAGCTGGCGCGCGTGAACGTGGATGCCGCCCCGGAGGTCGCTCAGGCCCTCCAGGCTCAGGCCGTTCCCACCGTCGTGGCCCTCATCGCGGGCCAGCCGGTGCCGATGTTCCAGGGGACGGTGCCCCAGGAGCAGGTGCGCTCGGTCATCGACCAGCTGCTGGAGGTGGCGGCCGCCAACGGTGTCGACGGCACCATCGCCGTCGACGGCGCAGCCGGCGCTGACACTGAGGTCGAGCCCGAGGAGACGGAGGTCGAGCGGGCCGCCCGCGAGGCCATCGAGGCCGGGGACTTCGCCGCCGCCGAGGAGGTGTACACCCACGCCATTGCCCAGAACCCGGGCGACGACGACCTCAAGGTGGCCCGCAACCAGGTGCGTCTCATGGCCCGCCTGGACGGCCAGGACCCCCATCAGCTCCTTGCGGCGGCCGACGCCGCTCCCACGGATCTGGCCGCGGCCCTGGCCGGCGCCGACGCCGCCCTGGCCCTGGGGGATGTCAACGCCGCTCTGGGCCGAGCCCTGGAGGCCGTGCGTACCCACATGGGGGAGGAGCGGGAGACGGCCCGGCTGCGACTGCTCGAGCTCTTCGAGGTCATCGGCTCCACCTCCCCGGAGGTCGCCCAGGCCCGCCGCCGCCTGGCCACCATGCTCTACTGAGCCTCGATGGGTCCCGCTGAGGGCCTGGCAGCCCGGCGCACCAAGCACAACGAGCGCCCCTCACCAGTGCGGTGAGGGGCGCTCGTATGTGCCTTGACGATCAGGCGATCGGCTCGGGATCGATCTTCCAGACCTCGCGGGCGTAGTCGCTGATAGTGCGGTCGGAGGAGAAGCGGCCCGAGCGGGTGATGTTCACCCAGGCCTTGCGCTGCCAGGCGCGGGTGTCCGCGTAGTCGGCCGCCATGGCGTCCTTGGTCTCGCGGTAGGAGGCGAAGTCGCCCAGGACGTAGTAGACGTCGGCGGGCTCGTAGGAGGCCTCCAGCAGGCTGCGGCGCAGATCGGCGAACCAGCCCGAGCCGTTGTCATCGAGGGTGCCGTCGGTGAAGGCGTCCAGGACGCGCTTGAGACCGGGGACGTTCTCGTAGTGCCACACGGGGTCGTAGCTCTCGCGCAGGGAGGGCAGCTCGTCCTCGGTGGCGCCGAAGATGTAGGCGTTGTCGTCCCCGACGGCCTCCAGGATCTCCACGTTGGCGCCGTCGAGCGTGCCCAGGGTCAGGGCGCCCGTTCATCATGAACTTCATGTTGAGGTGCCCGAGGCCTCCCTTACCTGCCATCGAGATCTGCTCGGAGACGTCGGCGGCCGGGATGATGTGCTCGGCCGGGGAGACGTTGTAGTTATGGACGAAGACGACCTTGATGGTCTGGGAGACCACAGGGTCGTTGTTGACCAGGTCGGCGATCGCGTTGATGAGCTTGATGACGGCCTTGGCCCGGATGTACCCGGGAGCCGCCTTCGCCCCGAAGATGAAGACCCGCTTGGGGACCTGCAGGCTCGGGTCCTGCTTCATGCGGAAGTAGAGGTCCAGGATGTAGATGGCGTTGAGCAGCTGGCGCTTGTACTCGTGGAGGCGCTTGATCTGGACGTCGAAGATCGCCTCCGGGTCGATCTCGATCCCCTCGCGACTGGGCGATCCAGGCGGCGAAGTCCGCCTTGTTGGCGTGCTTGATCTCCGCCAGGCGGTCGTAGACGGACTCGTCCACGGAGTCGGTGTGCTCGGCCAGGACGGAGAGGTCCTTGACCCAGGTGTCCGAGCCGGTGACCTCGTCCAGGAGCGCCGACAGGCGCGGGTTGCACTGGCGCAGCCAGCGACGCGGGGTGACGCCGTTGGTCTTGTTGTTGAAGCGCTCGGGCCAGATGGCGTGCCACTCGCCCAGGGTCTCGCGCTTGATGATCTCGGTGTGCAGCGCGGCGACGCCGTTGATGGAGTAGGAGGCGTAGCAGGCGATCCACGCCATGCGCACCTTGTCGCCGGAGATGGGGGCCATGTAGTCGATGGTGCCCTGCTCCAGGCCGCGCTCGGCCATCTCGAGGCGGAAGCGGCGGTCGATCTCGCGAACGATCTCGGTGATGCGCGGGAAGAGACGGTCGAAGATGGAGATCTCCCAGGTCTCCAGGGCCTCGGCCAGTACCGTGTGGTTGGTGTAGGCGAAGGTCTTGGTGACCACCTCCCAGGCCTGCTCCCAGCCCAGGTGGTGCTCGTCCAGGAGGATGCGCATCAGCTCGGGGATGGCGAGTACCGGGTGGGTGTCGTTGAGCTGGATGGCGTTGTAGTCGGCGAAGCCGGACAGGTCCTCACCGTGGTGGCTGACGTAGTTCTCAACGATCTGCTGCAGGGAGGCCGAGCAGAAGAAGTACTGCTGGCGCACCCGCAGGACCTTGCCCTCGTAGGTGGTGTCGTTGGGGTAGAGGACACGGGAGATGTCCGAGGTGCGCTCGCGCTCGACGATGGCCTCGGTGAAGCGCTGGGAGTTGAAGGCGTCGTAGTCGAACTCCTCGAGCGGCTCGGCCTTCCACAGGCGCAGCGTCCCCACGTTCCTGGTGCCGTAGCCGGTGATGGGCATGTCGTAGGGGATGGCGCGCACGGTCATGTCCTGGTAGCGCACCAGGCGCTGGGCCTCCTCGTGGCGGATGACGAAGGGGTAGCCCTCCTCCATCCAGGGGTCGGGGTGCTCGGTCTGGAAGCCGTCCTCGAAGAGCTGCTTGAACAGCCCGTAGCGGTAGAGGATGCCGAAGCCGTTGACCGGCAGGTCGAGGGTGGCGCAGGAGTCGAGGAAACAGGCGGCCAGGCGTCCCAGACCGCCGTTGCCCAGGGCGGCGTCGGGCTCCTGTTCCAGGACGTCGGTGAGGTTGACTCCGAAGGAATCGACGGTCTCGCGCGCCTCGTCGACCATCCCCAGGTTGGAGAGGTTGTTGAGCAGGGCGCGGCCCATGAGGAACTCGGCGGAGAAGTAGTGCTCCTGGCGTCCGGCGCTGTACTTCTGCTCGGTGGCGTACCAGTCGTCCGCGATGGTGTCGACGACGGCGGCGGACAGGCCCCTGCCAGACCTCCATGAGGGTGGCTGCGGTCTCGGGCCGACCGGATACGGCGCGCACCTGCGCGGGGGCGCTCGTGACCAGCTTCTGTGTCATTCTTCTTCCCTTGTCAGGCATCGTGGTCGCCGACTGCAAGACTCTTGCATCGGACTGAAAACATCGTACATCGACGGGGCCGGACCGACCGGAGCGCGCAGGGAGCACAGGGCAGCCGGAGGCCGCGCGCCTGTGCGAGACAAGGCCCAGACTACCGGCTCATAGGGTGATGGCGGAGGGTCGAGTTCAAGGTTCTGATCACGTTATGGGGCATCAGACCGCGGTGGGGCGAGAGGCTCATGCCCCTCACCCCACCGCGGTGCGTGGTTTCAGCTCGGGTCAGTCCTGAGCCGGACGCAGGAAGACCGCTCCCATTGGGGGACCTCGCAGGCGCACCGAGGCCGGGCGCCCGTTCCAGGGCAGGTCCTCGGCCTCGACACGGCCCAGGTTGCCCACGCCGGAGCCTCCGTACTCCTCGGAGTCGGTGTTGAGGACCTCCTCCCAGTCCCCGGCGAAGGGCAGGCCCACCCGGTAGCCCCTCGTGCGGGGTGCCGGCGAAGTTGACGATGCAGACCATCAGGTCGGCCCTGCCCGTCGGCGTCGGTCCCCTTGCGCAGGTAGGACAGGACGTTGTGGTCGCCGTCGCCGGCCCTCGATCCACTCGAATCCCCGGTGGGAGAAGTCCTCCGACCACAGGGCCGGCGAGCTCAGGTAGAGGCGGTTGAGGTCGCTGACCAGGGAGAGCAGCCCCTGGTGGCCGGGGTCATCCAGGATCCACCAGTCCAGGGACGTGTCCGCGTTCCACTCGGTTCCCCTGCCCGAACTCCCTGCCCCATGAACAGCAGCTGCTTGCCGGGGTGGGACCACTGGTAGGCGTACAGGGTGCGCAGGCCCGCCAGCTCCCTGCCAGGGGTCGCCGGGCATCTTGGACAGCAGGGAGCCCTTGCCGTGGACGACCCTCATCGTGGCTCAGCGGCAGGATGAACTGCTCGGAGAAGGCGTAGACGAGGGAGAAGGTCAGCTCGCCGTGGTGGTAGCGGCGGTTGACCGGGTCCTCCGCGAGGTAGCGCAGGGTGTCGTTCATCCAGCCCATGTTCCACTTCAGTCCGAAGCCCAGGCCGCCGTACTCGGTGGGGGCGGTGACGCCCGGCCACGCCGTGGACTCCTCGGCGGCCATGATGATGCCGGGGTTCTTGCGGTAGGCGGTGGCGGTGGCCTCCTGCAGGAAGCTGATGGCCTCCAGGTGCTCGCGGCCACCGAACTGGTTGGGGTGCCACTGGCCGTCCTGGCGCGAGTAGTCCAGGTAGAGCATGGAGGCCACGGCGTCGACGCGCAGACCGTCGGCGTGGAACTCCTGGAGCCAGTAGAGGGCGTTGGCGACGAGGAAGTTGCGCACCTCGTTGCGTCCGAAGTTGAACACGTAGGTGCCCCAGTCGGGGTGCTCGCCGCGCTGAGGGTCTGGGTCCTCGTACAGCGGGGTGCCGTCGAAGCGGGCCAGGGCCCACTCGTCCTTGGGGAAGTGGGCGGGCACCCAGTCCAGGATGACGCCGATGCCGGCCTGGTGGAGCTGGTCCACCAGGTAGCGGAAGTCGTCCGGGGTGCCGAAGCGCGAGGTGGGTGCGTAGTAGCTGGTGACCTGGTAGCCCCAGGAGCCGCCGAAGGGGTGCTCGGCCACCGGCAGGAACTCCACGTGGGTGAAGCCGGCCTCCTGACGTAGGGGACCAGCTCTCGGCCAGGCCACGGAAGCCCAGTCCCCTGGCGCCACGAACCGATGTGGACCTCGTAGATGCTCATCGGTCCGCTGTGGGGGTCGGTGGTGGCGCGCTTGGCCATCCACTCCTGGTCCTCCCACTCGTGGAACTGGTCGGTGACCACCGAGGCGGTGGCCGGGGGACCTCGGTGGCGCGGGCCATCGGGTCGGCCTTCTGGTGCCAGGGAGCCCGTCGGCGAAGCAGATCTCGAACTTGTAGCGCGCGCCGACGCCGACGCCGGGCACGAACAGCTCCCACACGCCGGAGGAGCCCAGGGAGCGCATGGCGGTGGCGGTGCCGTCCCAGTAGTTGAAGTCGCCGACGACGCGCACGGCGCGGGCGTTGGGGTGCCCACACGGCGAAGGCGGTTCCCTCGACCTCGCCCATGGGGCCGTCGTAGTGCTTGACGTGGGCTCCCAGGACCTCCCACAGCTCCTCGTGGCGGCCCTCGGAGATGAGGTAGGTGTCCATCTCGCCCAGAGTGGGCATGTAGCGGTAGGGGTCGTCGACGGTGGTGGTCTCGTCGCCGTAGGTGACCTTGATGCGGTAGTCGGGGATCTCCTGGCCGGGCAGGACCGCCACCCACACGCCGTCCTGCTCGTGGGTGGCCGGGTGGGTGCCGTCCTTGGTGACGACGACGACGTCGTCGGCCAGGTGACGGACCGTGCGGATGGTGACTCCGTTCTCGCCGACGTGGGCGCCCAGGACCTCGTGCGGGTCGTGGTAGCGCGCGTAGGCGACGTCAGCCAGGATCCAGGGGTCCACGGGGACGGGGGCGAGGTCGGCCGGGGCCTCGGGATCCGAGGTCCTTCTCAGGGGTGTTGGCGCTCATACAGCAACTCTTCCATGCGTTGGTGATTAACGGGTGCTTTTGGACGTCGAACCGATGGGGATGAGGGGGATGGAGGATCGTCGCGTGCTCAGCCCTCCGCGTGCTTGGACAGGACCGACTCGATCCCCGCCATGGGGATGCCCAGCCAGTCGGGACGGTTACGGGCCTCGTAGACGGCCTCGTAGAGGGCCTTGTCCAGCTCCAGGCAGGTCAGGACCGTCTGGTACGAGGCCTCGGCCTGCTCCTGGTCGCCGGATGCCGCTGGCGACGGGGCGAGAGAGCCGGTCTCCTGGCGTCCCAGGCGGTAGCCCTCCTCGAAGGCGGAGCGCACGGCGGGGAGCCAATCGGGGTGGGAGGCCTTGCCGACGGCGGCGGCGTAGTCGAAGGAGCGCAGCATGCCCGGCCACGTCCCGGGCCGGCAGGTCGGGGTCGGAGCGCTGGGCCAGGGGGCGCAGGGGCTCGCCCTCGAAGTCCAGGACGTACCAGCGCTGCTGGCCGCCGATCTCGTGAAGCACCTGCCCCAGGTGGTAGTCGCCGTGGATGCGGGTGGCCGGCTCCAGGGCCTCGGGAGCGCCTCGAGACGTGCCAAGGCCTGCTCCACCTTGAGCTCCAGGGCGCGGATGTGGCCCGGAGAGCTCGGGCACTCCTCCAGCGCCCACCGGGCGCGCTTGCGCAGGGCGGCCGCGAGCTCGGCAGGTGAGGGCGGCCGGCTCGTGCCCAGGAGGCGGCCAGGTGGTGGTGCATCTGCGCGGTCGTGCGTCCCAGGTCCCGGGCCAGCTCCACGGCGCGGGCCCGCACCGGCCCGTCGACGTCGTCGGTGGAGGCCAGTGAGCAGAACAGCTCGAAGCCGTCGTCGGCGCGGGGGACGAAGCTGCAGGCCACGGCCGAGTCGGTGGACTCCTCCAGGGCGGGCTGGCCGCAGCCGCCCATGCGCGTCCAGGTCATGGTGGACCAGGCCACCGGCGTGGGCACCCGGTCCCAGCCGCTGCGGGCCAGGGCCACCGACAGCTCCACGTCGGGATTGCGCCCGTGCTCCAGGACCCGCAGGAGCTTGACGATGAGGTCACCGGTGGCGGCGTCCTGCTCCCCAAGAGCCTCGGCGGGGTCGGAAGGGGCCGGCAGGATGACGGAGGTGTTGGACTGCTCCCCGGTGGTCACCCGCAGCCTCGGCGCCCGCTGGGCGATGGCCAGGGCTCCGGCCTCGCCCAGGACGGTGCCCGCCTTCAGCGTGCTCAGGGCCCAGGCCCGCCAGAAGGCCGGGTGGTGGGCGCCGTCGACGAGCGCCACCTGCGTGGGTGACCCCTGAGAGCCGGTGGTCACCAGCAGGCCGTGGTTGCCGGGTGCCTCACCGGGGGTGGCGAAGGAGTCGAGCGCCTCGGCGGCCTCCAGGACCACCGGTACGTGCAGCAGCACCATCCCGTCACGGTGACCGGTCTCGGCCTGGTTGCCCCGCAGGGCGGCGATGACGAGGTCGCGCACCCCTCCTCCGGCTCCCAGGAGGCGATGATGCGCAGGGAACCCAGCGGCGGTGCGGCATCCCCCTTGAGGGGGAACCATCGCCGCTGAAGCATCCACGGTCCCAGTGCCGCCAGGATATCTGCGTCACTGGGCCAGGTCGACGGCGCCTGGGCGCTGCGCAGGGACCGTTCCTGCAGTGTGGCGGGCTGCGGTGCGGTGGAGATCGGCTTGTTTGGGGCATCAGACTTCCTCGGTCGGGTGGTTCTCGTGATCGCCCTCAGGGGCGTCGTCGGGGTCGGTCCTGTCGACGGACAGCCAGTAGTATCCGCGCGCACCCAGCGTCAGGGTGAGGCGGCCGCGGTCGTCGACGGGAGGGAAGGCGCAGCCCCCGAACAGGTCCGTGGTGCCCCTGCCCGCCAGCTCAGGGAACCTCGATCGTCACCGATCGGGGGTGGCCGAGAGGTTGGCGACGCACAGGAGGGTCTCGGCCCCTCCACCGCGAGGGCCTCGTCGCAGCGCGTGTGCGCCAGGACGGCGTCGTCGCTGGTGGGGCGCAGCAGGAAGCCCCGCGCCCCAGCACGGGATGGGCGCGGCGCAGGTGCAGGATCCGCCGGGTGAAGTGCAGCAGCGAGTCCGGGCCGGGCCATCTCGGTGGCCACCGTCAGGTGCGCGTAGCCGGGGGCCTGGATGAGCGGAAGCGTCAACGCACCGGGATCGACCACGGAGGAGAAACCCATGTTGGGGGAGTCGTCCCACTGCATGGGGGTGCGCACGGCGTCGCGGTCCTCCAGCCAGATGTTCTCACCCATGCCGATCTCGTCGCCGTAGTAGAGGCAGGGACTGCCCGGCAGGGACAGGAGCAGGGCGTAGGCCAGCTCGACCTCGGCGCGCGAGGCGTCCAGGAGCGGGGCCAGGCGCCGCCGGATCCCGATGTTGGCGCGCATGCGCTCCTCGGGGGCGTACCAGGCGTACATCTGGTCGCGCTCGGCGTCGGTGACCATCTCCAGGGTCAGCTCGTCGTGGTTGCGCAGGAAGGTCCCCCACTGCCCGTGGGCGGGAATGTCGGGGGTCTTCTCCAGCACCCAGCGGATGGCCTCGGCCGAGCCCTGGCGCAGCGCGTAGAAGATGCGCGGCATGACCGGGAAGTGGAAGCACATCGTGCACTCTGGCGCCTCCTCGGTGCCGAAGTACTCCACGACGTCCTCGGGCCACTGGTTGGCCTCGGCCAGCGTGATGGTCCCGGGGAACTCCCGGTCGAGCATCTCGCGGATCCCAGCGATGATCTCGTGGGTGCCGGGCAGGTTCTCGCAGCTGGTGCCCTCCGACTCGGTCAGGTAGGGGATGGCGTCGAGGCGGAAGCCATCCACCCCGGTGCGCGCCCAGAAGCGGATGACGTCGTGGATCGCCTCGATGACCGCAGGGTTGCGGTAGTTGAGGTCGGGCTGGTGGGAGAAGAAGCGGTGCCAGTAGAACTGGCCTCGCTCGACGTCGTAGGCCCAGTTCGACTCCTCGGTGTCCACGAAGATGATGCGGGCGTCGTCGTAGCCGGAGTCGTCGTCGGCCCACACGTAGAAGTCCCCGTAAGGGACCCTCGGGGTCCGAGCGGGAGGCCTGGAACCACGGGTGGGCGTCCGAGGTGTGGTTGACGACCATGTCGATGACGATGCGGATCCCGCGCTGGTGGGCCTGGTGGACCAGCTCCCGGAAGTCCTCCATCGTTCCCGTAGCGCGGGTCGATGGCCGTGTAGTCGGAGATGTCGTAGCCGCCGTCACGGATGGGCGAGGGGTAGAAGGGCGGGATCCACACGCAGTCCACGCCCAGCCACGCCAGGTAGTCCAGGCGGGAGATGAGCCCGCGCAGGTCCCCGATGCCGTCGCCGTCGGAGTCGGCGAAGGAGCGCAGCAGCGCCTCGTAGAAGACGGCCGTGCGGAACCACTCGGGGTCCGCGCTGATGCCGGGGCGGGCCTGAGCCGGGCAGGGACCGGCACGCCGGGGATCTGCGGTGCCACCGCCAGCGGCATGGGGATCCCGCCGCTGGGGGTGGGGATCGCCGCCATGGCTCAGTGCCGGCAGCGGCCACAGGGGGCCGCTGACGGGGACGCTCCCGCCGCACGGGCTGGCCGAAGGGGTCCGGCCGGGCACCGCGGCCGGTGGCTCGCTGCCGGCGGGCATCGGGCCGGTGCTCATCGGGTCCGTGCTCACAGCGGCTCCACGGAGAAGACGTGGGCGACCTGCCCGGCGAAGGGGTCGAGGCGCACGTAGTTCTGCCCCGGACCAGTCGTAGGTCGTCTCCGGTGAGCTCGTCGGTCACCTTGACCACCGGGCGTGAGGCGTCGACCCAGCCCGGCAGGCCCCAGGGCCTCCAGGTTGAGGTAGACCTCGCCGGCGCGCGCCCCGTGCGGGTCGAGGTTGACGACCGTCAGGATGACGTCGTCCTTGCCCGTGGGGCTGTGGAAGGCATCCACCCGCTTGGAGTAGGCGATGATCTGGTCATCGCTGGTGGGGTGGAAGTAGATGTCCCGCAGCTGGCGCAGGGGCCGGGTGGGAGGATCGGGCGGCGTTGAGACGGGTGAGCAGGTCCTCGATCCCGTTGCGACGGGCAGTGGCGAAGTCACGCGGCTTGTACTCGTACTTCTCGTTGTCGATCTGCTCCTCGTAGCCGGGGCGGGGCGTGGACTCGGCCAGCTCGTAGCCGGAGTAGATGCCCCAGGTCGGCGAGAGCGTGGCCGCCAGGACGGCGCGCAGCTTGAAGGCTGGCACCTTCCCGTTGGTCATGAAGGGCGTGAGGATGTCGTGCGTGGTGGGCCAGAAGGCCGGACGCAGCAGGTGGGCGGTGTCCTTGCTGAGCTCCAACGTGTACTCGATGAGCTCTTCCTTGGTGTTGCGCCAGGCGAAGTACGTGTAGGACTGATGGAAGCCGATCATGCCCAGGGTGCGCATCATGGCCGGACGGGTGAAAGGCCTCGGCCAGGAACAGCACGTCGCGGGACTCGGCGTGGATCTCGGCGATGAGCCGCTGCCAGAAGGGCCAGGGGCTTGGTGTGAGGGTTATCCACCCGGAAGATCGTCACCCCGTGCGCGATCCAGGTGCGCACGACCCCCAGGATCGCCTGGTAGATGCCCTCGGGGTCGTTGTCGAAGTTGAGCGGGTAGATGTCCTGGTACTTCTTGGGCGGGTTCTCGGCGTAGGCGATGGAGCCGTCGGCCAGACCGTGAACCACTCGGGTGCTCGGCCACCCATGGGTGGTCCGGGGAGCACTGGAGCGCCAGGTCCAGGGCCACCTCCATGCCCAGCTCGCGCGAACGGGCCACCAGGGCGTCGAAGTCCTCGAAGGTGCCCAGGTCCGGGTGGATGGCGTCGTGGCCGCCGTCGGGCGAGCCGATGCCGTAGGGGGAGCCGGGGTCGCCGGGCCGGGCCGTCAGAGTGTTGTTGCGGCCCTTGCGGTTGGTCAGGCCGATCGGGGAGATGGGCGTGAGGTAGAGGACGTCGAAGCCCATGGCCGCGATGCGGTCCAGGCGCTCGGCGGCGGTGCGCAGCGTCCCCGAGTGCCAGGTGCCGTCCTCGCCGACCCCCGAGCCCAGCGAGCGCGGGAAGATCTCGTACCAGGAGCCGATCAGGGCGCGCTCGCGGTCCACCTGGAGGGGTACTCGGCGGTGGGGGAGACGTGGTCGCGCAGCGGCAGGCGGTCCAGGGCGGCCTTGACCGAGTCCGCCAGGCCCGCCGCCAGGCGGTCGTCCACGGCTGGAGGGTCGCGCATGATCCACACGGCGTCGTTGAGGGCCTTGATGCCCTCCTCGTCACGGCCCTCGATGGCCGCCGCCCGGTCCAGGACGCGGGCGCCCTCCTCCAGCATGAGCTCGACGTCGATGCCCGGCCGGGCACCTTGATACCGGCGTCGTGACTCCAGGTGGCGTACGGGTCCGACCAGCCCTCGACGCGGAAGCGCCAGTCCCCAGGGGCGTCGGGCGCCAGGGAGGCCTCGTAGCGGTCCAGCCCCGGGGCGATGTCGTGCATGCGGGCGCTCGGGCCGTCGCTGCCGTCGGGGACGCACCAGGACCGCGGTGGCTCCGTAGCGGTCGTGCCCCTCGCGGAAGACGGTGGCGCGGATCGGGATGACCTCGCCCGACGACCGCCTTGGCCGGCCAGCGCCCGTCCTCGACGACGGGGAAGACCTCGATGACCGGGATCCGGCCGATCAGCGAGCGCTGGGCCGGCTGCGGCGTGCTCGCCAGAGCGGTCTGCGGACTGCGCCGATGCGCTGAGGACTCCGCCTCAGGTGCCCTGGGGCGTGCATCGGTCGAGCGGCAGCGGACTTGGAGGGGACGGGGGACTGCTTCTTGCCGGCCTTGGGCGTCGTGTTTGGAGTCACAGGAGCAAGACTACGGTGAGAAACGATCTGAGTCACATGTCCGGCTCCAGACGCGGATCGGCCCGGTACGCGCGTCGCGAACCGGGCCGATCAGGGGCGGCTGAGCCTGAGGGCTCAGCGGCCGATCAGTCGTCAGTAGTTCATGTGCATGGCGGTGCGGACGTCGTCGAGCGTCTTCGCGGCGACCTCGTTGGCCCGGGCGTTGCCCTGCCCCAGGACCTCCAGGAGGTAGTCCTCGTTGGCGGCCAGCTCGGCGCGACGGGCCCGGATGGGGGCGAAGAACTCGTTGACGGCCTCCGTGGTGACCTTCTTGAGCGTGCCCGCGCCGCCGTCGCCGATGCGCTCGGCGATCTCCTCCGGCGTGCCCGCCCCGCACAGGGAGGCCAGCATCAGCAGGTTGGAGACCTCCGGGCGCCCGGTGGGGTCGTAGGTGATGACGCGCTCGGAGTCCGTCTTGGCCTTCTTGAGGAGCCTTGGCGGTCTCGTCGGCGCTCATGCGCAGCTCGATCGTGTTGCGGCGCGACTTGCTCATCTTCTCCCCGTCCAGGCCCAGCAGCATCGGGGCCTGGCTGAGCAGCGCCTCGGGACGGCGGAAGACCGGGTGGTCCTTGACGGCCCGCCCGTAGCGCTTGTCGAAGCGCTGGGCGATGAGCCGGGCCTGCTCCAGGTGGGGGAGCTGGTCCTTCCCGACGGGGACGAGGTTGGCCTGGCAGAAGAGGATGTCGGTGGCCTGGTGGACCGGGTAGGTGAGCAGCAGGCCGCTCATGGCGCGTCCGTCGGTGGCCTCCAGCTCGGACTTCACCGTGGGATTGCGGTGGAGCTCGGACTCGGTCACCAGGGACAGGAAGGGCAGCATCAGCTGGTTCTGGGCCGGGACCGCCGAGTGGGCGAAGATCGTTGAGCGCTGCGGGTCCACGCCCACCGCCAGGGCGTCGGTGACCAGGGACAGGACGCGCTCGCGGATGGGGCCGACGCCGTCGCGGTCGGTGATGACCTGGTAGTCGGCCACGAGGATCCAGGTGTCCACGCCCGGCGTCCTGGATCGTCTTCCAGGAGTGCATGGTGCCGAAGTAGTGGCCCAGGTGCATGTTCCCGGTGGGACGCACCCCGGTGAACATCCGGTAGCGGCCGGGGTTGACGGCGATATCGGCCTCGATCTCGGCGGAGCGGGCGATCGATCGGGCCAGGGAGGCGTCATTGGTGGCGTTGGCCAGGGCCTCCTCGGCCACGGTAGGGGGTCTGAGTCATGGCCTCATCCCTAGGGGTACCGGTGCAGCGAAGGATCGGGTCGGTGTCGTCCAGGTCCCGGGCTCAGTCGTCGGCGGGCTGGGTGGCCAGGGCGCGCTCCAGCTCCCTGGCGGGCCTGGGCCACGCGCTCGGGAGTGAAGGAGCTGTCATGACTGACCAGGGCCAGTCCGTCGAGGATCTCGGCTCCGTAGCGGTGCCCGTGCCCGGCGGGCACATTCATCGCCCGCGGCAGGTCCGCACTCACTTGGAAGAAGGTGATGTAGGGCATCCAGTGCATGGTGGGGGAGCGGTCCGTTCCCGCCGGCTCCTGCAACCAGTCAGGCCTTTCACGGATCAGCCTCGGCGACCACCACACCACCGGGTCGCTCGCATGCTGGATGTAGAGGATCCTCTGGTCTCCCCAGGTGGTGTCGCCCGCGAAGGAGTCCATGTCCTCCTCGTCCTGGGCGAAGCGCACCGTCAAGCCGGCCGAGTAGGTGGGGTCCACCTCCCGCGTGCCCGGATCGCGTCGTGTCACCAGGTCTCGCCACAGCTGCGAGGAGTTGGGCGGCCCCACCCACAGGACTCCGTCGACCGACTTCAGGACGTCGGCCAGATCATCGAAGGCCGCCTCACCGGCCAGCACCCCCATCGACTCCCCGTACAGCAGGAGCCGGGGTCGATCGCCTTCCGGAAGCGTCTTCACCAGGCCACGATGGCCGTCACCAGCGCCTTGCCCGAGGCCCGGGCCCTGTCCGTGTCGGCGATGAACTGCACACCCTGAGGGCAGGTAGGAGTACTGGGCAGCCGCGATCGCCGTATCGCCGTCGTAGAGCACCTCCAGTGACAGAGCCGCTACCGGGTCCACCCAGCCGGTCCCTCGTCGTCGGGGCGATCAAGATCGCCGAGCGGGAGGCCGCCCCGGTGCGCCTCAGCTCCTCGACGACGAGCGCGGCCCGCGCCTCGTCGCTTCCCGCGCTCTCCAGCCCGGCGTAGACGCGGATGGGCTCACTGGCCGGCCGGGAGGTCACCCTCTCAAGGCCCTGAGCGTTCAGGCCCCGGCCCACGAAACGCTTGCCGTAGGCCCCCAGGGACTCCCACGCCACGAGTGAGTCCGGCGACCCCTGAGCGCTCGGCCGCCGTCGGCCGCGGTGTCGAGGGCGGATCCGCGCTGTTGCGCACGGAGAAGGCCGACTCCGCGCCCGGATGATGATGCCCGGGATCGCCTGGTTGACCAGCGCGAAGACCAGCACCAGCACGATGATCCAGGAGGACACCGAACGCACCGGCAGCGGAAGCCGCTGAGGCAGGTGCCGGTTCAGCCAGGTCTCCAGGCGTGGGAAGCGCGCCCCACCATGACCAGGGCGGTCCAGATGCCGAAGCCCACCGGGAAGACCAGCAGGTACTGCGCGGGTGTGTAGGCGCGGTAGTCAGTCAGGGCGGCTACCTGCTGCCGCCAGCGGACCGCCTGCAGCAGGATCGCGTTGAGTCCCAGAACGACGATGACGCTCAGTGCGATCTCCACCCGTCGCCTCCACCGAGGCACCCAGGACGGCAGGCTCCGGCCGCTGGCCTCCCACAGGACCCGCACCACCTTGCTCACCCAGGTGCGCCAGTTCCACGACAACCAGACGCCTCCGAGGTAGCCGGTTGCCGCGCACAGCCCGCAGGCCACCCCTGAAAGAGGATGTCTCGGGGATGAGCGAGGGCGTCAGCGCCAGGACGAAGAACACTGAGCCCAGGACCAGTCCGGCCGGGTCCGGCCGTAGACGGTCCCAGGCACGTTCAACAGGGGAGGAAGCGCCGGCATCGGGCACCACCCTATGCCGGACCGACTATCTGGTGCGGCTGCCCTAGCGCTCGCCGACCGTTCCGACCTGTTCGGTCTGGCTGCCCGCCTTGAGGGTCTCCAACATCTCACCGGAGAAATAGACACGCAGGGACAGCGCCTCCAGCATCGTCGTGTCTCCCGGGCGGTCCTGGTGACAGTCCGTGAGACTCTCGGCGGGCTGTCCGGTGGAGCCGTTGGCGACCGTCTTGACGTCCTTGACCTCGCCGGAGCCGTCGGTCTCCACAATGACGTCGGCGTCGGTGTCCTGCGGGCTTCGGCTCACGCGGCGCGCCTGGGAGAAGGGAGCCGTGTGAGGCTGGGGAACCGCCCAGGTCGAGTCCCAGGCAAGGTGCCAGTCAGTGCCGCGGCCCTCGGGAGAACGACGTCGACCTGATCCAGCGCGCCGTTGATGACCACGAGCATGTCGTCGTCGTTCCACGGCCTGCCCGAGCGCAGCATCTGGACCACCCGGGTGTGCGGGTCATGCCAAGAGTCCCCGTCCATGGGGCGGCGTCGCCCCGGTACCAGGCCAGGTCCGGGATCGTGTCGCCCTCGAGGATCTGACCGGTCGCGAAGCGCGAGGGGCGCGCCACCGGGTGGGCCTGACGCGGGTGGATGAGGAAGCGCGTGGTGGCGACCAGGTCGCGCTGCCAGACCTCCAGGTTCCAGTCGACCCAGGAGAGCACCGGAGTCCTGGCGGTAGCAGTTGTTGTTGCCCTGCTGGGTACGGCCCATCTCGTCGCCGCCCAGCAGCATGGGCGTCCCGGCGCTCAGAAGCATGGTGGCCAGCAGGTTGCGCATGGAGCGGCGCCGCAGCACCTCGATCGGCCCGCCGTTGATGCCCTCGACGACGTCGCCCTCGAAGCCGTGGTTCCAGGAGCGGTTGTTGGAGGTGCCATCGCGGTTGTCCTCCTTGTTGGCTCAGATTGTGCTTGTGGTCGTAGACCACCAGGTCACGCAGGGTGAAGCCGTCGTGCGCCGCCACGAAGTTGACCGAGCCCAGAGGGCCGCGCCCGCCGGGGAACTCCCCGTGGCTGAACAGGTCCGCGCTGCCCGACAGGCGTGTGGCCAGGTCGCGCAGGTCCGAGCCCAGGCGCCCCTTGGAGATCTCCGAGGCGTCGTGCAGCCAGAAGGAGCGCGTGGTGTCGCGGAAGTGGTCGTTCCAGTCCTGGAAGGGCTCGGGGAACTGGCCGGTGCGCCAGCCTCCGGGGCCCCACGTCCCACGGCTCACTGATGAGCTTGACCGTACTGAGCACCGGATCGGTGGCGATCGCCGTGAGCAGCGGGTGGCGCGGCGAGAACTCCGCGGCATGGCGCCCCAGCGTGGTCGCCAGGTCGAAGCGGAAGCCGTCCACTCCCACCTCGGAGACCCAGTAGCGCAGCGAGTCCAGAACCATCCGGATCGCACCCGTGGCCCGGAAGTCCACCGTGTTGCCGGTGCCGGTGACATCCATGTACTGGGCCGGCAGGTAGGGGGCGTGCAGGTAGTAGTCCAGGTTGTCCAGGCCGCGCAGGCTCAAGGAGGGGCCGTCGACACCGCCCTCGCAGGTGTGGTTGTAGACGACGTCGAGCACGACCTCCAGGCCGGCCTCGTGAAGCATGGAGACCATGCCGCGTACCTCGTCCAGGACCGCCTGCGGGCCGGCCGTGCGCGCCGCGGCCGTGGCGTAGGAGGGCTCGGGCGCGAAGTAGCTCAGCGTGGAGTAGCCCCAGTAGTTGGTCAGCTCCCGCTTGGTCAGGAAGGGCTCGGTCACCGAGGCGTGGATCGGCAGCAGCTCGATCGTGGTGATCCCCAGTCCCTTGAGGTGCTCGACCGTCACCGAGTGGGCCAGTCCGGCGTAGGTGCCGCGCAGCTCCTTGGGCACGCCGGGCAGCTTGTAGGTCAGGCCCCTGACGTGGGCCTCGTAGATGACGGTGCGCTCGCGGGGACGCGCGGCCCCGGAACCACCGGGAAGGTGTCACCGGTGACCACGCCGACGAGCGGTGCTGCCCGCCGAGTCCAGGTGCGAGGGCGCCAGGGCTCGGCCGCAGGGACCAGGTCGTCGGTGACCTCGTGGGCGTAGACGGCCGGCTCCCAGGTCCACCTGTCCGTCCAGGGCGCGGGCATAGGGGTCCAGCAGCAGCTTGCGGGGTTGTAGAGCCCCTCGTGCGGGTTCCAGGGGCCGTGGGCGCGGTAGCCGTAGCGCTGTCCCGGCACCGATGCTGGGACGTGCGCGCTCCAGACGCCCGCGTTGAGGGACCGTGCATCCCGATCCGGGTCTCCTCCGCCACGGTGCCGTCGGCGGCCATGGTCAGCAGGCACAGGTCCATCGCCGTGGCATGCGGGGCGTGGACGGTGAAGTCCGCACCGTCACCGCTGAGGGTGACGCCCAGTCCGTGGGTCGGGAGCTGCGGCAGCTCGGCGCGCGGTGCTGGAGCGGGCTCTGGCGTCGAAGGCATGGGTCCATTGTCCTGGCGGCTCGCTGGTCCCGACCACTTGAGGGGCAGTGAGGTCTCACTCGTGAGAGTGCGCCGCGTCGCGTTTATGCGCCGAGGTGCGACGGCGTCGTCATCACCTCGTCACCCAGTCGTCTCCCTGACACCGTGTCAGGGTGACTCAGCGCTCAGTGGCGAGATGCCGCTGTTATGGCAACCTTGAGCCCATGAGAATCGTGGTCTGCATCAGCACGTTCCCGACGTGCAGTCCGAGCGCCGCCTTGAGGACGGCCGTCTCGTGCGCGGCGAGGAGGACGTCCTCAACGAGCTCGACGAGAACGCCGTCGAGGCTGCTGTCTGTCTGGCCGAGGAGGCCGACGGCGAGGTCATCGCTCTGACCATGGGGACCCGAGGACTCTGAGGACGGGGTGCGGCGCGCCCTCCAGATGGGGGCCGACTCGGGGTTGTCGTCGCCGACGACGCCCTGGCCGGAGCCGACGTCGTCACCACCGCCCGGGTCCTGGCCGCGGCCATCGAGCGCATCGGCGAGGTGGACCTGGTCGTCACCGGCATGGCCTCCCTGGACGCCATGACCTCGATGCTGCCCGGCGCCCTCGCCGCCGCCCTGCGCCTGCCGGCCCCTGACCCTGGGCAACCAGCCCGAGGTCGATGGCGGCGTCGTGACCGTCACCCGCACCGTGGGCGTCGTTCGCGAGGTCGTCAGCGCTCCGCTGCCCGCGCTCGTCAGCGTCACCGACCAGGCCAACGAGCCCCGCTACCCCAACTTCGCCGCCATGCGCGCCGCGAAGAAGAAGCCCATCGACTTCTGGGACGCCTCCGGGCTCGGCCTCCAGGTCGCCGACCCGGCCGTAGAGTCGTCGACGACGAGGCCCGACCCGCCCGCGAGGCCGGCATCATCCGCACCGACGCCGGCGAGGCGGGCCGAGAGCTCGCCGCCTGGCTCGTGGAGAACAAGCTCGTCTGAGGGTGAGCCGCAGCGCCCGCACACTCAGCTCGGCGTCGTCCTCAATCAGGGCGCACGAACCGGGCGCGCCCCACCCGCCTCATACCACCTGCGAAAGAAGCTGATTCCCCATGCTCGATGCCCCCCTCCTCGTCCTCGTCGACCTCGAGACCGCCGAGTCCGCCCCCACCGGCCCCAGCCTGGAGCTGCTCACCGCCGCCCGGGAGCTGACTAGTGGCGATGTCTTCGCCCTGGCACTTCAGCCCCTGGGTGAGCCGGTCCGTGCGGCCCTGGCCGGCGCCGGAGCCACCCGCCTGCTGACCGCCGACCTGGGCGAGTCCGCCCACCTGCCCGCCACCGCGGCCGACGCCGTTGTGGCGGCCGTCGCACCGTCCAGCCCGCCGCGGTCCTGGTCGTCTCCGACTACCGGGGCAAGGAGCTGGCCGGGCGAGCCGCCATCGTACTCGGCTCGGCCTGCGTCTCCGACGCCACCGCCCTGGAGGCGGTCGGTGCGGGCGACGACTCCGTGCTGCGCGCCTCCAAGCTGGTCCTGTCCGGCTCCTGGTCCACCACCGTCTCCGTCGGCTCGGCCGGCAGCGCCCCGATCATCGCCGTGCGCCCCGGGATCGCAGAGGTCGCCGCAGCCGACGGCGCGCCACTGACCGCCGAGCCCCTCGAGGTGCCCGTCAGTGCCGAGGCCGCCGCTGTGCGCCTCGTCTCGCGCGAGGCCACCTCCGTCGCCTCCGGCCCGGCCCCTGACCGAGGCTCGCACCGTCGTCGTGGGCGGCCGCGGCGTGGACGGCGACTTCGACCTGGTCCGTTCCCTGGCCCAGCCGCTCGGCGCCGCCGTCGGAGCCACCCGCGTGGCCTGCGACGAGGGCTGGATCGAGCGCAGCGCCCAGATCGGCCAGACCGGCGAGACTCATCTCACCGCGTCTGTACATCGGCCTGGGCGTCTCCGGCGCCGTCCACCACACCAGCGGCATCCAGGGCGCCGGCACCGTCGTCGCCATCTGCGACGACTCCGAGGCCCCCATCTTCGAGATGGCCGACTTCGGCGTCGTCGGCGACGTCACCGAGGTCGTGCCCAGCTCGTCGAGGAGCTCGCCAGCTGCGCGGCTGAGCAGCTCCTTCAACGACTGGGGGTGTACCGTCTCATCGACGGTGCACCCCACAACGCGTACGGGGCGTCAGCTGACCTTGTACTGCAGGTGAGTGATCCTGAACCGCTCCATGTCCGAGCTCAGCAGCAGCCAGGACCCGTACTGCTTCTGCTCACTGTTACCGTACTCGGCCGGGGGTCATCCACGGCTTAGACGGATCGTCCAGTGCGATTGGACAGATGATCGTTCCCTGATCCAGGTCCATGGAGTTGGCGACCGAGGCGCCTGAGGAGTCCTTGGGGCCGGCCAGCAGGCAGGCAACCACCTTGCCTCCCTCAGGCAGGAAGGCCGTTCGCATCGTGCTCACCCGTCGCCACCCGCTCAGCGGGCTGGTCCATGAAGGGCAGGATCGTGGATCGATGTGCTCGGCCGCCTTGTCGTCCTGACCCGAGGCGAGCGCGTCATAGACTTTCTGCACCTCAGCCAGGGACGGGCGCCGGTGGTCCCCACTCATGGGCAGGCTGCCCGGAATGTGGTAGACGACGTCGGCGAGCGTCAGCCTGACTGTCCCTGCGCGGTGACCGTCGCCGAGGCGCTGCCGCCGCAGGTCGGCGACTCGTCACCGTAGAGCCGCGCTGTCGGCCCGCTCGAAGATGACGCCGCCGACAACGCAGGTTCTCCATGCGTGGGGTGGGCACGTAGCCGATCTCGTTGCTGCCCCTCCATCATGGGGGCCGACCATCTCCTTGTCAGCGTTGTGAGGCGACAAGGACGTCGAAAAGCCGTAGTCGGGGAGGTCGGCGTTGCGGTCTGGGACGGCGACCATCACCGGTGAGGTGCCGAACAGTACCGCTGGGCTCGACTTTGGCGATCGTGTTCGACAGAGCCGCCCCCACGCCGTTACCTCTGGCGGTGCCAGGGGCCTTGCCGTCGGAGAAGGTGACTTTCGTCTTCTCCGGGGCCTGCTCGACCATGTCGGCCCTCGTCATCCCCGACCCCCTCGGTGAAGGCCTCCGCGCAGATGCCGGGGACGTCGGGGCTCGCGTTCTCAAGATCCTTCGGGTCGGGGATGTCTGCGGAGGCCGGGGCCGGGTCGGCAGCGCCGTGGCGCGAGTCGAGCTCGAACCCGGAGTCGAGCCAGGACCGACGTCGTCGAGCCGTTGAAGACCACGACGTATCCGTCACCGGCCGCCCAGGAGGTCACCGGGGTGGTGACCTGCCAGATCGTGGTGCCCTCGACCGGGTCGAGAGCGCGCAGCGAGTCCGGGTGGGCCATGACGATGGCCCCCTTGCTCGTCTGCCAGCAGGGGCGGTGTGTCGCTCCCAGGCCGTTGAGGGCGCCCACGCCCTCGGGCAGCTGCTCGACCACAGCACGGTGGTGCCGTCGAGGCGGCCACAGTGGCGCCGTCGCTGACAACCCAGACCTCGCGGCTGGCCGGCAGGCTGACGCCGACGATCTTGCGGGGCGCCTCGACCCGGGTCGCCCACCGGCTTGGAGCCGTCGAGGGACAGCCCGGAGACCTTGGTCTTGTCGACGCTCACGGTGCCGTCTGAGACTGACGGACGGAGGGCGTCCGCCGGTGGGGGCATCGCCCAGCCGCAGCGAGGTGGTCGACGACGCCGACGTCGGGGCGTCGGATGCGGAGGGGCGCGGAGCCGGCAGAGGAGAGCGTCGCGGAGGCGTCGGAGGACGGGCGGCGGATGCCGAGAGGAGGTCTCGAGGAGGCCTCAGGGCGGCATGAGGACGGTGCCGTCGATGAGCCGGATCATCAGCCGACGTGCTGGACTCGGCCCGGTTCTTCGAGGGAGACGTGGTTGGATCGGCGGCTGAGATCGTTGACGGCTTGGCGGGGCTGTTGACCCCGGAGGCCAGGTCGATGCTGACCCGCTCTCCGCGGTCGAGGTCTTCGCACCCATCTTGCAGCTGAGGCTCTGCCCCGCCAGCTCATCGGGGAGGGGACCTGCCAGACGGCGTGGGAGGCCGAGAGCTCAGCCCCAGGGCCACCAGAGTCTCACGGCGATCACGCGATCACCCGCAGGATCATCAGCTGATTGCTGACCAGGGCCGTGGCGCCGCTCGCGTCGAAGGACGCCGCCGTGGGCTCCTTGCCGAGGTTGGACAGGTCCCTGCTGGACCTCGAGGATCGGCGCCTTGGCCGAGTGAGAGCGGGTCGGAGCTGCGTGTCAGCGCCCACAGGCCTCCGCCGCCGAGCGCCAGGACCAGGGCGACGACGACGCCGAGGGTCATCAGGCGTCCTTTGCGACGTGCACGGGAGGGAGGCGAGAGGGGCGGGAACGGGATCGGACGCCGCCGCCGATGAGCTGGGCTCGGAAGACGGGGACGCGGAGAGGGGATGAGGAAGATTCGGGAGACGGAGACATGGGCACAGCGTGAAGGAAACAAGCCGGCCGAGAGGCGAAATAGATGATCGATCAACTGTTAGATACTTTGCCTCGACTCATCGACTCCGTCGTCTTTCTCAAAGGCGGCCGTCTGCTGCTGGCGGGCGACGCCGATGATCTGCGCCAGGACCGTGGTATGAGCCTGGACGCCCTGTTCAGGAAGGAGTACCGCTGATGTTCGCCACACTGCTCATGGAAAGAGGCCCGTACCCAGGCTCGCCGCAATACGGGAGTCGTGGGAGTCATGGCGCTCGTGGCCATGCCCGCCGTCGTGAGCATCCAGATCGGCATCGCGGCACTGGCGTCGGCCGCAGTGGCCACACTCCTTGTTACCGGCTGGTTCGCCAGCTTTCGCGCACCTGCTCGGCGTCACGCTGGAACAGGTCCTCGAGCCGGTGCGTCAGATGGTCAGCCTGGTGGGAATCGGCTCCGTAGTGGTGGCGCCGATCCTCGCCGCGATCCTGGTCTGGTGGGCGGTGCGAGCCATCGAGCGGCACACCTGCCTGCGCTGAACGCGGCTGACAGGGCCCGGTGCCAGGACGCCCGGGGCGCGGTGACTGCACCGTGGCCCCTGGGCGTCACTGCGCCTCCGTTCTTGGAGCGGCCGCGTCGAAGGCGGCGGCGACGACGTCGGCATAGTCGGCCGGGTTCACCAGGGCGATTCCCTGGGTGCGGTCGGCCAGGAGGAGCAGGTTGTCCCCGGGGCGAGGTTGAAGATCTCCGGACCTCCTCAGGGGATGACGATCTGCGACTTGGGGCCGGAAGCTTGACGGTGGCGATGTAGCGTTCCGGGTCCTGGGCGGAGAGGTCAGGCGGGGTGCCGGGCTGTGTGTCCGACGGAGAATCGGCGGGCGTGTCGGCTGAGCATGGTGGGAGGTCCCTTTCCTGCTGGTCCTGCTGGGCGCCGGGGGTTGTATCACGCCTAGTCCTTCCGCGCGACGGCGGCGCGGTGAGAAATCAAGGACTGGAAGCTGGTCTCAGGCGAGGGCGCGGCCGGGCCTACGCGGAGGTGACGGTGGCCTGGGCGAGGACCTGGTCTCCGTCGGCGCCGCCGTAGATGACCAGGCTCTGGCCGGCGGCCACGCCGCGCAGGGGAGGCCAGCTCGGTGTGCAGGAGGCCGGCGGCCTCATCGACGCGGACCCGGGCCGGAACCGGGCGGCCGTGGGCGCGAACCTGGACGCTGGCCTCCTGCCAGCCGACGGCTGGGGAGATCGGTCGAGATCGGAGGTGTCGGCGGGCGGGCTGCCCGGCGAGCGGCTCGGGATCGGCGAGCAGAACGAGTCCGTCGCCATCGACCGCGCTGCGGCTGAGCAGCTCCTCAGACCGACGACGACCTCGTTGGTGGCCGGGCGCGTCTCGATGACGTAGCGGGGGCGGCCGTCGTCGGCCGAGCGGGACAGGCCCAGGCCCTTGCGCTGGCCGACGGTGAAGCCGAAGTAGCCCTGGTGGGTTCCCAGGACCTCGCCGTCGGGGAGACCATGGAGCCCTGTCTGGCGCCGAGCGAGCGGGTCAGGAAGCCGCGGGTGTCGCCGTCGGCCACGAAGCAGATGTCGTAGGAGTCCGGCTTGGAGGCCACCGGAAGGCCGCGGGCCTCGGCCTCGGCGCGCACCTGCGCCTTGGAGGGCGCGTCGCCCAAGCGGGAAGAGGGCCCGGGCCAGGCCCTCGCGGCCGGAGACGGCCAGGACGTGGGACTGATCCTTGCGGTGTCGACGGCGCGGCGCGGTCAGGGACCGTGGTGTCGCCGGGGCGGCCGGAGGCGGCCGCCGCTCAGGCGCGTCGCAGTGGCCGGTGGCGACGGCGTCGGAAGCCCAGGGCAGCCCGCGCTCGAGGAGGGCGTCGAACTTGACGCGCTCGTTGCAGCGCACGCACGGGTTGGGGGTGCGACCGGCGCGGTACTCGTCGAGAAGTCGGCCACGACGCGCTCCTCGAACTCCTCGGACAGGTCCCACACGTAGAAGGGGATCCCCAGGATCTGGGCGGCCCAGCGGGCGTCGGCGGAGTCCTCGATGGAGCAGCAGCCGCGCGCGCGAGCCTGAGCGGGTCTGGGCGCGGTTGCAGGGTCAGGGCCATGTGGACGCCCACGACCTCGTGACCGGCGTCGACGGCGCGCGCGGCGGCCACGGCGAGTCGACTCCGCCGGACAGGGCGGCAAGGACGCGCACGAGGATCTCCTTCAGGCAAGCGGGTAGCCGTTGCTACGGGCCGTGGCAGGCTACCGCAGGTCGACCGCGACGGGGCAACCGGAAGAACCCAGGGGACCTCGTGGCGCCCGGCATAGATGGCGCTGAGGGAGGAGATGTCATGCCTGACGAGTACGCCGTCGGCGCCCGCGGCTTCTGCCAGCCCCTGCGCGATCAGTGTCGATGCTCGGCGTTCTTCGTGTTCCGTCGGGGGTACAGCGCGTTCTCAGCGTGGTGGGCGAGCATGCGACGGTTGCGCCTGAGCACGTTCCAGCAGCGTCTGGACAACGGCATCATGCGGTCGTCGTGCTCGACTCGACAAAGGGGTGGCAGTCCGTGTCAGTGTGCTCATGCCTCATCGTTCACGAAAGGAGTTGCGATGTCTGATGCGTGGTTGGCCTTCTTGGTTATTTTCGCCATGCTGCTGACGATCTGGCGGATAGCAGACGGTCGAGAGCGTCCGATGACGAGAGCGAGCAGGAACGAATGTTCTTCCGGCAGACCTGCAGCCTGTCGATCGATCGCATGCTCTCGGAGAGCCCGCTGATCGTGCGAGGTGCGGCGCCTCGCGTGACCCGGGAGAAGAGACGGTGCGTGCACGGCCATCAGGTACGTACGAATGGGACCCCGTTCCTCGGGAGATCGCCGCCCAGTTCTGTCGATCGCGTGTGAGAGGCGGCGCTGGAGGATCGCGAACTGGTTATCCGTCCAGGACGTACTTTTCCCGCAAACGACCGCTGGCGGTCACCAGTCGTCGCGTGGACAACGCGGTCCTCGATCAACAAGTACGTCTCCCGATCACGAAGAGATCGGGCTCAAAGAGCGATAGTCGGGTGCAGAGCGCCGTTGCGCTGCTGTTGAGGACTGATCAACGGGCAGCGAACTCGTGGCCGGCGCGAATGAGGTCCCTGAGCCAGTCGCTCTGTGCAGCCTCCATCGTCTGACGACGACGGTGGTGGTTCCACCTGTTCGCGCTGACCTGGTCGACACGGTGGCGCGGATCCTCCAGGGACGGTCGAGTCTCACGTTCAGGAACAGGGTGCCGTCGCCCGTCTTCTCATAGGCCCAGACCCACAGGAACTTCCGGTTGACGGAAGCTCACCTGGGCGTCAGGGTGTTTCTGTGACGGCGCCAAGCGAGGGCGTAGGACTCGATTGCCGCGTACATGGCGGCCGTTGCCGGCTTGCCGCTGAATCGCCGATCATCTTGTTCGGTGGTTGGTTACATGCGGGTGCCTCGTCTGCGAGGTCGTGCGCGAGGTCAGGTTGAGGTGCCGCACGTTGGACGCGAGGCCATACTGCAACATCGTCCTGGCATTCGTGTCGTAGACGGGTGTGGATGTGTAGGCGTAGGTCAGACGGACCTACCCGTCAACGAGGAGTCCCTGTCAACGATTACCCTTCAGCACCTGCTGATGCCTGCAGCCCGGGCGGAGCGAGCGTCCTGACCTCGGTCACCCCTTGGAGCCTGCGTCCGGCCTCATGCCTCAGTCGCTCCGCCAAGTTCGTGCTCGGTAGCAAGTCCGTGTTCGCCCACGAGCGGCGCTTCTGGAACGGGGAAGCCGCCACCGTGTCCTCATCGACTCCCAAGCAGTCGCAGAACAGCCGGTTAGAGGCAGCCGTGTCAGCGGCTATCGCGATGAGGATCCCTGCTGACCCGCACTCCACGCATTGAGCTCCGTTTCGAGGGACGGTCAGGTCTACAACGACATGCGACTCTACCGCACCGGGCCTTCGATGGGCAGATCCGGGCCGGCACCATCAACGGAGAACCGGCAACCGCAGTCCAGAAGTACCGGGAGTTGCGGGACTCCACCGTGGCCCCATGCTCGCCCGTTGCTGGAGCGCAGCCCCCATGACGCTCCTGCTCGGCGGTTGGGACGCCAGCCGCAAGAGCCATCAGGGACTACCGCAGCATCCTCGTCGGCGAGATCATCGGGATCCTCGGACCGAGGACGAGGGCCAGAGGCCAACCAGTCAAGCGGGGAGAGCACGTGTATTGACCCTGAGGGATGCGGATCGATCTGGGAGACAAGGCGCGCAAGGCGATCGCCGATGCCCAGAAGCATGAGTTGTCTGCGAGTACGCATAAGAGTGCTTCCGGCAGAGACCGGAAAGGCTTCGACAGCGGGCCTCGGCGGTGTCCCGCCGTCATTGGAGCAGCTCGGTGGGGTTACCCTGCCAGGCGATCATCCGTTCCCATGTGCTGAGTTTTGCTGCGCTTCGTGCCCGCGCTTCGACAGTCCAACTCCGGAGGGCGACGTCGCCTGTCGAGCGCTGCTGGCCGCACTCGCTCTCAATGGCTTGGCACGTTCCGACGCCGAACTCCTCCTGCGGGCCAACTGCGACCTGGTGGAGACCGGCCCCCGCAGTCGTCACCTTGGACAGGCGATACGGGCAGAAGGAGAGTTTTTGAGCCGCTGAGCATCGACCAGGCTCACGGGAGCCGCTGAGCGTTGCCATCGACAATGCGACTCAGACGGCGAACCTGACCTGGGATGGTTCGGTCCTCGTCGTTGAGGGCAATCCGAACGATTCTGGCCGCTGCGGCTGACGATGCGCAGGACGACTGATGGCTCCGTCAGCATTACCGCACTCGCTCGGTGTCTACCACGGGCATGCAGCCGACGGCAGCCCCTGATCCGATCCCTTCGCCGGCTCGGTTGTTCTCCGCATTCGTGAGTGCCTCCCACACCGGGGTTACTGACAGGCGCTGACGGCCAGGTGCCCCTGATATCGATAAGGCGTTGACCTGGTTGGAGGAGAACCCTCCCTAACGGTTTGCATGTCCCGAGCATGGTCCAGTCCAGTCAGGCAACAGAATCGCCTACCGGAAGACGGGCACGATCGAGAAGGATCAGCCTAAGACCGCTGCCAAGGCCATCTCCGACGGCTACGCGATCAATGGTGAGATCGGCTGGCTCTGGGACAATATGCCAGACGGTGTTCGTGACGCACTCTCTCGGTTGTGCGAGGACGTGCCGTGCCTTGGGAGATGGACGGTCCCGTGGTCATGAGCACCGAGACGGTGGAGGCGAACTGGCGGCTCGATCCGGCGCAACCGCCTTCACTCCTGGGGGCTGCGCGTGCAGGTCCCACACCGAGAGCGAACCCGCGTGCTCCGAGAGCTGCATTCTCACCCCGGCCTCCTAAGCTGACTGCATCCGCAGACAGGTTCCGTCCCTCGGGAGATTCCGTCAGAGCATTCCCAACCTCCGAGGAGTGCCTGCGGACTGCCAGGTATGCGGCGGTGGAACCGTTGAGACACGACGATGGCGATCATTCGCCCTGGCGTGATGTCCTGATCTTCTTGGCCGACGACGGTACCGGGCGGAAATTCACTTCGGAACGCCGGGTGAGCTAGTGCGTCGCCTTCCATCGGGCGCTTGTGGCCCGTATCGGTGATGGAGCACCTGCAGTCGTCACCGGACGATACCATGGAAGGAAGGGCCCAGGCCTGCCAACCGTCTGGCTATCCGGTACGTTCCCGCGTCTGTGCTCGCTCGGTCGACGGTTGAGGCAGCCCTCGACGTTCCAGGTGCGCTTTCGTCACGCTGCCCTCCGACGTCAGCGACGACGACGAGGCAGTCGTTCCAGAGCCCTTGCCGGGATGACTCGATTGAATCACCGCCGAGATGAGGGCGCCGGCGCGCGCGCCCGGTGGGGAGATCTTTGGACGCAAAGGACTTCTGGCGCCCACCTGCGCGCGGGAACGCGGCGTATATGGTCCCCGACACCGGTGGCCGTGCCGGAGGTGACGCGTCAGCGAGGGAGTGGACCTTCGAGGACGCGATCCTCCTGTCCCTCGGATTCGTCTGGCGCGATCGCTCGATGCCGTTCCCCAAAGGCAGCCCAGGGCTATCGCTCGTTGGTGGCCCGGGTACGTGAACGTGGGGCTGGAGTGATGTGGCACCACCGTGTCACCAGGAATCCAGTTTCTACGCCCCACAAGATGCCGCACGGCATGACCGCCCAGCCCTACACCGCGCTCATCAGCGCGGGAGACCTCTTGGCGGATACCGGGGTGGCTGCCGTTGGGCGAGCCGCCACCTGGGTGGGACTGCTGGTACCGGCCGATCTGCCCGCCGAGCTGGCGCAGAGCGTGGTCGAGGGGCGGCCGTGATCGCCATCGATGACTTCGGAGACTTCTTCGAGGCGGTCCACGGAGCCGGGAAGCGAGCCTTTCGCCTGGCAGGAGGATCTGCTGAGGCGTTTGGTCGACCGGGACCTGGCCCGAGCAGATCATGCGCCGACGGTGCCCGGCAAGTCATCGGTCGTGGAGATACACGTCTTCGCCGTGGCTCTGTTCGCGGTCGGTGCTGCTAAGCGTCTGCCCTCGAAGACTGGCGTGGTGGTCAACCGCAGGGCGCTGACCGACTCCCACGCCGCACGCGCGGCAAGGATTCGGTGTCTCTGGAGGAAGCACCTGCGGATGACTCGATCCTCAGACGTGTCCGTGACGCCTGGTCGGACTGCGTGCCCGATGCCGAAGACAGGCCCGTTGGTCACCAGCACGATGCGGGAGCGGCGGCCACTGATCGAGCTTGGCTCAATGCCCCGAGGCCTGCGCGGTGCTGTGCATGACGCCGGCGATGTGGGCATCGAGCCTGCTGTTCCCGGCTCCCATGGAGCCTCCCAGCTCGCTCGTCCCAGGCTGCCAGGGATGCTGGCACCGATGCCGCTGTGGTGGTCGATGAGGGCCCACCTGAGCCGCCAGATCCTCGTGACGCTGCCCGGAGGTGAAATTTGTGCGCTCGAAAGCGCGCAGAGGCTCAGGTCGGCGCTCCAGACTGTGGAGATGACGGCCACGCCCTCTGGCGACGCGACGGACATCGTCGGCGTCACAACGGAGTCGCTGGCTCATGACGTCCGGTTGACCGCTCGGCATGGGCACCCAGTCGGTCGGTGCGTGGAGACGACCGAGTGGCCTGTTAACGGGAAGATGACGAGGGCCTATCGCGATGAGTTTGTCTGCAGCTGCTCACCGCGGTTGAGGATGCGCGCGAGCTACTCCCCGACGGCCCTCGGACGGTGGTGTGTCCTCAACCGCGTGGACAGCGCAGTTCAGAGTGGCGAGGCCCTCGACGAGCAGGGGCTGAACTGCCGGCTGTGGGTAGGCGCATGCGCCCCTGGGACCTGGAACGCATGAGGCGGGAGGGCCTGGACTCTTCGATGTCTCCAGGGTGCAAGGCGTGGACGTTCTCATGACCCAGACCATCGAGGTCGGGGTCGACTGAACCCTGACTCATATGGTAGACTGAGCTCGCCTCTGCTAGTGCCCCTGGCTCAACGCGCCGGCCGGGTCAGCCGGCTGGGGCGGCGTGATCGCGCATGGTTCACCGTCGTGGCCTCGAGAAGCGGCGTTGAGCAAGGATGTTCTGCCATACCGGAAGGATGACCTGCTCGCTGCTCGCACATGGATTCTGGACCGCGCCGATGACGGCGACCTGTCTCCTCTGTCGGTCAGCGAGAAGTTGAAGGCCCCGCCTGCGGAGTCTCCGCGCCGCCTGCTGTACCAGAGGCCTGAGCTTTGGGATGCGGCCCTGTGGTCGAAGACGTCGATGAGGCTCGTCATCGAACCGGAGCTCGATCTGTGGATCCGTGATGCCTCGACCCCGAGACCGGAACCGTGGGACTTGTCCTGGGGGATCTGAAGGACCTGCCCGATGCGACGGCGTGCGAGACCTTGGTGACCGAGGTGCCTCCGCAGGACTGCGAGGTCTACCCCATGACCATCGCCACGGCGCGGAAGGTGGTGCAGCGCCTGATAGAGGATACGGACCATCCTTTCGGAGCAGTCGGTGTTGTGGCGAGACAGGGCGATCCTGCCCCAGTGGCAGGCGATGATCCCCGAGGACGAGGGGAGACAAGATCGCGTCTCGTGCGCTTCGCGGCGACCTCTCATCCTGGATGCTCCGTTCCGCTCTGACCTCTGGGTTGTCACAGACGCTGGTGAGGAACTGGGCGAGCCGGTTCCCCACGGGGAACTCGACGGTGTTTCGATGTCGTGACCGATTCCGATAGAGCTGCGCCGGCTGGCTGATCTGGAACCGGATGAGCTGGTGACATGTTTCCGAGACGGTGGTGTGGTCTCGAGGTGGGATGAGGGCCGACGTACCGGTATGGATGGTGCGGCGCAGCGCCGCAGACACCGGACGACGAGTCCGACGACCGTTCCACCTGGTCCGTGAGCCACAGGGTGCTCCTTGCGGACCACAACGCAGTCGCCGCCGTGCGGAGGCTCTGGCCGACGGCATCGGTGATTGAACCGATGCCTGCGACGGCCTTGACTGAGGCCAGGGGCCTGGCACGACGTCGGAAAGAACGATGCCGTTTCAGAGCTCCTGTGCGGGGCGATCCCGATGGCAGGGAGGCGCTCGCCAAAAGCGGGGCCGCAGTACATCGCTGGGGGCTGTGCGACGCGCATGGGCGACGCCGGGCTCCCCGACTGGGTGGCGTCACGAGCTGGCCTCTGCAGCCGCCTACTGGGAACAGGCTGGGCCCGACGACGTCGAGCAGAAGATCCGGGACCTGGTCACCAGGCTGGTGGGAACCAGTCATGGCCATGGCAGGCCCCTGTTCGACCACGACCCTGTCACGCCAGGCCCGACCACATCGGCGCCTTGGAGGGAGCTGGTGGGCGAAGGTGAGTGGGAGTCACTGATCGCCCGCACCGACGAGGCAGTGGGGTCGCATGGGGGACCGCTTACCTCGAGGCACTCCTGCGCGCTGCCGGACTGCACGATCTCCATGGAAGGGAAGTGATGGACATGATTCTCGGTGGAGAGAGATCTCCAGTGCGCTGACAACCTTCGCAGGGGCTCGGACTGGCGCTCATCCTGGAAGGTGACGGGGCCCGAGCGTGTCCGGCTCAGCTGGACCGACGCCGCCGAGCCCCGGATGATCGTCACCGCCGACGGCTACGATGACGAGGCCATTGCCTCAGCCGTTCATAGACAAGCCACGGTACGTGCGCTTTCGGGCAGCTGGATTAATGCTACAATCTTTCAGGCTGAGCCTGGGGTGGAAGACAGTGCCCCTTTTCGGTCCACGAGTGAAAGCCCCGCATCGTGGGGAGCGAGTGGCGGTCTCTGCAGACTGAGTCGGTTGCGGATCGATCATGATGTGGAGTACAAGACTCAGCTTAAGCGCGACATTGATCTTGAGCTGATAGAGCGCTGGGGAACCTGCCTCACTGGCGCTTTTGCCAATAACGGGCCTAGACCGGACGAGGGGCGAACCGCTGGGAGATGAAGACTCGCAACCGTGGCGAGGGACTTCGTTCATAAACCGTCTGCGACAGTTGGCTCCGTATCGTCGCAGACCGCGATGGGCTACTGCCATCGTCTCCGGTCTGACTGGCTGCAACCGTGGAGGATGAGGGCCTACAAGGGAAAACGCTCGGATAAGTCCAGGACGGCCACTGGGCTGACCTCGCCGCGGTTCACCGACAGCGCCCTCGCCTGGTGCGCCCTGTGGGGGCCTCATCGTTCCCCGTCATCCACCGACTCCCAGGGGCCTCCGTCACTGCCGGGGCGGAGCCGATTAGCAAGTTCACTCCGAAGCACCTGGTGCTCCCGGTTCTTGTGGGGGCCCCCATACGCTGGGTAGGTGGCGAGGCAGTGGTGGTCTCCCGGAGCGGGTCATCCAGGCCATGGAGAATACCGGATCGACTGCTGTCGCGAGACGGCGCGTGCCTGGCTTTGCGGTGCACGGCGCCCGAGCGATCCTGACGTTCCGCGTCAACGTCAGTGATAACCCCATGCGCCCCGGAGCGCTCTTCTGGGCGCGGGAGACTGGAGGCGCTGACCTGAAAAAGAGCCGGTCGTCCTTGAATCGGAGCGCCTGGACGGCTGGCGAGTCACGCATGGCGGGCGCCGGCACAGTTGTCGTGCGGGCGCCCGCCAATGCTGGTGACCTTCGCCGTTCCGACCTCTGCCCTGAAAGGTTGCCTCAGGACGCGCTCAGGTGGTGGGGCTGACATATCGCCACCGTTATTCTGTCAAAGCGAGACAGATCATCGAGGGCGCAGATGATGGCCCACTGACCGTCGTGGAGTACACAGGCCGCTCCGGTACGGCGTCGCCCTGAAGTCACCTACGCCAACCGGCTCCAGCTTGCGCTCAGACTCTCTGTCTCAGGAGATGGGGCCGAGAGTCCAGGACAGAGGTCTACTTCACCGGGCATCGACGGCGGGTGGAGGTCGCCCTGACCGATGCTGACTTCGCCCGGGCTGAGGAAGCGGTCGCACGTGCGCGCCGTCTGATTGGGGCGCCCAGGCGCCTGAGCCGCCTGACGATGACAGTCGCTGCCAGTGGTGCTCTCACGTTTCTGTGTGCCTGCCTTCTGAGCATCGGTAGTGAGAACGCCCGGCGGCGGGTTGTCGCCTCGCTCCTGACGCCCAGATCCTCCACGCGGCCACCGCCGGTGCAGAGTGTCCCTCAGTAGTGGACGAGTTGAGGTCACCAAGGCTGGAGAGCGCCTTCTCACTGTGCCGATTGAACGGGTGCTCGGTCTGGTGGTCCATGGGAATGCTCGACGTCTCCTCTGCTTTGCTGCGTGAGTTGAGCTGGCGCGACCGGTGTGTGGTGTGGTGCTCATGGTCCGGTCGAGTGATCGGCTGGTCGCAGGGCGCGGACTCTCCCAATGGACTTCAGCGGGTGCGCCAGCATGTTGCCAGCGCCGAGGGCGGCTGGACATCGCCCAGCAGATGGTCTCAGCGAAAGATCGCGAACCAGGCGACGCTGCTCCGGCGCAACGGTGAGGCCCGCTGATGCAGTGGAGCGGATGCGTCGCCTGCAACGTGACGCTGTCTGTGCGCAGTCGCTGGCGGACCTGCTTGGAGTGGAGGGGAGGCTGCCGGGCTATACTGAGCGTGCCGTCGCAGTTCCTTCAGGGCTGCACTTCATTGAGGCCCCAGTTCCTCCAGAGCTACACGTCGGTCTGAGCAAGTCGCAGTTCTTGCCTGCACTTCGTGAGGCTGCACCTGGAGCGTCTTGGCCGTGTATCGGTTGGTGTCGCAGTTTCGCGGAACTGCACTTCACTGAGGCCGCGCCTCCTCAGCCCATCCTCGACAACGCCTCCGGTCGCAGTTTCTTCGGGAACTGCACTTCATTGAGGCTTCGTGACCGTTAGTCTCGGCGTAGACGATGATCGCTACGTCGCAGTTCCTTTTGGGAAGCTCGCACTTCATTGAGGCGCGACTTGCTTTAGGGGTGGCGTTGGCGGCCGTGGTGTCGCGGGTTCCTTCGGGGACTGCACTTCATTGAGGCCGGTCACTCCGCAGCGGCTCTCCCGTCACCGGGCAGTCGCAGTTCTTTTGGGAACTGCACTTCATTGAGGCATGCAGTAGCTGCTGGGCGCGAGGCTGTAGTCGTTGCCGAGTCGCGGTTCCTTCGGGGACTGCACTTCATTAAGGCGAATCGAACCCCAGGACAGTGACTTTGGAGATCACCCGCTGTCGTAGTTCCTTCGGGAGCTGCACTTCATTGAGGCACCCTGGACATCGCCCGATACGTCCTGGCTCAGGTGTCGCAGTTTCTTCGGGAACTGCACTTCATTGAGGCTGGGCAGCGATGGCCGGCATCACCACCAGGAGAGCGTTGCAGTTCCTTCGGAACTGCACTTCGTGAGGCCTGCCACCCCTCGGACCCGGGCAACGGCTGGGTGTTGCAGTTCCTTCTGGGGAACTGCACTTCATTGAGCGTCGTGCCCGGCCTGCTGGACGACGGCGAGCATGGGTTGCAGTTCCTTCGGGAGCTGCACTTCATTGAGGCGCGGGTGACACTACGGGCCAGGAGACTCGCACCGCCAGTTGCAGTTCCTTCTGGGAACTGCACTTCATTGAGGTGAGTGGGATTGATGCGCCTATCGTGGCTGTCGATCCCCACCTACCATTTTTGTGCGTCACCTTTCCAGGCCCGCCTGGCTCCCTCCAGGGCGGCGGGCAGGGGCGGTGAGCAGGCGCTCGACGTCGTCGGGGCTCGTCTCCCGGCCCGGGGAGCAGCGCAGTGTGGAGCGGGCCGGCCCTCCTGAAAGCCCATTGCCAGGAGCACATGGCTCGGCTGGGCGACCCGGCGTGGCAGGCCGAGCCCGCGGATGCATCGATCCCGGCCAGGTCCAGGTCCATGAGCGGTGCCTCGGCGTCGGCCTCCTCGAACCACAGGTGCGCCGTGGAGGCCACATGATCGGCGTCCTCCGGCAACGTGGCGGAACGCCCGAGGCGCCCCGGCACCCTCCAGAATCCAGCGCCGCAGCACCGCCAGTCGGGCCTCCTGCTCCTGCTGCTCGGTGACCGCCAGCTCCACCGCCAGAGCCAGCGCCGGGCGGCCACCACGTCCTGGGTGCCCGAGCGGATCCCCCGCTCCTGACGGCCCCCGCCCGTGGCCGGCGTCAACGCCAGGTCGCGGCGGCTCCAGCGCTCCACGCCCACCGGCGCCCCCAGCGCATGCCCCGGTCAGACTCATCGCGTCCAGCCCCCAGCCGTGGAAGTCCACGGGAACCCTCCCCAGGGCCGCGACGGCGTCGGAGTGGACGGGAACGTAAGCCGGCCTCGTCGGGACGCCCGGCACCACTCGCCTCCGCACGTGCGCCACCAGCGCCGCCATGTCCTGGACGATTCCGGTCTCATTGTTCGCCGTCGCTGACCGAGACCAGGGAAACGGGGAGCGGCCGGTATCTGGCTGCCCGGCGCCACCCGCCGGGCCAGAGAGTCGAGCTCGACTCGCCCAGCGCCGTCGACCTCCAGCAGGCTCAGCTCCGCGCCCAGCCCGGCCGCGGCGGTGCGCGCCGAGTCCAGGACCGCCGGGTGCTCGATCGGAGAGACCACCAGTCGCCCGCCCGGCAGCGCTCGCGCCCGGCCCGAGACCACCAGAGCATCGGCCTCCGCACCGCCGGAGGTCAGCAGCACCTCGTGCGCGTCCACGCCCAAAGTGCTCGCCAGGCGCGCACGCGCCTCCGCCAGCAGCGCCCCCAGCCGTCGGCCTGCAGTGTGCTGCGCGCTCGGATTCGCCCAGCAACCGAGCCCACTGGTCAGGTCCTCTGCGACCTGCTGGGCAGACCTCGGGGCGGACCGGGGATGTGGCAGCGTGATCGAGATAGTGCGCACGCCCCCAGCCTAGACGGCGGCTCAGAAGAGCCGGACTTTGTCCATGGGACGACTTTGAAACCGCTTTTCGCATGTGGAGCCGGCCCGTAACGCTCTGACCTGTACAGATGCGAATGGCGCTCGACCGGCTCGTCGCCAAAGGCGTCCCATACGACACGTTCCCGCCAGCCTCGCCTCGCACCCGCGCGCTTCCGAGCCCCAGGCCGCGTCGTGGACGTCGCAGAGGATGCCGAGTTCCATACCGTCGCTTGTGGTATGGGCGTGCCGCATGCACTTCGCACTGCGGGGTGGAGAGTGAGTCCATGCGTACCAACCAGCTGAGCCCTGTCCCGCTCGCCACCGACCGCGATGCCGAGCGGCGCAGCGAGCCAGGGCTGCTGAGCGCCTCGCCGCCGACCCCGAGACCCGGCTCCTGCTGGTCGACGCCCGCGGCCGCGTCGCCCTGACCGGCCCCGCTATCCACCCCGACCTGCCCGGACGACGGCCCTCACCCCGCCCAGCCTCATCGGCAGCCCCGGCGCCACAGCCTGGGAGGGTCCCGGCACCTACAGCGGCTGGGGCCTGCCCGATCTGCGCGCGGCTACCCTCGGCGGCTCCGCCCCCACCCGCTCACCGGACCTGACCGTGCTGCTGCCTGGGCCGCGAGCACGCCGACGACGACGCCCTCGGCGGCAGCTGGATCGCTGTCGTCGTACCCCGGCCCTGGAAGTCCCCGACGCTGAACCGCCCGCCACCGGCTCCGACGCCGAGGGCACCGCCGTCGACCGCCCGACCTGCGCCGTCTGCTGGAGCGCTACCGCCTCTCGCCCTGCGGGCCACATGGCGCCACTTGATGACGCCCGCGACGCCGGCCCCGGCCACCGCCGCCGCCTCCCTGGCCGCCTGGCACTCCCTGCTCCGCCTACTGCCCCGGCCTGCGGCGGGGCGCACCGAGACCATCGAGGCCGGCTGGGCCCAGGTGCACCGACTGCGCCACCGTCCGCTCTCGCGCACCGACCCGGCCGTCATCATGACGGTGACCGACGAGTCCGACCGTCTCCTCCTCGTGCGCGGCGCCGCCTGGGCGCCCGGCGCTACTCGGTGGTGGCCGGCTTCGTCGAGGCCGGAGAGTACACGAGGCCGCCGTGGCCCGCGAGGTGTGGAGGAGACCGGGCTGCGCGTGGCCCGAGGTCGAGGTACATCGCCTCCCAGCCCTGGCCCTTCCCCGCTCCCTCATGCTCGGCTGCCGGGCGCCTGGCCCCAGGTAAGGGACCAGCCCGCCCCGACGGTCAGGAGGTCGTTGAGCGCGCCTCGTCTCCCGTGACGAGCTCACCGCGGCCGCTCGACGACGGCAGCATCCTCCTTCCCGGCCCCACCTCCATCGCCAGACTCCTCATCGAGGACTGGTATGGCGGTCCCATCGTCAGCTGACTCTGTGGTTCCAGCCATCCGGCGTCCGCCACCACCGCCTGACCGCCACCCGACGGCCGCCGATCGTGTCGCCGACCCGTGCAGGCTGGTCCCGATGAGCCCGACCACCCCCGCCCGACCCGATCGGCACGCCGAAGCGCAGGCCCAGCGCTCAGCTGGACGCCGCCGGGACCTCCTGGCAGCCCTCGACTGACCAGCGCGAGGTCGCCGAGCACCCGAAGGCCCCCTAGGCGTCCTGGCCGGCGCCGGCACCGGCAAGGGACCGCCATCACCTACCGCATCGCCCACGGCGTGCCACCGGCGCCTCACCAGGCCACCCAGGTCCCTGGCCGTCACCTTCACCGCCCGCGCCGCCGGCGAGATGCGCTCGCGCCTGGCCGATCTCGGCGTCCCCGGGGTCCAGGCCCGCACCTTCCACGCCGCCGCCCTGCGCCAGCTCACCTACTTCTGGCCCACCGCCTCGGCGAGACGCCGTCCCCGACATCCAGGCCCTGCAGGCGCCCCTGGTCGGCGCCGCCGCCCGCCGCCTGGGCTGCCCACCGACCGGGCCACCGTGCGGGACCTGGCCGCCGAGGTCGAGTGGGCCAAGGTCACCGTGACCCTGCCCGAGGACTACGCCCAGGTCGCCGTGGCCGCCGGCCGCACCGGCGTGTGCCGGCCAGGAGGGCGGCCACGGTCGCCCAGGTCCCGTCCCTCTACGAGGAGGCCAGAGTGAGCGCGGCGTCATCGACTTCGAGACGTGCTCCCTGCTGACCATCAGCATCCTCCTGGACCGTGAGGACATCGCCGCCCAGGTGCGCAGCCAGTACAAACACTTCGTCGTCGACGGTACCAGGATGTCTCCCCGCTTCAGCGGCGCCTGCTGGACCTGTGGCATGGGGGCGGCGCCGTCGGCTGTGCGTCGTCGGCGACGTCTCCCAGACCATCTACTCCCTTCACCGGGGCCACGCCCGCGTTTCCTCACCGGCTTCACCACCCGCTACGAGGGTGCGCGCACCGTGCGCCTGAGCCGCGACTACCGCTCCACCCCGCAGGTGGTCTCCCTCGGCCAACCGGGTCCTCTCGCGCTCGCGGCGCGGGGAGGCGGCCTGCACCCGCCAGCCGGAGCCGTCGAGCTGGTCGCCCAGCGCCCCAGCGAGTCCCGCCGTGCGCTCCGGACCCTACGACGACGACGTCGCCGAGGCCGAGGGCGCCGTCGCCCAGGTGCGCCGTCTGCAGGGCCGCCGGGGTCCCCTGAGCCGAGATCGCGATCCTGTACCGCACCAACTCCCAGTCCGAGGTCTTCGAGCAGGCCCTCGCCGGAGCCCAGATCGGCTACCTCGTGCGCGGCGGTGAGCGCTTCTTCGAGCGCGAGGGAGGTCAACAGCGCCATGGCCGTCATCCCTCGGTGCCGCCCGCACCGAAGGCCACCCTGACCGGTGACCTCGGCCTGGATGCTCGTACCGTCCTGGCCCGTGAGGGCTGGAGCGAGAGCCGCCGGCCCCCGCGGAGCCGTGCGCGAGCGCTGGGACGCCCTCAACGCCCTGGTGGCCCTGGCTGACGAGATGTCCCAGACCCGCGGCGCCGACCTCGACGCCTCCACGCGAGCTGCGAGGCGTGCCGACGCCCAGAACGCACCGTCGAGGGGCGTCACCCTCTCCCCTCCTGCATGCCGCCAAGGGGCTGGAGTGGGACGCCGTCATCCTGCAGGGCGCCTGCGAGGGACTGCTGCCGATCTCCCTGGCCGAGGGGCAGGCAGCCATCGAGGAGGAGCGGCGCCTGCTCTACGTGGGCGTCACCCGCGCGCGCGAGCACCTCATCTTCTCCTACGCCCGCGCCCGCAACGCCGGAGGGCGGGCCTCCCGCAAGCCCTCCGCTTCCTGGACGGCCTGTGGCCCCGCCCAGGGCTCCCGCGATGCCTCCCGGCGTCAGGGACGACTCAGCGCCAAGGAGCGCTCCCGGCAGTCCGCGGCCGACTTCGAGGCCAGTAACGACCCGCGCACCATTGCTCTGTTCGAGGAGCTGCGGGCCTGGCGCTCAGGCGTGGCCAAGGAGCGCCCAAGCCCCGCCTACACGGTCTTCGCCGACGCCACCCTGCGGGACATCGCCGTCGTCAAACCCACCAGCCTGCCCCAGCTCTCCCTCATCCGTGGTGTGGGTGCCACCAAGCTCCAGGAGTACGGCGGGTCGGTCCTCGCCCTCCTGCGCGACTTCGAGGCGGGAGCTGAACCGCGCGAGCCGGCGTGGCTCCCGGACTCCCGACCGCTCACAGCTGCGAGCACAGGCACTCGGGATGACTCTCCCAGGACCGTACCCGCCCCAGGGGCTCCTTGCCAGTGACCTCCACCGAGTGGGTGGTCCACCGGCGGCAGAGCGTCCGGCCGGCTCCCCGCCAGGTTCGGGCCGTCTGCGGCGCTGGTGACAGGCAGCGCCTGGCCCAGGACCGTGTCGATGACGGCCTGAGCCACGAGCGCCGCCGCCTCGTGCGTATCAGAGTGCTCGACGTCGAGGCATCGGCAGGGTGCGCATCTGGGTGGCCAGCGCCGGCCAGCACGGATCGGCGTCCTGCTCCCCACGAGTTCAGACAGGTCGAGCACGGACCGCCGGCGCCCAGGAGAGGACTGACACGCACGGCCTCGCCGATGACGACCGGAAGATGGGCGATGTCCTCCTGGACGAGCCGGCGCGCGAGCAGCGGTTCCACCACGTGAGCATCCACCGTCACCATGACGTCGGGCCGAGTGCGCAACGGTGCCCGCGTCCTCACGGCGGGGAAGCGCGCCGACAGGGGTGGCTCCAGGCCCCCGTCCCCGGGAGCAGGGTGGACAGGATCGTGCCCACTCCCGGCCTCCGCCAGCCACGGGCGGCCTCCTGCGCCAGGGCACTGATCCCGTGCACTGCCGGGACCGCCTGCACATAGGGCGGCGCTACGGGCCTTGGCGTCGATGCCCAGCCGGTCCAGTAGACGCCGTCAGCCCCGCCGAGCTCGGTGGTCGCCGAGGAGACCAGCGCCCCTGGCGCTCCAGCTCCTCGACGAGCTGTCGGGCCCCGGTTTCACCGGACCGACTGTGCCGGGCGGCGGTAGATGCCGCCGGCTTCCGGGAAGCGGGCGAGCTCGTCCAGCGAGCGCTGCTCGGCCAGGCTCAGGCCGCTGACGATGGTGCAGCTGCGCGGGACTCGTACCGATCTGGCTGACGCCTGCTGGCGCCACAGGATGGCGCACCCGCCTCGAATACGCATCGTGCCTCCTCAAAGCTCTCCCGGCGCCCGCGCGCAGACGTCCGGCCCGTCGTCCTGACGACCGTGTCAGGGCCTCACCGAGTGGCACGGGCGGGTTCAGGTGGCTGAGGCGCCGGCGCCCTGTGGATAACTCGACGGCGTCGAGCACTGGTCCTGCGCTGGTCGGTGCCGGGGTTGCTGGGCGGAGCAGGTCGCGAGGCCGAGGTGTTGCCCGATGCGATCGCCTCGGTGGCGGCGGGCGACGCTCGTGCAACGTGTTCACGGCGAAGACCTGCATGCCCTCTGGGCTCGTGCCCCGTGACCTCGTTGCAGTTACTCGCCGGAGCCAGGAAGAACGTTGAGCCGGATTCACGGGCCCCGCCATCTTCTGCTGGATGCGCTGATGGGGCCGACCTGACCAGTCATGTCGATCGTCCCGGTTCCGGAGATGTCCTTGCCGCCGGTCAGGGACCCCTGGGTGATCTCGTCAACGACTCCCAGGGCGAACATCATGCCGGCGCTGGGGCCGCCGACGTCGGACAGGCCGAAGGTGGCCTCAACCGGACCGTCCACCGAGATCTTCAGGCTCAGACCCAGCAGCAGGCGGTCGTCCCTCTGCGGGCGATCGTCGTGAGCGCTGCGCTCGCCTTCTGATCGCCACGGCGCACACCGAGCGTCACCCGCGTTCCCTCGGATCGTGGTCATCAGCTCGCGCAGCTGGGAGAAGGAGGCGAGGGTCGTCGTCTGGCCGCCCTGGGGGTGATGGTTTCCAGGACGTCCCCGGCCTGGATCTCGGTCGAGGTCTGCTGCTCGGTCACCTCGGTGACGGTCAGGTGCATGGCGCCGGCCTTGCCGGTCTCAACGAGCGCGGCGATGACGGCGGAGTCCTGCGAGGGCGGTCATCTGGGCCTTGCCGGTCTCCTCGACCTGCTCGAGCGCTCTGGTCCTGGGGAGCACCTCGTGCGGTCACGATCCGCTTGTCCGCCGAGAACCAGGCGGCGATGAGGTCGGCGGTGGTCACCAGCATCCGGGGCAGCCCGACACCGAGACCGTCGTCATCCGCAGGGCGCCTCGAAAGTCGGATAGGTCTCGGTTCCCGAGACCTTCAGGACATCCTGGTCGGATGATGAGCCGTTGTCCAGCATCGTTCCAGGTCGGGCCGGGGCCTCGATGACCGCGTTGACCGGCACCGGGAAGACGGCGGCGATGAGGGCGACAACCAGGATGAACGACCCTACGACCACGGCCCGCCGCAGTGCTGCACCGACGACGGGGCTCCCCCGGAGGGCACTGTGTCCGGATCGTCCTCCCGTCCGGCCTGGCCGAGCTGATCCTCCTGGCTCGCCGAGGACGGCTGAAGGTGAGTGGAACCGACAGGGATCCGCCGTGTCGGCGGCGGCGTGCTGGTCTGGGTGCGTCACGCGCTCATCATGCGACATCTTCCTGGGGAGACGGACAGATATCGATACGAACTTGGCACGAAGTCGACACAATGACGACACGGCATCGACCGAGAGGAATCCGACGGCGGTTGGCACGCCGTCGGCGAACGGAGCTATGGCCCCGACACAGGAATGGGTGCGACCATAAGGCCGTTAGAGACTGTGCCCAGACGGTCCAGACGGCCCAGACGATGTCCCAGGACAACCCGGCGAGGAGGAAATCCCGTGAGCGAGGACGCCTCGACGAGCTCGAGAAGATGCTCGCATCACTGTTCGGCGAGCAGATGGCCTCCGACGCCGTCGGAGCCCTGCGCTCATCCAGGTGGATCCCAGCGCCATCGCCCAGATGCCGGGCGTGGGGACATCTCCGAGCTCAGCCCTCGCTCGGCTGCTGGCCATGCGCGCCCAGTTCCAGCAGATGTTCTCCGCCTCCACCTCGAGCCGGTCAACTGGCAGATGGGCCAGGATCTGGCTCTTCGGCGAGGCTCGCGGCGACGCGCGACCCCACGGTGACCGCCGCGGTCGCCGACTCCACGCGCCAGGCCCTCCAGGTGGCCGGACCTGTGGCTCGACACGGCCACCGAGCCTGGGACGCCCGCTCCCGGGCAGCGGGGAGCCTGGAGCCGCAGCACCTGGGTCGAGCGCACCCTGCCGGTGTGGAAGGACGTGTGCGCCCCGTGGCCCGAGGCCGTCACCGCCGCCCTGGCCCGCACCCTGGAGAACCAGATCCGCGATATGCCGGCCGAGATGGAGCAGGCCGCCCAGCAGATGGGGGCGCTCCGGATCCATCAGCGCGCACCATGGCCGGTACGGCCTTCGGGCTCCAGCTCGGCCAGGCCATCGGCGAGCTCGCCAAGGAGACGCTGGGAGCCACGGACACCGGCCTGCCCCTGACCCGCGAGCCGGGCACCGCGCTGGTTCCCGCCAACGTGGCCGCCTTTGCCGAGGGACTGGAGGTCGACGAGGACGAGGCCCGTATGTTCCTGGCCGTGCGCGAGGCCGCCACCGCCCGTCTCTACGCCCATGTGCCGTGGCTGCGCGGACAGGGTTCTCGAGGCAGTGGCGGCCTACGCCCGTGAGATCCGCATCGACACCGAGACCCTTGAGTCGGCCGTGGCCCAGGTGGACCCCAATGACCCTGACGCCCTGCGCGAGGCCCTTGAGAGTGGGCTGTTCGCGCCCCAGGAGACCTCGGCCCAGCGTGAGGCCCTTGAGGACCTGGAGACGCTGCTGGCCCTGGTCGAGGGCTGGGTCGAGGTGGTCACCGCCCGTGCGGCTGCACCCCACCCTGCCCCACCTCATGGCGCTGGCGGAGATGATGCGCCGGCGCGCGCCCAGGGCGGAGCCGCCGAGCAGGTCTTCGCCCGCCTCATCGGGCTGACCTTCCGGCCCCGCCGTGCCCGCGAGGCCGCCGAGCTGTGGTCGCACCTGGGGCCCAGGCCGGTGACGCCGAGCGCGACGCCTTCTGGAACCACCCCGACGTCATGCCCACGGCGTCCGAGCTCGCCAACCCCAGGGACTTCCTCACCATGCGGCGCATGGCTCAGGACATCGACGCCGGATCGACGCCGACCTGGCCTCCTCCTGGACGGCACCCTCGGATACGCCGAGGGCGCCAAGGAGGCGGATGAGGCAGCCCGAAGGGCTCGGGGACCGACCACCCCGCCTCCCGGTGGTGAGGCCTCGCAGGAGTCCGACCAGTCAGCTGATCGCCGCTACGGCGCCGACGGCGACCAGTCCGACGAGCCCGACGACCAGGAGTCGACCGGCACGGACAAGGCCTGCAGGCAGGCGGGGCGCGCGGCGACGTTGACCGGTGCCGGCCGACGTTGACCGGTGCCGGCCGACGTCGACCGGTGCCGGCCGACGTCGGCCGCCCGCCCGAGGCGACCGGCTACAGTAGGTCGCAGCCAGCGCCTCGGTCAGCCTGGGGAACCAGCTGCTCGCCCTGGTAGATCGAGGCATCGTCGTCGTGCGTGCGAGCGCAGCGCGCACCAGGACTCCCCGCTGCGCAGGACCCCACCACCATGCGGATGTCCTCGCGGTCGGGGCGGGCCTGGAGGAAGGCGAGGCGCTCAGCGGCGTCAGTGATGGCCTCGGCCTCGTCCTGGGCGGCCGGCGGCAGGGACCAGCCGCTCGACGCTGATCGCGGCGCCGTGGACCGACTCGGGCCAGGGCGAGCTGGGCCAGCAGGTGCTCCAGGTCCGCGGCGGCCGGCAGCCCTCCCTGCTCCACGACCATGAGCAGCTCAGGGGTCGGTGCGGGACTCCTCCACGGTGGCCGCGTCCAGAAGCTCGGCGATATCCGGATCCGCCGCCAGCGCCTCATCGGTCCGCACCAGGGCGAAGACGCGTACCGGCTGGTCCAGCCGAAGGCCGCCACGTGGGCCTCGGTCTCGGTCACCGCGCGCGCCAGGGGCCCGGCTTCGAGAAGACGGGGACGGCTGCGTGCTCGAGGGAGGTGACATCGTCATGCATATCGTCGCTCACCCCGTCATCGTCTCACCGGTCGTCGGCGCTGGTTCCAATGACACGGCGTTGCGCGTGCGGCCTCGGCGTCGTGGCTGTCCAGAACGAGGTTTCTCATCCCGGAGAAGGTTATGGTCGTGTCGGTGAGGTGTGGGACGATGGGCCGAGCGGCCCTTCCGGCCGATGACGCCGCGCTCAGCCGTGCGCGAGGCAGCGCCACCACGTACGTCAGACAGGGAGCAGGATCGTGAGCAGCACGCCCGATGACGAGTCCCGGGACTCATCCTCCGACGAGTCCTCGAGCAAGTCCGCCGACTCGTCCAGGCGGAAGAAACCGGAGAACGGGCCGGACCTCTTCGGTCTGGGACGCATGGGCGCCGGCGGGATCCGCCCTCCCGCCCGCCGCGCAGCGACAGCACGCCGTCGCCCCGGCCCTTTGGCGCTGACCATCTCGATCGTCGCCGCGATCGCCGTCGTCATCGCCGTCCTGTCGCAGGTGTGGACCGAGGTCCTCTGGTTCAGCCAGATTGGCTACGCCCGCGTGCTGTGGACGCAGTGGATCGCCCCGATCGTCCTGTTCCTGGTGGGCTTCGCCATCATGTTTGGGGGCCGTCTTCGTCTCTGATGACGAGGGGCGTACCAGGCGGGAGATCAGGATGCCCGGACGACGAGGCCACCCGCAACCTCGAGGCCTACCGCACCGTGATCGAGCCCCTACGGCGTCGCCTGACCTGGGTGGTGCCCGCAGTTCTCGCTCTGTTCGGATCGGCCTGGGAGCTGGCCCCAACTGGCGCGAGGTGCTCCATGGCCTTCAACGCGCAGTCCTTCGGCGTCAAGGACCCCCAGTTCCAGGATCGACATCTCCCTTCTACGTCTTCATCCTTCCCGCCGTGCTGACGCTCGTGTCCTTCCTGGCAGGCGTCGTGCTGTTCTCCGTGGCCTCCGTCGTCGTCCACTACCTCTACGGCGGCATCTCGGTGGTGCGCTAGCCCACTACCAAGGCGCGCGGATCCACCTGGCGGTCTTCCTGGCACTGTACGCCGTCATTCCGGGCAGCGGGGTACGGCTGGGCCGTTACAGCGCTCTGTGCGCCTCCAGCTCCAAGTTCGACGGCGCCAACTACACCGACGTCAACGCGGTCATCCCCGCCAAGCGCGATCCTGGCGGCGATCGGGCTGGCCGTGGCGGTCCTGTTCATCGCCTCGGTGCGCTCGAGCTCCTGGCGCCTGCCGATCATCGGTGTGGCCGTCATGATCGTCTCCTCGCTGGTGGTGGGAACTGCTTGCCCGCTGGTCATCCAGGTTCGTCGTCGATCCCAACGCCCAGCGCCAGGAGGCCGAGTACATCCAGCGCAACATCAACGCCACCAAGGCCGCCTACGGCCTGGAGAACGATGAGACCACCAGCTACGACGCCGCACGACGGAGGCGGCGGCCGGCCAGCTGGAGAAGGACGCGGAGTCCACCGCCTCGATCCGTCTGCTCGACCCGGGCCTGGTCTCCGACCTTCCAGCAGCTCCAGCAGAACAAGCAGTACTACTCCTTCGCCAACCGTCTCAACGTCGACCGCTACAAGGTGGGCTCAGCAGCCGGGACATCGGTCATCGCGGTGCGCGAGCTGAACCTGTCCGGCCTCGGCCAGGGACAGCGGACCTGGGTCAACGAGAGCACACGGTGTGCACCCATGGCTACGGCGTCGTGAACGCCTACGGCAACACCGTGGCCTCCGGCGGCTACCCCTCCTTCTGGGAGGGCGGCATCCCGTCCAAGGGGGACCTGGGCAAGTACGAGCCCCGGATCTACTTCGGCCAGTCCTCGCCGTCCTACTCCATCGTGGGCGGTAAGGACAGCGGCTCGCCGCGCGAGCTGGACTACCCCGATGACGAGTCCAAGACCGGTCAGGTCAACACCACCTTCTCCGGCAACGGTGGACCGAGCGTGTCCAATCCGTTCAACCGGCTCCTCTACGCGCCAAGTTCGAGGAGCCCAACATCCTCTTCTCCCAGGAGGTACGTGAAGGCTCCCAGATCCTCTACGACCGTGACCGGCCAAGCGGGTCTCCAAGGTGGCTCCGTGGCTGACCCTGGACAATAGCCCCTACCCGGCCGTCGTCGACCATGACGACAACCCGGCCACGCCCAAGCGGGTCATGTGGATCCTCGACGGTTACACCACGACGAACAACTACCCCTACTCCCAGCACGAGTCGTTGGCTCAGGCGACGGCGACCGCCGACAGCCAGGGCGGGCTGCTCGGGGCGCCGGAGGAGTCCAACTACGTGCGCAACTCCGTCAAGGCCGTCGTTGACGCCTCACGACGGGTCGGTCAAGCTCTACCAGTGGGATGACAAGGACCCGATCCTCAAGGCCTGGGAGAAGGTCTTCCCCGGGTCGGTCACTCATGAGCCAGATGAGTGCCGACCTCATCGCGCACATGCGCTATCCGGAGGACCTGTTCAACGTCCAGCGCACCATGATGGCGAGCTATCACGTCGACGACGCCGCGGGAGTTCTACTCCGGGGCGACTTCTGGAAGATCCCGGATGATCCGACCACGCCCGGCCAGGACCAGCAGGCCCCCTACTACCTGACCCTCAAGATGCCGGGGCAGGAGCAGGCGAGCTTCTCCCTGTCCAGTGCCTACATCATTGGTGGTCACACCAACCGCAACGTTCTCACCGGCTTCCTCGCGGTGGACTCCGAGACGTCCCCTGGTACGGGGAAGAAGGGCCAGCGCAGTGCGAGCTACGGCAGCTGAGACTCCTGGAGCTGCACGATCCTCGAATGTCTCCGGCCCCGGTCAGGTGCAGAGACATCTTCGACTCCAACCCGGCGGCCTCCACGACCCTGAACCTGCTCTCCCAGCAAGGGTCCCAGGTCATCAAGGGCAACCTGCTGACCTTGCCGGTGGGAGGCGGCCTGCTCTACGTCCAGCCGTCTACGTGCAGTCGTCGTCCGGCACTCAGTACCCGCTGCTGCGCAAGGTGCTGGTTTCCTTCGGTGACAAGGTCGGTTTCGCTGACACCCCTCGGGGGCGCTCGACCAGGTCTTCGGCGGCAACCCGGGGCGACGACGGGGAGCAGGCCGTCAACGTGTGATGCCGGAGCGGCCAACGACACCAACGAGTCCACTGACGGCAAGGATCCGACGGCGGGCGGTGGGGCCACGGCCTCGCCGGCGCCGAGCGCCGAGCCCACGGCCTCTGCAAGCGCGTCGGCCACCCCGTCCGCTGAGCCGTCGGCAGCAGGATCCTCGGACCCGAAGGCCGAGCTCAACCAGGCTCTGTCGGACGCCCAGACCGCGATGACCGACTCGGACAACGCCAGGAGCAAGGGCGACTGGGCGGCGTACGGCGATGCGCAGAAGCGCCTCAACGATGCCGTCAACCGGGCCATCGCCGCGCAGCAGAAGCTGGGCTGAGCCCACCCAGAGCGCAGCATGAGGGCGTGCCCTGCGACCCGCCTCACCGGGCGGTGAGCAAGGGCACGCCCTCGCTGTTGCCTCGAGGGCGGGTGGCCCCTAAGGTTGGTCTCACCGACGCGGGGTGGAGCAGTTCGGTAGCTCGCCGGGCTCATAACCCGAGGTCGCAGGTTCGAATCCTGTCCCCGCTACTCACTCCAGAGGTGCCTGGTCCTTCCAAGGACCGGGCACCTCTGCATCTGTCTGCACGGAGGATTGTCCAGTTGCCTGCGCGCCTGGATGAGATCTGTGCGAGACTCAAGCATGGCAAAGAAGCACCCCACCATGGACCGCTCCCTGTACGAGGCCGAGCTGCTGAGGCTGCAGGCGGAGCTGGTCGAGATGCAGGAGTGTCGGGACTACCGGCGCCCGCGCGTCGTCGTCATCTTCGAGGGCCGTGACGCGGCTGGCAAGGTGGGGCGATCAAACGGATCACCGAGTACCTCAACTCGCGTATCGCACGCGTGGTCGCACTTCCCGTACCCACCGAGCGTGAGCGCACCCAGTGGTACTTCCAGCGCTACATCGCGCACCTGCCCGCCGCCGGCGAGATCTGCCTGTTCGACCGCTCCTGGTACAACCGCGGTGGTGTCGAGCACGTCATGGGCTACTGCACCCGGAGGAGCACCGGCGCTTTCTCCAGCAGTGCCCGTCTTCGAGAGATGCTGTCGACGACTGCATCCTGCTGCGCAAATTGGTTCTCCGTGCCCCGAAGGAGCAGTACAAACGGTTCAAGTCGAGGATGACTGACCCCATGCGGGCGCTGGAAGCTCTCACCCACGGACCTGGAGGCTCTGCCCCGCTGGGAGGACCACCTCGCGCCAGGACGGATGTTCGTCCGCACGGACATCGACCCGCGCGCTGGCACGTCGTGGAGTCCGCCGACAAAGCGCAAGGCGTCAGTCACATGATCCACCACCTGCGGGTCCATTCCCCTACGAGCACGTGGAGCGTCCCGAGATGACGTTCCCGAAAGAAGTCCTCCTTGCCGTCGTCGCTACCGCCTACGGACCGCTCCCTCAGAGCAGAGGTGCCCGACTCACGCGGCCACCCTCAGCGAGTCCGATGCGCCCCGGAGCGCTACGTGGACCTCGAGGACCAGGGGATCGGTGAGGCTGTCGCCTCCAGACGCTCCAGCTCCCGGAAGACCTGGCCAGACCGGCTCACTGATGATAGAGGTCGGCGCGGGAGTCGTACGGCGTGGGGTCGCGCTTCATGAGGACCGGGCGCTCACCGGCGTAGTAGTCGATGAGGCCCGCCGCCGGGTAGACGACCAGGCTCGTTCGGCCACGATCAGCAGGTCCGCCTCGAGATGGCCCGCACGGCCCCCTCGATGACGTCGTTGTCCAGCACTCCCCGTAGAACACGATGTCCGGCCGCAGCACCGAGAGCGCAGCAGGGCAGCGGGAACCTCGCCGGAGCGGGCGCCGCGTCGACGTCGTCCAGGGGTGAGCGCTCACCGCAGCCGGTGCAGGTCAGACGCGACCAGTTGCCGTGCAGCTCGAGGACCCGCTCGGAACCCGGCCCGCTGGTGGAGGCCGTCGATGTTCTGCGTGACCACGGCAGACAGCTTCCCGGCCCTCTCCAGATCGGCCATGAACCTGTGGGCCGCGTCGAGCCACGCCCGTCGCAGGCGCTCTCCTGCGGAACCACTCCCAGTAGGCCTGCGGGTGCACGGGTGAAGAAGTCGATGGACAGGACCTGCTCCAGGGGATCTCGCTCCGGTGGTAGAAGCCCCTTGGCGCCCCGGAAGTCAGGGATCCCCGACTCCGTGGAGACCCCGGCGCCGCCGAAGAAGACGATGCGCTGCTGACTGCGCGATCCACTGACTGAGCAGGCCCCATTGGCCGTCCTGGTGGTCCATGCACCCCAGCCTAACGGTGGGGACTGATCCTGCAGGGCAGAGCTGGAACCTGTCGCGGCGCCATATGAGGCACATGCTCGGACGCACGACAGTCGACAGTGTCCCGGTGACATAGCGCTCGAGAGTCGCTGGTGGTGATGAAGAGGTTGAACACCGAGGGCGATGAACAGCCACAGGGTCGAGACGTACACAATGCTACGTGCGGTGCGCTCACGCAGGGACGGCGCAGCAGACCGCCGTACCTGAGGTATGCCAGGGCGCAACCGAACCAGGCCAGGAAGAGTGCCAGGTTGACCGGCCTGAGTAGGAGCGGGGAGACGGTATGGCACCGCCCAGGACGAACCGGCCTAAGGGAAGTCCGAGGGCCAGCAGAAGCTGCAGCGCCGTTGACGAAGAACAAGACGGCGCACACGACCGCGAGCACGGGTGACCTCGTGAGAGCGACTGTATCGGTCCGCATCCCGACAACGTGAGGAACAGAGGGTAGATGGCTCAGCGTTGGGCCAGGTGTCAGTGGATTGGCCGGTGTTGGTGCGATCGGACTCGGTCACGTCGCTGAATCACCTGAGCCGGGTTACCCGCAGCGATGACACCGGAGGGAAGCTGCAGGGTACACATGCGCTCCTCCGACGACGCTACCTGAGCCAATGGTCACGCCGGAGGACCGTGACGCGCCACCGATCCGGACGTCGTCGCCGATCGTGATCGGACGAGCTCGGCAGCCGTCGGCGCGCTCACGAGGATCCAGCGCGTGGTTGGAGGTGTACAGGCCGACCTTGGGACCCAGAAGCACATTGTCTCCGATGGTGATCGGGGCGCCGTCGAGCATGACGCAGTCGAAGTTCGCAAAGAAATGGGAGCCGAGGTGGATATTGCTCGAACTCGCACGGAACGTCGGCTCGAGGCTCACTCGCGGCCCATCGATCCCACGATCCGACGCAACAGGGCCCGCGTTCTCAGCGCGGGCCGACCGTAGGAATTCGCTGTACGCATCGGTGGCGGACGGTCTCGATCCGCGCTGTGACGAGCTCTAGCGTCAGGTCGTCGTACATCGCGCCAGTCGCCATATGAGCGAATTGCTCCGTCAGGTTCATGCTGACCGGTCCTAATCTCCTGCTGTGTCGGTTCATCGTCTTAGAGAGCCTAGATCCGATGCCGTCTCGCGGGTGATGGTCTGGGATCAGGGTAGGAAATCGAGCGGTTATCACCGCCCTAGTCCCCGGATCCCCGGGAAATTGGCCTCAACCTCCCGGCAGGACGCCGAGTACAGAGTAAGGGCCCAGATCAGCGGCGGAACGGTTGGGATGATGCTCCGCGGGATCTGGGCTCTTTGCGCATTCGTCGAGAGGAGGCGGCTCAGATACCGAAGCCGACCCGGCGGGGCTCGGCCTCACCGAGCTCGATGTACGCCAGGGAGCCGGCCGGCACGAAGACCTTGCGGCCCTTGTCGCATCGCTGAGGGTGACGGCCTGGTCTCGGCGTCGGCCACGGCGTACCAGCACCTTCTCCTGGGAGTCGGAGGTCTCCAGTGAGAGCTCGCGGCTGGCGTGGCTTGATTCCCGATCGTGACCTGCATGGGACTCCTTCGCATCGTCCCGTGCGTGTGCATGAGCGGCGCGCCGCCCATCGGGGAGAGGCGGCGTGAACCTGCCCTGATCCCAGAGGCGCCTGGGCGCCAGAGGTCCGATTACCCCGGCACCGCGCCGTCTCGCGCCACGCGGACAGGCGACCCGCCGGCTTTTCCCCGGCGACTGGAGCGCGGTTGTCGATGACGATCCCTTTAACAGTGCGTTCCTGTCGGTGACCCCGTGGTGAGATGAGTCCCCATGCTCCCAGGACCCCGTCCGTCTCCTTCCGCCCACCCGAGGCGCCTGAGCTCCCCGCCGCTGACGCCGATGGGCAGCGGGTCCCTGGATCGCGTGGCTGATGGATCCAACGTCGTCGTCCTGGGGCTCCCTGGACCGGTAAGACGTCTCTGGCCCCTGAGCTGCTGGCCGAGGCGGTCGCAGGCGGCCGGGACGCCGTCCTGCTCGCACCCACCCGCGCGCGGGCGGACTGGCTGCGTGGCCGAGCCGCCCACCCTGCTGCGCGAGGGCCACGGCGACGGCGTCGTACGAGTGCGCACCCCCGGCCGCTCCTGGCCCCTGACGATCCTGACCACCCCTCTGACCAGGCGGCCTCGACCCGCTGCCGCCCCGGTGCTTCTGGCCGGTGCGGAGGAGGACTCCGGTCCTGGCCTCGATGATCAGTACCGCCACTCGGCTGGCGGGCGCCCACGTCGAGGGCGACCGGGCTCGAGGGCGTTCCGCTCCCGAGCTGCGCAACCTCTGGCGCGTGCTGGGAGAGCTCGGCGTCACCGCCGATGAGCTGGCCGACCTGGGAGCGCCGACTCAAGTCCCCATCTGGGACCCGCCGTCCCAGCTCCTGCGCACCTGGGACGCGCAGGGCCGGGACCAGCGCTGAGCGCCGGGCGCAGACCCGCAAGATGGACACGGCCCGTCTCCAGGACCGAGCCGTGGAAGCCCTGGGACTCCTGGGACTCGACGTCGTCCACCGTCCCCCGACTGTCCCCGACCCTCGTCCTCGTGGACGACTATCAGGACTGCACGGCCGCCACCGCCAGGCTCCTGACCGCCCTTGGCCGCGGACCCCGACGGGCACCGGGCGCAGATCGTCGGTGCTGGGAGACCCCGATGTCGCGGGTGGAGACCTTCCGCGGCGGCACGCCCAGCCTGCTCATCGCCGCCGAGGACCACCGGGCTCGGAGCCACCCGCCTGCGGCTGACTACCCGCTACCGAGGGGCAACCCTGGAGATCGCGGCGGTGGTCGCCGACCAGAGCGCTCGGGTCCCTGGTGGACCGGCACGACGGCCCACCGGCAGACGACTCTGGCTCCCCAGTCACGTCGGCCTCGCTGCGCGGCTCCAGGGGCGACTGAACGCACCGGCAGCAGCAGCCGGCGTCGAGGTGATCCTGGCCTCCTCCACCTGGCAGGAGCACGCACACGTCGCCCGGGCACTCAGGCTCGAGCACGTCCACCACGGCACCGCCTGGTCGCAGATGGCGGTCATCGCTCGCAGCGCCGCCGACGCCGAGTCCCTCGCCAGGACCTGCGCAGGCGAGGGCGTGCCCCTGGCCTCCCGCACGCCCGCGGTGCTGCTGCGCGCGGAACCTGCGCCGCCGCGCTCCTGGACATCGTGCGCGCCGCCATCCGCGACCAGCTGGGCGGGCACGGTGAACCGCCTCAGCGTGACGCCGCCATCACCCTCCTCACCAGCCCCCTGGTGGGGCTGACCACCATGGACCTGCGCCGACTGCGCCGCAGGCTGCGCCAGGACCCGGAGGCCGCGGTCACGAGCCACGGGGCTGTCAGTGAGCCCGGCGTTCCACTGAGGCCACCTAGGACCGCTCGAACCGGTGCCGATGCCGCCCTCCTGTCCCCTGCTGGCCGACACCGAGTCAGGCCTCCCGCCTTCGCCCGGTCCCTGGGACGGAGAGCCGCTGAGCGCCCAGGCGGATCGGCCTCACCGCCGCCCGGATCATTGAGGCACTGCGCGCCGCCGCCGGGGAAACGCCCGCCGACGCCCCCTCGCGATGTCGAGGCCCCTGCCTGGGGCCGCCTGGGCACGCCCTCCGACCGGGCCGAGGCCTGGCGGGCCGTCGCCCCTGCAGCCCTCCGGAAGCTCCCGTGCGCTCACTCCTGTCCGAGGCCGCCGAGCACGACCTCGACGTCGTCACGACCCTCTTCAAACGCGCTGAGGTCTGGGCCGAGCGTCACCCGGGCCAGGACGCGTCCAGCTTCCTGGCCGAGCTCGACGCCGAGGTCCTGCCCTCGGACCCGTCGCCCCCAGGGGCCGGCGCCCGGAGGGCGTCGCCGTCATGACCCCGGCGCGATGCGCGGGCCAGGAGTGGGAGCTCGTCGTGGTCACCGGGCTGGAGCGGGACCGCTGGCCCGGACCTGCGCCTGAGGGACTCCCCTGACCTGCACTGGCCTCCTCGTCGACGCGGTCACCGGACCGTCTGACGGCAGGCAGTCACCGCCCCGGGGACGGGACGGCGGCAGCGCGCCATCGCGGCCGCCCGGGCACAGGTGCGCCGACGAGCGCCGCATGCTCATCATGGCCCTGTCCCGCGCCACCAGACGCCTTCTGCTGACCGCCACCGCCGACGCCGAGCACGCCCCCTCAGCCCCTTTCCTGACGGAGATCGCCCACCGTGCCGGGATCGCCCTGACCGACGCCGACGGTGCCCCCTCCTCAGCCCCCGACACCGGAGACCCTCACCCTGCGCGGCCTGGTGGGGAGCTGCGCCACGCGGCCGTCGCCGGGAACCTGGAGACGGCCACCGACACCGAGCGCCGGCGCGGCCGGGGTCGCTGTCGAGCTGCTGGCCGATCTCGCCTCGCCAGGGACGTTCCCGGCGCCGACCCAGCCACCTGGATCGGTGCGGCAGGCCCCACCTCCACCAGCCCTCTCGTCGCCGAGGGGGAGCGGATACGGGTCAGCCCCTCCGACGTCGAGGGCCTGGCCGCCTGCCCCTCAGGGCGGTTCCTGAGCCCGCAACGGCGGATCGGCCCCCGCCAGCGACGCCCCAGGCCCTGGGCAGCCTCATCCACGAGATCGCCGAGCGGGCGGAGAGCGAGCACCTGCGCGGCCCCTGCCCTGCGGGAGGCCTTCGAGGAACGCCTGAGCGACCTCGGCTATCCCCGACACCTGGCTGGGAGGGCCTGGCCGCCGACCGCGCCCGCGCCACGATCGAGCGCCTCGACGCCTCACCTGAGTGACTGCGACGCCCTGGGTATTCGCGCCGACGTCGAGCAGCCCGTTCGCTCCGACGTCGACATCCCCCGTGCGCGTCCTCAGCCCCGAGGTCCGTGAGACCGGGCCGGCCCGGATGCCGATGGAGCGGGCCCGACGCCGTCCCCGGTCAGGATCTCCGGGCGCATCGACCGGCTCTGAGCACCTGGGCGGCTGAGCAACAGGAGAGGACCACCCGAGACCGCGGTATCAGCCGAACGGTGCTGCGCGTCATCGACCTCAAGACCGGGCAGCGCGTCCCCAAGCGACGTCCAGCGCCACTCCCCAGCTGGCCACCTACCGGCTCGCCCTGGCGTCGCAGGGTCTCGACGTCCTGGGCGGAGCCCTCGTGCTCCTGGGCAAGGAGCCCTCCAAGCGATCCGGTGACGGCTACGTCCTGGCTCCGCCGGGCGCCGCGCTCGACCCCAGTCCCGCAGCCCTCGAACCGGCGGACAGGTCCGGGGACGAGCCCAGGAGACGGGGGGACGTGAAGCGACGATGCGGCCTGAGGTCTCCGAGGACTACTGGGCCGAGGACCTCGTGGCCGGCGCGGACATAGCCGGTTCAGGACCCCTGCTCCAGGCCCGCACCGGCGAGCACTGCCGCACCTGCATGGTCAAGGACTCCTGCCCCGTCCAGGTCGAGGGAAGGAGAGTCGTCTCATGACCCCCACCAGGGCTCGCGCGAGCTCACCCCGCAGGCCTGGCGGCAGGCGCTCGGGCATCCACACTCCCCACCCGAGGAGCAGGCGCGCGTCATCGCCCACCGGCTCAGCCCGCTCCTGGTCGTCGCCGGAGCCGGCTCGGGCAAGACCGCCACCATGGCCCAGCGGGTCGTCCACCTGGTCGCCACCGGGCAGGTCCGCCCCTGACCAGGTCCTCGGACTGACCTTCACCCGCAAAGGCCACTGCCGAGCTGGACCAGCGCGTCGCCTCCCGCCTGGCCGACCTCAGTGCGGCCGGCCTGCTCCCGGCCACCGCGTCGGATGATGACGGCGGCGTGCGCACTGCTGACGCCACCGACGTCGGCGAGCCGATGATCGCCACCCTACAACTCCTTCGCCGGGCACCCTGGTGCGCGACCACGGCCTGCGCATCGGCGTCGACCCCGACTCGACCCTCATCACCCAGGCCCGTTCCTGGCAGATCGTCACCTCCCTGCTCGAGGCGCGCACGCTCCCGCTTCCCAACGAGAGCCTCATCCACAACGCGAGTGCCGCCCTGGTCCTGGGCGACGCCCTGAGCCAGAACCTGCTGACCATCGAGGAGGCCGCCAAGGACCTGGGCTGACCTGACCGAGCAGTTCACCGCCCTGGCCGCCATCAAGGGCTGCAAGACCCTGGTCGGCAAGGCGCCGGCCGTCATGAGCGAGTGGGAGGCTCTGCTCGACGTCGTCGCCGAGCTGCACGACTACAAGCGCAGCCACGGCCTCCTCGACTTCGGGTGACCAGATCGCCCTGGCCTGCACCATCGCCGAGTCCGTTCCCCGAGGCGGCCGCCCAGGTGCGGGCGCAGTACCCCGCGGTCCTGCTCGACGAGTTCCAGGACACCTCGGTCGCCCAGGTCCGCCTCCTGTCCGCCCTCTTCGCCGACTCCGGGGTGACTGCCGTCGGCGACCCTCACCAGGCCATCTACGGATGGCGCGGGGCGAGCGCCGGAGCCCTGGACACCTTCCACCAGCGCTTCAACCCCACCGGCACCGCGCGCCCTGCCTCCGGGGACGTCACCGGCCGACGCCGCCCCGTCCTGAGCTGTCGACCTCCTGGCGCAACGACTCCACCATCCTCGACGTCGCCAACGCCGTCTCCGAGCCCGCTGCGCTCCGGCGTCGTCGAGGACGGGGACCCGAGGGGAGCACATCACCGTCGCCCCCTGCGGGCCCCGCCCCGCCGCCTTCGGCCTGGAGCCCGGACGGTGCACGGGGCCTTTCCTCCAGGACCCCGCCGAGGAGGCCCCGTACCGTCGCCGCCTTCCTCGCCGAGCGCTGGTCTCCCGACGCCGAGATGGCCGTCCCTGTGCCGCACCCGGGCGCAGATGGAACCCATCGCCGCCGAGCTGGAGGAGGCCGGTCTGCCCTCACACGATCGTCGGCCTGGGAGGGATGCTCCACGTCCCCGAGGTCGCCGACGTCCGCGCCCTGCTGACCGCCGCCTCGGACCCCGAGCGCGGGGGACCGGGTGGTCAGGCTCCTGACCGGCTTCGGCATCGGCGCCGGCGACCTGCGCGCCCTGGCGGCGCTGGCCCGTGAGCTCACTCCGTCCCGCGCCCGAAGGCGACGCAGAGACCCGGGATCGCCGCGTTCGACGGCGACCAGGTCGAGGCCGACGCCCCACTGCTCAGCGAGGCCCTGGACACCCTGCTGCGATGGCACTGAGGACGGCGCGGAGGAGGGCCACGCCGCGCTCCCGAGGGCCTGACCCGCGGCCGGACGGGCCGTCGCGCTGCGCACCGCCCGAGCGATCAGACGCGTCCGGGAGGCCGACTGCCCTGCCCCTGCCTGACCTCGTCGCCCTGGCCGAGCAGGCACTCGACCTCGACATCGAGATCGCCGCCCGGGTCGACGACCCGATGGGCACCGGGCCCTCGACCCTTCCAGGAGACGGCCCTCGCCTTCGCCACGGACACCGACGCCCCCACGCTCACCGGCTTTCCTGGACTGGCTCGACGCCGCTGAGGAGCACGAGGACGCGATGAGCGCCCCTGAGGTCGAGCCCTCGCCCGGGGCGGTCCAGCTCCTCACCGTCCACGCCGCCAAGGGCCTGGAGTGGGACGTCGTCGCCGTGCCCGGCATGGACGAGCAGGTCTTCCCTCCCTACACCAGCGCCGTCAAGGAGGATCTGCGTGTGGTGGAGACCGGGCTGGATGGGCAGCACCTCGATCTTCCCCTTCCCCACTGCGGGCCGACGCCGACGACCTGCCGCCGTTCACCGTCGGCGACCCTCGACCCCGCCGTCACGGACAAGCCCCTCCTGACCGAGACGATGAGCGCCTCACAGGAGGCCCTCGGGCGCCAGAGCCTGCGCGAGGAGCGCCGCCTGGCCTACGTGGCCTCTCACCAGGGCCCGCCACGATCTCCTCCTGACCGGCTCCCCACCTGTCCAAGACCGCCTCCAAGCCCCGCCGGCCCTCACGCTTCCTCACCGAGCTCCAGCCGGCGTGACCTCCCTGTCCCCCTACGCGGACGGGCTGGGTCGACTTCGATGAGTCCCGCCCCAACCCGCTGACCGCCCTGACCCAGGTGGCACCGGCCCCTGGACGCGGGCGGGATGGAGACACAGAGCAGCCAGGCGCTGGGAAACCGGGGCAAGCGACGACGGGGAGCGGACCGACCGGGCTGCCGCGCTGCGCCGAGCCCGGCACGCGGCCGCCGCCCAGGTCGCCGCCGCCATGAGCGGAACCGGCCCCACCGAGCTGCCGACGAGGCACCCCTGCCAGGCGGAGCCCGACGAGCCCCGGGCCATGACCGTGAGGCGGTGATGCAGACTGCGACGCTGGCGGGGACGGGTCCTCCTGGCTGAGCGCGCACGGGCCCTGAGCAGCGGCACCCGCTGTCCGCCTGCCCGAGCACCCGGCCGCCACCCGCCTGACGACCTGCGCGCCGACCGCCGGCGAGTTCGCACTCGACCTGCGTCGTCCGCTTCCACCTGAGCCCCGCGCCGCCGGACGGCTCGGAACCGTCTTCCACGACGCCGTCGCCCAGCGCCTGAGCGCACGCGGCACCCTGTTCGGCCTGGGGAGGCTGGCGTCCCGACAGCTCGATCCCCTAGGACCGGCAACGATCGAGCGCTGGCTGGACACGGCTGGAGAACCTCCTGCTCCTGGAGGACTACGTTCTGGCTCGAGACCGAGACCGACCGGGAGATCACCATCGGCGCCACCACCCTGCGCTGCCGCATGGACGCCGTCTTCCGCCGCTCGGACGGGGCCGGATGGCTCATCGTCGACTGGAAGACCGGGCGACGCCAGGTGCCAGTGGACCAGCTCAGCGTCTACGTCCACGCCTGGGCGGCCTCCCCAGGGCGTGCCCACCGGCTCGGTACGCGCGCGCCTACGTGTACGTCGACTATCCCGAAGGACGCGTCGATGAGCTCACCGCCGCGGGCCTGCTCGACCTCGACCAGATCGAGTCAGCTCTGACACCGGGCTCCCCACCCGACGAGATGACACCTCTTCCCGCACCCGAGCAGCAAGGCTAACGTCAGCCTCAGGGCTGCCCGGGCTCGGCCGCTCGACCAGAGGCACGGCCGGTCCTGGCCCGGCGCACCGACTCTTCGCACCCGACGCCGCAAGGAGAACCCACATGCTGGTGACCTGGTCGATTGTCGCCTTCCTCATCAGCGCCCTGTGCTGGATCCTCGGCGACGCGCTCATCGTCGGTTTCCGTCGGCCTGACCGGCCGAGCACGGCGAGTTCATCGACCTCATGGGAGACGACGCCTACGCCTTCTACACGCGCGTCAACGAGCCTCGCCTGCGATGGGGCGCGCTGGTCGCCAACTACTCCATCCCGCTCATGCTCGCCGGTCTCTATGCGCACTGGGTGCTGTTGCGCGGATCGCCGGTGGGGATCGCGGGAGCGGTGCTGCTCGGCGTCGGGTTCAGCCTCTCGCCCCTGGCCCACGCCTCCTTCTACCCACTCGCTCTGGCCTCGGAGCGCGCCCACACCGCCCATCAGGCGTACGTAGCCGCCAGGGCGGCGAGCAGCGGGAAGGAGGACAGCGAAGGGCCCGACCCGCCGCCCTGGAGCACGCGCGCAGGCTCTACCGCTTCCTCATGCAAGCCTGGGGCCCCGCCATCGGGCTGACGGCGCTGGGCTGGCTCCTCGTCTGCATTGCTCTGGGCTCAGGAGCCACCGCCTTCCCTCGATGGTCGCTGCTCCTGACCCCACCGGTGCAGGCCCTCCCGTGGTACGCCCTCACCCGCCTGCCCTATCCCGGCAAGCCACTGCTGGACGGGGCCCTGTTCAACATCGTCAACCTGGTGTGGGCCATCGCCTTCCTGGCACTCATGAGCCACAACCCGCTGACCTGATCCCGGGCGAGGCGCGACGCGGCGTCAGTCGTCCTCGTCGTCGACGCGCACCATGGCCACCGGGTTGGTGACGGCGTCGGGCTCAGCCGGCTCGCGGACCCCGGGCACCGGTGCCAGTCGGGGCGTGGACGGCTCCACCAGCGGGGCGTCGCCCACCTGGGCGGCCAGGTCCTCCAGCATCGCCACCGCGTCATTGATGACCGGCTTGTCCCCGGTTCTCACTCCGTGCAGCAGCCAGCGCGCCAGGCTGAGCTCAGCTGACCAGCTCGGCCCGCTCAGCGCAGGTGCCGGTCGACGCCCTCGGAGCGGGCGATGTCGTAGGCGTCCTCAATGGAGTCCAGGCAGTCCACCGGTGCCGAGGAGTACACCCAGGCCAGGTCCTCGGCCGGGTCTCCCACGTGCGCCTGGGACCAGCCCGCACGGCCACCACCGTGCCGCCGGGCCACCAGGACGTTCTCCTCGGCGAGGTCGCCGTGCACCACGGTGGGGCGGAAGCGCCACAGGGCAGTGTCCTCCAGTGCCTGCTCCCAGCGCCCCAGCAGCGCCGGTGGGTCCCTGCCCGTCGCGGCGGTGTCGTCCAGCAGGCTCAGCCAGCGCCGACGCACCTCCTCGGCGTCGTAGACCGGCATGCCGCGCCTCGGAGACCACCCTCATCGCCAGCTCGTGGATCTCGCCGAGCGCCTTTCCCAGGCCTGCGGACATCCCGGGCCCCGGGTCGGAGCGTCTCGACCGGGATCGGCTTGCCCTCCACGTGGGAGCGGACCTGGATGTGAGGGCGCTCCTGCTGCCGCAGGGACCCGGAGCGCGAGGAACGTCGAAGGAGAGCCGCCCGTCGTCGACGACCCCGGCCGATGCGGCGCAGCACCTCGGCCTCGGCCTCCAGAGAGGCGCCCGACGGCATCGGTGCGGGCCTCATGGACCTCCCAGTGCCGGCCCTGGGTGTCGATGACGCCGATGATGTGCCGCTCGGGGTCTCGGACTGCGGAAGCGCCAGCCGAGCCGGGTTGAGTCCGGCGACGGCGACGCTCGCCATCGCGGCCAGGGACGAGCGCGGAGCGATGAGGGCGGGGAGTCCGGCGGGCCTGGGGCTGTCGAGACCCGGCGTGCCCTGCCCTGCGACAGGCTCGGATGAGGCCCCGGCAGCGGAGCGACGACAACGGGGCGCACGATAGTCATCGTCATGGCTCGGTGTCATCGCGCATCCTGAGTCATCGGGGCCCTGCTGTGCTCGCTGCGGTCGCCGGCAGCTTGAGCCGCAGCACGCTCGACGTCGGAGGCCGCCTCGTCGGTGAGTCTGTCGACACGGCTGTCGACATCAGTGGTGCCGGGGCGTCCGGGGACTGCGGAGGCTGTGACATGGTCCAACCGTAGGCGACAGGTCCCATGTCTTGCAGGACAGCCGCGCCCGTCCGCTGGCGGCAAACGTCCGCAGCCGCTGGGACAGCGGCTTGAGGAATGCACCATCTGGTCGAAGTTATCCACAGGTTCTACCGAGGTGGTGGTCATTTTCGCGATCAGGTGCCCTAGAGTTTCTCCGTGACACGGTCACCGACCGGCCGGTGCTGTCACGGTTCGGCGCTGATCCCCTGCGTCGTTCCTCAACCATCCTCACTCATCCCGTTCTCATCAATCACCCTCACGCTGAGAGGCACCATGGACGCCGCCGATCTCCTCCTGACGGAGGTGTCGCGAGCTGGTGCGCGCTCGCGGAATCGACCCCGCTCAAGGACACCTCCGCCCTCGAGCAGCTCGTCACCGAGGCCGAGGACGACTACCTGCGCCGTTCCGACGCCGGACTCGTCCGCCGCTCATCGACCCGGCTGGGGCGCGTTCCCACGTGCTGGACTCCATGGCGGGTCTGGGACCGCTCCAGAGCTACCTCGATGACGAGTCCATCTGAGGAGATCTGGGTCAACGCCCCGGCCGCGTCTTCGTCGCCCGCTCCGGGACGCCCGGAGCTGACCACCACGATCCTGAGAGTGAGGACCTCGCCGTTCTGGTCGAGCGGATGCTGCGGGCCTCCCGGGCGCCGCCTGGACCCTGTCGAGCCCCTTCGTCGACGCCCAGCTGGCCGGAGGACAGCGACTTCAGTCGTCATTCCGCCCATCACCTCTCAGCACTGGGCGGTCAACATCCGCAAGCACACCTCCCGGGCCTCACGCACCAGCGACCTCGTGCGCATGGGCTCACTGACCAGTCAGGTGGCCGCCTTCCTCGACGCCTCCGTGCAGGCCGGCCCTCAACATCCTGGTCTCGGGAGCCACCCAGGCCAGGCAAGACCACGATGGTGCGGGCGCTGGCCGGAGCGATCCCGGGCGCGCAGCGGGTCATCTCCCTGCGAGGAGGTCTTCGAGCTGGCCCTGCGCAACCGGGACTGCGTGGCGATGCAGACCCGTCCGCCCAACCTCGAGGGCGTTGGTGAGATCAGTCTGCGCCGACTGGTCAAGGAGGCACTGCGCATGCGTCCCGACCGCCTCCTCATCGGAGAGGTGCGCGAGGCCGAGGCCCTCGACCTGCTCATCGCGATGAACTCTGGGCCTGTCCTTCGATGTGCACCCTGCACGCCAACTCCGCGCGGGAGGCCGTCATCAAGATCTGCACGCTTCCGTTGCTGGCAGGGGAGAACGTCTCCAGCGACTTCGTGGTCCCGACCGTGGCCAGCGCCATCGACCTGGTCGTCCACCTCGACCTGGACCGCGGACGGGCGGCGCACCGTCCGGAGGTCGCCGCCCCTGTCCGGCCGGGTCGAGAACGGCATCATCGAGACCTCCGACGTCTTTCACCGCGATCCCACAGCGGCAACCTCGTACGGGGCGTCGGGGCGCCCGAGCGGCGCCGAGCGCTTCAACCGGGCCGGCCATGACCTGACCGCCCTGCTCGAGCTCGCGACAACAGCCCAGGGAGGCGTACTGATGGGCGCTGTCGCGGGACTTCTGGCCGGAGTGGGCGCTGCTGCTCATCTGGCTGGCATGCACCTCCGACCCGCCCCAGTGGCGCTCGAGGCGCTCGCGTCTCCTGGCGGACATCCTGGTCCAGGCCGGCGCCGGTCGCACCAGCCCCACGATGTTCGTCCTGGGATCGATCGGTCTGGGGCTGCTCGTCGGTCTGGTGTTCCTGGGAACCTCGCGGGCCTGGCCGGTCGCGCTGTCCTTCGCCGTCCATCTTCACCGCCGTTCCCTTCCTCATCATCTCCTCGCGGGCGCGCAACCGCCGCACCTCGTCTGCGCGAGGTGTGGCCCGAGGCCGTCGACACCCTCGTCTCGGGCGTCCGCGCGGGCATGAGCCTCGCCGGAGGCGCTGACCAACCTCGGTGAGCGCGGCCCGGAGGCGGTCCGTCCCCAGTTCCGGGCCTTTCGCCACCGACTACGCCGCCTCCGCCCGCTTCGACAGCGCCTTGGATCGATCTCAGGCTCGCTTTCGCCGACCCCTGTTGCGGATCGGATCGTCGAGGCCCCTGCGCCTGGCCCACGAGGTTGCGGGTACGGACCTGGGGAACGCTCCTGCGCTCCTTGTCCCAGATGCTGCGTGAGGACATGCGTACCCGTGGGGAGCTCGAGGCGCGACAGTCCTGGACCGTCAACGGCGCCAAGGTCGCGGTCGCCGCCCCGTGGCTCGTCCTGGCGCTGCTGTCCACCCGGCCCCAAGCAGCGGCGGCCGCATCGCCACCGCCACCGGCGCCCTCATCCTCCTGGTCGGCGCCGTCGTCTCGGTGATCGCCTACCGGCTCATGCTGCGCCTGGGGCGGCTTCCCGAGGAGGAGAGGACTCTGCGATGAGCCCCGATGAACGTCACGTTCGCCGGCGGACTCAGCGGGCCTGCGGGTGCCGTGGGGATCCTGACCATCATCTCAGGCGGTCCGGCGACGTCGTCCCACACTCATGGCCCGGCTGGAGCCCGTACGTCCACCGGCGTCCCACGACCTCTGGGCTCTGGCCGCCTCCGGCGGGGCTGGCCTCAGACGGACGCACCGTCGTCGGTCTGCTCGCGGCCTCCACCGCAGAGGTCCCTCAGCCTCCAGGCGGATACTGGACCCCTGGGGTCATCGGCAGACTCGGTCCGACGGCGGCTGGCGCGATCCGGGATCGCTACTCGGGCTCGACCAGTTCCCGCCTCCAGCAGGTTCTGTGGTCCACGACGGCGCTCCTGCTCGCCCTTGCGGCTGGGGGACTGGCGGCCCTCATCAGGTCCGTCAACGTGCCCGCGCTCATCGTCCTGTCCCTCATGGCCGTCGTGGTCGGTGCGGCGGCCCGCGACTGGTGGCTCAGCCGGGCCGTCTCAAAGCGGTCTGGCGCGGATCGAGGCGCAGCTGCCCGACGTCGTCGAGCTCCTCGCCCTGGCTGTCGGAGCCGGTCAGGGCCGGTGACCGCCATCGAGCGTGTTGTCGTCCTTGGACAAGGAGATCTTGTCGACGAGCTGGACACGACCCTGACCGACGTTCGTTCCCGGCACGGTCCCTGTCCACCGCCCTGGATCGGCTGGAGAGACGAATCGGCTCCATCCACGTCACCCGCCTGTGCGAGGCGATCATCGTCGCCCTTGAACGTGGCACGCCACTGGCCGACGTCCTGCGCTCCCAGGCCACGACGCGCGGGAGACGGCGCGTCAGGGACCTCATGGAGGAGGGCGGCAGACGTGAGATCGCCCAGATGGTTCCCCGTGGTCTTCCTCGTCCTGCCCATCACGGTCGTCTTCGCTCTCTTCCCGGGGCTGCTCGTCCTGAGACTGGGGGTGTGAGGCGTCCGTCATCCCCTCGTCTCTTCCAGTCTCCCCGGACCCTCCCTCCCTCGTCCCTCCGATCAGATTCCCCATCCGTCAGCAAGGAGCAGTCATGAAGCGCATTGTTCTCGCCCCTGTCGCAGCTCGTCTCGTCCAGGATCCAGGACGTGGAGATCATCCGCCCGTCACGGATCGATCTGCGGGACGAGCGTGGTGATGTCCCCGGCTGGGTCCTGGTGACCCTCATGACCGCTGGTCTGGTGGTGGCCCTGTGGACGGTCGCCGGCAGCACGCTGACCGAGGTGTTCCTCAACGCCATCGCGAAGGTGACGAGTGCGATCTGAACGGATCGGCCGATGTCGCGGTTCCCGTGCATGAACCGCGCACGGCTTCCCGGTTGTGCCCGAGCCCGTCTGAGCGTCCAGGGACGAGTCCGGATCCGCGGTCGTCGAGTTCGTCATGGTCGGTGCCCTCGTCGTCATCGTGTTCGTCGCGCTCTCCAGGTCGCCCTGGGTGTCTACGCGCGCAACGTCCTCACTGACGCCGCCGGCGACGGGCGCCCGCCGGGCCGCTCTGGTAGGGGCACCGAGGCTGAGGCTCGGCAACGGGTGCAGGTTCTGTCCGACGCCGCCGCTGCGTCGCGGCTACGTGACACCGTGACCGTCTCTGAGTTCCTTCCGGCGACCTGACGATCGTTGAGGGTGACGGCGACTGCGCCCTTTCCGGTTCTGGGGCTGTTCGGCCCCGGAGGGACGATGAAGGTGCACGGGACACGCGGTCGACGAGTCCTCACTCGATCCGGGAGAGTGAACAGGGTGATCGCCATGATTGTCCCCAAGACTCGCAGACGTCCACCTGCCCCACGGCCGTCGGCGGCGAATCGGGTCGCCGCGATTCTTCGGTGGGGGACGGGCTGTCAGCGGGGCTCCGGGACATTCTCGGGAGTGTCGCCCGGAAGTCCTGGGGGGCTCGCGAGTCGGGAGGAGGGCAACGCGATCGTCGAGTTCATCGGGTGGAGCGCCGTGCTCGTGGTGCCCGTCCTCTATCTCGTGATCTCGCTGGCCCAGATCCAGGCGACGAGCTTCGCCGTTGCCTCGGCGGCCGATGCCGCCAGTCGGGTCCTCGAGGTCGACGACTCGCCCGTCGGCCATGGACAAGGCGCGGGTGGCGATGCAGCCTGTCCCTTGTCTGATCAGGGGCGTCGAGGCCGATCGGACCGTCTCCCTTGTCGGTCACCTGTGACGCACGGTTGTGCCCGAGGGACAGATGGCGATCGTCAAGGGTGGCTGGTCGGCGTGGACCTGCCGGGCTTCGCCTCCCTGGGGATCGGTCGCGACGTCGTCGTCGTTGACGCCGAACGGGCCCATCACCCCTGCCGGGCGAGGAGGAGCAGTGAGCAGGAGACTGAGGCCCGGCAGGGCTCTTCAGCGGCGCATGTGCGCTGGCGCACCGGCTGCGCCGCGAGGAGAGCGGACAGACGCTGCTCACTGGGGGTCGACTCATCTGTGTCGTCTTCGCGCTGCTCTTCGTCGCGGCATCGGCCACAGCGGTCTACCTCGACCTCAAGACCCTCACGTCGCTCGCGGACTCGGCCGCAGCCTCCGGGGAGCGCAGAGCATGGATGCGCACCCCGTACTACGGGGTGACGCACAGATACGGCGCCCGGGCGCTCTGACCGATGCGGAGGTGCGAAGCCATGCGGCTGCAGGACGTGTCGGCCCAGCCCGGCAGCTGCCAGGCTGAGCGGGGGATCACCGTCATCAGCGCCCGAGCCGCCGACAGTCAGACCGCCGTGGTGACGCTGCAGGCGCGTTCCCGCCCGCCCTTCCTGCCCTGGGGGATCATCCCGGCCGAGGGCTTCACCCATCACCGCCACCGGATCGGCCCTGATGACGACGACGCAGTGAGCCTTCAGGACTCACTGCGTCGGAAACACTGGTGGATGGTTGGTTGTCGACGGGAGGGGGTCTGGCGGAGCGGGTCACTGTCAGGCCTGCTCGACGAAGCCTGCTGAGACGGCGGGGAGGGGCGCCGGAACCCCGTGCATCCCGGAGCCCGCAGCTCCTCACTCTGCCGTGCGCGAGAGCTGGGCGATGTAGGCCCGCTTCACCGTGAACAGGATGTTGATGCCCACCAGCAGGTAGAAGGCGTTGGCGATGACGCTGGGCCAGGCGCCGGAGCTCGCGCAGTTGATGGTCAGCAGCACGGAACCGGTGATGTTGAGGGCCTGGTACTTCAGTGAATCGCCCGCGATCGTGCCCTTGGAGACCAGGAAGTAGGCCATGAGGAGCTCAGCAGCACCGATCCAGCCGCCGAGAGAGATGAGAGAGGAGAGCACGTCGTTCACGGGGATGATTCTTGGGTGCGCCTCGATGAAGGTCAATCGCATCTCTCTGCATGAGGGATGTAGTTTTACTTCATGCATGTACTGCCCCAGCGGCTTTCGGTTTTATTGGCCGTCCACAGGGCCGGAGGAGTCGTCGCAGCGGCAGATATCCTTCATATAACGCCGTCCGCCGTCTCCCAGCAGATTCGCCTTCTGGAACGCGAGTGCGGCACCCGGGTCCTGGACCGCACGCCCGCCGGAGCCGTGCTCACGGCCGCAGGGAAGGTCCTGGCGGACGCGGCCGAGCGCATTGAGGACGAGCTGACCACGGTGCGTCGTGAGCTGGCCGACCTGGACGACTCCATCCCCTCCGGCGTGGTGCGTGTGGGCAGCTTCGCCTCCGCGGTTCGTGCGCTTCTGCTGCCCCTGCTGTCCTCACTGGCAACCACCGGTCCCGGAGCTGGAGGTCATCGTCGAGGAGGTCGAGGAGCGCAGTGCCCTGTCCCGGCTGCGCCGCGGGCGAGCTCGACCTGGTCCTCATCGAGCGCGACGAGCACTCCTGCCCGCTGCGCCCCGGGGAATGACCGACGTCCCGCTGCTCGACGAGTCCTGGCTCGTCGTCGTCCCGGCCGAGCAGGCCGCTCCCCATCCACCCTGGCGGACCCTGGTACGCGCCACCTGGATCGACCTGGCTCCCCGGGAACTGCGGGAGCCTTCGCCCTGACCGTCTGGAGCGCCAGCTGGGGGACTGCCGTTGACGATGCGGCACGTCGCCTACGACTACGACGTCGTCCTGGCCATGGTCAGCCAGGGGCTGGGCTGTGCGCTCCCTGCCCGAGCTGTCCGTCTCACCTCGGGCTCTGCCCTGACGAGCTGAGCGTTGTGCGCCTGCCCGGGCTGAGGGTGCGCCAGCTGGTGGTGCGCCACCGCTCGACCCGCACCGATCCGGGCCCCAGCGACACGTGCGGTGCTCGAGGCGCTGCTCGCCCAGGCCCAAGGGCCTCGAGCTGGGGTGATGCGTCGAGGGACGACAGCGTCGTGAGCGAGCGCGGAGCGACGGGCCGAATCCGTCCCGACGGCGCCCCCAGTGCGCGTTCTGCCGTAGACTCGCCTCCGTGGCCACTGACTTCTCCTCCGAGATCGAACGACTCCGACACACCTACGCCTCCATCGCCGCGGTGACCGACCCCGAGGCCCTGCGCACCCGCATCGCCGAGCTCTCCGAGCAGGCATCCGCGCCCCGGACCTGTGGGACGACCCCGACTCCGCCCAGGTGGTCACCTCCGCCCTGTCCCACGCCCAGGCCGACCCTCAAGCGGGTCGAGAGCCTGGGGAGCGCATCGAGGATCTCGAGGCGATGGTCGAGCTCGCCGGTGAGGAGGAGGGGAGGACGCCGCCGAGATCCTCGCCGAGGCCGAGGCGGACCTGTCAGCCATCAGCAAGGACCTCTCCGACCTGGAGATCCGTACGCTGCTGAGCGGCGAGTACGACCCCGCGACGCCGTCGTCACCATCCGCTCTGGGCGCCGGCGGTGTGGACGCCGCCGACTTTCGCCGAGATGCTCCTGCGCATGTACACCCGCTGGGCCGAGCGGCACGAGTACTCCGTCAAGGTCCTCAACACCTCCCTACGCCGAGGAGGCGGGCCTGAAGTCGGTCACCTTCGAGGTTCACGCCCCCTCACGCCTACGGGACCCTGAGCGTTGAGGGCGGCACGCACCGCCTGGTGCGCATCAGCCCCTTCGACAACCAGGGCCGCCGCCAAACCTCCTTCGCTGCCGTCGAGGTCATTCCCTCTCATCGAGTCCACCGACCACATCGACATCCCTGAGACCGACATCCGCATCGACGTCTTCCGCCTCGGGACCCGGCGGGCAGAGCGTCAACACTACCGACTCCGCCGTGCGCATCACCCACCTGCCCACGGGGCTGGTGGTTTCCATGCAGGATGAGAAGTCCCAGATCCAGAACCGCGCCGCCGCCATGCGCGTCCTCCAGTCGCGTGACTGCTCCTGCTCAAGCAGCAGGAGGAGGACGCCAAGAAGAAGGAGCTCGCCGGGGACGTCAAGGGCTTCCTGGGGACCAGATGCGCTCTACGTCCTCAACCCCTACCAGATGGTCAAGGACCTGCGGACCAACTTCGAGGTCGGTAACCCCGACTCGGTGTTCGACGGCGACATCGACGGCTTCATCGACGCCGGCATCCGCTGGCGCAAGCAGCAGGAAACGGCCGAGGACTGAGCGGCTCGCTTCATTAGAAGCGTCACCGGAGTCAGGGATCCCCCGGAGGGATCCCTGATTTCTTTTCTATGTGCCCCTGGTTTCTCTGACTTGCGATTGAGGTCGCAAAATATTAGACGTACCGTGAATATTCAGGAGCGCATCACGATGAAAAACCTCGGTCGGTGGAAGTCTCATCAACACCTCGTCTCTCGAGTCCTCGGATCTCAGTGGGTATCAATCGGATCAGAGGGCGTCGCCTGACCGTGACTGGAAAGGTGTCTGCGCATCGTGATCTGCGTTTGCGATGATGTTCGCCTGCGCGCTCACGCCAGCCTTTACTGAGTCCAGATTCCCTGCCATCCGGTCCTTTGTGTCGCGCACTCGCATCCCCAGGGTAATGCTCGACGACGTAGTCATGGCTGCCCTCGTTCTGTTGCTCTATGGGACGGCGACGATTCTGGTTCTCATGCTGTGCTATGTGCTGCGTCGTACTCTTGATCGCGGCCGCCGCGTCAGTCTAGTCTGCGTTTAGATCGTCGGAGCCCTGCTGTGGGCTGGTGGGGATGTTTCTCGTTGCAGTCGCGGTGGAATCTCGCGGTCGCTGGTGCTGGCACGTCCCTCGGTCTTGCTGGTGGGAATGAGAGGATGCCGGACAGGCCTTGGTGGATTATCGCTGCGAGCGATCTTCTCTCAGGCCTTTTTTCTGCAGGGTATCCCTGAAGAGATAATCTGGCGAGGCTGGCTCTTCCTCCTCGTTGGGTGAGACGCGTTTTGCAGCAGTGTCCAGCGTCCTCAGTTCACTGTTCTTCACCTCTATCCCAAGGGGGTCAGCAGAACTCTGAGCACATCATCGCTATCCGTGCGGATTTCGCGGTGACAGCAGTGATTGTTCGAACATCTCCGGGTCGACCCTGGGCGGCCATCGGCGTGACGGAGGGATTTCAGTGGCGAACGACGTGCTGTCGGATCGGTTTGCATCTCCCCGCGGGTCGATCACCTGGGTCTCCAGGGCCTACTCTGGGCCGCGGTCGGCCTTCTCATTCTCGCGTTCCACCGCCGTCGTCAGCGGCTGGCGGCGTGACAGACCGGCATGTTGACCCCTCCATCTCCAGGAGACGTTCCTTCCGGTCGACCCCGCCTGCGTAGCCGCGCAGGCTCCCGTCGGAGGCGAGCACACGGTGGCACGGCACAGATGAGAGTGATCGGGTTGTGCCCGACCGCGCCACCCACCGCCTGGGCGGACATCTGCTTCCTGCCGGTACGCCGGGCAACCTCGGCGGCGATGCGGGCATAGGGTGCTGGTGGCGCCGAAGGGGATGGAGAGCATGATGGAGGTGACCATCTTCCCTGAAGTCGGAGCCCTCGATGCTGATCGGCGGGTGAAAGCCCGGGTCAGCACCCTCGAAGTAGGCGTCGAGCCACTGGGCCGTCTGCGTGAAAACAGGTAGACGGGGCTGGAGTACCGCGTCGTCGTCGATCGTCGAGCGGTCGTACTTCTGACCGTCGAACCACAGGCCCGTGATGCTTTCGCCATCGCTGGCCATGGTCGGCATGGCGCCAAGGGGCGACTCACGTAATGAGCTGAGGTAGTGCATCGCTTCCTTCTTCTCGTTCCGCTTCGCTTCTTGGTGGTGTGATCGGACACTGAGCTCTGCTCCTGCCCGGGTTCCACAGGTGCATGACGGCATAGGCCCGCCACGGTTTCCAACGTTCGACCAGGTGAGGATCTTCCCTGGGGACGCCCGGGTTCTCAGCGCCTTCCTGACCTCCAGGTCGGTGGCGAGGGAATCGCGTCAGGCCAGGCCCAGACAGCGCATGGCGATGTAGCCGGCGGTCCAGGCTCCCAATACCTGGGACCTCCCGTGAATCGAGCAACTGCGGCTTCAGGGTCGGGGCAGTAGGAGGCGTCGATGGTGTCAGACCCCATCATTGCAGCCAGGCCGTGAATCGCCCGTGCCCGGGCAGTGATGATGCCGAGTGGTCCTAGATGCTGCTCGATCGCACCGTCTGAGCTGAAGACCTCCTGAACCATGGGGAAGGTCGTGGTCAGTCCGTCGATTCCGGTGTCCATGGGTGAGGCCGAGGGCCTGGACGAGCCGACCGGCCAGTGTTCTGGCCGCCTGGACCGTGACTTGCTGGCCCAGTACCGCGAGGACAGCGGTTTCGAATGCGTCGAAGCAGCCCGGTACGCGTATGCCCGGGATGAATGGCCCGAGTGCGGACTCGTCCATACGATGCGAGTGTCGCGAGCCACGGTGTCGGGCTCGCAGTGGAGGTCGAACAGATTTCTTGATCCCATCCAGCACCACCGAGTGGCGCGGGCAGCAGGGAGCGGAGACGGTCACCGTCAGCCGGTTGTGCTCAGCGTCGTTGCTCACGGTCGCAGCCGGTGAGATCACGTCCCTGAGAGATTGCAGGCGGATCGTCCTGGCGTAACGATCGTCCTCGACCTTCTCGACGCCGGGGATGGCTCTGCGTGCCAGGAACTTCAGCATGGGGACCCAACGGTATGGGGACGGTACCCCAGACTGAGCTGGACGGCGTCACCCATCGGTCCTACTGAGCCGTGCTCTGGCTGCGCAAAGCGGTGGGCGTCAGCCGGTATCGATGTCGGAACACCTCGTTGAAGCGGCGTAGGCTGCCGAATCGCGGAATAGGGCCACGTCCGTCACAGATAGGTCCGTGTCGGTCAGAAGGCTCTTGGCCAGCAGAAGTCGGCAGGTCTGGCGGTACTCGACGGGACGCACGTGATAAGGGCGTCCTCGAAGACAGCGCAGGTGGCGGTTGGGCATCCCCAGATGACGAGGCGATGTCCGTGCAGGCTTCCCTGAACACCGCAGTTCCTCTCGATGACGCGCCGCAGCGTCAAGCTAGTGACGCTGAGGTCCACAGGCGCGGTACCCGGGTGCCACTCGAGCCCGCACAGCAGGCACGGTCGGAAACCGGCCTGTTCGGCCTCGGCCGTGGCGTAGAAGGGCAGTTGACCGCAAGCGGTTTTCCGCGCCCGGCACCGGACGCAGTAGATGCCGGTCGTTTACGACTCCGACGAAAGAATCGCCCGTCGAATCGTGCTCCCTTGGCCAGCAGGGCCCTCATACAGCGCTTCACTGTCCAAATCCGGCATGGTCCTCCTCAGAATCGCTCCAAGCAGGCATCGGAGCAGTCAGCCGTGTGTCGGACGATGTCCAGCCGTGCATGCTTCGTCGCAGGCGGCACTGCCTCTCGGCTCGCTACTGGGGAGCCTGGTTCGGGGACCAGACCGGTCATCAGCGGGGAGCTGCGATCCGCGTGCACCGTCTCACCTTCGCCGTCGTCGCCATTGCTCCAGGGCTCCTTGGCAGGCTTGGCCACGGTGCGCAGGGCAGGACCGGTCGGTCGCCGTCGTCGCGCAGAACCTCCGCTCACACCCTGACGAAAGGCGCAGACGAGCAGTGGCTGAGTACATCTACCAGATGATCCAGGGCGCGCAAGGCCCACGGCGACAAGGTCATCCTCGACGATGTCACCATGGCCTTCCTCCCGGAGCCAAGATCGGCATGGTCGGCCCCTAACGGTGCCGGCAAGTCCTCCATCCTCAAGATCATGGCCGGCATCGACCAGCCCTCCAACGGCGAGGCCCGCCTGACCCCCGGCTACAGCGTCGGCATCCCTCCTGCAGGGCCCCCGCTCAACGAGGACAAGACGGTGCTCGGCACGCGTCGAGGAGGGCGTTGCCGAGATCAAGTCAAGCTGGACCGCTACAACGAGATCGCAGCGCCGCTATGGCGGACCGGACGCCGACTTCGACGCCCTCATGGCGGAGATGGGTACTCTCCAGGACGCCTTGGACGCCGCCAACGCCTGGGACCTCGACTCCAGCTGGAGCAGGCCATGGACGCCCTGCGCTGCCCCCGCCGGACGCCGAGGTCAAGCACCTCTCCGGTGGTGAGCGCCGCCGCGTGGCCCTGTGCAAGCTGCTCCTCGAGCCCCGGACCTCCTTCTCCTGGACGAGCCCACCAACCACCTCGACGCCGAGTCAGTTCTCTGGCTCGAGCAGCACCTGAGCCAGTTACCAGGGCGCCGTCATCGCCGTCACCCACGACCGCTACTTCCTCGACCACGTCGCCCAGTGGATCGCCGAGGTTGACCGCGGCCACCTCTCACCCCTACGAGGGCAACTACTCCACCTACCTGGAGACCAAGGAGAAGCGCCTCGAGGTCCAGGGCAAGAAGGACGCCAAGCTCGCCAAGCGCCTCAAGGAGGAGCTCGAGTGGGTGCGCTCCTCGGCCAGGGGACGCCAGGCCAAGTCCAAGGCCCGTCTGGCCCGCTATGAGGAGATGGCCGCCGAGGCCGAGCGCACTCGCAAGCTCGACTTCGAGGAGATCCAGATCCCGCCGGGGCCCCCGCCTGGTCAGCCCAGGTCCTGGAGGCCACCAACCTCAACAAAGGGCTTCGACGGGCGCACCCTCATCGACAGGGCTCTCCTTCACCCCTGCCGCGCAACGGGCATCGTCGGGGTCGTTGGCCCCAACGGCGTCTGGAAGTCCACCCTGTTCAAGACCATCGTGGGCCTGGAGCCGCTCGACGGCGGGAGATCTCAAGATCAGCCAGACCGTCAAGCTCTCCTACGTCGACCAGTCCCGGGCCGGCATCGACCCCAAGAAGACCCTGTGGGAGGTCGTCTCCGACGGCTGGACTACATTCAGGTCGGGCAACGTGGAGATGCCCTCGCGCCTACGTCGCCTCCTTCGGTTTCAAGGGGGCCGACCAGCAGAAACCGGCCGGTGTGCTCTCCGGCGGTGAGCGCAACCGCCTCAACCTGGCACTGACCCTCAAGCAGGGCGGTAACCTCATCCTCCTGGACGAGCCCACCAACGACCTCGACGTCGAGGACCCTGGGGTCGCTGGAGGACACCCTGCTGGAGTTCCCCGGTTGCGCCGTGGTCATCACCCACGACCGCTGGTTCCTCGACCGCGTGGCCACCCACATCCTGGCCTGGGAGGGGAACCGAGGGAGAATCCGGCCAGCTGGTACTGGTTCGAGGGCAACTTCGCCTCCCTATGAGGAGAACAGGGTCGAGCGCCTCGGACCCGAGGCGGCCCCGCCCCACCGGGTCACCTACCGGAAGCTGACCCGCGACTGATCCCTCGAGTGATCGAGCTCCGGCGATCCGCCATCTCAGACAGAGACGCCATTCTTTCAGCCGACTGGCTGAGGGGATGGCGTCTCTACTATGAATAATGAGGGTGCCGCGTCATGGTGCTGGAAGCCGTCATACAGCCGAGGGCTCGAGGCATTCACCAAGAGGGTGGTGTCGGCGCCGGCACGACTGGATGAAGAAAATCAACAACAATAGTGGTTGGGTAGATTCTCGTCAAGGGACTCGACCGCTCTGGTGAGTTTCGCACGGTGGATTCTATGGTTTTTCAGGCGGCGACCTCGTGTGGTCGGGGTGCCGCCTCGGAGTACTCCGCCACTTTGAAAGGACAATCATCATGGGTGCGACAATGGCTCGCCGTATCGCAAGTGCTGGCTCACTTCTCCTGCTTACCGCCGGCGTCTCCTGATTCCGACCTCGACGGCAAGTGCCGCTGAGGAGGGACGGCGTCTGTGACGAGGGGAGGTCTGCTTCTACTACAACAGCAACGGGAAGGATCGGTTTCCGACTTCAGTAGCTCCGTCCCAAACTATGGGGGAAGTCAGCCCAACTGCTATGAGTTCAGGGGGACGGAAATGGTCGAGTGAGGTGTGTGAAGAACAATGTGGCCTCGGTCTGGAATCGGACAGGCCAGTCGGTGACTATTTACTACAACTCCAACTACTCAGGGGCCTAGTCAAACGATTCCTGATGGTGAGCCGGTGAACCTCCGTCCTGACCTCAAGAATGAGAATGCGTCGCATAAGATCGGACAACGTTAAGTTGTGCGTGAATGGGAACTGCCCCTTGTAGCCTGGGCTGAGCTGATGGGGTGTCAGTGACAGTGGTGCCAGTCGACTTCAACAGATGTCGACTGGCACTGCTCATGATAAACGCCCTCCCGATTGCGTCTCACGTGCCTTGTCCGGCAAGATTGACCGTGCTTAGAGTGCCTATTGGGAGGCGTTGCGATGAGTAGGAAGACATCAGGGGCCCATCTCGAAGGCGGCGTCATAGGGAGGCTCCCGTTCGAGGGGTGGTGGCTGAGCGAGGTCAGCCCGCGCCGCGTCCCGAGCCACGGGACCGACCTGTTCGGCACCACGTACGCGCTCGACTTCCTTTGTCGTCGACGATGATGGTCGCACGGCGCTCTGCTCTGCAGCCTGCGCATCGGTCTTCGCCACCGAACCGCCAGAGCTCTTCTACGCCTTCGGGCTTCCCCTGTACTCGCCCGTCGCAGGAACCGTGGTGTCTGTTCACGACGGCGAACCCGACCACGAGGCGCGCTGCTCGATGCTGACGCTCATCCTGTACGGGTTGAGTCAGCCCGGAGGATTTCGGCGAGGGGACCGACCGCGAGTCCTTGGGAATCACGTCATCATCCAGGTCTGCGAAAGTCCCTTACTACGTTGGCACTCGTGCACCTCCAGCGAGGGCTCCGTTCAAGCGTCGCCTGGTGACCGGGTGAGCGCCGGCGATCAGATCGGCAGATGCGGCAACCTCAAGAACTCCACGCAGCCCCATCTCCACATTCAGGCGATGGACGCCCCTGATCCCTATGCCGCGCAAAGGTGTGCCGCTCCGTTTCGACGAGTTCCAGCAACACCGCCCGACAAGGTGCCCCGTGGACGCTGCGTGAGCAGAGTCTGCCCTGAGCAGGGCTCGTCATCGCTCGACTTTGATGTGACGCCATAGAACGAGTCTCAGATCCGGCGTGACGATCCGTTGCGGGGCTGCTGCGGCCTGGTCACGACGAGAAGTAGGATGAGCCTACGGCGCGGTGCGCTGGTTCTGATCGGGGACGTACTTGTCCGGCGAGGACTGCGTCTCTCCTGCAAACTCTCTGCGCCCGGTGGCAGTCGTTTGTCGGAGAGGTACGTCCCTGGACGGACAACGCAGTTCCTGACCCGCCGCCGAGTCGCTGAGGGGCACACAGAACGGTAAGGGCGGCGGTGACCCTATGAGGAATCCTGTCAGCGGGCATGCTACCATGCCATGGTGCCGTGAACGATTGCCGCGATTGATGGGACCAACGACTATGGCACTGCACTCTCGCGTCGGACACCGATGCGCGGCATCGACGATCTGGACCGCCATCGCAGCTTGCATGAGGACCGGTCTCACGGTAGCGATGTCCGAAGTTGCGACGAAAGCGTATGACTGCGGTGACTATGCCGGAAAGGGAACAGCTCGAGCCGCGTACATCTGAGCGAAGAACCTCTCGCGGCGCTGATCTCTTGCGACTTACTCGCGATCCGAGGTTGGAGGACAACCAGCGATGATGAGCACCGTACTGATTGTTGCGGCGATGGCGGTGGAGAACCTGAAGTACGGCAATCGGCACCGGAATCACCTGAGGAGGGAAAGGTGGGGCGTCAGCCGGGGGATTGCGCTGCTGTCGTCGCCCGCTGCCCACGGATCCGCCAACGGCCCGGAGCCGGCGTCGGCACCTGAGTCCGTGGGTATGCGGACCATGCCCTCCTGGGCGATGAGTCGACACAGCCTGCCGGATGATCGAAGACCTGGGCTCGCGCCATGCCCCGGCCACCCTGTGAGGAGGGGAGTCCTGCACGGTAGCGCCAGTCGCCCATGTCACGTCCCGGTGGAACCACTGGTGCGTGGTCAGGGTTGCCAGACTCATGCCCTCACTGCGCCAGTACAGCGGCTGCGCAGCACCGGCTCCAGCATCACCTGGTCACACACATAGGCCAGCGGCGCCCGGTGCACGGTCTGAGAGGTCTGCGTCGGGATGTGACTGCGCGAACGCATCCACAGATGTTGGCGGCCGGCTCGCTCCCTGGCGGGGCGCAGATAGAGGTTGCCCTCCACGTGCCTGAGGTCGAATGCCGCCGTGCGCCCCAGAAAGCGCGCCACCGGGTGATCGATGGTCCGGAAGATCTCCAGGGCGCCTCGTCAGGTCCTCAGGCGCGCGGTACGAGGGGGCCTGACGTGAATGTCAGCACCCTCCTGCTCCTCCTGGAAGGAGGTGAGCATCGTGAGGATCGACGTGCCCTTCCTGGGAGGCCGCGGTGCGTCGCTGGAGAGGATCGTCCGTCGTGCAACCGCTCGACGGCGAGCTGATCGGCTTGTCCGGCCGACCGCCCCGCATGAAGAAAAGCGTGGACCGAGTGCGGCAGACGCTCGCCCGTCGCCGTCGTCCTCGACCGTGGCGGCGCGCGAGCATTCCCTGGGCAACCACCCGACCGCCGTAAACCCGGCCTGAGAGTTGCGGCGGGGAAGCCGCCGGTGAAAGAGATCCTCCCATCTCCCGCCCGCCAGGCCGAGGATCTCGGGTACGAGCCTCCGTGGCGGCGGGGACGAGGTAGGGCCAGTCACAGCTGAGCTCCTCCAGGATCGCAGCATGCGCGCGCGGCGAGCGAGCGTCCTCGGCGGTGGCCGCGGCGATGGCGATCCTGGCCAGCTCCCGGCACTCGTCGAGGGTGACAGACTTCAGAACAGCGTCGACATCCGGCAGTGCGCGCGCCGTCATCGACAGCGAGGCGACGCGAGCCCACCAGCACGGCTGCCAGCGCGCCGGGTCCGCAGCGAGCCTCACCCACGCCCGACTGGCCGGCCTTTGGGAGGGCACCCGTCGCCAGGCGGTGCCGATCAGACGCAGCACGGCCGGCTGCCAGGCCGTGGACAGTCGGCCAGCGAGGACAGCAGGCGGTCGGCCGCCATGACGTACTGGGTGAGGTCGTTGGTGCCCCACGGAGGCAAGTCGGCGTGCTCGAAGAGCTTGTCCCGCCACGAGCGCGCGGCGAGGGAACCTCGATCATCATACCGGCCGTCTTCAGGCCGTAGGGCGCGCCTTCTCCGTGAAGGCCCGGCCCCGTCGGCCGTGGAGATCATCGGGGCCATGCCCACACCTTCGCCTCGGTGGCGGCCTCGACGCCTTGGCCAGCGCCTCGAGCTGGTGTTCCGGCACCTCGGGGTCGCGGCGCGTGGTCCGGTAGGCGCGCACGCCGAGCGCCGGGTTGGCCTCGGTGGCGTCGGTCGGGAAACGGCAGCGGCTTGTCAGCCCCGGCGTCGAGCGTGCACCACGTACCTTCTTTCGGGGAAGGCCTCAGGACGCCCTGATAGGCCTCACCGAGCCCTCCACCGTGGGCTCCCTCGGGCTGGTCGAGGAAGCAGAACTCGGTGCGGAACAGGCCGTAGCCCATCGCGCAGCACTCCGCGGCAGCCTGGGCTGCCGGCCGCGTCACCAACTTGTGTCAGCTGCTGGACCTCGTGGCCGTCCTTGGTGGCGCCGTCGCCGTTGAAGACGCGCACGCGCGAGGCGAGCTCGCGGGCCCGGCGCAGAGCGTCCTCGGTTGATGGTGATCGTTCGCTTGGTGCCGTCCAGCCAGGACGATGTCGCCCTCTGCCAGTGCGTCGGTGACCTCTCGCCGGTGCCGACGATCGCCGGCATACCCAGAGCACGGGCCAGGATGGCGGTGTGGAGAGGTGGGCGCCGCCTCGGAGGTGATGAAGGCGATGACCTTCTCCGGGGTCCAGCAGCGCGGTGTCGGCCGGGGCCAGGTCGGTGGCCACGAGCACGCAAAGGGCTCGGGCGGGCGCGGGGATGCCGGGCATGGGCGACTCGAGTCAGGACTGCGACGATCGGTCTCGCACGTCCTGCACGTCGCGGGTGCGCTCAGCCAGTAGCCGCCAGGGACTCCAGCATCGCAGCCAGCGTTCCGGCTGACTCGACACGGCGACGCTCGGGAACCAGACGCTTGCTCGCGCACCGTGGCCTGCGCCGTCGAGGTCAGGGTGGATCGGCCGCCATCTGCGCGGTGGTCTCAAGGAGGGTGCGGGCCTCGACGCCCTGGCCCGGCGGCGGACGGCTCCAGGCCCTTCTTGACCTGCTGAGCCCGCCAGCGCGATGCGCTCGCACCCTTCTCGACATCGCGGCTGGGCTCGAGGGTGGCGATCTCGGGCTCGGGAATAGGGGCGCCATCCCGGCGACGGGCCCCGGCCACAAGGCCAGGGCTCACCGATGCCGGACAGGGTTGTGGAAAGTGGTGTCGGACGCTGTCATGTGGTGCTCCTCATCGGAGACGAAGGAGGATCATCGCTCATTGTGCCCCGACTACGCCCTGAATGAGACGTTTCCGCCAGAATAACGATCTCCTCGGTGGCGTCGTCAAGGCATCTATCGCGTTCCCATAAGGTTACGTGCAGTGAATCCCCGTGAGCGAGAGGTGCTCGGTGGGAGTCGCCGCTACGTGCAGCACTCAGGCCCTCGCTGCGATCGGTTCCTCCGTACCGGGACTGGCTCTCGCCGCGAACGCGGTGGGTGGGATAAAGTGATCGTGACCACGAAGGACCTCAGCGTCCGCCGACCGCATGACAGACGGGGACTGCGAGAGGAGCGGGAACCGAGAAAGGGAGACAGCCACGAGCACTGCATCAGATACATCGTTGCCGGCCTCCGGAGCCGGAGGAACATCACCGCCCTCGAGCCCCTGCATCACGCGTCTGCGTGTGGAGGTTCGACCAGGCGAAGGTCCGATAGAGGCGTTGCGGGCGCCGAGCGCCTTCGGCGTGGTGCGTTCCGGCCGCGTCGTCCAGGTCGTCGTCGGCCCGACGGCGAGACACCCTCGCCTCGGAGATCGCGTCGCTCTGACTGCGGCGCCCGGCCGCCGTCGTGTCGATAGGTCGTCCGGCTCCAGCACCCTTCATCGCGGGCCGGGCTGACCTGTCCGCGGTCGCACACGCCTGGCGCGTGTCTGCGGCCCATGGCCCGCGCTCGGTCTTCAACCGCCGACCCGCCATGCGGTCCTGGACACATGCTTCCCGGGCTCCTGGTACGCATCAGCATGATTCTGGGGCGTCACGCGTGAAACAGTTGCAGCAAAACGTCAGCAGCGGTGCGGCAGGGTGCGCAACCATTCGTCGCTGGGGCACGCGGACACTGCTAGCCCTTCTAGCGTCTGCGTCCCGTTTCAAAGCCAGTCGGTTCCCCAGGGGTGACGGCGGACGCAACCCTCCTCCACGGCAGCTCCACCGCACATCTGCTCACGCAGGCAGACCCATGCGCACATGAACGAGTTCAAACGACGACCAGTCACCCGCTTCTGAGACCTCAAGCACCTTGCCGAGGCGTATGGTGTCTCCAGATACTGGGACTACCACGGCAACTCGCCTCCCCCTCGGGCGCTCAAGGCCGTGCTCACCGCGCTCGGTGAGCGCCCCGCACCGTGAGGAGATCGAGGCGCGCCCCTGCGAGAGGTGGAGGACGCCCCCTGGCGCCAGCGCGCTCAGTAGTCACTCGTGGCGGGTGGAGTCACCGTCCCCGTGTGCGTGCCCGACGGTGCAAGGTGCGGGTACGCGTCGAGCTTGAGGACGGTGGGGTCCGAGCGAGCCCAGACCGAGGACTGGACGGTGCCGTGGTCGACGGCGTCAAGCGTGGTGCCGCGCCTCCTTCATCCTGGGAACCGACCTGCCCCTGGGCTGGCACCGGTTGCATCGCGGAGGTCAGCCCCGGCTCCGGACGAGTCGCGCCTCAGGGGCGCGTACCGCGCTGCGCCCGCCGACGGTGTGGCGGAGACGGCATCTCGTGACTCTCGGCGGTCACCCCCTAACCATCTTGATCTGCCCAAGGTCTCTGGGGAGCGTGGCTGGGCGTCATGACCCAGCTTTACTCGACTTCGCCGCGGGTCCTGGGGAACCGGCGACACCGACGACCTCACCGAGCTCGCCTCCTTCCTGGGGGACCAGGGGCCGACTTCCTGCTCATCAACCCGTTGCACGCGGCTGAGCCAGTAGCGCCGATGACCCCCTCTCCCATCCTGCCCGTCACCCGCCGCTGTCAACCCCGCTCTACATCCGGCTGAGAACATCCCGAGGTGGCCCGGCTCTCCGGTCCCAAAGCGCTCGCTGGTGCAGTGGGCCTTCGAGGAGGTCAGGACGGCGAGCACCGGCGCCGAGCCCGATCGATCGGGACACGGTGTGGAAGCGCCAAAGCGCGAGCCCTTGAGGTCGCCTTCGCCGCCAGCCGCTCCTACGCCCGGCAGCGCGACTTCGAGCGTTTCCGGGCCGAGCAGGCGAGGGCTGGAGACGTTTCGCCCTGTGGAGCGCGTGTGGTGGGAAGCACGGGTTCCCCTGAGACGTGGCCCGCCACGCTGCGGATGCGGACTCGCCTACGTGGCCAACGAGGCTCACCTCTGCTGGCCGAGCGCATCGACTTCTTCGCCCGCTGCAGTGGATCGTCGACGAGCAGCTGGCGCGCGCTCGAGGCCGAGGCCTGGCCTCGGGGATATCGCTCATCATGGACGACCTCGCCGTGGTGTGCACTCGCAGGAGTGCGGACGTGTGGTCAACCCGGAGGCCTTCGCTCCGGCGTCACCGTGGGCGCTCCGCCGGACATGTGCCGCAACCAGCAGGGCCAGAACTGGTCCCCAGCCGCCGTGGTCGGTACCTCGGCCCGCTCCGCCTACGCCCTCTGCGTGACATGGTGCGCACGGTGTCTGCGTCGCCGGCGCGCTGCGCGTGGACCACATCATCGGCCTGTTCCGCCTGTGGTGGATCCTCGAGGGCATGGGGCGGCCGTGCGGCGCCTACGTGCGCTATGACCATGAGCCATGCTCGGCGTCGTCCTCCTGGAGGCATACCGAGCCGGCGCCGTCGTCATCGGCGAGGACTTAGGGCACCGTTGAGCCCCTGGGCGCAGACTGCACCTGGCCAGCCGTGGTGTGCTGGGAACCAGTGTGCTGTGGTTCGAGAAAGCAGCACGACGGCTGGCCCCTCCAGCCCCAGGACTACCGGCGTCTGGCCCTGTCCACGGTCAACACCCACGATCTCTCCCCGACAGCCGGCTGCCTCGCCGACGAGCACGTCGAGCTGCGTGAGCGCATCGAGCTGCTCACCGAGCCGGTCGAGCAGGTGCGCACCGAGGCGCGCATCGAGCGCGACCGGATGACGGCTCGCCGTTGCGCGAGCACGATGCTGGGGATGCCCCACCGGGCGTCAGGTGGTCGAGGCCCTGCACCGCCGTGGTACGTACCCCCTCGGTCCTGGTCGGCATCGCGCTGGTCGACGGCGTGGGGGAGCGGCGCGCTCAGAATCCGGCCGGCACCGACCAGGGAGTACCCCAGCTGGAGGATCCCCTGGCCGACGGCGCGGTGAGGTCGTCCTGGTCGACGACCTGCCTGAGAACGCCCGCCTGGGCAGCCTCTGTCCGTCGTGCAGCGATGAGATGACGTCCGGGACTGCCACGACGTCTGCGCACTGGGCTGACCGACGATGACGATCGCCGGTGCGGAGACGCACGTGGCCGGCCGTCCAGGTGATCGGCCAGTCCGATCCGTGCGATGCGAGCGTTGCGATCGCAGACCGTGGACGACCGCGCGGTCGCCCGGCCTCATGCCCAGGGTCATGAGCGGGTCGTCCGGCTGCCACCCGTTGCGCCCCTGACGGGAACCGGGGTCCAGACGGACTCACCGCCTCCAGGGCGATGACGGGGACGATCGGGTTGAGTCCACCCTGCCCTCGATCTGAGCAGGTGACCAGGTGATGACGGGCTGGCCCGCGTCGACCGCCTCGCCCTCGGCGGCCAGGAGAGTGAAAGCCGCTGCCCCCAGACCCACGGTGTCCAGGCCCAGGTGGACCGGGACGCTGCGCCCGTCGTCGTCGGTGATGACGTAGGCGTGGGGATGGATCTTCGAGACTGGTCGCTGCACCGGTGCCAGGGCGCCGACGTCATCGCCACCAGCACGGTCCGGGCGACTGCCACTCGGGCCGACGATCCGGCCGGAGACACGGGGTCGAGGAACATCGTCGAGACGACGACGACGCCGGGCCACCGGTGACCGGACGACGTCAGCTCACCGCAGGTCCTCGATGTCTTCTGCGATGGTGTCTGCGTTGGGGCCGACAACGACCTGCACGATCTCGCCGAGCTTGACGACCCCGTGTGCACCTGCGGCCTAAGTGCGGGCTCGTCCGAGTGATCCGTCCTCGAGCTCAGCAGCGCAGACGAGGTGATACAGTTCGATCTCCGACGATGTTGTCGAATCCACCGGGGCGTCCCACGATGCTCTGTGCCTGCAGGACATGGGTTCCTCCTGGGTCTGACCGGACAGGTGCTGGGTTCGGGTCGGGTGCGTGGCGGTGCGGAGATGAGGCGTCAGGAGTAGGGCGGAAGTGCACTGCCGGGTGACGGCCTCGCCTTACCGAGACTAGTGGTCCATACCAGTACACCATGGTACAGGTCGTCATGGCTCGTCCAGTGTCGATCGGTGATGTTTTCTCAAGACGCCGAGGGCGAGGGCGGAAGGCCGGCTTTTGGGGGCGACCACCACCGGAACCCACAGAGAGTGTAACGGTCGGCGCGGAACAGAGTGCGCGAGTAGTCGATGGCGCAGTGCTCGTGGAAGGTGCGCCAGTGTGATGTCCGGGTCGGGGGCGTCCTCCTGGACGGACGAGCAGTGCCGCCTCCTGGGCCCGTGGCCGCATGGGCCTCGATCATGTCCTCGCCCCACTCGCGGCTGCCACCGGCCGGGCTCAGCTCTGCGAACCGAGAGTTCGGGCTGGTGCGCTGGCAGGTCGGGAAGAAGCGCCGCAGGGATCAGTTCTCCTCGATGGCCATGGGGATGGCGTTGGCGGTCAGTAGAGCGACGCAGGTGGTGGACCTCGCCTCTCGGCTCCAGCACGCACTCCGCCACGGTCTCCTGCCCGGCGCGGGACGGTCTCGGCCAGCAGCATGACGACGCCGGGCTCCATCCCGCGACGCTGCATCTCTCCTGGGTGAACGAGGTCAGTCGTACCTGCAGATCGAGCTTCGGGGGTGCGACGAACGTGCTTGCCTGATGGCGCTCCAGGACGCCGTCGACGACGAGGTGTCAATGGCCTGGCGCACGGTCATCGGGAGACCTCGAACTGCTCACACAGCTCGCGCTCGGAGGGACCGGGGAGCCGCTGGCGAGTCCGTTCCTGACGAGCTCCAGCAGATGGTTTGCGCACGATGACGTACTTCGCCGGTCTCTTGCCTGGGTTCTTGGGCATGGGACTCCCCTGGTCGACAGTGGGTGGAAGCTGGTCGGAAGTGACTGGTCGCAACCATTGTTTTCCGCTCCGTTGCGTCGCGTGCGCTCGTTATGGCTGAAGAGTGCGCTCAGTGCTCGGCATTGAAAGGTTCTTTCGGTTTTTCTGGTGTGCACTGGTCCAGACGTGTTCGGTGTCGAGCCGTCAGACCGCCACAAAGTGGCGGGCAGCCATGCGGGTAACTCCGATGCGGCAGTGACTGCCGCTTGATCCTGAACTGGAGACACGTCATGTCGAACAGGAAGAAAGACGGGTGGCGCGCTTCGCACTCGCTCAGCGGCTGGACGATCGCTGATGCTGCCGATCGCCACTCTTCCGGCGGCAGAGCCCTGCTGCTGCGTCTGGGGCGAGGCGCGGACATGCTGGGAGCCGACGGACTCGCCGCTAAGGCTGTCCTGGTTGCAACCGTCGCAGACGTCTTCGCAGCGCAGCCGGTGGGGCGGTCTTCGACAACCTGCCCTCATCTTCGCCGTCGGCGTCGCCGTGGGATTCGCCAGGAAGGCCGATGGCTCCACCGTGTGGCCGCGCTGTTCGGCTTCTCGTCTACCGCAGTCACCTGGACCATGTCGCCCATCATCATGGGCAAGCCCCTGAGCCCCTGAGCCAGGAGGCCCTCGACTGCCTGCACGGTCCTTTCGATCCCTGCCAAAGGAGATCGCTCGGAGTAGGCCCCTTGGAACCAGGACGTCAAGATCTGTGACAGTTTCCCACCAGACACGCCCATCAACTACAGGGTCCTCGGCAGCATCGTCATCGGCGTCGTCGCCGCCCCTGCTCTGGCAGCGTTACTACCGGTCAAGCTGCCAGACTGGCTGGCCTCTTCGGCGGCGCCGCTTCGTCCCGATCATCGCACCTCCGGCGCTGCGCTCGTCATCGCCTGGCGATGTCGGCGCTCTACCGGCCTTCAACTGGCTCATCAACGAACAGCTCGGCGGCTGGCTCATCACATGCCGGGAACTCCAAGCACGCCGGTGCCCTGGCGGTCTTCGTCTTCGGCTACGGTCGACCGCCTGCTCATCCCCTTCGGCCTGCACCACCTGCTCAACTCGGTGCCCTGGTTCCAGCTCGGATCCTGCCAGACGGCCTCGCGGTACCGCGCACGGTGACATCACCTGCTTCTTCCAGGGCGTGGACGGCTCGAACTTTTCGTGGACCGGGAGGCTTCATGACCGGATTCTTCCCGATCATGATGTTTGCGCTGCCGCCGCCGCGCTGGCCATCTGGCACACCGCCAAACCAGCCAAAGCGCAACGGCGACCGGCGCCCTCATGATCTCAGTGCTCTGACCGCCTTTCATCACCGGCATCACCAGCCCGCTCAGGTCACGCTTCGCTACGTGGCCTTCCCGATCTACGCCGTCCCACGCGGTGCTGACCGGGTTCCTCCCGGCGATCGCCAACCTCCTGGGCGCGAAGGACGGCTTCTGCCTTCTCCAGCCGGGCGATCGACTACCCGCTCAACTTCGGCAAGTCCTCCGAGCTCTCCGGTGGTGTGGTCGCAAGGCCCGCTCGCGAGTCGTCATCATGGGGCTGGTCTGCGCCGTCATCTGCTACTTCCTCTTCGGGCTTCCTCATCATCAGGTTCGACTTCAAGACCCTGGTCGTGAGGACGACGACGTCGACGCCTTTCGCCGCCGCGCGAATGCCGCCGCGACGTCCACGGGCAGAAGGCCGCGAAACGCGTCGCGCTGGGCAGTTCCGACATTCAGGTGTCAGGACCGGCGGGGCCGGGCGCTCACGAGTTGCCGGCGCCGTACGCGCTCAGCTCACCTCATAGTGTCGTCGGTCCGCCGTTGCGCTGGAGCGGAGCAGGCTGGACCGCTCGCCTCAGCGGCCTGCGCTCTGGCCACGCAGTCGGTGTCGTCGGAGGTTCTCGCGCACGATCCGTCGCATTTTGAGGCGGGGCCTGGGCGTGGGACCCAGCCAGCTCCGTCAGGGCGGCGGCCGGGTCGTCGGGCGCCCGTCCCAGGCCCACCGGCGCGTGACCACGCCGGTCAGCAGGTTCTCAGCATGTGGAAGGTGCGCGAGACCACACGGAGTCGATGGCCTCCACGTACGCCCGCCCACGAGGAACCAGCGGCTCGGGGTGGCGTTCGACATGGTCAGGCCCGCAGCACGCGCACCCTGGGTCTCATTGGGCATGGAGCGTCGTCGACGAGGGCCCGCCAGGTGCCTGCTTCGCCTCCGTCGATGACGCGCGGGCCTCGGCGGCGCGCTCGTCGTCCCGTGGTCGTGCGGTCCCGGGCCTCCTCGGTGCGTGATCCGCTCCTCACCGCTGCGCCCGGCTGCCACGAGCGGTCAGTGGCAGGTCCAGCGCAGGTCCTGGTCGACGTCGAGACCGCTCAGGCCTGGCTGCGCGCTCCGCAAGCCCGGCGACGACGCCGAGCTGCTCATCGGTGACGGCGTGGGCGGCCACGGCACGCCCGATGGAGCTGGAGCTGCTTGTCGCTGCCGGGCTGGGCCGCCCGCCAGCAGCAGGCGGGTCGGCGGTGCCAGGCGCGAGGTCGCGGCGCGCGGTCAGGGCAGGAAGGCCGGGACGAGCGGGTGGTGATCCGTCTCCAGGACGGTCCCTGGATGACCAGAGTGCGCTCCATCGTCACAGCGCTCGCAGTGCCGCGTCGAGGAAACGGGAGGCGGCGAGCTCGCCGTCGCGCGCACTACGCCCAGAGCCGAGGGCCAGGACGATCGAGCGGCAGGGACTCTGGCGAAGGCACCCTCGATTGTGCGTCGGGCCCGATGCGGTGAGATCCTCGTCGAGCGGACCTTGGCGTGGGTGAGGCCGTCGTCGTCGAGGACGTGGCGACATCCGCCCGCTTGCGCCGACCAGCTCCGGGAACCTCGTGTCAGCTCGCGTCGACGTCGAGAGCTCGATGCCGTCGGTGCGCTCCAGGCGCGGCCGGCGGCGGCTGGTCGGGTGGTGTAGCCGATCGCCACCCGGTGTGGGCGCAGCGAGGCCGCGAGTCGGCGGGGATCTCCTGGCGGCAACGCCTGGGTCAGATGACGCTGTCGGCGTCAGTGGCGTGATGACGTCCAGGCGCATAGGTCGTCACGCCGGCCTCCTGGAGCCGCCAGACGGGTCCAGGCGCTCAGGTCGCGGCTTCCGAGACCGCCTCCAGCTCGGGAGCAGGTCGCCCAGCTCGGCGTTGGAGCGTGGGCGTGCGCCGCCAGGTAGCGCTGGATGCCGGCGAAGAAGCTCTCCTGGCCCACGTATCCCACGAGGGCGTGCGCACCGAGGCATGGCGTGCGGTGATGCGTCGAGTTGACCTCGACGTCGTGGAGGTCGTGGATCTCGGCGGCCACGGGGGTGGGTGGAGCTGACGGCTGGTCCTGGTTGTAGGCCCAGCCCTTCTCCAGGGTCTGGAAGGTCGTCCAGGCCTGGTCCCAGCGGAGATCTCGGCGGTGGCCAGGGTGGAGGTGTACTCGGCGAAGGACTCGCCTGAGCCATGGTCGTTCCAGCACGTCGCGGTGACCATGTCGCCCCGAACCACATGTGTGAGGCCAGCTCGTGCAGGATGGTCAGCCGGGCCCGCCGCTCGACGCGGGCCTCGACGGGCTGGAGCGAAGATGTGATCGTCGCGGTGGGTGACGCGGCGCCGGCGTTCTCCATCGCCCCGGCGTTGAACTCGGGTACGAAGATCTGGTCGTACTCGCGAAGGCGTAGGCGCGTGAACAGGTCCTCGTAGTAGGCGAAGCGCTTGGTCAGGCTGTCCAGGATCTCGCTGGGTCCATGTGCTCGACCAGGCTCTGTCGGCAGTGAGACGCCCCAGGGCGAACGCGTGCGTCTCCGGCGACCGTGCCACATACGTCGGTGGCTCCGACATGTAGGGGCCCGCGACGATGGCCGTGCGACAGGAGCTCATGGGCTCGGTGCGAAGGCGAAGGTGTGGGCGCCGCACCGAGCCGTCGCGCCTCGTGTGGGAGTCAGCTCAGGAGCGAAGTTGCACAGCAACCGTCCGCCAGTTCGCTGGTCAGTGCGACGGTGAAGGAGGCCTTGAGGTCGGGCTGCTCGAAGACGGCGAAGACGCGCCGAGTCGGGGACCTCCGAACTGGCTGTAGAGGTAGGTCTCGCTTTCGTCGGCCGGGTCGGTGAAGCGGTGCAGCTCTCCGGTGTGCATGTAGGCGCGGTCGCGACGACGACCAGCTCATTGTCTGCGGCCAGATCCTTCAGCGATACGTCGAGTCTCACGCAGACCTCGAGCGGGGTCAAGAGGGCGCTGTTGAGCGTGATGGAGCGGACTGTCGGTGCGACGAGGTCGATGAAGCGGTGGAGGAGCCCGGGCGGCCGTGAACCGCGCCGTGGTGGTGGAGCCGAAGACCGTCTCGCCGCGCGTGAGATCGAGACGACGTCATAGCTCCTGGGTCCGTACGGTCGCGCTGCGCTCGGCGGCCTCCGAAGACGAGTCAGAGTTCTGACCGGGCATAAGAACTCCTGTCTGCGAGGATGCGCGCGGCCCATGGGGGCGCGCCGGGCGAGTGTCTCACCTTCTGATCGACACCGGCGGCGGTGACCTGGTACCTGTGCACGACGCTGCCGGGGGACGACACGTCGTGCCCGGCACCTGTTCCGTGACTGTATGTTAGAGACGTCAGCGGATCGAGGTCAGATGCGGCTCGGGCCTTGTTGGCGGCGACGCAGCACGGGGGCGGCGCCTCCTGCCACGACCAGGAACGCGCGGCGATTCCGCCGAAGAGCGGGCCGTTGGCACCGGTACGGAGCCAGAGCTGCCGCGTGTCATGGTGGTCTCCGCACTTTGGCCCGTGCTCCACGAGGAGGAGGTCACTTGGCGTTCGAGCTCCAGGTTGTTGCCTAGCCGGCGACCTTGTTCTCTTGCCGGCCTTGTTCTCATTCGGCCTCGCCTGCTTGTCTCCACCGGCGTTGGCGGTAACGACTGTTCTTCCGCGGTGTTGCGCGCCACCGTTGTGACCTCGGTGGTCTTCTTCTCGTCTGGCCTTCTGCTCGGTGGTCTTGTCACCCTTGACCTGTAACTGTTGCCGCCACCGTTGTTCTCAGAAGCCCGAGCGCTCCAGTGGTGTTCTGCTCACTGGTCTTCTGCTCCGGTGCTCCTGACGCTCGAGTCCTTGAGCGCTCAGTGGTGTTCTCCGAGTTCTGACGCTCCGGAGGTGGAACTAACTCCGTGGTCTTCTGCTCAGAGTCTTGCAGCCGCCACCGCCGTTGTTCTCGGTGGTCTTCTGCTCGGAGGGTCTTGTCGCCACCGCCGTTGTTCCTCTGGTGGTCTTCTGCTCGGAGGTCTTGTCGCCACCGCCGTTGTTCTCTCGGTGGTCTTCTGCTCGGGGTCTTGTCGCCACCGCCGTTGTTCTCGGTGGTCTTCTGCTCGAGGTCTTGCTCGCCACCGCCGTTGTTCTCGGTGGTCTTCTGCTCCGTGGTCTTGTCACCGCCACCGTTGTTCTCAGTGGTCTTCTGCTCCGTGGTCTATGCCACCGCCACGTTGTTCTCGGTGGCCCTCTGCTCAGGGTCTCTGGTCTCAGTGGTGGAGCGCTCGGGCGCTCGCGATGATGTGAAGGTGTGCTGCAGAGCGTGGTGACGGTCGAGCCTGGTGGCCCGTCTCGCTGTGGTGAGGAGCCGGTCAGCACCAAGACATGCTCCGTCAGGGGCGCATCCAGTGGGGCACGGGCAGGTTGCCCGATGAGGTTGCCGTTGGCAGCTCAACCGTCCAGCTCACCAAGGTGCCTGGCCTGACGCTGGAGTCACTCTTGCTCCTGGGGACCGTGACCTTCTCGCACTGGCAGAGAAGCCCTGGGCGTGGAAGGTGGCGAAGGTCTGGGACTGGCTTCTCCGTGCGGGCGTCTCGTGGGACCGGAGAATACCGCGTGTCGTCGAGAAGTGGATCATGTCTGCTGCTGCTTGGCCTTTGGTGACCTGGGTGCATCTCCGGTCTTGTGTCACCGTGGGTCATGCAGCCAGCGCCAATGGTCACTGCCGTCCGGTGGTGGTGGCGGTGGTTGTGCCGATGGACTTGATGAGCGCAACAACCGCCAGGTGCGAGGTCGGAGGTCAGCTGCCGTCCGCAGCAACCGCCTCGGTCTTGACGACGTCAGCGACACGGGCCGTCAGGGTGCGTACAGCGCGATGCCGACGGTGGCCTGCTTCCCAGTGCAGCCGGTTCCCGAAGATAATTGAAGGAGGACGTGTTGGTGCTGGAGGCGAAGGTCTTCTCCTGAGTGATCTTGAAGCTGCTGCCAGCGGCGGTCTTGCCGGGGGCCAGGTGCCTCGCTGGTCTTGCTGGGAGCTGGGCTGGGCTGAGCAGGTTTGCCGCGCTGGTGGCCTCGGCGGTGCTGCTGCTGGGGTGCTCGAGCTGCTGTGCTGTTGGAGCTGTTGGCGGGCAGGGGAGGCAATGACGAGGCTCGATCTGTGACGGCCACCGCGCTGGCTGCAGCCAGGCGTCAAGACGCGTGCATGTGTCCTCCTGGGTCTGACAGAACGATGGTTTGCCGGCGATCCGATTCTTCGTCGACTCGTTGTCACACTGCGTAACGATGAATAGGGCGAGGGCGGTCTCTCATGGTGATACCAGCCACATGTGGGAGTGATCCTCGCTCACGTGAAAATATGAATTGGTCGTGTGAGAAGGGCGAGCTGATAGGCTGATGGCGGAAACCCTCGGGTCTCTCCGATGAGTGACTAGGCGCCCGCTGGCCGACGTGTTTTGGGCGACACCCGTAGCCGGCCAGTGACGATCTGCGCGACTCCTGGTTGGAGGAGACGATGATCGACTCATCCACGAGTCCATCGCAGGTCGATGACCGTCATTGGTTCCAGCGCCCGTCCGGCTTTGGAAGCGCTACGTCCCAGTGAGACCAGGTCTGCAGCGGTACCTGGGTCGAGGTGATGTTCCCGGCAGCACGGTGTGCGCCAGCTGATGGGCGAGATGGGTTACTGGCCACTCTGCCCGATGGCGGACAGTACGGCCTGCATGACGGTGGCCGCGGTCTGGCTGCGGCGTTGGGCGCCAAAGTCGGCCTGACTCATGGCCACCCAGCTGCCGTCGCGCAGGATCTCCGGGTGCCGTGAGCGGACAGCCAGGGCGTCGATCCCGCTGGACGGTGGTGGCCTGCGGAGGTGGGGTTCCAGACCGGTGTAGGCGTCTCGAGACCGGCTCGAGGATGTCCCACCTCCCAGCGCCTCCCAGGAGTCGATGATGGTGGCGAACTGAGCCATGTCGATGGTCACCAGATGCGTGGTGGGGGATTCCCAGGCCGGTGCGGGCGTTGATCGTGTTCTGCGGACCCGGGACGTGGGTGGGTGGCCAGGCGGTCCAGCTCCGCACCGCACTTGCTGTTGATGGTCGGGTCCAGGGCAGGTTGATGACGGTGAGTCCGTCACGGATGGGCGTACCAGGGGCGATGACGTCGGCGCAGGGCCTTCCACCTCCTGAGTGGTTCCATGGCGGCTCACAGTCTCTCCCGGCACGGTGGCGCACTGGAGTCGGTTCAGAATCAGCCAGGTCTCGCCGCCCGTTGGTGAGAGGTGGAGCGGCATGAGTATCGACACGTGCGGGGCGATGAACCCAGGTTACGGCACATCACGCAGCGCCGGGCGGTCGTCTTGACCGCAGCGCGCTCGGGCCGACGACGATCTTACGCGTCGCCTCGACCCAGCGCCTGATGCCTGTGCCACCCGGCCCTGGCGGCGTCGCTGCGGCAGGGGAGGAGGTGGCGGTGGGGTCGCCGGTGGCGTCCAGGGCCTCCGAGGGGCTGCGCTGGCCGCTCGTCGTGGGAGGTGGATTCCATGGTCTCGAGCGTCGCTTCCGGGGCGGTGCTATGTGCCGTCAGGCGGGGACGCGCGATGCCGTGGCGGTGACGGGACGAAACGAGACACCGCCGGGAGACAGCACGTGCGGTGCTGTCTCCCCGGCGAGCGATGTTCAGCTGGGACTGGGAGGCGATCCAGGCCTTACGACAGAGCGCACAACGAGGGCGCCGCCACCGATGGCCACGAGGCCGCGGCAATGCCGCCAGAGCGAGGCCGTTGGCACCGGTCTGGAGCCAGAGCCTTGCCGAGGTGGGAGGGAGGCCGCCGTGGCGTCGGTGCTGGCCGGGACGTTCACGCTGCCGTTGGAGGCGGGAGCGGTCCGGGTTGGCGGTGGCGCCTACCGTTGTCGGTGATGCCGTTGCCGTCCGTTCTCGACGAGGTCGAGGCGGTGGTCGCTTGACGACGACGGTCTTGGTGCTGCTGCGCGCCCTCTCGCCGTAACGGTCGCCTCAGGTGTCGGCGTGTGCTCATGCCGTCATCCACACGTTCGAGCTGCTCGCCCGTGGCGTTGCCGCCGTTGTCGTCAGCCCGTCCAGCGTGCCGACGAGTGCGGTCTTGGAGGAGTCGGTGCCTTGACCAGCCGGTGAGGTGACCTTCTCCTTGGGGAGAAGCGCTGCGTCCACCGTGATCTTCTGAGCGGCATAACCGTTCTCGTCGGTGGTGATCTTGGCGGTGCCGTCCGCGTCGGTGTCGTCTGAAGAGCGTGATGCCTGCTGGTCCCTGGCGCTTCTGCTCGCCGTAGGAGACGCAGCCGGCCACGAGGGACCAGCAAACTGTCGTCCGAGCTTGATCCGTCTTGGCCTCGAAACGCCAGTGGACTTGCCAGCTCGAGGATGTGCAGCGTGGTGGACCAGTTGCCCTCGGCGTCGGGGGTGAGTCTTCACGATGGTGGACATCTCGCGCTTCGAGGTGTGGAGGGCGATGCCGACGCGCGTCCTTGCCGGTGCAGCCGGTGCCCGGCACCGGAAGGCGGTGTCGAGGGTTGTTGACGATGACCTGCTGGTCCTCGGCGAACTTGAAGGCGAGGGAGTCGCCGGCCCAGGGCAGAGGCGGCAAGGGAGGCGCCGATGGCGGCGGCCGTCACGCTCGCGGCGGCCGAGGGGCGTCGGAGACGCATAGTACTCTATGAATATGGGGATAGGTGGCAACCGGTGAGTCGGGGTGTCACCGCGTTGCTCCACCTAGCGTTCCTCAGGGGCGAGGGTTCTACGGTTTTTCTGGATGAGGTATCGACCTCGTCAGGGAGTAGTTAGCTGGATACTTCTAGAGTGAGGCAACGAGTTTTACCGGACCCTGGGAGGCTTGAATCCGACGACCGGGCCGTTTAGCAAATAGAGACCCACGTCTCGTTTTGGTGACGACAGCCACAAGGCGTCGTCGGAATCCACCGCGAAGGCCTTGTGGGAACGCATCCACATTGCGCACGATTCCGCGTTACAACGGAACTCCTGCCGGCAGTGCGGGTCGACGGCGGTCCAGAAGGAGCTCGGCGTGGTCGGACGGCTCTTGGGCGCGCATGCGTGCGGAGTAGAAAAGCTGCAGGCCTTGGTGAGTCCGTCGATGACGGGAGCCTCGCATCCGCTGAGATGCCGGCGGCGGCCAGGCCAGGAGTGAGGCCTTGAGCGATGCCCGGCTCGGTCCTGCAATGTTCTCCCCGATGGTCAAAGCGCCGTTGACGTGCAGGATCTCTCCTCTGCGCCGTGCCCCTACTCCGGTGCTCGCGACGCGACATGACCTCGGCGTGTAGGCGTCGTGCTGGCTGATAAGCGCTTGCTGTGCACGCTCGGTGACAGAGGCGCCTCCCGGTCCTCCTGGGTCCACCAGTCGCTGACCTTTCAGCGGTGCCGTCGAAGGTCGAGGCCCTGGTCATCGAGCCGTGGCCGATCTCGTGACCGATGACAGCACTTTCGATCGCGTAGTTACAGCGTCGTCGGCCTGCGGGTCGAAGAAGAGGAGGCTGAAAGGAGTCGCCGCCGAAGACGATCTCTCATTCATGGTGCAGGGTTGTAGTAGAGGCGTTGACCAAAGATCTGGGGTCATGTGCCACTCGTCGCGGTCCACCGGCGCGTCAGCTTGTTCAGCAGTGAATGTCGGCCCGCTCCACTGCGCACCGGGCCAGGACGTCCCAGGGGACGACCTCGACGGCAGGTAGTCGCGCCAGCACCGGGTAGCCGATCTTCGGGGTCGAACAGCGCCAGCTACTCCAGGGCCCGCTCCCGCGTGGCTGGACTCATCCTCAGCAGCAGGAGATGGACTGGTGGTGAGCCTCGATGGGCCGGCCACCAGGGCCTCGCGACGTGCGACGGCGGGAGTGGCGCTCCGCGTGAGATCACCGGTGCCTCACCCAGGCGGGACCCACCAGGCCGACACCGCGCTTCCAGCGGGGCCGCAGCTCGTCGGTCCCCTGGGCGTGCGGCCGTAAGAAGTCTCCACGAAGGCCCCGACGGCAGGCTGGCTCGTCCGTGAACGACGTGCCAGGCCACCAGGCCTTGAGCCTCCAGGTCGGTCTCGCAGACGCCTGCTGCGTGGGGAGGGTAGTCGGGCTGGTGACGATGGCCTCCTCGGGAAAGCGGTCTGCTCGATGCCAGCGCTCGGGCGACCACTGCGAACAATACGTAAC
>BNJV01001799.1_pt1:0-82500 | contig 114626 bp, 153 predicted proteins | sample 8540591 | NCBI WGS metagenome assembly BNJV01 (sample SAMD00202457, study PRJDB9452) | human saliva metagenome | host: Homo sapiens
GCGCGTTGATGTGGTGTGAGTCTCTTGCTTGACGAAATCGGCGGATTGAAGTAAAATGGACATAGAAAAAAAGGGCACTGCCGATGGGCGGCCGCCCCCTTATATCTTAGAGAGAGATTCCCGCCTACAGTTTGGAGACGTTCGGCGGGTTTTTTCTCGTTCATCGTTTTACTGATAAGATCAGTATGGTATATACTATGAGAAATGATAGGAACTCATAGGTATCCATGCGTATCCCCCTCTCGGGGTGAGATTAGCCGCCTACCGTTACGTACAGTGCTTGCGATGATTATAGCAAACAAATGTATGCTGTGCAATGCTTGACGAAATCGGCGGATTGAAGTAAAATGGACATAGAAAAAGGGCACTGCCGATGGGCGGCCGCCCGTAAAATAGGAAGAAATCTCCGCCTACTGTTTGGAAGCGTTCGGCGGAGTTTTCTTGTTTATGACTTGATTACGAGAATCAAGGTGATGAGCAGAATGAGGAAAACATACAGATCGTAGATCCCCATGCCATCACCCCCTTTCGGGGGCAAGATTAGCCGCCTACCGTTACGTACAGTGCCTGCGATGATTATAGCAAACAAATGTATGCTGTGCAATACAGGGAGGAATCGTCATGATTATCTCATGGGATGAGTATTTTATGGGCGTGGCGCTCTTTTTCCGCCTACCGCAGCAAGGATCCGCATACGCAGGTCGGCGCCTGCATCGTCAACGAGGACAAGCATATCGTTGGCGTCGGCTACAACGGGATGCCGAACGGCTGCGACGACCATGAGTATCCGTGGGGGCGGACGGGAGAGTTCGCCGAGCAAAAGTACCCCTATGTCGTGCATGCAGAGCTGAACGCTATCCTCAATGCAAGCACGTCATTGAAAGGCTGCCGTATCTACACATCACTGTTCCCGTGCAACGAATGCTGCAAGGCGATCATCCAGAGCGGCATCCGTGAGGTCATCTACCTCTCGGATAAGTACGCCGGGACGGACAGCACGAAGGCGTCAAAGCGGATGCTCGCCTCGGCGAATGTCACCTGCCGCCGCATGGAGACGGAGCTGACGGAGGTGCCGGTCCGCTTTACCGCAGAAGAGTAGATCAAAATGGGCTGTTGCACGAAACAAACGTGCAGCAGCTCATTTTTAGGAAGTACTGATCCATTCAGCGTATCAGTGCTTCCTTTATTTTTCAATTGTTCCGATGAATGGCAGCAGGAAGGAGGTTCATCACGACGAGCAGCTGCTGCCGCAGCAGTCCTTCCTGCCCAGGCGAAAGTTCCGATAGACATGGCGAACGGCAAAAAGAAGCGCAGCCGCCACAAATGCACCGACGACATAGGTTGCCATAAGAATCTCCCCTCAGAGGCGCCTATCAGAAGCCGAGTAACCGACCAATCTGATAGACAAGAAGCGAAACAAACCAAGCAATCGCGAACATATAGACGGCAGAGAAGCCGACCCATTTCCACGCGCCCGTCTCTTTCCTAATCGTACCGAGTGACGTGACACATGGCGTGTAGAGCTGTGAGAATACCATGAAGGCAAGCGCAGAAAGGCTTGTAAACGCTGCGCCCATACCTCGTCTGGAGCATCATAGAAGCCGTATCAGCCGCATCCGCCGCCTCGGTCGAAAACATCGGCAACACCATAGAGAATGCCGATTGTCGCAACGACCGTTTCCTTTGCCATGCGATGCCGGAAAGGATGGCCGCGCCAGCCTCCCACGTTGCAAAGCCTGGAATGTGAAGGCACAGACATCCAGCCGCCGAGCGTCGCGAGGATACCGTCCTCAATCTCGCACGGACCGCCAGTTGTAGTTGGACATGAACCAAAGGATGACCGATGCCGCAAAGATAATCGTACCCGCCTTGATGAGATAGCCCCTTGCCCTTGTCCCACGTCTCCAGGAGAACCGAATTCACTATCGGGCATACGGTACGGCGGGAGCTCCAACAGAAAGGTCGAGCCCTGTGCCTTAAAGAGCGTCGAACCGAGCACCTTCGCGCTACAATGATGGCCATGACCATACCGATGATATACATAAGGAATACAATGTTGCTGCATTGTTGGGAAAGAACATCGCTGCAAACAGTGCCATGATTGGCAGCTTCAGCACCGCACGTCAGGAACGGAGTGACGAGGATCGAAATCATGCGGTCTTTTTCCGAGTCGAGCGCACGCGCACCCATGATGGACGGAACGGCGCAGCCGAAGCCCATCATCAGCGGCATGATCCCCTTACCCGTCAGCCCGCAGCGGCGCATAATCGGATCCGTGATGAACGCGATGCGTTGCCGTATCCCGATGCCATCGAGGAACGAGGAGGCGAAGAACAGGACGAAGATGAGCGGGAACGAACGTCAGCACTGAGCCGACACCCGCGATGATGCCGTCCGTGACCAGCGACCATCCAGTCCGCGACTCCCGCTGCTACAAGCGAATCCTTGACAAAGTTCAGGAACTCATCGTTGATGAGCACCTCGAGTTCGTCGGCAATGGGCTGTCCGATCCATGTAAACGTGATCTGAAACACGCCATAGAGAATCAAAAGCGAAAATCGGCAGCGCTAGCACCGTTTGCGAGAAAACGATCCATTTTCTCCGATCGCGTCGCACCGACATTCTGCACTGTTACGGCATACTGCACGACTTGATCGATGAGTGCATAGCGCGCCTCAATGATCGCCTCTGCCTTCCCGCCTCCGTACGCGAACTGCTCTCGATCCATGGACTTCGCGATATGCTCCCGACGAGGTCGCTCGGCTGGTACCGTGCGCATGACCGTACTCGTAAAGACATCGAGCAGCGTCCCATCTCTTGTTGCTGCGCGCGCCGTCGTCTCGACGGTGGGCATGCCGAGCGCCTCTTCGAGCTTCGCCGTGTTGATCTTGATGCCGCGCCGCTGTGCATCGTCCCGCATATTGAGATCGATGAGGAGCGGAATCCCCTTCTCGCGAAGCTGCACCGTGAGGAAAAGATTGCGCTCGATGTTCGAGCTGTCCACGATATCTCTGGACGGATCCAGCTTCGTGTTCGCTCGAGCAGTCGATGACGATTTGTTCCTCCGGCGAGCGGGCGTTGATACTGCTACGTCCCGGAAGGTCGACGATGGAAATCGCCCGCCCTTGTCAATGGGTGTGACCTATTTTCTCGTCAACCCATGACTCCGGCCAGTTTCCGATTTTTCTGACGCGCACCCGTCAGTGCGTTGACATATGGTCGATTTACCGTATTTCGGTCAGCGCAACTGCCAATTCGACATATCTCCGCCCTCTCCTTAACCGATCTGCTCGACAGATGAGTGCTGCGTCCTCGCGCCGCACGGCGAGATTATACGAGCGAATGCCAATCGCGATCGGGTCCCCCAGGTGCCGAACGCAGAACCGTCACCTCGTCCTCGAATCATCCCCATCGACATAAGACGCTGTTTGAGCGGCGACTCGCTGATTTGCAGAATCTTCAGCGTCATTCCTGTCTTCCCATCCTTCAGTGTCAATCAAGATACCTCCTAAGATCCACATTGTTATCAATGCAAATGATAATGAAACTATCTCTGCAACGTTTATGATAACTTTACTTCTATTATTGCGTCAAGGGAGAATCTGTGGATGTTTCATGAAAAATTAAAATTAGGGAATACCGATAACACGAAAACCGAGCTATCTTAGCGCATCTTTTTGCTCGCACTTCGTCGTGCCATAGCCTCTCATGAGATAACGGATTCCGAGATGTCGTTTCGCGAATCTGTCCCTATACGAAAAAGAGGCCGTGGCACAAAGATACATTTACCTTTGTGCCACAGCCTCTTGTATGTGGAAGATTGTGTTTTACCCGACGAGGCCATACCACGAGTAGAGCACGAGCGGGATGGTCACGCAGAAGATGCCGATAAAGTCGATGTAGACACCGGTCTTGATCATCTTTGTGATGGGAATGCTAGCCAGACGCTAGACAATCGCATCTCGGCGGTGTGGACACCGGCAGCATGAAGCCGAGTGACGAGGAGAGGGCGATACCAATCGCGACGTGGATCGGGCTGAACCCTGCCGACATCGCTGCCGTAATGGCGAGCGGGCCGATCATGTTCGTCGCTGCCGTGTGGCTGGTGAGCTCGGAGAGGAGCAGTGCCATCACAGAAGATCGCGACGATGGGCGAAGCCGACGGCTCGCCGCCGAGCATCCCGACGATGCGGTCGCCGACCCACTGAGAGGCCCGTCTTGTACATCATGCCGCCTCATCGCGAGGCCGCCGCCGAAGAGGATGAGCGTGCCCCACTCGATGCCCTGCACGGCCGATTTCCACTCGAGCGTGAACTTGCGCTCCTTGAAGTTGATCGGCAGGAGGAAAAGGAGCAGCGCGCCTGCCATCGCTGCGACTGCCTCAGGGAAGAGGCGCGAATACATCTTGAGGATCGGTGAGGTGCTGCCGAGCGTCATCGAGAGAATGCCCGGGAACACCCAGAGGAAGACGGCGACGAGGAAGCAGAAGAGCGTGTTCTTCTGGGCGCGCGTCCAGCTGCCGAGTTCCGCGACATGCGCGCGATGAACTCCTCGGCGCCGTCGATGCGCTCGACATCGGGCGGGGAACATACGGATGAGAACCACATAGGCGATGATGAAGTACGCGACCATCGCGATGACACCCATGTCATCCATTCAAAGAAGGAGATGTGGATGCTCGCCATCTGGTCGAGGAAGCCGAGCTCGATGATGTTCGGCGGAGTGCCGATCGGGTGTCAGAACGCCGCCGATCGAGCAGGCATACGCGGTCATGAGCATCAGCCCGTCGCGTACTTGTAGTCGTGCAGCTCGATCTCCTTGCCGTTCGCAGCCATCATTTCCTTGACGGCGGCGAGCAGGCCGAGCGCGATCGGGAACATCATCGCGGCGGTCGCCGTATTGCTCACCCAGCCCGGAGCAGAGCGCCGCGGCAAGACCAATCGCGAGAAAGATACGGCGTGGATTCGAGCCGACCCACGAGCGCAGAGCAGCCAGTAGGCGAATCGCTTGTCGAGCCCGTGATCCATCATCGCCTTTGGCGAGGATGAACCACCCATGAAGAGGAAGATCATCGGATTGGCGAATGCCGCAGGCGTCCTTTGCCGTAACCACGCCTGTCACGACAGCGAGCGTCGGCCCGATGAGAGACGTGACGGGATGGGCACGGGTTCCGTGATCCACCAGAGTGCCACCAGAACCATGATGGCGAGCAGCTTGTGGATGCGAGCGTGAGTCCCTCGATCGGCGTCAGAAGCACCAGAATCGCGAGGATTGGCGCACCGATCAGACCGACGAGACGATCGCGTGCGATCAAATTTCTGCTCAGCCTCATGTATCTTTTTGGGCTTCTTTTGCTTTGATCTCCACTCATTTTCTCAGCCTCTCTCACTGAAGTAATGATACCTCTATGTATTTATTATACGAAAATTTTTGAAGTCTTTTTACAAATACTTTTTCTTTTAAATAACATGATTTTTCCTGATTGTTCTGCTATAATAAAGACGGATACGGTATGTTTCGTTCCATATAAAGGAGGAGTTTGCATGCAGAGCTTTACCTATCATTGTCCGACAGAGATCATCTTCGGGCAAGGGGCGGAGGATGCCGTTCCCGCAAAACGCGTGCGGCAGGGCGCGCCGCGTGCTCATTCTCCACGGCGGCGGCAGTGCGGAGCGCTCGACTGCTCGCGCATCGAGATGATATACCCACTCGGCGGGGCTGGCGTTCCTCGTGATGGGCGGCGTACAGCCGAACCCGCGCGTTGCGTTCGTCCGCGGAGGCGATCCGCGAGGGGCCTCACAGCGGATGTGAATTTCATCCTTGCTATCGGCGGCAGGCAGCGTGATCGACTCGGCGAAGGCGGTCGCTCACGGCATCGCATCCTGGACGTGGACATCGGGATATCTGGACGAAAAAGGCAGAGCTGACGCGCACGATGCCCGTCGCGTCCGTGCTCACCATCCCAGCTGCGGGCAGTGAGACGAGTGACTCCGCCGTACCGACGAATGAGATACAGGGCAGAAAGTAGGGCTGAATTCGCCGCTCAACCGCCCTGTCTTCGCCTTTATGAACCCGACGCTCGCCTTTACCCTGCCGCGCGTGAGCAGATCGCCGCGGGGCATCGGACATCATGATGCACACGATGGAGCGGTTCTTCACGGATGTGAAGGAGCCGAACATCTTCACCGACCGCGTGGCGATTGATCTCCTGCGCACCGTGATGGAGTCCGTGCGCCGCCTCCTCGTCTCGCGCAAGGATTGCGATGCGATGAGTGACGTCATGTACTGCGGCAGCGTATCACACAGTGACCTGACAGGACTTGGACGGTAGGGATTTCTCCGTACATAAGCTGAGCCATCCGCTTTCGCACACACTACGATGCAACGGCATGGACGTGCGCTCACCGCGCTCTGGGGATCGTGGGCGCGGTTTGCCTATCCTCGACCCGGCACGCTTTTGGCCCAGTTTGCCGCAGATCCTTCGGCATTGATGCGGGCACGGATGAGGAGCGGGCGCGCGCGGGCATCCGTCACATGGAGGAGTTCTTCACCTCCATCGGAATGCCGACGAGGCATCGGCGGGCTGGGGATCGGCACCCTCTCGGCGGGACGATCGAGCAGCTCGCCGATGATGCGACGCGGGAGGATCGCATTCGCATCGGCGTCTTCCATCGCTCACACGCGCCGACGTCATCACCATCTATACGGCGGCCAATCACTAGTATCGAAAAGACCTGTCCGATGAAGCTATGACTTCGTTGGGCAGGGTCTTTTTGACTATCACTCATTCCCTGAAAACAACTTCCTGCAGACAATGCCATACATACAGCTGCGAATAGATATTCTCGCAGCGAGCCGACGGTAAAGAGGCGTATCCCGATTTTCTGCGTCGGGAGGACGGCGGGCACCTTGCCGCAGACCGCGTCCTCCGCGATGTGGAGGAGTGCACCGAGGAATACCCCGTAGGAGCAAAAGGAGGAACATCCTGCTTCCGATGTACGTCTCACTGTGGAGGAGCGCACCGATGAGGGCGAGATAGAGCATCGGCCAATGAGACCCAGCTCGCGGTGACGGCTGCGCCATGTACGCCATCCGACACGCTGCGGGTGCCCTCCACCTGTCCGGCAGGACAGCGCCGACGCATGCCGCCGCCGCCGCGAGCGGATCGGCACTCACCGCGTAGGCAATCGTGCCCGTGAGTGCAACGTGTGATACCCATGTCATGCCTGCAAAAATCCCCTTCGTTGAATCATCATCGTATAGTCAATGCAATACATCACCCTAGGCCAAGTCCTCGGCAAAGCGGAGCTGACGGCGCACGTCGTTGAGCAGTTTTGAGTGGACAGCACGCCCTCGTGCACGAGTCGCTCTGACGGTGGGCGAGGTCCACAGGCTGTGGATGATGTCGCCGTTCTGCAGGGCGATGTCGCTCCCCATGCCGCGCCGCCGCAGGACGAGGGCGGCGTATGCCGTGTTGACGTAGCCGATGCCGCCGCGCTGCATGTTGTACATCTTGACGGGGTGAGGACGCAGCCATGCAGGATGGGGAGGATGATGTTGCGCCGCCGTGCCATGAGGCGGGCGGCGTTGCGTCGGATGAGGCGGAGTGCTTTTGTCCTCGCGCTCGGCGAGACAGGCGAGCACGTGCTCCGGTGTGGCGCCGAGCATCGGGCTGCTCCCGTGCGCGCAGATCACGGCAGTGCGCGTCGTGTCGTCCTGCGCCGGAATGAGCGAGAATGTCCGCCGGAGCGGGCAGGCGCTGCATCAGGCATTCTTTTTCGTACGATTCGCAGTGGATCCCTTTGTTTGGGGAATCACGGCAAAACATCGTGACTCCATGACTCCTGCCTGCCGCTGGCGGCGCGCAAGCACGGGACACGATTCTGGATCTCTGTTCCTTTCTGATTGCTATTATGAGAGAAAATATGTTCGTATGTGAAGAAAATTTTTGCGTGGAGACTCTTCTCGCCGCAGCAGGTATTTGGGTGTAAGCAGCCTACAGCGGACGAACAAAAACGGAAAGGAGTGACATCTATGGCACGCAAAGAAGCAGCGAGCAAGCTCACGCTGAAGGTGATTACGGGGGTCGGCGCAGACGGCAAGAACCTCTATAAGAACCGCACGATCGCAGGGCTTGCGCCTGTGCTCACGGATGCGGATGCGCTCGCGGTCGGACGCGGGTTCGCGAATCTGCAGAAGCACGGGCTCGATCAGGTGATGCGCACGGATACGGCTGTCCTGACGGACTGAGCTCCCGCGCGGCAGATGATGTGAGGACATAGAAAGGAGGTACGACCATGTCGACGAAGAAACAGCTCCGCATGACGCTGGCACTCTCGACGGGCAAGAACCACACGGTCAGTCTGATGGATCCGAAGGATGATCTGACGAAGGCGGCGGTGGAGACCTGCCTGCAGGATGTCATCGCAAAGAAGGCGATCATGCTCGTGAGGCATACCCCGTCTCCATTAAGACATCAGTGTCCAGACGGTAGACAGCGCTCAGCTTGCCTGAGTACTGTATCGGCAGGACAGAGGAGGACACTGGACGAAGCGAAATGTTTCGTCCAGTGTCCCTTTTTGTGCTTTACCGATGCCACATGGATTGAGAGATTCTATGGTATGGATATGGCAGAACTTGATACTGCATCCCGATTGCCTCATCGGCTCGCTGTGCTGCCGCCTTCCCCGCGCGGCGGGGAAGCTAAGTGCCGTAGTCACAAGCCTCCCGTGCGGCACGGGAGCGGTCAACGTCAGCCAATCACACATCGCTGTCGCTCAGTTCTTGGGACGTTTTTCCCATACGACCTGTTACCCAATCAGCTTCGTCCTGTGGACTTGCTTGGACAGGTCAGCAGGGGACGCGAAGCGGTGGTGGGGGCGCCTGCTGCGAGATATGTGACGTTTTGCTAAAGAACTGAGACGGGGAACGGCTTGCACTTTTTGCCCTGTTTTTGGTAAACTCTAGTAGTTCCCTGCGGTTTGTAGCTCAGATGGATAGAGCATCTGCCTCCTGAGCAGAGGGTCGCGCGTTCGACCTCGCGCCAATCGCACCATGAAAGCAGACAAGACTTCTCATCGTGAGGAGTCTTTTCTCATACATAAGGAGTGATATGCGATGAAAAAAAGACTATGATGGCGGCACTGGCGGTGATGTTCGTACTCGGCGGTGTCTCGGCTGTTCAGGCAGCGGATACGGAGACGGTGACGGAGGCAGAGCTGCAGGAGATTGCCAAGATGGATGTGGAGAGCGCGGAGCCGAAACTTTTTCCATGGCTGCGCGTGGAGGATCATCGCAGAGCACTGCGTATGAATGGCCGCGTCATTGCGTGGACGAGCTATCCTGAGATCGTCGTTATTGGAGATGACTATCCCGTGCTGCAGCACGCGCTGCGGACTGGAGTGATGAGCAGAAGCGCCGCAGTGAGGATGAAACTGAAAAATATGGAGAATGCAGTGCGCGCATTCGTACCCTCGAACCGTTCTATGATTCGGTTGTGGTGGATCACTGGGGGCGGGTTGATGAGCAGGTCGTCAGCTTTGCGCTCTCCAGCGGCACCTATGACGGCGGTGCCCACCCTCAGCATGGGATCACGGGAGTGACGCTGAGTACGGAGACGGGGAGCCGGTCTCCATTGACACGATAATTACAGGGCGTGAGGTCCTCCTGCTCACGCTGGCGAGATGCTTTTCGCAAGCAGTACCCAGGACGTGAGCAGGACCTCTTTCACATGATATTGACGGAGACATTGAATGACCATCATGATGGCGGTGACTGGCAGAAGTATATCGACTGGATGCTCGATGCGAACAATGATCTCCATGTGTTCTATAATCCATATGATATCGCTGATATCGCTCCGTATTCGGCAGGCGGATTTGAGCTGACGCTGCCGCGCGATGTGTATCCTGAGGTGTATCGCCGTGATCTGACAGAGTGAGCCATATTATCCATTAGATAAACCCCTCGGCACATGGCCGAGGGGCTTTCAGTCTATGGACGTATTACTTCTTCCCGAATCCGAAGAGCGACTTTAGCTTGCTGCCGATGCCCTCCGCGGGCGGTGCATCCGCATCGGGCACGTCGTCGTAGAGGTCGGAGTTCACGACCTTTGCCGGGGAGCGTCGTTGCGGCTCTCTGTGTCATCGTCGCCGAGAGAAGCCCGCGCCGTAGTTCGGCGAGAATCCCGAGATGATGGGGATGCCGCAGTGCGGACAGGAGGCGGCAGAGGAGGGGACGAATTTTTCACATTTTGGGCAGTACATCATGGACCTCGCTTTCGTCGGACGATTCCCTTCTATAGGATATATCGTCATTTTACGAGCAGTCGGATAATACCGATGAGCGAGAGGATGCCGCAGAGTGTCCAGAGGAGGATGCTCGGCACGCCGATCAGGCGTCCACTCGCCGACTGGAGCGCGCCGTCCATGACAGCGCCGCCCTCCGTCAGAACCTCGGAGGAGAAAAGTCGGGCAAACGGCAACGGCGGTGTGATGAGGAGGGAGCAGTACGGCGAAGGGGAGAAACGCCTCATAGGGGAATGTCCCAGCGTGCGCAGGCGCTGCTGCCAGACGGCAGCGGCAGGAGGGAGCGGAAAGAGTACGAAGGGAGGACGAAGAGAATGATGATGACCGTGGCAAGGATCCGCGCTGCCTCCGGGATCGCCGCGATAAGGATCCCGCGAGCACGCCGGCCATGGACTGTAGGATGAGCTAGTGCCGCCGGCGGGAGGACAAGCCCCAGCACGAGGAGGAGGAGGAGGCTGCGGCGGATGAACGCCGTGCGCGTCACCGTCCCCGCACAGGAGAATACGCTGCGCGCGTGGGCGGCAGTACCTCCTCGACGGGGATCGCCCCCAGCACCCGCCTCGGGTTTTCCCTTTTTGAGGAAGAGCCAGCCGAGCCAGCAGGCGAGTGGGAGAAAGAGGAGGAAGAAGAGAAGCAGCGCGATGCCCATGCTCGCGGCGACGGCGGAGGCGAATGCCTCCGGTGTTCCGTTCCAGAGGGGAAAAAGACGGCCCTATCATATCGTTGAGGATGCCGATGAAGATACAGGCGGGCAGGAGCATGAGGAGGAGAACGGGGACGCAGAGGAGGAGCATGGGTGCCGCCCAGCCGCCGCCGTGTCCCAGATCGTGCAGACGCCGTACGACGGCGGGGATGGCGAGCGGCGGGATGAGCGCGTAGAGGAGGAGGTTGAGCTCGAAGAACGCCGCGATGTAGACGGTGAAGAAGACCCTCTGTCGAATCACGGAAAAGCCCACCGCAGCGGATGCGGTGAGCGGGAAGAGGAGATAGCAGAGCGCGAGCATGGCAAAGAAGACGCCGCTGATGACGCCGGAGCGTCAGAGCGAAAGTCGCGCCGTGTGAGCCTGCCCGTGAGAGAAAAAGAGTGCGTGATTCGCTACGCGGTCCTCAGCTGCGCGATACGCCGCTGTCATGCGACGTATCGCCGTCTGTCTGCGCAGTATCTATTTCCGTGCTGTTTGTCGTACTGACAGCAGATGTACTGAATACGGGGATCTCACCCTCCGTGCTGAGCGGGTCAGGGCCGTAGGCGTTCGGCCCTCTGTGCCCTTCTTGAAGATGAGGTAGAGCGCGAAGAAGAAGCTGACGACGGGGACGAAGCTCAGCAGGATGAAGAATGCCGAGAGGTCGAGGTCGTGCAGACGGCGGATCGCGAGGAGGTAGCCCTGAGATGATGAAGGGCAGGTAGGATATAGGTCGCACTGAATGCGCCCATCGTGGGGATGCCATTGCCGACCTGTGCCGCTGCCGTGGTAAAGGCGATGACCATCAGCAGGATGTAGACCGCCGTCAGGATGAGACCGAGGGCGAGGCAGCGCAGGATGTAGGCCTTGCGGTTGAGACGCCCTCCCACGAGAAGAACATTTCCCGAATGTTGTCGATTTGGAACATGATGATTCTCCTTTTCGTTGATGAGAGGAATCACTGTCTGCATTTCCTTCATGGAAAACGATTCCCAAGTATGGATTCATTCTAGCATAGTCGCCTCGTGATTTACAAGAAAAAAATATATGACCTAGTATTAAAATGAAAGAGAGAAAAGAGCACCGCGCGTGTGGTACTCTTTTTGCCAACAAGACTTGAGCGGTGGGCGCCCCCCAGCGCCGCACCGATCTCGCCTCCGTCGGAGACGGCGTTGCGCCCTTTTTCCTTGGAGCGGTAGAGGGCGCGGTCGGCGCGTGCGATGAGCCCGGGAGGGAGTCGCATCCTCCGTGCATGTGGAGACGCCAAAGCTGAGCGTGACGCCGCCCATGCGCTCCTCGAGGATGGCGCGCAGTCCCTCGCAGAATGCGGTCATCGCCTCGAGGTCGTAGTGCAGGCCGAGGAGGACGAACTCGTCGCCGCCGTAGCGGATGAAGATGTGGCGGCGGTCGATCTCGTCGTGGATGATGGCGGCGATGTCTCTGAGCACCTGATCGCCCGCGAGATGCCCGTGCGTGTCGTTGACCTCCTGAAGTGGTCGATGTCAAAGAGGGCAAAGAGAATCCTAAACCCGCGCTCGTGCGCGAGGACGGAGAATCGATCAAAGCCCGCGTCGAGCTGATGGCGGTTGTAGCAGCCCTGTGAGGAAGTCGCGCTTGGCGGCGTCCTGCGATGCGACGAGCTCTCGCGAGGCGCTCGTTCTGACGCTCGAGTGCCGCTCTCCATCATCTGGATGCGGATGAGGTGGAGGATGAGCGGTACCATGGCGTAGACGGAGAACACGACCGTGAGAGCATCCCCGTGAAGAGATGGTACTCCCAGTGCAGCACGTCAAAGATGAAGAGCGCGGCGAAGGCGATCAGTCCAAAGGCAGCGTAGCGGCACGCGGGTGGTATGCCCAGTGGGAGCGCAGGACTGCATGGATAAGGAGAAGATATGCCGCGAAGAGCAGGATATTGTAGTACGGAAGCATGCTGCTGTAGCTGTCCGTCGGATGATCTCTGCGAGAGTCACCGCCGCGAAGATGCCGACGAAGATCCGCAGGATGATTTTCACACGTGTGTAGTACTGCGGAGCAATCGAGCTCACGTACAACAAGCGTCCAGCAGATCGGCAGGAAGTAGATCATCGCGGATGCACCTCCACCAGAGTGCGGGCATTCCGAAGATGCGCGGGAAGAGGGAGGAGTTGCCCTGCCGTCCACAGAACGAATGCACTGAGACAGGTGATGAGGTAGATATGCGCGCGGCGGTGCACGTCCTGCAGGGCACGCCATGAGAGGTTGAGGCTGAGAGGCAATCATCGCGAGGGCAATGGAAGCTGCCGAGATGTAGATCGTATCGGTCCATGCGACGCTCTTCATAAACTGTGCTGTTGTGCCGATAGCGAGGTCGTCGATGCTCCCGCGCCGATCCATGTCGGTCGAGTGCAGGAGCATCGTGAGTCGTCGTCCCTGCCGCCTTGTTGTCGAGGTGGTACATAGTGGATCGTGCGGCGCGCGTGTTTCCGTGCGCCCCGACCGCAGTCGCCGTAGCGGTAGTGATGAGGATCGTCGTCGAGGTGAGACGGCGATATCCTGATTCGTCGAGGTAAAGAGGAGATCGTTGTTCATGAACTGCGAGGTATGGGGGATCTCCCACGAAAGATAGACCGCCGCTGCATCCGTTGGGAGCGGCGGCGGGACGGGATAGTCATGGGACTCGCCAGTCGAGCGCGTCGAGCGCGAAAGTCGCGGAGACATCGGGAGGTCGTATCCGCGAGGGCATGACGTGGGAGTGAGCTGACGGTCAGGAGAGGCGTAAGAAGACGCCATGCGATGATGCTCATGACGGCGAGCAGGGCAGTGCAGAGGAGTGCTGCGATATTGTCCTGCAGGAAGGTACGAAGTTTCATCATGGGGAACACCTCCTTTCGGGAGATGGGGACCTTCGTAATAATTTGTGACAGATTTTCTAATATTATAGCATATTTAGGTGCGATAAAACAATAGAAAAGACGATTCCCGCAGTATTAGTGACCCTAAGTATACAGTGTAGGGATACAAAAAGGCGCTGCGCGAAGTTTTCAGCTTCGCACAGCAGTCCTCTGATGCGCTGGAATGATCGGCGTTCGCCGTGTTCGGAGAAACACTGTGCCAATCCGGCAGACCTCATTTTATCAGCGCCTTTATGTTATCGTCAGTGATGGTGCTCCGCATTTGCGTTCGCACAGATATCGCAGCACGCTGCTCGCCCTCGGTGGAGACGCTGTTGCGTCCCTTTTCCTGAGACGTAGAGTGCACGGTCGGCGCGCTCCATGAGGCCGTGCATTGAGTCGTCCGCACCGTGCCATGTGGAGATGCCGAAGCTTATCGTGATGCCGTCCATCGTCGCCTCGATCGTCGCGCGCAGTTTTTCGCAGAACATCGCCATCTGTGCGAGGTCGTGGTGGAGGGCACAGGAGGATGAACTCGTCGCCGCCGTAGCGGATGAAGATGTGGCGGCGGTCGATGCGCGACTGCACGCTCGGCGACGCCGCGCTAGCGCGTCGCCGCCGAGGTGGCCGCGTGTGTCGTTGACCTCCTTGAAGTGGTCGATGTCGAAGATGGCGTAGGAGAAGGAGAAGCCCTTCTCGTGTGCGAGTGAGGCGAACCGCTCATAACTTGGCTCGAGTTGGAGCGGTTGTGGCAGCCCGTGAGAAAGTCGTGCTTTGCCTCGTCCTGTGTCTCCTGCAGCTCCTGCACGAGGGCGCTGTTTTCTCGGATGAGCTGCGCCTCCCTGCATCATCTGCTCGCGGATGAGGTAGAAGACGAACGGGATGATGGCGTAGATCGAAAAAGACGGTGGTGGAGAGCATCGAGGAAAGGACATGGTACCTCAAAGTGCAGTGCATCGATGGAGACAAAGAGCGCAAGGAGACGGCTGCAGTCGTGCCGTAGCGGCACGCAGGATGCTCTGTCCAAGAGGTGCGGAGAAGAACGAAGATGGGGTAGAGGAAGGTGATGGCAAGGATGGGGTAGAAGGCGAAGAGCATGTTCATATAGCCATTTAGGCCGAGGACTTCCGCCGTCGTGGCGACAGCGAAGAGTGCGCCGTAGATCCCAAGGATGCCGCGTAGGGGAGGGAGTAGTCATGCGCGGCGATGTGCTCGGTGATCTTGACGAAGAGCATCGGCATGAGGTAGAGACATGATGAAGTGCAGCTCCGTCCAAATTTGCGCTGTGCCGAAGAGACGCGCAAAGAGGGAGGACGTCCCCGTCGCCCCACAGGATGAAGCTCAGGAGGAAGGCAATGAGGTAGAGCTGCAGATGCCGCCGCCGCGTATACCCGCGCCAGACGAGGTCCATGATGAGGAAGACGATGAGCGAGGGCGGCGATGGAGAGGCTCGCTGTAGACGGCATCGGCGATGCTGATCTTTTGGAGGAGAACCATCTCGCTGCCGATGAAGAAGTAGTCAATGCTGCCAAGCCATGTAGAGTGGCCTGAGGCCAGGAGGAAGGTCACGCGCTTTCCTGCGAGGGACTGTTCGGCGTTGATAAAGTGGAATGTACGGCCGTAGGCGTCGCTGCGGTTCTCTGGTGAACCATGCATGTAGATCAGGCGGTCGTCGAGGTAGACGCAGAGATCCCTGGTCTGTCGTCGCCGCGAGGATATGGTTGATGGAGATGGGCGTATCCGGCGGAACCTCCCACGAGATATAGACGGCCTCTGCACCCTCTGCAATGGGAGGAAGGGGTGTCGCGTAGGGCTGCCAGTCATGATCCCCTGCGGAAGCGGATGATGTCATCGTGTGTGAGCTCTTTATCGACGGGGGCGTACTTGGCGGTGAGATTGGAGTACGGCATTGCGCTGAGCAGCCGCCATACAAAGAGCATGGCGCCGATGACGACGGCGAAGGCGGCCAGGCTGATCACATTGTTCAGCGAGTGCTGTAGGGATTCCTTCATGTCACTCTGTCTCCTGCGTTTTTCGTTCGAGAAATTTGTAGTATATCATTCACGACGCTATATTATAGCATAAAATGGCCGTATCAGGTAGAGAAAAATTAGAAGGAGACATCTGTTGCGCCAGATCCGTTTTGCCGTATCTGTGCTGTGTATTTGCGAAAATAATGCTGCACGCGGCCAGTATGCCCTGTGCAGCAGTATGATGGAACGGGCAGTGCCCGTTTGTGAACGCGCGCGTGGGACTCGAACAGCATCCGTTATGCGTGGAAGTCTATGAGAGATGTCCGAAGCGTATCCGTTATGCGTGAATGCCCTGAACAGTACGCGTTATGCGTGGAAGCCCGATAGGTCGAGTGCGTCAAATCCCGCGAGGAGTGCTCGGATCTCGCGCTCGATCACGTCCGCGCCGCCCGCTGCGTCTGCCTCGATGTTGAGGGGCATGTTCGGGTCGTGGAGCGACATGCGCAGGAGTGCCCAGCCGCCCGAAAGATGAGGCGCACGCCCTCGTAGGAGGGGCTGGCGATCTTGAGTCCCTTGTCCTGGCGCGCTGCTCGAACGCGGTGAGGACGTCACGTCCGTAGGCCTTGACGTCGTCGGTGTCCGTGATCTTGATACGGATCTCGCGCTCCTCGGCGGGGTGGCGCAGATCCTTGATGAGGTCGCCGAGGGTTTTGCCCTCTGCGTGTGCCTTTGCCGCAGCGATGAGGAGCTTTACCGCGAGGTAGGCGCCGTCGTCGAGGTAGTAGTTCTCACTGAGCGCGCCGTGCCCCCGAGGTCTCGATGGCGAGCGGGAGATCTCGCCTGCCGCGTTGCGGCGGATGCACTCGTTGATGACGTTCTTGTAGCCGCGCATGTGCGCAGGTGTTTTAGATGGAGGTGATCCTCGAGGAAGTCGTGCAGGCCGTCGGAGGTGACGGAGTCGGTGATGATGGTGGAGCCGGAGTAGTCGGGCGCGAGGATGGCGGACATCGCTGGCGATGAGGGCGTTGCGGCTCACGTCCGTGCCGTCGGAGAGGACAGCGCTCATGCGATCGACGTCGGTGTCAAAGATGAGGCCGAGGTCGGCATGGTTTTTCACCACGGCGTCCTTGATGGCGCGCATGGCGTCGGCGTTCTCAGGGTTCGGGATGTGGTTCGGGAAGTGCCCGTCGGGGGCGAGGAACTGGCTGCCCGTCGTGTCCGCGCCGAGCGGGGTGAGGATGCGCCCCGCGAAGAAAGCCGCCCGCGCCGTTGCCCGCATCGACGACGATGTGCGCACTTCGAGCGGTCGCTCCGCGCCGCCGAGTGCGTCGCGGATTTTTTTGCATAGGTGCTCGCAGTAGCGGCCGATGAGGTCGAACTTCAGGACGTGCTCGAGGGTACCGTGCGCCTCGGGTGCCTCGGCGGCATAGGTGAGGATCTTCTGGATGTCCTCCTTGTCCGACGCCGCCCGCGGCGGTGAAGAAATTTCAGCCCGTTGCGGTTGTATGGGAGGTGGCTCGCCGTAATCATGATCGAGCCGTCTGCCGCCGTGTCCTCGAAGATGGTCGCCGCGCAGACATGGCGGGGGTGGAAGGCGAGGACGCAGTCGATGCCGTGTGCGCCCGTGTAGGTGAGTCCCGTGAGGACGCTGTCGCTCGATGGCGAGCGCGGAGATGCGCGAGTCGTGGCCGACGGCGATCTGCAGCTCTGCGGGGCTCTTTCCCGTCGTTTCGCTGAGGAAACGGACGAAGCCGGCGGCGATGCGGTTTGCCGCCTCGGGGGTGAGGGTGACGGGCTCATCGGGCACGCCGGGAATGGCGACGCCGCGGATGTCGTTGCCGTTCGCGAGCTTTTTGAAGTCGTCATAGGTCAGGGGCATAGGGATTCTCCTTTGTGTATGATTGTGTGTTTGCGGTGATGTGTTTATGTGGTATGCGTTATGCGTGAGTTATGCGTTATGTGTTATGCGTTATGCGTGAGTATCCCACGCAAACGCCTCGTTTCACAAGTGATCGCGCACTTATCTGCCTAAATACCTGCGAATTCCGAAACGCGCTTCGCTTGAACGACGAAATTCGCAGGGGGCAGAACGTGCGCTTATCTTCACTTGTTCCACTAGGGTTTGCTTTGGGGATACTACTACGCTGCACGAACGCCCCCGAGCCTCCGCCGGCGCGGGGAAGCTAAGATAACGGAATTTCAGCCTCCCCGCCGGACGGGGAGGTGCCGCGACAGCGGCGGTGGGGGCGCCATGAGCGGCTGAACTCTTTATCACATAGATAGTGAACGGCACCGCGAGCGCCCCTATCGTCACGCCTGATGGCGTGCCACTTCCCCGTCGCGACGGGGAAGCTAAGATAGCGGAATCCTCAAAGCATCTCCCGTGCAGGAGGGAAAATTGAGGGCTGTCGTTTGATAGCTTCTCCTACAACGGCGGAAAAAGCTGAACTCTGCGCGTGCGCCAAAGCCGCCCCCGTCGCGACGGGGAAGCTAAGATAGCGGAATTTCAGCCTCCCCGCCGGAGCGGGGAGGTGCCGCGACGAGCGGCGGTGGGGGCGCCATGAGCGGCTACACCTTTTTATCCATGAGACAGCCAGCCTGCACCACGAGCGACACATCCTTACTCCGCGCCGAAGAATTCTCCTCGACGGCGATGCAGAGGTGTGGTAGATGGGGAGGTGGTACTCCTGGATCTTGCACGTCTCTCCTCAGGGGCTTTGATGACGATGTCGGCGAAGCTCGACGCGCATTTGCCGCCCGATGCGCCCGTGAGGGGCGATGGTGGTCATGCCAAGTGCCTTTGCCATGCGGAAGGCGTAGAGGACGTTCTTCGAGTTGCCCGAGGTGGTGATGCCGAGGAGGACGTCGCCCGCGCGCCCGAGCCCGAGTACCTGCTGGGCAAAGCGTGAGGTCGGTGCCTGATCGTTCGCGAATGCTGTGCTGATCGCGAGCTGGGACAGGAGGGAGATGGCGGGAGTGCGCCCTGCAGGTGTCGCATGAAATAGTCGACGGTCAGGGTCAGCGGCGTCGCACGCTCGTGGAGTTTTCGCGAGGATGTCCTCGTCGAGGTGACGCGGCAGGAGGAAAGCCCTTCATCAGCTCACCGACGATGTGCTCGGCATCTGCCGCAGAGCCGCCGTTGCCGCAGACAATGAGCTTGCCGCCCGTGTGGTAGGAGGTGCAGAGTGCTTTGATGGCGGCGCGGATGTCCGTGCCGCAGGCCTCGAGTGCGGGATAGCGTGCGATGAGCGTGTCAACGGCGGCAAGGGTGGATGATTTCATAGTTGTTGCTCCTTTGTGATTCTTTTTACGGTTGATGCGAGCCTCACGTGGACATACTGCGCGCGAGGGGTGCGGAAATGTACCGTGTATGTTGTATGCGCAGGGCGAATAAAGAAAATGCTGCTTCCTTTATGCTCCGTTCCCTTCTATTATGGACGAAAATGCTGTCTTTTTCAAGGGAAAGGGGAGGGAAATGCGGCAGGTTGTCCAATGCGGGCGGCTTAGCCGTCGCGCTGGGGCAGTTCAGCGCATAATAAAATCCCTGCGAGGCAAAGAATGACGCGGGGTTAGATGGATTTTTCCGTGCGCAGTCCTGCCGTTTTGAGGCACAAAAATGCTCTATTTTCGACGCTATTGATCGTAATTTATAGTTATTTATCGTTATTTTTATGGAATTTATTTGTATTGTTTAACTGATTTGCTTTTGTGTTTTTACAGGATGGGAAATCTCTCTGATGGGATTCTTCAGTCAGCGGATAGGCATGAGAAAAGGGACGCTGCACGAAGCGGAGCTTCGTGCAGTGTCCCACGTTTCTCTGTGTATCTCAGCGGTTACGATAACGGTCGGCGATGGCATGCGGGCTGTCGCCTGCATCGAGTGCCGAGGTCGGCGGTGTGATGTCCATCGGCGCGGCACTTTGCGGTGCGCTGCCCTGCGGACGGATGTCCGTGATGGGCGGCTGCGGTGCTGGCACGCGCGGCTGCTCTGCACGCTGGTAGACGTTCTCCTCCTCCTTTGCGGGAGCGGAAGCGGTTCCAGAGCCAGCGCAGCACCATGCGAAGGCGACGACGGCGATGGCGACGTTCACGAGGACGCCGAGGATGTCGGCGGAGAAGGCCGCTGCCCATGCCGCCGAGGAGGCTCGCGAGGAGCCCGCCGAGCATCATGCCGCCCGCGAGGAGGCCGATGTTGCGCAGGGTATTCCCCCAGCCCGTGCTGCTCTTGGCGGGGTTCGCGGCGTTTGACGCATTCGCCTTGCTGATTTGCCGCGGGGCGTTCTTTTCCAGCTGGTTCGCGTTCTTCGAGGGGCGTAGCTGTTGCCGTTCCCCGGAGACGGATTTGCCGCTGCTGCTCTGTCCCTCGGATGCCTTCGGTGCGGCCTTGGGCGTCGCCTTCGGTGCGATGCGCGCGCCGCCCTTGGCGGCCTCTGCCTGTGCGGTCAGGACGTGATCCACGGGCGTGGGGGCGATGAGGGGACAGTGGCGACGCTCAGGGCGCCGACCATCGTCGCTGCGATGATTTTCTTCAGTTTCATTCGATTTCTCCTTTATATATCATTCGATACGGGGATAGCCCCGGTATTCGTAAATCGAATTGAAAAAACGCAAATACCTTGACGAGCACGCGAAGATGCTTACTCCTGATAGGACTTGATGTCCTCGGGAAGGCGTGAGATCCGCCGGACGGTGTCGAGCTCGCCCGAGAGGTAGCGGTCGATGTCGTCCACGTCGATGTAGAGCTTGCACTCGACGTCGAGGTAGCCCTGCTCGCGCCCGTCGGAGAGGTCGCGGATCGCCATGAGCTTTTCGCGGAGCTTCAGGAGGTCGCTGCGCGTCGCGTGCACGTCGAGACGCAGCTGGGGACGCCGTATTCTTTGAGGACTTCGTCCATGGTCATACGCTGTGACATAGTATTTTCCTTTCTCTACTTTGACTATTTGCCTTTTATCCCTATCCGATGATGCTGAATTTTTGGCTGAATGCTGCATCTGCACCGCTTTCCCTCTGTTTGCGCAGGGCATGGAGGGCGGTTTTCGAGGGCGCGCTTTTCAGCGGCAGGTTTCGTAGTCGAGGTCACCCTGATGCGCGGAGCATCCGTGCGTCGAGGGTGCGGATGTCCGCCTCGATGCGCCGTATGGCGTCCGATGGATCCTGTGCCATGCATATCCCTCCTTTGATACGTATTCTAACAGTTTTGGCAGAAACTGTCTACATTCGTATTACAGTTATGCTATAATATGACTGTTATGAATGTTGCCCAGAATCGTGGATTCTCTTAAGGAGTTCCTTATGAAGAAGCGATTTTTATGAAAATGTACGCGAGCATGCTCGCCCACGCGCATACGCAGGATACGTGGCGGACGCGGTTCGTTCTCGCGCGTACGGCGGTGTTCCCGCTGATGCTTGTCGCCCTGATCCACGGCTATGACCGCGGCTCGGTGGAGGAGCTGCTGCTCGGCGGGTTTTTCCTCCTGCTCTTTGCGGTGCTCGTCCTGCGGCATCGGCGGTTTTCGAGCGACGCCGTATCTTTACGCAGGCGTATCTCGGCGTGGTGGGGAGTATCTCGCGCGCTTTGATGGGAGCTGGAAGAAGTCGCCGGTGGACGGTGCCGCCTATCTGCGCGAGAAGTCGTCCGCCCGATCGGGGATCTGCATATTTTCGGCGCGGCGTCGCTCTATCAGTATCTCTGTGCGGCGCATACGCGCATGGGACGCGACCGTCTCGCCGCTGCGCTTTCGGCGACGCCGCAGGATCTCACGCGGACGCGACGGTGGCAGGCAGCGGTGACGGAGCTGCTCGCCCATCCGCCTCGCTCTGGAGCTGGAGGCGCGCGGGGCGCTCCCTGCCCGATGCGCATCGATACGCGTGCACTTGCCAAGGAGCTCGCGCAGCCGCTGGCAGGGGTCGCTGAAGCTCATTTCCTGCATCGGCATCGTTCTTGCCAATGCCTGTGTCTGGTCGCTGTTTTGGGCGATTTTCTTTGGCGGCAGCTGGGCGATTCCGATTGCGCTCTTTTACGTTCAATCTCACGATGGCGATGGCGTTTTTCCTCGCGGACGCAGCGCGAGCTCGCGCCGCTTGGTCGCATGGCGCGTGCGCTGCGGCTCTATGGGGCGGATCTTTCGTGCGCTCGAGCGCGCCCCGCTGCGCAGCGCTGCGTTTCACGCGATTCTGTCGCCGCTCTTGCGCCCGTGCGCGCGACCGTCGGGCTGGAGCCGTCTGACGATCCTCGCTCGACTGTGCGGCGATGCGGCTGTAATTTCTTCTTCTTTCATGCTGGCGAATGGGATGCTGCTCTGGGATTTTCACTGCATGGCGTATTTTTCCCACTGGCGCAAGGGGTATGGTGCGGCGGCGGCTGGCTGGCTGAAGGTGTGGGCGGAGACGGAGGTGCTGCTCTCGCTCGCGCGCGTCGGGCATACGCGTGAGGTGCACGCGTTTCCGCGCTTTGTGGAGGAGGGCGCGCCGCAGCTCGTGGCGGAGGATGCGACGCTGCTGCTCCCTGACGGAGGAGATAGCGACGCCGAACGACGCGCAGCTCACGGCAGGGACGCTCGTCATCACGGGGTCGAATATGTCCGGCAAGACGACCTATATGCGCTGTCTCGGCGCGAATGCCGTCCCGCGTACGCGGGTGCGCCGGTGTGCGCGCTCTTTACGCTCACGCCGATGGCGGTCTATACGTCGATTCAGATCAGCGACGATCTCGCGGGCGGGATTTCGACGTTCTATGCGGAGCTCCTGCGCATCAAGAAAATGATGGTCTACAGCAAGCGCGGCAAGCCGATGTTGATATTGATTGACGAGATTTTTCGCGGACGAATTCCGCCGACCGCATTGTCGGTGCGCGCGAGGCGATCCGTCGTCTGACGCTGCCGCATGCGATTACGGTGGTGACGACGCACGACTTTGAGCTCTGCGATCTCGGACGCGAGGGCATCCCCGTGACGAATGCACATTTTGAGGAGCACTACGAGGGGATAAGATCCTCTTTGACTTCAAGATGCGCGCGGACGCTGCCACACGACGAACGCGCAGTATCTCCTGCGCATGGCGGGCATTATGCGGGGGAGTGAGGCGGAGATTTTCCTCGGCTTTGCGGACACGGTGACAGCGCGGCGGAAATCTGTTAGTAATGGGGGATACTTTCCCGCGATAAGAGAATGAAGGAATCGCTGATAAAACAGACCCTCGGATTGGCGCTGGATTGATCCGTGCTTCCTGAATGGCAGTGCGGGGGATCCCTCCGCTGAAAGGATACAGAATGAACGAGCATGCTGCACGCCCCACTGCCACGGCAGGGGTCATGACCGCCGCCGCCGTGGTCTATGCACTCGCGGCGATCTATCTGCCCATGCTGACCATGATGATGGGAATGCTCTGGCCCGTGTTTATCGCACTCGTGACGGTGCGCGCAGGGGCTGCGGTTCGGCGCGCTCGCGGCCGTGGCGGCACCCTCCTCACGATGCTCTTTTGCCACCCCTGTGGCAGGGGCGACGTTTGTCCTGTCCTTCGCGCCGACGGGGCTTGCCCTCGGGCTGCTCCTGCGCCGTCAGGGCGGGACACTGCGTGCACTCGTGGGCGGCACGCTCGCCTCTCCTCGGAAAGGCGGCAGCAGGCCCTGCTCATCCTCCTGCTCTTCGGCATCAATCCGTTTGCGATGGATCCTGCCGTCATGCAGCAGGCGATGGATGAGACGCTCGGGATCTACCGCTCGCTCGGAATGACGGAGGTGCAGATCGAGGAGACGCGCGCAGCGGCGAGCGAGGTGCTTGAGCTCTTCCTCCTGATGCTGCCGGCGCTCTTTCGTGGGCAGTGCGCTGATCGAGGTGGGCGTCTGCTGCGCTGTCATGCGCAAGGTGCTGCGCCGCATGGGTAAAGTCGCCGTCACGGCGCTTCCGCCGTTTGCCCAGTGGCATCTGCCCGTCGTCTTCCCGTATCTCTTGCCTTCTCCTGATCGGCATTTACTGGGGCTCGACGCGCGAGATCGTGCCGCTCTATCAGGTGGCACTCAACGGCTGCATGTGATCGCGTTTCCTCGCGGGGCTCGTGCAGGGCGTTGCACTCGCATTTCCTGCCCTGCGCTTCCGCGTCTCGCCCTTTGTGCGCGCGCTCATCTACGTGTTCATTCTCGTCAACGGCGTGATGACGCAGATCATCTCGTGGACAGGGACTATTCGATATGGTCTACGACTATCGCAGACGTATTCGCGAACGGCAATAATACTAGCATATTATATCTCAATGTATATACTATGAAATGCATATTCGATATAGATAAATAACGTAAAGAAGGTGATACTATGCCGCGGAACTTATCCGCGTGGGTCGATCTGACGATCCATCTGATCGTCATGCTTGCGCTTGCACTCGTGACGTTCTGCTACAGCACATTTGTCGGTGCGGCGGCACCTCCTGTGGGCGGTGCTGGCCGCGTTTGCGTGGGAACGGTGTCGTGACAGAGAACGGCGATTTGAACGCTACTGTATGGGCATCATCCGTAATGTGAGCGAGGTTATGAACTACGCCGTGGATCGCCTCCCCACAGGCGATCCTCCTCGTCAATCAAGAGGGGCATCTGGAGTGGTGCAATCACCAGCTCGGCGATGCACTCGGCGAGATGCCCGAGCCCGGCACGGCGGTTGCGGATTTCTGGCCGCATTTCAACATTGAATCCATCTGGGGACGGAGGGAGAGCACCGCTTCTCCCACGCGGGACACCCTATCGCGTCTATCACCGCATGGTTGCGGAATCGTACCACAGTGAGCCGCTGATTGCGCTCATGTCGAGGACGAGACGGAGTATGCGGCGCTCGGAGAAGCGCTACTACGGGAGCCGCACCGCCCTCCCCTACATTCAGATCGACAACTACGATGAGATCATGCAGGGACAGAGCGAGACGGAAAAGTCCATGCTCCTCCTCGCCGTCCACGAAAAGATCGACGGCTGGGTCGGTGGGCTTGGCGGCTTCCTGCGCAGCATCTCCGACGATGAGTACGTGGCGCTGCTGGACTGCAAGTCCCTCGATCATGCGATCGCGGAAAAGTTCGACATCCTCGATCAGGTGCGCAAGATCATCAACACGAAGGGCATGCCTGTGACGCTTCCATCGGTCTTTCCTCGCCGCCGAGCAGAGCCCCTGCGGGAGCTCGGTGAGGAGGCAGAGGCAAAGCTCGACCTCGCCCTCGGCGCGGCGGCGATCAGGTGGCGCTCGACATCAGCGGCAAAACGCAGTTCTTCGGCGGCAAGGCAAAAGGCGATCGAGAAGCATACGCGCGTCAAGGCGCGCGTCGTGGCGCACGCACTGCGCGATATTATGGAGAACTCGGACGAGGTGTACGTTATGGGACACCACAACGAGGACTACGATGCGTTCGGTGCGGCATCGGGTATCGCGTGCATGGCACGCCCCTCGGAAAGAAGGTACACATTGTCCCTCAGCGAGATGAATGAGGGCATTGACCGCATCGTGGATCTCGTACAGAAGGATGAAGCCTACGAGGGGCTGTTCCTCCGCCCCGGCGACATCACGGAGACGCCGTCGCTGTCCTCCCTGCTCGTCGTGGTGGACGCGCATATCCCGCACATCCCTGCCGATCCTGCCCTGCTCGAGCGCATTCCGCAAAGGTCGTCGTCATCGACCATCACCGCCGCAGCGAGCATTTCATCAAGAACCCGCTGCTCGTCTCACATCGAGACGGCGTCCAGCTCGGCGAGCGAGCTCGTGACGGAGCTGCTCATGTACTTCGGCGATAACATCCGCCCGACGCGCCCTCGATGCGACGGCGCTCTACTCGGGCATCGTGGTGGATACGAAGAATTTCAACGTCGGTGCGGGCGTGCGCACCTTTGATGCGGCGGCATACCTGCGACGCGCCGGTGCCGATCCCGTACTTCGTCCGCACGCTCTTCCAGAGCGACTACGAGACGACGGTATCGCTCGCACGGGCGAAGGCAAACGCCGTCTACTACCCGGGCGGGCTGATCGTGGGGAGTCTCCCCGATCTCCTGCCGAACGGGCAGATCATCGCCGCACAGGCGGCGGACGGCATGCTCCGCGTTGACGGCGTGCGCATGAGCATCTACGTGTTCCCGCTCGCGAGTGATGTGGTAGGCATCAGTGCACGCTCGTCGGGAGAGATGAAACGTGCAGGTCATCATGGAGGCGTTCGGCGGCGGCGGACATGTCAATGTCGCAGGCGCACAGGTCAAGGGCGTCCCCTTGGACGAGGTGCGTGCACAGGTGGTAGAAAAAGCAAAGGCATACATAGAGGAGAGTGACCAACGTGAAAGTCATACTGCAGGCTGATGTAAAGAATATCGGAAAAAGGGCGAGATCGTGGAGGTAGCGGACGGCTACGGACGTACTTTTCTCCTGCCGAGGAAGCTCGCACTGCCCGCGAATACGTCGAATGAACGTGGCAAAGGCACAGGCGGGCGCAAAGGCGCGCAAGAATGCGATGGAGGTCGACGAGGCAAAGCTCGCGGCCGCGCAGCTCGAAAAGGTCACGGTGGAGATCCCCGTACGCATCGGCGAGAACGGGCGGCTCTTTGGCGCGGTGACGGGCAAGGATGTCGCGGAGGCACTGAAGAAGCAGAACATTGACGTGGATCGCCGCAAGATCTCGATCAATGGAGAGTGACGGGTGAGGGCGTCTATGAGGCCGTCGTCAAGGTGCATCCGAACATCGCAACGACGATCAAGATTCATGTGCGCAAAAGAGTAATCGCTGCGTGCTCTGCGCAGAACACCTCGCTTGTAAGTGATCGCGTACTCGTTCGTTTAAATACCGACACATCTTCTGAAACGCGCTTCGCTTGAACGACAGAAGTGCGTCGGGGGCGAGTCGCACGCTTTACTCACTTGCTCCGCTAAGGTTTGCTTAGATGCACGCAAGCCTCCCTATGGTGTAGATTTGCACGATTTTAGCTATGCCGAACTTTTTCTACAGGATGGGCAGCGATGGATAGCGCAGATGTCCGGTTTGCCGCCCACAAAGCCTCCCCTGCCGCGGCGGGGGAGGTAGCGCAGCGGCGGAGGGGGCGCCTCGGACGGCACATGAATCTTTCTCGTTTTGACATCCTGATCATAAGAATATAGCGGGCTGATGAGCATGTCTCATCAGCCCTTCTCAAAAAGGAGGACTATGTCTTTTTAAGGATTTATTCGGCGGCAAGGACGCGGGGAAAGGGAGCATCCGAAGCTCTCACGGGACGCACAGATCGACGAGGAGATCGCGACGATCTTTCGCATGCTCGCCGATACGATGGGGACAGAGCGCCCTAGTCATCCAGGCGGGCAAGATGAATGCAATGACACTCATGCGATCGGAGGATCGCCGTGAGCGCGTCCTCGCACTCATGCGCATCCTTGAGGAGGATCCGCTGCCTCGCCCCCGCCCGCGGAGGCAGAGCTGCCCGAGATTCTCTCACGCATGACGGATCAGGTCGCGGGCATCTCGCACGGCGCGATCTGGAGGATCGCATCGAGCGCAAGGTAAAATGAAAAGCTCGAAAAGGATCACGAGGGGATGTGGACGACATCCGCCGTCAGGTGATCTCGGAGGAGAGCCCCCGGGCAGAGTCTCCGCATGACAAGAAGAAGCGTGAGGCGCTTGAGGCGCTGGAAAAGGTGCATCTCACACAATCCGTGATGGAGCTCTGCGCCCGAAGATGTTTGATGAGATCGTCGGACAGGAGCGCGCCGTGCGCTCCCTCATGGCAAAACTCTCCTCGCCCTACCCCCCAGCATCTCCTGCTCGATGGGCCGCCCGGCGTCGGCAAGACAACAGCGGCACGTCTCGTCCTCGAGGCGGCAAAGAAACGTGCGGTATCGCCCTTTGCAGAGACTGCGCCCTTTGTCGAGACAGACGGCACAACACTGCGCTGGGATCCGCGCGACATGACGAATCCTTTGCTCGGCTCGGTGCATGACCCCATTTATCAGGGCGCCCAGAAGAATCTTGCCGACAGCGGTGTTCCCTGAGCCCAAAACCAGGGGCTGGTGACCGATGCACACGGCGGCATTCTTTTTATCGACGAGATCGGTGAGATGGATGAGATGCTCCAGAACAAGCTGCTGCTCAAGGTACTCGAAGACAAGCGCGCCTACTTTGAATCCGCATACTATGACCCCTGATGACAAGCGCGTCCCTCCGTACATCCGCAAACTCTTTGAGGAGGGCGCACCGGCGGACTTTTGTACTCATCGGGGCAACGACGCGCGAGCCGGATCACATCAACCCTGCACTGCGCTCACGCTGTGCGGAGATCTCACTTTGAGCCGCTGACACCGGCGCATATCCGCACGATTGTGGAGAATGCGGCACAGCGTCTCCATGTCGAGCTTGCCCCCGGCACCGCAGAGCTCATTAGCACATACACCATTGAGGGGCGCAAGGCGATCAACATCCTCGCCGATGCCTACAGCCTCGCACTGAACCGCATGGATGATGCAGAGGTGGAGCGCATTGTTTCACGTGAAACAATCGAGCCCACACCCTCTGTGGAACAACAGGACATGCACGGAGATGTAAAATGTAGATGTTTCACGTGAAACATCCATCGCGGAAGAAAAAGAACCTCGGCATGGAACCTTTCTCCACATCAGACGATGGGAAGAAAAACGGAAAATGTTTCACGTGAAACAGAGCCTCGTGTATCCCCTGTGACAAAGGAGGACATCTACGAGGTTGTGCAGGTGAGCCGCCTCTATCCCTTTGGTAAAAAGAAGGCCTCGGATACGCCTGCTGTTGGCAGAGTGTTTGGCCTCGGCGTAGCGGGCTTCCTCGGCTCGATCATCGAGATTGAGGCCGTCGCCTTCCCTGCGACAGTAAAAGGGGAAAGGGAACTGTACGCTTCAACGAGACCGCGGGCAGTATGGCAAAGGACTCTGTGTTCAATGCGGCGTCGGTCATGCGCCGCCTGACGGGCGTGACCTGCATGACTATGACCTTCATGTCAACATCATTGGCGGCGGCAACATCGACGGTCCGAGCGCGGGTACGGCCATCTTGACGGCGATTGTCAGTGCTGTGACTGGCGCGGCGGTCCGACAGGATGTAGCGGTCACGGGAGAGATTTCTTTGCAGGGGGAGATCCGTCCCGTGGGCGGCGTCTTTGAAAAGGCGTACGGTGCACGGCAGGCGGGAATTTCAACCCTCATCATCCCATGGGAGAACAAGAAGGACATCCCCGAGGATCATCTGGGGCTGAAGATCTACCGCCTCAAGAGTGCCGAGGAGGCCTTTGCCGTGCTGTTTGCCGATGAGAAGTGGAAAGAGAATGCAGAGCATGACGGAGGGGCTCGTTGAATCCCTCTCTCGTGTGGATGATGATACGAAAAGGAGTATGATATGCCGGAAGGACGTGTGCCGCCGCAGAGCATCGAGGCGGAACTTTCGGTGCTCGGGTCAATGATGCTGAAACCTGCGGCAGTGTCGCAGGCTGTGGAGCTGCTCCATGCAGAGGACTTCTACCGTCAGGCACATCGTGCCGTCTTTGAGGCGATGGAGCTGCTCCTGCGCAACGGTGAGCCTGTGGACATCGTGACCGTAACCGAGTCGCTGAAAAAATCAGGACTGCTCGAGCAGGTGGGAGGAATCTCGTTTCTCGCCAATCTGACGAACACCGTACCAAGCACGGCGAACCTCGCACACTATGCAAAGATCGTCAAGGAGAAGGCTGTCCTGCGCGCCCTGATCGACGCGAGCACGGAGATTGCGGGTGCAGCGTACGAGGCAAGCGAGGATATCGCCGAGCAGCTCGACGATGCAGAGCGCAAGATCCTCGCCATCGCAGGAGGACAGACGACGGGGCGCGTTTATCTCTGCAAAGGAGGTCGTCTTTGACGCCGTGGATCGCGTGAGCGAGCTCGCCAAGGCAAAGGGCGGCATCACGGGCTCGACGGGGCTCGCGACACTCGACAGTGTGACGCGCGGTCTTCAGCCCTCAGACCTCATCATCGTTGCGGCACGCCCCGCCATGGGCAAGACGGCGTTCGTCCTGAATGTCGCCACACGTCGCCCCTGCAGGGCGGGACAGTCGCTTTCTTCTCTCTGGAGATGCCGCGCGAGCAGCTGATGCATCGTATCTTCTGTGCTGAGGGACAGATCGACGCGACGCGCCTTGCCCGCGGCGAGCTCGATGATGAGGAGTGGGAGCGGCTCGTCAAGGTCGCTGACCGCATCATGAAGACAAAACTCTACTCGATGATACGAGCAGTACGACGGTGCTTGACATCCGCACGCGCGCCCGCCGCCTTAAGGCGGAGCACGGGCTCGATCTCATCGCCATCGACTATCTCCAGCTCATCCAGGCGCCGGGGCGCGCGGAGAACCGCACACTTGCCGTGGCAGAGATGACGCGCTCACTGAAGGTACTTGCCCGTGAGTTGAACGTTCCCATCATCGTTCTCTCGCAGCTCTCCCGTGCGACCGAGGGACGCTCGGACAAACGCCCCATGCCTCTGATCTGCGTGAGTCGGGCTCAATCGAGCAGGACGCAGACATTGTCATGTTCTTGTACCGTGAGGATTATTACAATCAAGATACAGAGAATGCAAATATCACGGAACTGAGCATTGCAAAACACCGCAACGGAGCAACGGACACCGTGCGCATGTACTTCCAGAAGGAATACACGCGCTTCCGCGATCTCGCACATGAGTAGATTGTTTCACGTGAAACATTTTCTGATCTATGATAAATATCAAAAGAAGGCTACATAGGGGCGCTCTTTATCGGCTCGCTCTGCTTCGCCACTTCCCCGTGCACCACGGGGAGGGGACTCGCGAAGCGGTGGTGGGGGCGCTTGCTGTGATAGATATTCTTCAACCTCGTGCTATGATATTTTCCTCATTCCCCCAAAAAAAGAGGGATGCTGTTTGTGCTATGATAAAGGGTAGAAAAAGCTAAGACTGCGCACTGAGCGCATGGAAATGATGGGCAGGGGGAGGATGCGTTGTGTTAAAGAGTATTGCAGTCATGACGAGTGGGGGAGACAGCCCCGGAATGAACGCGGCGGCGCGCGCCGTTGCGCGCACAGCCCTCTATGAAGGCGTCCGTGTGTGGGGCATCAACGATGGCTATCAGGGACTCCTCGATGAGGATATGTGGGAGCTTGAGTCCAAGGACGTGGGCGACATCATCCAGCGCGGCGGTACCTTCCTCGGGACGGCGCGCTGCAAGGAGTGGACGACGCCCGAGGGACGCCGCCGCGGCCATGAGAACCTCATCGAGCGCGGCATCGAGGGGCTCTGCGTGATCGGCGGTGACGGCTGCTGCGCGGCGCACAGCTGCTCTCGGAGGAATTCGGCTTCCCATCGTCGGCCTGCCGGGCACGATTGACAACGATGTCTGGGGGCATGGACTACACGATCGGCTGCGACACGGCGGCGAATACGATCATCGACGCGATCAACAAGCTGCGCGATACAGCATCGGCGCATCGCCGCATCATCGTGCTTTGAGGTCATGGGGCGCGGCCCGGCTGGCTCTGCCTCGTCTCGGCATCCCGGGCGGTGCGGAGTACATCCTCGTCCCCGAGGAGAAATTTGATCTCGCGGAGATCGTCAACGATCTCACCAACGCATACGAGCACGGCAAACGCTACATCCTCATCGTCGTCGCCGAGGGCGCGGCCAAGGGCAAGACGTCTGCGACTACATCGCAAAAGCATACGGACATCGAGACGCGCGTTTCGGTGCTCGGCCATATCCAGCGCGGCGGCTCACCGACGGTCATCGACCGCGTACGCGCCAGCCAGCTCGGCGAGCAGGCGGCGCTCGCACTCATCTCGGGGCTCCGGGCATCGTGTTCGGTTACCACAGCGACACGTCGTCTCCGTCAACCTCACGACGCCGTCAACAATAAGAAAGCGCTCGATCCCGAGTACCTGCACCTCGCAAAGGTACTTTTCTAGAACATCCACCACAGCACCCGTAGAAAGGATGATCCCGTGGCAAAGATCATTGCGGTTGCCAGTCAAAAGGGCGGCGTCGGCAAAACGACAACGGCGGTCAATCTCGCCGCCACCGTCGCACGTGCCAAACGACGCGTCCTGCTCATCGACATCGATCCGCAGGAAATGCGACCAGTGCCTTTGGCATCGACAAGAGCACCCTCCCCGCGACGACCTATCGCGTCCTGATCGACGGAAAGCACATGCGCGAGGTCATCATCGAGTCGGACTCACCTCGTCGACGTCGTTCCCGCCAATGTGGAACTCGCGGGTGCAGAGGTGGAACTGGCGTCGCTGGAACATCGTGAGACACGCCTGCGCAAGGCGATCGCCGAGGTGCTGACCGACTACGACTACATCTTTATCGACCGCCCTCCCTCCTCGGGTTTCTGACACTGAATGCACTGACGGCGGCACACGCCGTCCCTCATCCCCATCCAGTGCGAGTTCTTTGCCCTCGAGGGCGTGGCGCAGCTGATGAAAACCATCAGCCCCGTCAGGAGCGAGCCAATCCGAAACTGCGTGTCCAGGGCGTCGTGATGACGATGTACGACTCACGGACGCGTATCGCGGGGCAGGTCGTCGACGAGGTGCGCGGCGTCTTTGGCGACGCACTCTATCAAACGATGATCCCGCGCAACGTCCGACTCGGAGGCACCCTCCTTCGGACAGCCGATCACCTCGTACGACATCACTCGCGCGGGGCGGAGATGTATATTGCACTCGCGAGGGAGGTCATACGGCGTGAAGAAGGCTAAAACAGGCGGGCTCGGACGTGGGCTCGGCGCACTCGGTCCGGAAAAGACGCGCTCGCCCCTGCCGACCGACACGCCACCGGAGGAAAAAGACAGAGACCGCTGCAGCCCCTGCGGGCATCCCGGCGGAGCTTCCATTGACGTGATCCAGCCCAATCGCTTTCAGCCGCGCCGCGAGTTCGACGAGGCAGCACTGGAGGAGCTGCGCGAGTCCATTGCGCAGCACGGCATTCTCCAGCCCTGTTACCGTCCGCGACATCGGCGCGGGCAAGTACGAGCTCATCGCGGGCGAGCGGCGTCTGCGTGCCGCCAAGATGGCAGGGCTCACGACCGTTCCCTGCGATTTTTCCGCACGGCGAACGACGCGGAAATGGCAGAGATGGCACTCATCGAGAACCTCCAGCGCGAGGATCTCAACCCGATCGAGGAGGCTCACGCCTCATCAGCGGCTCCTCACCGAGTTCAAACTCTCACAGGAACAGCTCGCGCGCCGCGTTGCGCGCAGCCGCTCGGCGATCGCGAACAGCGTCCGCCTCCTGCGCCTCGCGAAAGAGGTGCAGGCATTCATCGCGAACGGCGTTCTCACCATGGGACAGGCACGTCCGCCTCGCACTCGAGACCGCTGCGCTGCAGCGTGAGGCGGCAGAGTACATCCAGGAGCACGAGCTCCGGCGCGCGGCGTCGAGGCGCTCGTCAAACGCCCAGCGAAGGATCCGAACGCACTGAAAAAGCAGCGCCGCCAAAGCCAGAGAAAAACCAGACCTCTTCGTCCGTGAGGCAGAGGAGCGCCTGACGCGCAGCCTCGGCACGAAGGTACGCATCCAGACGGGGCGCGAGGAGGGGAAGGGCGGCTCGAAATCAGCTACTTCCGCCGAGGATCTGGAGCGTCTGCTGTCGCTCCCTGACCACGTCGGCAGACGGCGCAGCAAAGGAGGACAGCAGTGCGGCACTGCGCGCATTCTCCACGCAGAAATTCACCGTATAGGATGTGCGGCGTGCCGTCTGCCGCCCTCTGCGGGACATCCGCCTCCGCCCCGTGGGGGACGGAGGAAAGAAGGGAAGAGAGAACTTGTTTTTTTAGTAATCTAGTGAAGTCGATCGAAGCACATGATGCAGCCCTCCCTGCTCACCGCGCTGCTCCTGATCTTCGTCCCTGCTCATCCTCGTCATCTACGTCATGGTACGGCTCGACGATGAGCAGCCGCTACCGCGCGATGATGCGCGGCTCGAGCAAGGACGATCTCGAGGGGATGCTGATCCAGCACGTGCGCACGGTGGAGGAGGTCGCGGCAACGAATGCACGCATCCTCGAGGAGAACGAACTGATCCGACAGTTCATCCGCCAGTCGCTCGTGCGCGTCGCCTCCGTGCGGTTCCGCGCCTTTGAGGACATGGGGGCGACTCAGCTATGCCGTCGCCCCTGCTCGATGCGAACAACGACGGCGTGATCTTCTCCAGCATCTTTGCCCGCGAGGACTCGCGCAGCTACATCAAACCGATCAAAAACGGATCGTCGGACTACCCGCTGAGTGACGAGGAAAAGAACGTACTGAAGGAAGCCATGGCAAAACCGCTGCCCATCCAGTACTGAGAAGATATCAACGGACAAACGGAGCTGTTGCACGAACGTTTCCCTATCGGCTCGCTATGCTGCCACTTCCCCCGCTCTGGCGGGGGAAGCTAAGATACCATCATCCTAGCCTCCCCGTGCAACACGGGGAGGGGACCGCGTAAGCGGTGGAAGGGCGCTTGTAGCGATACTGCTGACACGACTAGGGGCTGTTACACGAAGCTAGAAAACTTTGTGCAACAGCCCCTTTCATATTCTTTTAAGTACGATAGGGAAATAGAGAAATAGGGATCGGACAGGAACATCTCGATGGGAAGAGGGGGACGCGTTGAGCGAAGAACAATCACGCTATAAACTGCAGCTGGTGGATCGGGAAACGGACACGACGCACACCGTGCGCCTCTCGCTGCGCGCCCTGCGCCCTGCTCGCCGTGGGCGTGGGCGCGGGGGCGGCACTCGTCGCTGTCGGCTCGATTTTCTCCATCTACACCCTCACGCATGCCTACCTCCACGAGGAGGAGACGGCACAGCTGCGCGAGGCGAACCGCATCCAGCAGGAGCAGATCCTCCAGATCGCCAAAAAGACCTCTGCGCTCGGGCAGGAGGTCGATGCCCTCCAGCGCACGGAGGACGGACTGCGTGCACTCGTCGGCGCACCGCCGGCGGAGGCGGACAGCGCAGCACCGGCAGGGGAGGCCGCGCCGGCACCGACGGGCGGCGCACCGCACGCACTCACCACCGATGAGGTCGGAGAGGCACTCACGATGCTCGAGGAACGCATCGCAGCACGCCGCAGCTCCCTTGACAGCTCGCCGTCACGATGCAGAAGGACGTGCCGGGGGCATCCTCCTTCCTGGGTGACGATACACCCGTCACCACCCCGACGGGCTGGCCGACGGACGGCTTCATCAGCTCGGGCTACGGACTGCGCTGGAACGGCGCAGAGTTCCATCAGGGCATCGACATCGCCGCCGAGATGGGCACGCCCATCGTTGCGACGGCGGACGGCGTCGTGACCCTCGCGGGCTGGAACGCGGGCGGCTACGGCAACATGGTCGACATCGACCACGGGAGCGGTGTCTCGACACGCTACGGACACGCCTCGGCGGTCGTGGTGACCCTGGGACAGCGCGTGCGGCGCGGACAGATCATCGCCTACGTCGGCTCGACGGGGCACTCCACGGGGCCGCATCTGCACTACGAGGTGCGCCTCAGCGGACAGCCTGTCAACCCATCCTCGTATTTATGATCCATCCGTGCTTTCGTAAGAAAAAGGAGACACTATGAAATCCATCACCTGCCTGCTCGCCGCAGGAATCCTCCTCCTCCCCGCCAGCGGGATGGCTGCCGAACAGGAGGCAGAGATCCACGCCGTCATGGCGGCGGAGGAAAGTCACACAGAGGACGCCGCTGCCCCCGCAAAAGAAGATGGCGGGGCATCTGCCGCCGCGCGTGCGGAGACGTCAGAGGAAAAGGACGATGTGACGCACGACGATGCACTCGACAAGGAGATGGATGCGGTCGGTGATGGCGACAGCCATGCTGACGCAGCAGGGAAATCGGATACGGATCATGCGCGGGAGACGAAGCCTGCGGCGAACGCTGATGCGCCTGCTGCGGCAGACACCACGACGGATGCGGATACTGCCCCCGGAACCATCGGCTTTATCTCGGAGCTGCCGGAGGACGAGACCAATGCGTCGGTGAACAAGCCGCGCATGACGGATGCGGCGGATACTGCGGCGCATCGGGGCACAGAGCATCCCGCTGCCGCACCAGCGGATGGAAAGACGGCAGAGAAGGCGGACAAGGCGGCCGGGCAGAAGCATACCGCAGGCAAGACGGCGGACAGCAAACACGCGGCGGATAAAGCCGCCGTCGCCGCAGCCGCAGCGGCAAAGCGCGAGGCATACGGCAAAGAGACGGCGATCGAGCCCGTCACGCTGAAGGACGGCGACTGGGTCTTCATCGAGGGCGACGAGCGGCGCGGCTGGTTCTTTGACCGCAGCCACATGAAGCGCAACGCCGACGGCTCCATCTCCTACTGGCAGCTCATCCTCTACAACAACCTCGGTCGAGCACAGTTCGCCGAGGCGATGAAGAATGCGGACTACGAGCACCTCGGCTACACCTTGCAGCGGCGCGTGCTCAGCCCGAAAAAGGACGCCATCAGCACCTACGAGATCCTCGCCTACGACGGGAATAGCGCACTCATCACGGAGAGTAGCCGCGAGGGGCACCGCGCCGTGATTCGCGCGAACACCATGACAGAGAAAGAGCGCGACGCCGTACGGCAGGAACTGCGCCGAAAGAAATAACAGCGAGGGCTTGCTGTGTGAAGGTGAACTCCATGCAGTAAGCCTTTTTTAGGAAATCACGGATAGAGACTGATCTTATGAGAAAAATAAGTTTTATGATTCCCAATGCATGGGGGCAATATTTATACCAGATCCTTTTTTTCCCATCAAGGATCTGGTCGATGGAACATGGGACGTTGGATGTGACGCTGATGAGCCGTATCTTCAGGCATGGCACAACATAAACGGTGAAATGGTCGATTTATTTGCGTCTAGGTGTTTTTCAAATCAGGATTTTTTCTCATTACTCGGGTCACGTGTGTATTATATCGTATCAGGTAAATTCAGTTTAACATCATCCCGTAAAAACAGAAAGAATGGTCTGAATCCACCTTGTATAGAAATCCTTGTCACAGACAGCGTATATGTAGATGTCTATGCTGCCGATGAGAAGATATTATTCGCGTTGTATGATAATGCAATAAATCAAGGCTTTGAAAAATATTGAACTGGATGGATAACAGAGGGGCGGATCAATGTGACAGCGGAAAACAGCACGAATATAAAAAGACCTGATTGCACTGATTCGGCGATACTTTCCATCAAATTTATCCTATGACGATCCGGCTTATCAGTCATCAGCAGAGCATCAGCGACTTGTCAGGAGACAGAAAGAGATGCTTGAGAACACAAAAATTTATCGAGTGTCTTACGAATAAGCTGGAGCGTATTTCTTATCCGTATCCCTTAATCAATTGGATAAATCTGGAAGACTATCCGGATATTGAATATAAAAATTCTCCCTACATAAACATCAGGATATACTCGATGATGATGATCTTCTCCTAACGCATCTAAAAGGAGTACGCAGAGATGTTTTTTTATGGATCAGCATCATAGGGAAGTACTATTACTATAGTATAGAAAAGATGAAAAAGAGGTCAGATCAATATTATTTTTGCTATGATGTCCTACGTGAAACAGATGAAATTGCGATGATACAACGACTGGAACAATTCTTTACGCAGGAAGGTTATGCCAAAGTTCCCGAGGACGCCGCCAATTATATGCTTGAGGATATCGAAACGGAATTATCCGTACGAGGAGAGACGACGATCTTCAAGTGTCTGTTCAATGATTTATGGACGAATGAAATAACAAATTTGGAGGTTTGGCTGCCTTGACGACAGGTCTCTCTCCCGTGGCTGAGGAAAACGTGCGCCTTGATGCAGATGAAAACTCAAACGTTGCCAGGGCAGAAAACAAATACGTGTCTTTCAGCCACGCATAAATCACGAAATAACTATAATAAACCGATATAATTATTGTGTATGTTGAGAATAGTTTTCGTATATTGACAGTCCTTTTTTTCGCTCTGTTAAACTGTTGTTAAATACATAGGTATAGGGAGTTACTGACCGATTTCGGCATCGTCGTCTGGGCACATCTTTTTTTGCTCGTATTTCGGCGGAAAAACATCCGCAGAGTATGCGCCTCTGCGTTCGGTTTTCCACCCTTGATCGGACGAAAAAGATGCGGTGAGATCGTTGTGCCGAATCTATCCGTGCTTCCTTGGGTGCAGGTCTTGGCATGGTATCGGTTTCCCGTAGAAATAGGAGGCATAATGTGAACAAAAGGGAGAGCTTGTGGGAGGCATATCTCGCAAAAGGCTTCAGCCGGCGGAATTTCCTCAAGGGCTGCGTGACCCTCACGTCGCTCATGGGGCTGAGCACAGACAACCTCACGAAGGTCGTCGAGGCCGCCGAGGCGAAGCCGCTGCCGGTCGTTATCTGGCTGCATGGGTCATGAGTGCACGGGCTGCGATGAGTCGTTCATCCGCTCGGGCGCACCGCTCGCCTCGGATCTCGTGCTGAACGAGATCGCGCTCGAGTACAGCCATCTCCTCTGCGCCGGCGAGGGTGAGGCCTTCGAGGCACACCTTGAGGAGACGATCAAAAAGTATCATGGCGAGTACATCCTCGCCGTCGAGGGCGCGGTTCCCGTCGGAGAGCACGCCTACACCTGCATGTCGGGCGGACACTCGTTCGAGCACACGCTGAAGCACGCCGCGGAGGGGGCAAAGGCGGTCATCGCCTACGGCACGTGCGCGACGGCGGGCGGCATCCAGGCCGCTGCGCCGAACCCGACGGAGTCCAAGGGCATCCGCTCGCTGATCGGAGCAAAGCCCTTTATCGCTGTGCCGGGCTGCCCGCCGATCCCCGAGGTCATGACGGGCGTCGTCATGCACGTCGCGCTCTTCGGCACACTGCCGCCGCTCGACGCCGAGGGACGTCCGCGCCAGTTCTACGGCAACCGCATCCACGACACCTGCTACCGCCGTCCGTTCTTCGACGCGGGCATGTTTGCCGAGCGTTTCGATGACGCGGGTGCCAAGGGCGGCTGGTGCCTCTACAAGCTCGGCTGCCGCGGCCCCGAGACGTACAACTCCTGCGGCAATCTGCGCTGGTATCAGGGCATCTCGTATCCCATCCAGTCGGGCGCACCCTGTATTGGCTGCAGCAACGCGAACTTCTGGGATCAGGCGCCGTTCTCGAAGCGTCTGCCCGGAGTACAATGGCATCGATGTCGATATGGTCGGCGCAGGACTTGCCGTCGCAACGGCAGTCGGTGTTGCGGCGCACGCCGGAGCGAGCCTCGTGCAGAAGAAATGCCATGAGAAGCAGCTCGAAAAAGAGGGAAAGCAGGTGCATGAATGAAACACGTCGTTGTCGATCCAATCACCCGTATTGAGGGACATCTGCGCGTTGAGCTGCAGGTGGACGAGGCATCGGGCAAGGTCACGGATGCCATCTCCTCCGGCACGGCATGGCGCGGCCTTGAGCTCGTCATGAACGACCGCGATCCGCGCGATGCATGGGCATACATTCAGCGCATCTGCGGCGTCTGCACGTCCTCTCATGCGCTCGGCTGTCTGCGTGCCGTCGAGGACGCATTCGGCATCACGATCCCGAAGAACGCACACTACATCCGCAACATCATCGCGGCGTGCCTCGGGCATCAGGATCACATCATCCATTTCTACCACCTCCACGCACTCGACTGGGTCAGCCCGCTCGATGCACTGAAGGCGGATCCGGCGGCGACGGCAGCGCTCCAGAACACGGTGCTCCAGACCTATCGCCTCCCCGTTCCGCGGGCCGGCGGCATTTGACACGGATGCCTACCCGCACGACTTCCCGATCGCATCGCCGGACTACTACGCCGCGATCAAGGCAAAGGTGCAGAAGATCGTCGACAGTGGTCAGCTCGGCATCTTCTCTGCGCAGTGGTGGGATCATCCGGACTATCAGCTCCTCCCGCCCGAAGTGCATCTCATGGCGATCTCGCACTATCTTGAGATGCTCGACAAGCAGAAGGATCTCGTGGTCCCGCACGTCGTCTTCGGCGGCAAGAACCCGCATCCGCACTATGTGCTCGGCGGCATGCCCTGCTCCATCTCGATGGAGGACGGCAACGCGCCGATCAACGCTGCACGCCTCGCGATCGTCGACCGCTCGATCAATCAGGCACGCCACATGATGAACGACTACTATCTCCCCGACGTGCTCGCCATCGGACACCTCTACGTCCAGAAGGGCTACACCTCGGGCGGCGGTCTCGCGAAAAAGCGCGTGCTCGCCTTCGGCATGTTCCCCGAGGAGCCGTTCTCGGGTGCATCGAACGGCGACTTCTTCAAGAACCTCCTCGTGCGCTGCAACGGCGTCGTCGAGGACTTCGCCGCGGGCGTCATGAATGCGAAGGTCTACGACTTTACGGAGAAGGATCTGACGGATGCCGACGGCGTCGCAGAGAGCGTCGAGCACGGCTGGTATGAGTACAAGGGCGGCGACGACAAGGCACTCCATCCCGTGGGAGGGTGAGACGACCCCGCACTACACCGAGCCGAAGGAAGGCACGAAGACCGAGTGGAAGGCACTCAACGAGCAGGGCAAGTACTCCTGGCTCAAGACGCCGAAATGGCGCGGCAAGCTCTGCGAGGTCGGGCCTCTGGCACGCTACATCGTTCTCTACACGAAGGCAAAGCAGGGACTCCTCGGCGAGCTGACGTGGGCAGAGCAGATGATCGTCGATCAGATCGACGCCGTGACGAAGCTGCTGAACGTCCCCTGTCGAGGCATGGCTGCCCTCCACGGTCGGCCGCACGGCGGCGCGTGCACTCGATGCACAGCTGCAGGCGGAGGTCAGCAAGTATTTCTTTCGACAAGCTCGTCGCGAAACATCAAGAGCGGTGACACGCGTGTGGTGAACAACGACAAGTGGGATCCCTCGACCTGGCCGAAGGAGGCAAAGGGCGTCGGCCTCTACGAGGCACCGCGCGGTGCGCTCAGTCACTGGGCGGTCATCAAGGACGGCAAGATCACGAACTATCAGGCGGTTGTTCCGACGACGTGGAATGCCTGCCCGCGTGACGATGCCGAGGGACACGGTGCCTACGAGATGTCGATGATGGATACGCCCGTCAAGGTCGCGGACAAGCCGCTCGAGATCGTCAAGGCGGTTCGCTCGTTCGACCCGTGCATGGCGTGTTCGACCCACCTCTTCAACGCGAAGGGGGAGAAGATCCGCGTCGTGACGACCGATCCATACGCGGGCGTCAGCGTCGATAAATAAGGGGGCGAACCGCATGAAACAAGAAGTACGCAAGGAGTACTATCTCTTTAGTCCCTTTCTGCGCATCTTCCACTGGCTGATGGTCATTGCGATCATCGTGCTCTTCATCACGGGCTTCCTCATCACGAAGCCGCCCGCGATCCTCTATGCGGAGCCGGATGCGTCGCCGCTCCTGATGAATGTGACGCGCAACGTTCACTTCATCGCGGCGTTCGCGTTCTGCGCGGGCTTTATCGGCCGCGTCTACGGTTTTATCATCAACCGCGGCGACCGCCTTTTCCCGCATTTCTGGGAGAAGAAATACTACACGGACACGATGGAAGTGGCGCAGCACTATATGCTGATCAAGGCGACGCACAAGCCGTTCCTGCGCAACCCGCTCGCACGCGGATCGTACGCAGGGCTCTACGTGCTCGTGGCGATCGAGGTGCTGACGGGCTTTGCCATGTACTACATGACGGAGCCGTCGGCGATCGGCGGGACGCTCTTCGGCTGGGTGAACCGCGTGCTCGGCGGCGAGATGATCTCGCACTATGTGCATCACTATGCAGCATGGGCGATCATTCTCTTTGCCATCGGCCATTTCTACATGGTCATCCGCGCCGAGTTCATGGAGGGCGAGGCAGAGGTCTCGAGTATGTTCGCAGGCTCGAAGCTCCTGCGCCATACCCCGGCGGATGTCAACGACGTGGAGTAAAGCAGTGTGCGTGCAGACACCTCGTTGATTCGCCTCCCCCGTCGCTACGGGGGAGGTGGCGCGCTTGTGCGTCGGTGGGGGCGCTTTGAGCAATCAGGCACCCTTGCACTGATGAGCGTTTCTGTTACGCAAGCAATATGCTTTTGTTCGGAGAAAAGGAGTTTTCTATGTGTAAAGAATGCGGCTGCGGGCTCGCAGAGAGCACGACGCATCTGCAGTTTTTTGTGAAGGGCTACACCGAGGAGAATGCTGCCGCGGTGGAGAAGGCGCTCCTGGGGCTGCCCGGCGTCCTCTACGTGCACATCCACACGCACGATGGGGAGACGACCGTGGACTATGACCCGGCAAAGACGAAGATGACGGAGCTCATCCGTACCTTTGCCGCGCATGGACTTTCGGCGGAGCTCTAAGATGCACGAAATGGCGATTGCCGAGGGCATTTTGGATATTGCCCTGGACTACGCACAGAAAAAAATGGCGCAGCGCGCATCGAGCGCATCGGCCTCCCTGCTCGGCGAATTGTCGGGCGTGGAGACCGATGCGCTTTCGCTGTGTTTTTTCCTCCCTTACGGCGGATACGATCGCGGCAGATGCCGTGCTCACGTGGGAGCGCGTCCCCCTTACGGGGCGCTGTCACGACTGCGGCAGGGAGCAGCATATCCGTCCGCAGGACTACCTCTGCCCCCATTGTGGTGGTGGAATGGAAATCATCGGCGGCCGCGAGATGCGCGTGGATTATATAGAGATGGAATAGAGCGATGAAAGTAGTTGTAAAAGCGGACATTCTGGGGCGCAACGATGCGGCGGCGGCGGAGAACGCGGCGCTCTTTGCGCAGCATGGGATCTATGCGCTGAATCTGCTCGGCTCGCCGGGCGCGGGCAAGACGTCGCTCCTCGAGCGGACGCTGCAGGAGCTTGCGGGGGATCTGCGCGTGGCGGTCGTGGAGGGAGATCTCTTTACGACGAAGGATGCGGCACGCATCGAGCGCTGCGGCGCGCCTGTCGTGCAGATCAATACGAGCGGCGGCTGTCATCTCGATGCGGCGATGGTCGCGGCGGCACTCGACCGCCTCGATCTCGACGCGCTCGATCTCCTCGTGATCGAGAATGTCGGCAATCTCGTCTGCCCTGCCGAGTTCGCGCTCGGCGAGGATGAGAAGGCAGTCGTTCTGAGTATCACGGAGGGCGACGACAAGCCGCTGAAGTACCCGCTGATCTTTTAAGGAGTCGGCGGCGGCCGTGCTCAGCAAGGTGGATATTCTCCCGTATACGAATTTTTGATATGGCGTCGGCGCGTGCGGACATCACGGCCCCTGCATCCCGGGATTGCGCTCTTTCCCTGTCTCCTGTCAGACGGGCGAGGGGCTCGCGGACTGGTACGCGTGGCTGCGTGCGCAGGTGGCGGCAAAGAAGGCGGGGAAGGAGGTGCACTGATGGAGGAGTCGATTGTACCTGTTGCGCCTGTGACGGTGCTCGGCATCGGCAATATCATTCTGCGCGACGAGGGGTTCGGCGTGCGTGCGATGGAGTATCTGGAGCAGCACTGGGCGTTCTCCGAGGATGAGGTGCGCCTGCTCGACGGCGGGACGCTCGGTCCTGAGCTGCTGCACTTCGTCACGGGGACGCAGCATCTGCTGATCCTCGACGCGGTCTCGGGCGACGGTGCGCCGGGGACGACGTACCGCTTTGAGGATGATGCGATTATGGCGCATTTTCAGGAAAAGGTCTCGTCGCATGAGATCGGCATACAGGATGTGCTCGCGTGGCTGACGGTGACGGATCGGGCGATCCCGAACGTGGTCGTGCTCGGGATGCAGCCCTACGATCTGTCGGCGGGGCTGACGCTGAGCACTGCGATGGAGGCGGCGCTGCCCGCGTTCGCCCAGCGTGCGGCAGAGGAGCTGCGTGCGTGGGGCGTTCGGCTCGTGCCGCGTGCCACAGCGAATGCCTGAGATGGCGGACGCGGCATATTCCGCAGTACATACGGAGGGGGGCGCCGCCGAGCGGCGCGCCTTTCGTGTCTCAGGGATTGTGCAGGGGGTGGGCTACCGTCCCTTCGTCTCATCGTCTCGCCGAGGCGTACGCGCTCGGCGGCTGGGTGCTGAATGACAGCGCGGGGGTCGGCATCGAGGCGGAGGGCACGGCAGCCGCACTCGATGCCTTTGCTGCGGCGCTCGCAGACGAGGCCCCGCGTGCGGCTCTGGTGACGGCGGTGACGTGGCAGGCGATCACGCCCTGCGGGGAGCGGACGTTCCGCATCCTGCCGAGCCCCGCGGGGACGCGGGCGGCGACGCTCGTCTCGCCCGATCTCGGCGTCTGTGCGGACTGTCGGCGCGAGATCCCTGTCGGCAGGGGATCGGCGGTACGGCTATGCCTTTACGAACTGTACGAACTGCGGCCCGCGCTACTCGATCATCCGCGGCGTTCCGTACGACCGCCCGCTGACCTCGATGGCGGTGTTCCCGATGTGTCCCGCCTGTCAGCGCGAGTACGACGATCCGCGCGACCGCCGCTTTCACGCGCAGCCAAATGCGTGCGCCGTGTGCGGCCCCGCCTACCGTCTTCTCGTCGATGGCGCGGCGCAGGCGGGGGATCCGCTCGCGGCGGCGCGGCGGGTGGTGGCGGAGGGCGGTATCCTCGCTGTCAAGGGCATTGGCGGCTATCATCTCGCCTGTGATGCACGCAGTGAGGCGGCGGTCATGCGTCTGCGCCGCCGCAAGCACCGCGAGGCGAAGGCACTCGCCGTGATGGCAGGGGAGCTGCGCGGCGGTGCGTACCCTCTGTCTCCCTATCGGCGGAGGAGGAGCGCCTCCTCACGTCTCCTGCGGCGCCGATTGTGCTCCTCGCGCGGTGCACGGATGCGGCCCGCCCTGCGGCAGAGAGTGTTGCGCCCGGGAATGCGTACCTCGGTGTCATGCTGCCATATGCGCCCCGTGCATCTCCTCCCTGCTCGGAGCGGATGATCTCTGGGTGATGACGAGCGCGAATCTCAGCGGCGCGCCGATCCTCTATCGGGATGCGGAGGCGGAGGAGGGGCTGGCGGAGATCGCGGACGCGATTCTCGTGCACAATCGTGAGATCGTGCATCGTGTGGACGACTCCGTCGTGCGCATCGGGGCGGGCGGGCAGCAGATCCTGCGCCGCAGCCGCGGCTATGCGCCCTGCGCCGCTCGCCCCTGCCCTTTGCCGATGGGCAGAGCGTTCTCGCGAGCGGTGCGGAGCTGAAGAATACGTTCTGTCTGACGCGCGGCGGGGAGGCGTTCCTCAGTGAGCACATCGGCGATCTGACGAATGCGGCGGTGCTCGCGTCATACGCAGAGACGATGGCGCAGTATGAGCAGTTCTTTGAGGTAACACTCGAGGTGCTCGCCGCCGATCTGCATCCCTGCGTATCTCCGGGGCGGCATCTGGCGGCGCGCGCGGCGCGGGACGGCCTGCCGCTCGTGCGCGTGCAGCATCATCACGCGCATATCGCGGCGGTGCTCGCGGAGCACGGCTGCCATGCGCGTGTGCTCGGCGTCGCGCTTGACGGGACGGGCTGGGGCGACGATGGGACGGCGTGGGGCGGGGAGTTCCTCGCGGCCGATCTCGCGAGCTATGAGCGGCTCGCACATTTTGCCCCCTGTGCCGCTCCCGGGCGGCGACCGTGCGGCAGAGGAGCCGTGGCGGCTCGCCCTCTGGCTGCTCTATCGGCGCGACGGCGCGGGCTTTGCGGCGCGGTTTCCACGGTTTGCGGCGCAGCTGCCGACGGGCTGGGAGCTCCTGATGCAGGCGACGGCGGCGGGGCTCTCCGCACCGCTCACGTCAAGTGCGGGGCGGCTCTTCGATGCGGCGGCGGCGCTGCTCGGCGTCGCGTATCGCAGTGCCTACGAGGGGCAGGCGCCGATCGAGCTGGAGCGTCTCGCGCGCACGGCGCGGCGGGCAGGATGCGTCCCTGCCGTATACCGTGGCGGAGGGCGCGCGGCTGACGGTGGACGTACTGCCCGCGCTCTATGCGCTCGCGGATGGGGCGGAGGCGCTGACGGCGGAGGAGCGTGCGGGACGCGCGCTGGACTTTCATGTGACGATGGCGGCGGCGGTCGCCGAGGTGCTTGGTATCCTTTCGGTGCGGACGGGGCTGCGCACGGTCGCCCTCGCGGGCGGCGTGTTCCAGAATGCGCTGCTCCTAGAGGAGCTTCTGCCGCGCATCGGCGACCATCATGTGCTCCTGCCGCACCGCATTCCGCCGAACGACGGCGGTATTGCCTACGGGCAGGCGGCTGTGGCGCTCGCGCGGATGAGGTGCTCCTAGGGGCTCGCCGCACGCATAGCGGTGATTTGCGACAGACCAAAGCCTCCCCCCGTCTCGGACGGGGGAAGGTGCATGCCGTACACCAAAGCCTCCCCTGCCGCAGCGGGGGAGGTGTCACGCGCTAGCGTGACGGAGGGGGCGCCTTGGACGCCATAGATAAGGTGTCCTTGTAGATAAAATTTTCATCATATAGGGAAGGAAACAATATGTGTCTAGCAGTTCCGGCGAAAGTCGTTGCCATAGAGGATCAGCTTGCCTCGGTGGAGGTGCAGGGGGTACGCCGCGCGGCGAGCCTCATGCTCCTGCCCGAGGCGAAGGTGGGAGACTTCGTGCTCGTTCATGCGGGCTTTGCGATGCAGATCGTCGACCCCGCGGAGATGGAGCGCATTGAGGCCCTGCGTGCGGAGATGAACGGCGCGCCGCGCACGGTGATGCACATTGACACGCCGCGCATGGAGCACATGGCATGACCCGCGCACAGGAGATGCAGGCAGAGAGCCGGGCGATTCTCGATGAGATGCATGACCTGCTCGCAGGGCGGCACATCCGTATCATGGAGGTCTGCGGGACGCATACCGTTGCGATCTTTCGCGCGGGACTACGCCAGATCCTCCCGCCCGAGGTCGAGCTGGTCTCAGGGCCGGGCTGTCCCGTCTGCGTGACGCCCGACAGCTACATCGACGCGGCGATTGCCTATGCTGAGATGGAGGATGTCATCATCACGACGTTCGGCGACATGCTGAAAGTCCCGGGGACGTCGTCGAGCCTTGCCGCCGCACAGGCAGCGGGGGCGGATGTGCGCATCGTCTACTCGCCGCTCGATGCACTCCCGATTGCGGCGGAGGATCCTGAGAAAAAGGTGATCTTCCTCGCCGTCGGCTTTGAGACGACCGCGCCGACCGAGGCAGCGGCGGTGCTCGCGGCAGAGCAGCAGGGACGTTCGAATTTCTTCCTGCTATCGGCGCAGAAACTCGTGCCGCCCGTCATGCGCGCCCTGCTCGACGGCGGTGAGACGCACGTGGACGGCTTCCTCCTGCCGGGGCACGTCGCCGTCGTGACGGGGACGGAGGCATTTTCCTTCCTCGCGGAGGACTATCATGTGCCCGGTGTGGTCGGCGGCTTTGCGCCGATGGAGATTCTCACCGCCCTACAGATGCTCGTCCGCCAGATCGCAGCGGGGGCGGCGCGCATCGAGAACGCCTACCCATCCGTCGTGCGGCCTGCGGGGAATCCGGCGGCGCGCGCGGCGATGGAGCGCGTCTACGAGCCGGCGGAGACGGCATGGCGCGGACTCGGTATGATCCCTGCCTCGGGACTTGCGATGCGCGAGGCGTACCGTGCCTATGACTTTGCCGCTGTGCGCCCGCTCACGATCGAGACGCGCATCGAGGGATGGCGCGGCTGCCGCTGCGGCGAGGTGCTGCGCGGGGCGATCCTGCCGAAGGAATGTGCGCTCTTTGGTCGGGCGTGTGTACCGGAGCACGCCGTCGGCCCCTGCATGGTGTCGGTCGAGGGGACGTGCGCCGCGTGGTACAAGTACGGCGGAGGGAGGTTCCACTATGGAGCATGATGTGATTACCATGGCACATGGGGCAGGCGGACAGCTCTCCCATGCGCTCATGGAGGAGGTCGTTCTGCCCGCGCTCGGCAACACGCTGCTGAACGTCCTGCACGACGGTGCGGTATTGCCGCTCACGGGACGCACGGCGTTTACGACGGACTCCTACGTCGTACAGCCGCATTTCTTCCCCGGGGGGAGCATCGGGCGACTCGCCGTCTGTGGGACGGTCAACGATCTCTCCATGACGGGGGCGGCACCCGCGTATCTCTCGCTCGCCGTCATCCTTGAGGAGGGCTTTCCCATCGCCACGCTGCGCCGCATCGTCGCGGACATTGCGGCGGCGGCAGAGGAGGCGGGTGTCTCCATCGTGACGGGCGATACGAAGGTCGTGCCGCGCGGCTGCGGCGACGGTATCTACATCAATACGGCGGGTGTCGGGACGATGCTCGCGGGGGCGGATATCGCGCCGACGAACATCACGGCGGACATGGACATCATCGTCTCGGGCACGCTCGGCGACCATGCGGCGACCGTGATGGCGGCGCGCCACGGGCTCACCCTGCCGCCCGAGATACAGAGCGACTGTGCGCCGCTCTGTCACCTGACGGCGGCAATGATCGCGGCGGCAGGCAACGGTATCGCCGTCCTGCGCGACCCGACGCGCGGTGGTGCGGCGGCGTCGCTGAACGAGCTGGCGGGCGCGGCAGGTGTCGGTGTTCTGCTCGAGGAGGACGCCATTCCCGTGCGCCCCGCCGTGCAGGGCGTCTGTGAGATGCTCGGGTTCGACCCGCTGACGCTCGCGAACGAGGGCAAACTCCTCGCCTTCGTCCGTCCCGAGGTCACGACGCGTGTCCTCGATGTGATGCACGAGAACCCCTACGGACGCGAGGCGTGCGTGATCGGACACACGACGGCCGATGCGCCCGGTACGGTGGGTCTCAGGACGGCGCTCGGCGGCATCCGCGTCGTGGATCTGCCGCTCGGGGAACTGGTGCCGCGCATTTGCTGACTTTTTACGAACAAAAAAGCGAGCGGATCGTCCGCTCGCTTTTTATCAAATGTCTTACTTCGTCAGATGCACGTCGGGAATCTCGACCGTATCATGATGCGTGTCCGGGTCGACGTTGGCATACACGCCCGGCTTCGTCTCATACGCCTTCAGATTGTCCTCGTTCGCCTTGAGCATATCCTCGACAAAACGCTCCACCGCATCTGCACAATATACCTTCATCGTGAAACCCCTTCCTATGACTGCTTATTACAGCCACAGAATATCATTTTTTTGAACTTGTGGAAAATATTTCTTTCTGATAAAATGATAGTGCGGTTTTATAGAAAAAATCTATTGGACAATGTGACATTTGCTCTGTCGATATATTTCTATATATAGTAAACTAATAATGATATAGTCAAACACTACGTTCTGTCGCCACGGGCGCGGAAGGAGATGATCGGATGACGCTGGTTCAGATGCGGTATTTCTACGAGGTGTGCCAATGGCAAAACATCACAAAGGCCGCAGAGCATCTGCACGTCTCACAGCCGACCGTCACCGTCGCCATGCAGGCACTTGAGGCGGAGACGGGGCTGAACCTCTTCCACCGCGAGGGGCGCAAGATCACCGTGACGGCAGATGGGGCAAAGCTCCTCAGTAAGGTCTCCTACATCCTCACGGAGGTCGCGCGGCTCGACGATGAGATCCGTGACATGGCACATCGCCACGCAAAGGTGCGCATCGCCATGCCGCTGCAGCTCGGCGTCGTCTTTCTGCCGCACATCTTCGGCGAGTTCCGCGCGGAGCACCCGGAGATCGAGCTCGAGATCATCGAGACGGGCGGCGTGAGCGCTCTGCAGATGGTCGAGGAGGAAAAACTCGACTTCGCCCTGACGAACTATACGGCGGATTTCAGCGCGCGGCTTTCCTACGCGAAACTCTTTGACTGCGAGTGCACCTTCGTCACGCGCCCCTGACCATCCACTTGCCGCACGGCACGCGCTCAGCATCAGCGACCTGAAGGACGAGCCGCTCATCATGCTCGACAGCAAATTCTTCGTCGATCGCCTCGTGCAGGACGTGTACGGGCGTGCTGGCGAGAAGCCGAACGTCGTCCACTACTCGCCCCTACCTTCACACCGTCAAAAAAATCTCGTGCACGCGGGCATCGGCTCGACCTTCCTCGCACGCCCGTCCGTCCTCCCCGACTGACGGCTTCGTCCAGATCCCCTCCTCGACCCCATCTTCATCAACAGCGGCCTCGTCACGAAAAAGGGAAGGCAGGCATTCGACGATGTCCGCCTCGTCATGAACTACCTGCGTGCCCTGACGAAGAAACTGCTGGGCGGCGACAAGGCGGACTGATGTAGATTTTTCGCCGCGGTGCGGGAAAAAGATACGTCAAGATGCCGCGGCATTGATCCGAGCGTCCGAATAGGATGTCAGTATTGCCTCCCAGTACAGAAAGCCCCCCCTCTGCAACATTTATTATGCAAAGGCGGGGGCTTTGTGTTATAATGAAACGAATACTGTCTTTCAATCGGTTTATGATGACTAGCAGCACAGGGGTGTGAAATATTTGTTCGGCATATCTTCGATTCTCAAGCGATTCCTCGGCGACAACAACGACAAGGAGATCGCGCGCTACCGCGGCATCGTGGAGCAGATCAATGCGCTCGAGCCGTCGATGGTGAACCTCACCGATGACAAACTGACGGGCTATACGCAGAAATTCCGTGAGCGGCTCGCGCAGGGGGAGACGATGGAGGAGATCCTCCCCGAGGCGTTCGCCGTCGTGCGTGAGACCTCGCGCCGCGTGCTCGGCATGCGGCATTTTGACGTACAGCTGATCGGCGGCATCTGCCTCCACGAGGGGCGCATCGCCGAGATGCGTACCGGCGAGGGCAAGACGCTCGTCGCGACGACGGCGGTCTACCTCAACGCACTCGCGGGCAAGGGCGTCCACATGGTCACGGTCAACGACTACCTTGCACGCCGCGACAGCGAGTGGATGGGCAAACTTTACCGCTACCTCGGGCTGACGGTCGGCCTCATCGCGCACAACATGGACTTTCCCGAGCGCAAGGCGGCGTATGCCGCCGACGTGACGTTCGGCACGAACAACGAGTTCGGCTTTGACTATCTGCGCGACAACATGGTGCTCTCCGAGAGCCAGATGGTGCAGCGTCACCCTGCACTATGCGATCGTCGACGAGGTGGACTCCATCCTCATCGACGAGGCGCGCACGCCGCTCATCATCCGGGTCCCGGCACGAAGTCGACGGACAACTACCGCGTCATGGCGGAGGCTGTCCGCCACCCTGAAGGAGGGCGAGGACTACACCGTCGATGAGAAGGCCAAGACCGTCGCACCGACGGACTCTGCTGTCCCTGAAGATCGAGAAGATCGTTGGCATCTCGAACCTCTACGCCCCCGAGAACATCGAGCTCTCGCACTGCTTTACGGCGGCACTGCGCGCCAAGGCGCTCATGCACCGCGACCGCGACTACGTCGTGAAGGGCGATGAGATCATCATCGTCGATGAGTTCACGGGCCGCCCTCATGGAGGGGCGCCGCTACTCCGACGGTCTCCATCAGGCGATCGAGGCGAAGGAGGGCGTCAAGATCCAGCGCGAGTCGCAGACGCTCGCGAGCATCACGTTCCAGAACTATTTCCGCATGTACGACAAACTCGCGGGCATGACGGGCACGGCAAAGACGGAGGAAAAATGAGTTCCTCAAGATCTACAAGCTGCCAGTCATCGTCATCCCGACGAACAAGCCCATCCGCCGCATCGACGAGCCGGATGTCATCTACAAGACCAAGGCGGGCAAGTACCGCGCCGTCGGACAGGCGGTCAAGGAGATCCACGAGACGGGGCAGCCCGTCCTCATCGGTACGACCTCTATCGTGCAGTCCGAGGAGATGTCGCACGTCCTGAAGAAAAAAACGGCATCCCGCACGTCGTGCTGAACGCGAAGTTCCATGAAAAGGAAGCCGAGATCGTTGCCAATGCAGGGCAAAAGGGCGCGGTCACGATCGCGACCAACATGGCGGGCCGCGGCACGGACATCAAGCTCGGCGAGGGCGTCGAGGAGCTCGGCGGCCTCTACATCATCGGCACGGAGCGGCATGAGTCGCGGCGCATCGACAACCAGCTGCGCGGCCGCTCGGGCCGTCAGGGCGACCCCGGTGCGTCGAAGTTCTTCCTCTCACTGGAGGACGATCTCATGCGCCTCTTTGCCTCCGACCGCATCGCGGGCATCATGGATCGCCCTCGGCATGGACGAGGACGAGCCGATCGAGCACGCGATCATCACGCGCTCGGTGGAGCACGCGCAGAAAAAGGTCGAGGCACGCAATTTCGACATCCGCAAACACGTCCTCGAGTACGACGATGTCATGAATCAGCAGCGCGAGGTCATCTACGGCGAGCGCAAGAAGATCCTGCTCGGTGAGAACCTGCGCGACAACATCCTCGCGATGGTAAGGCACATCATCAAGGACGAGATGGCGCAGTACGCGAACGAGAAACTTTACCCCGAGGAATGGCAGCTCGATGCACTCATCGAGGATGCGGAGAAGGTCTACGCCCCGAAGGGACGCCTCAAGAAGGCGGAGCTCGAGGTGCTCGCGCGCGACGAGATCCAAGAGGAACTGGAGAAGGTCGCCGAGGAGGGCTACAAGAACCGCGAGCTGATGTTCGGCGAGGAGAATATGCGCGAGCTCGAGAAGGTCGTCATGCTCCGCGTCGTCGATCAGAAGTGGATGGATCACCTCGATCACATGGACATGTTGCGCGAGGGCATCAACCCTGCGCGCCTACGGACAGCGCAACCCTCTCGTCGAGTACAAGATCGAGGCACTCACGATGTTCGAGGAGATGGAGGCGGCGATCATGGATCAGATCGCCTCGCTCATGTACCATGTGAGCATCGTCACGCCGGTGGGTCCCGCACAGGAGGGCACGGTGGACGGCAGTGCACCGGCGGCGGAGGGGGCAGCACCCCTGCCCGCGCCCGTCGTGGATGCGGCGGCACAGCAGCGCGCCGAGCAGCTGCTCGCACGCGAACGCTCGAAGCTCGAGAACCACCTTATGAACGCGCGCGTCTCGCATGGTGATGAGTCCGCGCCCGCCGAGGCAAAGGCGGAGAAGAACGAGGACGGCAAAAAGATCGGGCGCAACGATCCGTGTCCCTGCGGCAGCGGCAAGAAGTACAAGAACTGCCACGGGAAGGATAAGTAAGGAAGCGTCCCGCTGATGAAGATTGTCAAACAGGTGACACTGGATTGCGCCGTCGTGGATGATGCACATTGGTTCAAACTGGGCTATTCTGCCGACCTGCATACACATCTGATGGTCGTTTCTGTCGCATGGGTCGCCGGGTACGAGCGTTACTACCGGATGGGCGCGGATGATCGTGTGCTCTATGCATCGGATCGGGCATCATTTTACAGGAAGTACGCAAACGAGATCGGGCAGAGCGGCAACACCTGTTATACTGAGCGATTGATTGGCGCACAGGCGCTCCGGGATTATGACGGACGGCGCAATTCATTTCAGAGGGCTTATCCTGCGAAATACGGGAATCCGTTTCAACATTACGCCTATATCGGGGGCATCCTGTTTGCACGTATTCTGTGGGAACGTGGTACGTATTATGTGCCGCCGATGCAGGCAGTTGATGCTGGAGACGGCACATGGCACTTCCCCCTGCGCGAGCGGTGCCGTCTGCTCTGCGACGATGCGGGGGAGCCCCTATGCTACTACTATATAGAGGAAGAACAGAACCATGCTGGAAGATCTGAAACCGACACTGAATGATCTGGGCGAGAAGCTCGATCAGATGCGCATCTCGCTCGAGATCCCCGCGAAGGAGGAGAAGATCGCCGAGCTCGAGTATAAGATGGGCGAGCCGTCTTTCTGGGACGACGCGGCGGCGGCGCAGAAGCTGAATCAGGAACTCGCCGCGCTGAAGGGCGGCGTCGATACCTACAAAGGGCTCATGGCAAAGTACGAGGATGCCGAGACGCTCTACGAGATGGGCATCGAGGAGGGGATGCGTCCATGGAGGACGACATCCGCGCCGAGCTCGACCTCATCGCGGAGGGGCTTGAGACGCTGCAGCTCGAGGTGCTGCTCTCGGGCGACTACGATGCGAACGATGCCATCCTGACGCTCCATGCGGGCGCGGGCGGCACGGAGGCGCAGGACTGGACGCAGATGCTCCTCCGCATGTACGGACGCTGGGCGGAGCGACACGGCTTTACCGTGGAGACGGCCGACCTGCAGCCGGGCGATGAGGCGGGCGTCAAGTCCGCAACGCTCTTTATCAAGGGGCACAACGCCTACGGTTTTTTGAAGTCCGAGAAGGGCGTCCACCGTCTCGTGCGCATCTCACCGTTTGACTCGCAGGCACGGCGGCACACGTCGTTCTCCGCGTGCGATGTCATGCCCGAGATCGACGATGCGGTCGAGGTGCCGATCAACATGGACGATGTGCGCGTCGACTACTACCGCGCGAGCGGCGCGGGCGGACAGCACATCAACAAGACCTCATCCGCCGTGCGCATGACGCATGAGCCGACGGGCATCGTTGTGCAGTGCCAGAACGAGCGCTCACAGCTCCAGAACAAGGAGCAGTGCATGAAGATGCTCCGCGCGAAACTCTTTGAGCTCGAACAGGAAAAAAAGGAAGAGGAGATCGCGAAGCTCGAGGGCGTCCAGCAGAAGATCGAGTGGGGCAGCCAGATCCGCTCCTACGTGTTCCAGCCCTATACGATGGTGAAGGACGTGCGCACGAACGCCGAGACAGGAAACGTGCAGGCGGTCATGGACGGCGAGCTCGATCCATTCATCCGCGCGTATCTCAACGCCAAGGCAAATCACGAGTTTTAAGGAATCGCATTCACATGCCTCTCGTGAACACATCGAGGCCATGTGTATACTTTTAGAAGCACTGATAATCCCAGCACTACTATCTTGACGCATCTTTTTCGCTCGCACTTCGGCGGAAAAATCCTCCACATAGCCTTTGCTATGCGTCCGGTTTTCCACCTTGTTCGGACAAAAAATCTACGCCAATCTGGCAGACTTCATTTTATCAGCGATTCCTTTACGTCGTATGAAGTTCACCCAAGGAGGGATCACCATGTGGAAGGCAGTCACGGCCATTCTCATTCTCGCACTGATTGCGGCGGGGGCGGTATTCGTCCTGCCGACCGTCGTCGAGGAGCGCATCGTCGATGCGCTGAAGCAGCAGACGGCGGCGGAGGACGTGCAGATCTCCATCACGGACAGTCCGCGTCTCGTCTTCGGCGAGATCGGCGCCGTCGACGGCGTCATGCGGCAGGGGCGCGTCGGCAAGCTCTTCGTGCGTGAGCTGACCGTCAGCGGCACGGGGCTCAAGGTGGATATGATGACACTTCTGCGCGAGCACAAGGTGGAACTCACCTCCGCCGACAGCGTCCAGATGCGCGGTGTCGTCGATGCCGATGCCGTGCGCGAGCTGATCGGCAGCTCCTCGGGCAAGTTCGAGGGCGTCGAGGTGAAGGTGGAGCCCGGCAAGGTGCTCGCAACGGCAGAGACGAAGGCACTCGGGCAGACGTTTGACGTGACCATCGACGGCGCGTTCAGCGTCGCGGACGGCGACCTCTACTACAAGGCACGCCGCATCTCCGCGCGCGGGCTCGGACTGAACGCACTGAGCCTCGACAGCATCCTCCCCGATATCCTTGTCGCGCGTGCAAACAGCCTGCCGCTCGGGCTCGCCTTTGAGAGCGTCGAGGCGCGGGATGGCGTGGTGGTGCTGACGGCTGGAAAATAAGGGGTGGCTGGCAGCATGCCTTGTGAACGCCTCGCTGCATTATATCGAAGGACTTTATTTTTAGATGAAGAAATTTTACTATCATCCGATTCTGCTGGCGGCGATTCTCATCGGCTTTTGTCGCGAGCGTTGTGATCGGCTTCCAGCGGCACGCTGTCGAGGTAAACTCGCGCACGGTGGAGCTCGCCATCGACTACGAGGGTCTTTTTGGAGCTCGCTCAGCGCGAGGGTCTCCCCGCCGATGAGGTGCTCGCTCAGGCAAAGGAGGCGGGCATCACTCGCTCGCCGTCTGCGAGACGACGTTCAAAAAGTTCAATGTGAACGGCAAGGCGGCCGTGCTCCGGTGCGGACATCCTCGCGCGCTATCACAGCGGGATGTTTCATGGATCCGAGCTGGCGCGCGCTGGTGGACGAGGGGAAGATCGTCGGCACGGAGGTCTACGTCGTGGGGAACGACCCCGAGACCCTATGCGCAGCTAAAGGATGATCTCCTGCGCCGGTTCGGCGCGGAGCGCGTCACCGTCGATACGGTCGGTGGCGAGGAGGTCATCGCGGTCAAGGCGTTCTACGAGGCGTTCCTGAAACAGAACATCGGGATGCCGGCGGACGAGATGCGCGCCGTCAACGCGGCAGGTTTTGACGTACTCGCGCGTCCGTCGAACTACCACGCCTGCACGCCGGACGATGTGCGCGCCGTCTTTGACCGCATGGAGGGCATCCGTGTCTCTGCCATTGTCTTCTCGGGACAGGAGACACTCGGCGCACCGAAGGCACTGCAGACGACCATCGACGAGATGAAGGAGCGTCGTCTGACGCTCGGCCTGATCGAGGGCATCACGCAGCTGCAGTTCTACCGTCAGCAGGGCATGGACGAGATCGCAAAGGGACTCGGCGAGGAGCATGTCGCGCGTCTCTACGCCATCCCGCCCGATGAGCAGAAAAAACTCAAGATCGCCGAGGCGGTCGAGCGCTGGGTGACGACGGATGAGGAGCGCAACATCCGCATTGATCTCCTGCGCATCTATGATACGCCTGCGCCCAATATGTCTCTCCTTGAGACGAATATGAAGTACTTCACCGATACGCGCAAGGCACTTGAGGCACATGGCTTTGCCATTGGCCATGCGGGGACGTTTGCGGACTATGCGCCGTCCCGCCTCCTGCGTGCACTCGTCATCATGGGGGTCGCCGCGGCGGGCGTGCTCTATCTCTCGCTCGTCATTCCGGCGCTGAACCGCCGCCGTCGCGCGGTACTCCCTCGCCTTCGTCGTGCTCGCGCTCATCGGCATGATGCCCGTCCTGCTCGGCGCGGGGAGCAAGATCCGCGTGCTCGCGGCACTCGCGAGCGCGAACCTCTTTCCGGCACTCGCCATCACAGGGCTGCTCGACCTCCTCGGCGGACGGCGTTTCGCGAAGGATACGCCCACATGGCGCATCATCGTCGCGGGCTGGGTGCTCCTCGGCATCACGAGTGCGCTCTCCTCGTCGGTGCGGGCTATCTCCGGCTCGCTCGTCGATACGCGCTATCTCCTCGAGTTCGACATCTTCCGCGGGATCAAGCTGACCTTTGTCCTGCCGATGGTGCTCGTGGCGATTGCGTTCATGCAGCGCTTTGATATCTTTGATGGGCAGTTCGACACGTCGGCGGGCGTCCTCGGACAGGTGCGCGAGATCCTCGCGACCCCCGTGCGCGTCGGCTCGCCCTCGGCGGACTCGTCCTCATCGGTGCGCTCATCGTGCCTCGTCCCTGCGCAGTGGACACACCCGGGGATGCCCGTGCCCGGGATCGAGCTGAAGATGCGCGCCGCGCTCGAGCAGCTCTTCTACGCACGCCCGCGCACGAAGGAGTTCATGATCGGACATCCTGCCTTCCTGCTCGCGCTCTGCGCGGCGGTACGGCGGTGGCGGACGTGGATCATCTTTGCCCTCGTCCTCGTCGCAACCATCGGACAGGGCTCCATGGTCGAGACGTTCGCGCACATGCGCACACCGATCGAGATGTCGCTCGTGCGCGGTATCGGCGGCATCTTCCTCGGCGGTGTGATCGGCGCGGTGCTCGTGGCACTTGTTGCGGCATGGAATCATCTCTTGAGCGCGTGCGGAAAGCGGTCTGATATCCGTATTCTTTGAGAACGTCGTTCTGTGTGAAAAACTGACGATGCTTTGTCAAGGTGTTGCCGTGAATGAGAAAGGGCGAAGCCCAAAAAGCGAACCCTAGTGGAGCAAGTGAGTAAAGTATGCGTTCTGCCCCCGGCGTACTTCTTTCGTCCAAGCGAAGCGCGTTTAAGAAGTGCGCCGATATTTAGGCAGATAAGCATACGATCACTTGCGCAACTAAGCGTTCGCGTTGGGTTCGCCCTTACATAAAACTTTTACATTTATACAGGAATGGGAAAATGGAACGGAGGGCGCTTTACCTGATGAAGCGGATCGTTGTATCCGGGTACTACGGTGCGAAGAACGCGGGCGATGAGGCCATGCTCGCGGCGATGCTCGAGGTGCTCGGAGATTTGGACCCGGAACTTCATATCACGGTCATCTCAGCCAACCCCTGCCGACACCGAGCGGCGCCACGGCGTCCATGCGGTCGGCTCGCTTGACGCGCGCGGAATCTTCCGCGCCATGCGGCGCGCCGACCTCCTCATCAGTGGCGGCGGCAGCCTGCTCCAGAACGTCACGAGCCGCCGCAGTCTCTACTACTACATGGCGGTCATCCCTGCTTGCCCTCCTCTCGGCAAACGCACGATGCTCTACGCGCAGGGCATCGGTCCCGTCACGGGGAAATTTGCCTCGCCGCTGCATGCGCTGGCTCGGCAACCGCGTCTCCCTCATCACCGTGCGTGACGAGGGCTCCATGGCGGAGCTGCGCTGTCCCGGCATCCGCCGTCCGCCGATGGAGTGCACCGCCGACCCCGTACTCGGCATCCATCCCGTCGGGACGCGAGGCAGGGCGCGGTATCCTCGCCGCCTGCGGGGCGGACGGCGCACGTCCTGTCGTCGGCATCTCCGTGCGCGACTGGCAGGGCTGGCAGCACTACAAAGAAATCCTCGCCGAGATCAGCGACGCCATCGTCCGCGAGCTCGATGCACGCGTCATCTTTCTCCCCATGCAGTACCCTCGAGGACGTGCGGACGGCGGAGACCGTCGCCGCATGGACGAAGGAGGACTGCACCGTCCTCACGGGTGAGTATACGACCGCAGAGCCCTCTCCCTCGTCGCGAACATGGATCTCATGATCGGCGTGCGCCTGCACGCCCTCATCTTTGCGGGCGTCATGGGTGTCCCCATGATCGGCATCTCCTACGATCCCAAGGTCGACCGCTTCCTGCGCTCCATCGGAGAAAAACCCGTCAACGACCTGCAGGACATCACCACCGCGAGTGTCCTCAAGGAAGTCCGCCGCAAATGGGCGGCACGCAGCGAATTTACCGCGGCAAACGCCGACCTCCTCGCACAGATGCGCAGCCTCGCCGCACGCAACGCCGAGCTCGCACTGGGACTAATTCACCGGAAAAAGTAACGGGATACCGCCTCTTTGCTGGGACGTTCCACTTGATTATTAGCAAGATCACATATTACATAAAAAAGAGCACTGCACTGGTGATTCGCCAATGCAATGCTCTTTTTTTATCCCTCTAATGTCCGCATCAGAGCTTCCTTATTCTCCGTCGGCGTTGTCGTCGGACGGCCGAGGTCAGCGCGTGAGCCGATGGCGGTGCGCACCCTCAAGCGAAGGTGAGCACATCACTCTTCTCCACAGCAGGGAGCACCTGCGCGAGCTCTGCCGCATCCGCCGCCGTCTGCACCAGACGGTACCCGACGGCACGCGTGACGGCGGGGAAGTCCACCGTATGTGCCGCTGTCGGTGCGCCGCCGACGCTCTCATGTGCCTCGTTGTTGAGGAGGACGTGGACGAGGTTCGGTGGTGCGGCGGCACCGATGGTCGCCATCGCGCCCATGTGCATGAGGGCTGCACCGTCTCCGTCGAGGAGAAAGACGCGCTGCGACGGGCGGTGGAGGGCGATACCGAGAGCAATCGCCCCCGCGTGCCCCATCGAGCCGACGGTGAGAAAGTCATGGGCGTGATCCTCGCCGCGTGCTTCGCGCAGCTCAAAGAGCTCGCGTCCCGTCTTGCCCGTGGTTGCGACGACGACGGCGCCCCGTGCCGCATCGAGGATCTGCGCAATGGCATCCTCGCGCCGCAGGGGATTTTCATTTGCGTATTTGTGTTTCGGATGCGTGAGCGCTCCCTTGCGGACGAGGAGCGCGCACTGTCCGCCGGCAGCGAGATGCGGGCGGATCCCCTCCATCCATGCAGTGACATCCTCCGGCTGCGACGCCTCTGTGAGCACCATCGTCTTGACGCCCATCGTATCGAGGAGCGGCAGCGTGAGGCGTCCCTGTACGAGATGCTGCGGCTCGTCGTGGAGATCCGGCTCGCCGCGCCAGCCAATGACAAAGATGCACGGATGCTGTAGACCTCCTCGTGGAGGAGGGAGAGCAGGGGATTGACGATATTGCCGAGCCCGCTGTTCTGCAGGTAGACGAGCGGCACCTTGCCCGTCGCGAGATGATAGCCCGCCGCGAGCGCCGCCGCATTCCCCTCATTCGCCGTGATGATGTGTGACGGGCTGTTTGCTCCATAGGTATCCATCAGACCGTCGACGAGCGGGCGCAGCTTGAGTCGGGCACGCCCGTAAAGAACTCTGCCCCGAGGGCGGCAATGAGATCGTTCGCGTTCATCGTATCCTCCTGTTATCATGCGTTTGATTCTTTCGGCGGTGGGAATGCCTCGCCATTGCTCGCAATCCCTTTTAGGAACTCTCGCACGCGCGGGTAGAAGAAAGCGCGCAGGGCAGGATCGTCGATCTCGTATCCCGCCTCTTTCTCGTGTGCACGGGGGTAGATATCCGCCTTGGCATACTGCAGGTCGATCGTCCCGCTGACGGAGGCGACATTCGGTGTTTCCAGACAGAGGGTGTAGTCCCTACTGCGCGCCGCGAGAAAGTATTCCTTACGCGGGAAGATGGAGTTGCTGAATGCAATCTCCCGTCCTGCGCCTCCGAAGATACGCGGGAGAATGCCGTCCACCGGGGCATCGACCGGAAACCCGAGGAGCGCACACAGCGTCGGGTAGATGTCCACGGCACTGGTCAGATCGTCCACGACCGCATGCTCGGGCACTCCCGCCCCGCGCATCATCCATGCGGCATGTGTCAGCGGGGCATCGACGATATAGGGGTGCGGGCTAAAGATGGATACGCCGTGGTCGGAGTAAAGACTCACGAGATAATCAGCGGGATCATAGTGCTCCTCGATGTAGGAGAACAGCATGCCGAGCGTACGATCCGCGCTATGCACAGACTGCCGGAACGCTGCTTGGTAAAATCCGCTCGGACGCAGATAGGGACTGGGGACGTGTGCCTTGGCCTCAGGGAGACGATCCACGAGGGGGGAGACGCATTTGTGCCGCAGCAGGAATCTGAAAGAGATCGCTGTTCCACGGATGGATGTCACTTATATGGAGAAAAATAAAGTGATCCGCATCACCGCATCCATCCAGATATCGGATTGTCCGCTCTACTCCCTCACAGGCGGGAAGACGATAAGGGGAAATAATGAGCCGGTCATAGCCGCGCGTTACACCATTGTATATTCCGATGGCATCGCCGACGAGGTTCGACGTCGCATATCCCGCGCTGCGTGCGCGCTCTGCGATGGTGATGATCTCCTCACGCAGCTCGATGGCCTGCCACTCACTGAATATTCCCGTATGCTGCAGATACATCCCCGTCTCAATGGTCGCAAGCGAGGGATAGGTATACTCGTGAACGGAGAAATGTTGATTAAATGTCGTGCCGCGTGCAAAGAAATGTGCCGTATGCGGCATATCATCCGCGAAAGAAGCCCCCATCACTTCCCACGGGAGCGCATCGAGGAGAATGTTCAGCACGAGCTTTCGGCGCGTAGGGCTGTGACCGATATGAATCGGTGTGCCGACGATAAAGTCCTCCTCCGATGAGAGCGCCGTGTCTTCATTCAGCCGAAAATAGTTCGGCGCGGTGGGATTGAGCGGCGCAACGTCGCTGACCGTCGTCGTCTGCGCACGGAGTGTCTGTCCTGCTGCTGTGCCGATGACGGGGACAATGATCTCCGTCCCTTGCGCAACGTGAATCGCTGCCTCTTTTGGCGCACGCGTACCGCGCATGATGTCAAAGGTGAAATCCCCGCCGACATTTTCGGCAAGTCCAGGCGTATTGCGAATCGCATTCATCAGCCAGTGCTTGTTTCCGAGCACCTCCTGCTCTGCGTAGGCAGCGACATAGTACGCAGGCGTGATGTGCTGGGAGACGGGCAGGAACTCCGCAAAGAACACGGAGGACTCTGCCTCCAGCCCCGTCTCTGGCGAGTAACGCATTCGGCTCAGCGCATAGGGGGCGTAGTTCGCCTTTCCGGCCGCGATGGACAGACGGTCGAGTGTCTCCTGCGTCAGCACCGAGGCGGGGAGGTCGAGCGTGATCGGGATGTGAAAGAAGTTCAGTGCGTAGCCCCTGCATGACGAGAGCATCTGCATGGCGTCCTGCCTCCTGATAGGCACGGCTGAGGACAGACCAGACCGCAGGCTCAGCGGGACGCATCCGAAAGGCGCGCTCCCCGCAGGTGACGGCATTCTCCGCATCCCCATTGGCAAGGAGATACTGCGCCGCGAAGATATCGGCGTGCGCCGCATCCCCGCCCGCCTCGCGGTATGCGGCGAGCTGCATGAGGAAGTCGTCGTCGTAGGCGTCCTGCTCCGCGCGTGCGAGGAGATCGTAAAAGAGCCCCTGCGTATATTCATCGTTGCGCCAGAATACGGCGTAGTCTTCGCTCATCTCATGCCTCCTTCGGCGGTGGGAATACCTCCCCGTTGCTTGCGATTCCCTTTAGAAAGTCCTGCGCGCGCGGATAGAAAAATGCGCGCAGGGCTGGATCGTCGATTTCATATCCTCTTTCCCGCTCGTGCTCACGCGGATAGATGGCGATGTTTGCTCGCGCGAGATCGACGGTGCCGTCGGTATGAACCGGTTCCTCTGTTTCGAGGCAGAGCGTATGCGATGCCGAGCGTACCGCGAGAAAGTACGGCTTGCCGGGGTAGAGGGAGTTGCTGAATGAAACATCCCGTCCTGGGCCGCCCAATACGCGCGGGAGTACGCCGTCCACATCGGCGTCGCCGGGGAAACCCAGCAGATGCGCCATCGTCGGATGGATGTCTGCGGTGCTGGTCAATTCCTCGGTGATAACTCCCTCGGGGATGCCTGCACCGCGCATCATCCATGCCGTATGGGTCAGAGGGCTGTCCACGATGTAGGGCGTTGGGCTGAAGATGGAGACACCGTGGTCGGAGTAGAGGTTTACGAGATACTCCTCCGGCGCATAGTGTTCCTCCAGATAGGAAAACAGTGTGCCAAGCGCCCGATCTGTACTGCGCACCCCATAGCGGAACGATGCCTGATTGATGGGGCTCGGACGGAGATAGGGACTATGCGGCGCGTGAATCTCATCCGTCATACGCGCGGCAAGCGGCAGCGAAGCCTGCACTGCAGTCGCCTGCTGAAAGAGCGGCGCAGGCCATGGGTGGGCATCTGCCGTGTGAAAATAGATGAAGTGATCTGCGTCGGGCATGCCGTCCAGATGGCGGATGATGCGCTCTGTTCCCTCGTAGGCAGGCGTACGGTACATCGCTGCGATGATATGGTCATAGCCGCGCATACACCCGTCGTACAGCCCCATACCGAACCCCATCAGCTGCGCCGTTGCATAGCCGTTGTCCCGTGCACGCTCCGAGAGCGTTGCGATGCTTGAGGAGAGCTCCACAGGGATCTTGTCGTGGAACATCTTGCTGTGGTGTGGATAGAGCCCGGTCTCGATGGTCGCCAGCGACGGATAGGTGTACTCGGAGACAGAGAATTGCTGATTGAAGATCAACCCGCGCGCAAAAAAGCGTGCCGTCTGCGGCATCATCTCTGCGAAGCAGCTGCCGACGATCTCCCAGGGGAGCGCATCGACGAGGATATTCAGTACCAGACGGCGGCGTCGTGGATGATGTCCGATCTGGATCGGGGTGCCGATGAGAAACGCGTGATCGGAGGAGAAGTCGGTCGTTTCATGAAGCCGATAAAAATTGGGTGTGGCAACGTTCAGCCAGCCGGGCGCGTCGACCGATGCAGAGTGCACGTGGATCTGCTGTGGCTGGCACACGCCGATAGCGGGGAGCACGGTGCCGATGATGGGGAGGACGAGCTCCTGTCCGGGAGCGAGCTCGATATGTGCTGCACCGGGGGCAGCGCTGCGCGCATCAGATCAAAGACAAAGTCGCCTGCGGCGAAGTAACCGACGCCCCTGTGCATCACGGATGTTCTTCAGCTGCCATGCCTTATCGCCCCTGCTGTCCCTGCTCCGCGTGGACACCGACATAGTAGGCACGGTCGTGGCTTTCGGATGCGGGGAGAAACTCGCCGGCAAAAAGCCCGTCCGCCGTGGTGATGCCCGCCTCTGGATCATAGGACGCGCGTGTGGCGAGCGGCACGAACGAAGGATGAGACAGGACGACGGACAGACGGTCAAGTGCCTCCTGCGTGATCGCTTCATGCGGATAGTCATCCACCGTGATTGGCGTATCGGTGAGCCGGTTGGTGTAGCCCTGCATGAGTAGTGCGTCAGCATAGCGGCCGAGCGCCTTATAGGCGCTCGAGAGCACCTCGAAGATCGGCGCTTGGAGCGGGCGCAGACGAAAGGCGCGTTCCGCGCAGATAACGGCGGTCTCTGCATCTCCATTCGCGAGAAGATACTGCGCGGCGAAGATGTCGGCGTGCGCCGCATCCCCGCCCGCCTCCCGATACGTGGCGAGCTGCGCGAGAAAGTCGTCGTCGTAGGCGTCCTGCTCCGACCGCGCGAGGAGGCCATAAAAGAGCGCAGAAGCCCGCTCGTCGTTGCGCCAGAATACGCTGAAATCGTCGCTCATCATATCTCTTTCCTCTTTTGACTGCGTTTTTTAGGGCTGTCCGCCGAACCACTCCGGGCGTGCGGCGCGCATGGCGGGCCAGAACTCCCCGTTGTTTGCGATCTCACGGACGAAGTCGCGGGCACGCGGGTAGAAGAACGCATTCAGATCCTCTCGGTGGACGGCGCAGCTCGACTCGAGCTCATGGCCGCGCGGATAGATACCGGCGCGCGTAATCATAAAGTCCACCGTGCCGTCCTCGTCGACGGGTTCCTGTGTCTCAACGCGCATTGTATGATCGTGGGTGCGCACGGCGAGCTTATACGTCTGTCCGGGATACTGCGATGCACTGTATACCGCGTCGCGCGGCATGCCGCCGAAGACGGCGGGGGAGGCGTCCGTCAATATCGTCATTGACGGGGAACCCGCAGAGGTGACCAAGGGTCGGATAGATATCTACCGTGCTCGTGAGATCGTGAACAACGGTGCCCGCGGGGACGCCCTCTCCACGCATCATCCACGTGGCACTGGTGGAGCGTTCGCTGAGGATGTCGATGCTGCCGCCGATGGTATCACCGAACATGGGAATCCCGTGATCCGAGTACAGGTTGATGAGATACTCGTCCTCGTTAAAATGCTGCTCCAGATAGGAAAACAGCAGCCCGAGCGTGCGATCCGTCTGCCGCATCTGCTCCAGATACTGCTCCTGATAGATGCGTAGATTGGGCAGACGGACACTTGCCACATCGGAGTCATGCGGGAAGAACCGTTCTGCCAGCGGCAGGTGTGCCTCAACGGCGGTATCGCACTTGAAACCAGCGTGCATTGTACGGATGTACGTCCAGCAGATAGAGGAAGAGGAACTGATCGGTCTCGTCAAATGCATCGATGTGGCGGAGGACGGAGTCCACACCGACCGCCGTGTGCAGCGTCCATCCGGCGGCGATGACACGGTCAAACCCGCGTAGCAGACCGTGAGCGATTCCCTGTGTCGTCGCCATGGGGGCAGCGCAGTGGTAGCCGAGTCCTTTCATCCGCTCTGCGATGGTCGGCATACGGAGCGGCAGTTCGTATCCGACGCGCAGATTAAATATATTGGTATGATGCGGATAGTATCCGGTCTCGATGGCGGGGTAGGCGGGCAGGGTATACTCCGAGCTCGAGAACTGCTGGTCAAAGATCGTTCCGCGCGAGAAGAAACGCATGATGTTCGGCAGATGCGTCTCTGCATAGGGGCGTGCGATGGCCCATGACAGCGCATCGACAAAGATGCTCAGGACGAGCTTTCTGCGCTGCGGGCTGTGCCCTAGGCGGATCGGCGTGCCGACGGTATAGGGGCTGTCTGCGGGGGCGTGCAGGGTGGCATTTTCACTGAAGCGAAAGAAATTAAACGACCATTTGCCCAGACAGGTTTCCTGTGTGCCGCTAGATGCCGTTGTTACGGCGAGCGGCTGCTCCGGTGCCGTGCCTGCGATGGGGATGATTGCCTCCTCCCCCGGCGGCAGCTGGATGGACACCGTGCCGCGTACCTCCTGCGCCTTTTGCAGATCGAAGAAGAAGTCGTGGTAGCCATGACGACTAAAGGAACGCTCATGCCGCAGATCGGTCAGTACATAACTCTGATCCGACAGACAGGCATTCTCGGCGTAGATCCCACCCCAAAAGGAGGCGCTTCCCTCCGGCATGGTGAGGGGGAGCGCCTCACCGACAAATATATCGGGGCGAAATAAAAGCTCCCCGTTTTCCACATAGGCGCGGCTCGTGGCAGTCGGCATATTGAGGCATGTTCCCATGGCGAGGGAGAGACGATCCAGTGCCTCTGTCAGCGTCGATGATCCCATATCCAGCGATGGCATCGGCGCACCGTAAAGGCCGTAGAGATGGCCCTGCATGGCGGCCGCATCGCTTTCGCGGCCGAGGGCCTTATCGGCGGCGGCGAGGAGCTTCCAGATCTCAGCGTTGAGTGGGCGCCTTGCGCGGGCACGCTCTGCGCATACGGCGGCGTTTTCCGCATCACCGTGATGCAGGAGATACTTTGCGGCAAAGATGTCCGCGCGCTCACTCGCGGGTGCTGCCTCACGATACGCAGCGAGCTGCATGAGAAAATCGTCGTCGTAGGCATCCTGCTCCGCGCGTGCGAGGAGATCATAGAAGAGCCCCTGCGCGTGCTCATCATTGTACCAGAATATGCTGAAATCGTCGTTCATCTCATACCTCCTTCGGCGGCGGGAATACCTCCCCATTGCTTGCGATACCTGTTAGGAAATCCCACACACGCGGGTAGAAGAAGGAACGGAGCGCGGGATCGTCAATTTCACGTCCCGCGATCCCCTCCTCGCCGCGTGGATAGCATGCTGTGACAGCACGCGCGAGATCCACCGTCCCATTCGGCAGGAGAGCATCTGTTGACTCGAGGTGAAATGTATGCTCCCGCGTGCGTGCACGCAGACAGTAGGTACGCCCAGGGTAGAGCGAGTTGCTGAACGCGATCTCACGTCCGCTGCCGCCAAAGATCTGCGGCAGGACGCCATCCACATGTTCTCCGACAGGGAAATGGAGAAGATGTGCGAGTGTCGGATAGATGTCCACCGTGCTGGTCATTTCGCTCACCGTGATCCCTGCGGGAACGCCTGCCCCGCGCATCATCCATGCAGTGTGTGTCATGTCCGGACTGACGATGTAGTGGTGCTCGCTGAATATGGGAACGCCATGGTCGGAGTATAGACTGACGAGGTACTCATCCGGTGTGTAGTGCTGCTCCAGATAGGAAAAGAGTGTGCCGAGAGCCCGGTCGAGATCACGGATGCCCTGGATATAGGCAGCCATGCTCAGTTTTGTGGACTGAAGATAGGGACTGGGAGAGTTGCTCCTTGCCCCCGACAGACGTTCCTCGAGCGGTAGACGTGCCTGCGTGCTCGCAGTGATCTGAAAGCGCGGATAAGGCCATGGATGCGCATCCAATGTGTGCAGGTAGATGAAATGATCGGCGTCGCGCAGCCCCTCCAAATAACGGATGGTTCGTTCCGCAGCCTCGTAGGCGAACAGGTGATAGGGAGCGATCACAAGCCGGTCAAAGCCACACGTTGCCCCATTATAGATCCCGCTGCCCTCCCCCATGAGATTCGCCGTGGCATATCCGCATGCACGCATGCGCTCGGAGAGCGGGATATACGCGGGGTTGAGGAGGACGGCAAGCGTATCGTTGAAGATCTGATTGTGGTGCGGATACATCCCCGTTTCAATGGTCGAGAGAGACGGATAGGTATACTCCGATGCGGAGAAGTGTTGATCGAAGATCGCTCCCTGCGCGAAGAAGCGAGCCGTATTCGGCATCCATTCGGCAAAGTGACCGCGCACGACCTCCCATGAGAGTGCATCGGTAAGGATGTTCAGCACGAGCGGACGGCGTGTCGGGCTGTGCCCGATTGCGATCGGTGCACCGACGAGAAATCATGATCCGAGGACAGATGGGTGTCTTCGCACAGACGGAAAAAATTCGGTGTTGCGGGCGCAAGAGGCGTGTCCTGATCCACCGATGAGGTCTTTATATGGAGATTTTGAAAGGCTGATACGCCGATGATGGGGAGAACGGTCTCTCCTGTGCAGTGAATCTCGGCGTGCCCGGGAGCACGACTGGCGCGAACGAGTTCATAGGTGAACCCTCCGCCGACATTGTAGGCAAACCCAGCCGCATCCTGAATCGTCTGCAGGAGCCATGCTTTGTCCCCCTGCTGTTCCTGCTCGGTATACGCAGCAACGTAGTAGGGCGGGTGTGAAGCGTGCGGTGCGGGAATGTATTCACCCGCAAAAACGCCTTCGGATGCGCGGAGACCATGTTCCTCGTCGCAGCTGATACGACTGAGCGCCAGCGGGGCAAATGATGGTGAGCCCATGGCAACAGACAGGCGATCGAGCACCTCTGGAGTCAGCGCGCTGCACGGAATATCCGCCGGGAGCGTGAGCGGACAGTTCAGCAGTTTCGCCGTATACGCCTGCATGACAAGCGCATCCGCATAGCGTGCCGTCGCTGTGTACGCACGGCGAAGCACCGCCCAGAGCGCAGGCTCGACAGCGCGCAGACGAAAGGCGCGCTCTGCGCAGATGACGGCGCTTTCTGCATCTCCATTGGCGAGAAGATACTGCGCGGCGAAGATATCGGCGTGTGCGGCATCCCCTCCTGCCTTACGATAGGCGGCGAGCTGCATGAGAAAGTCGTCGTCGTAGGCGCCCTGCTCCGCACGTGCGAGGAGGTCGTAAAAGAGCGCAGAAGCCTGCTCGTTATTGCGCCAGAATGTGCTGAAATCGTCGCTCATAATATCTCTTTCCTTTTAGCGCTGTCCACCGAACCACGTGGGGCGTGCAGTACGCATTGCGGGCCAGAACTCCCCGTTATTTGCGATCTCACGGACGAAGTCACGGGCATGCGGATAGAAGAATTTCCGCAGAACCGTATTATCCTCTGCATAGTTCTCATCGAGCTCATGACCACGCGGGTAGATCCCCACATGTGCATCGGTGAAATCCACAGTGCCGTCCTCGTCGAGCACGTCGCGCGTCTCCAGACGAAGTACGTGCTTGTGGTTTCGTACGGCGAGCTTATACGTCTGCCCCGGGAACATTGACATACTGTATGCCGCATCACGCGGCGTGCCGCCGAAGACAGCGGGGAGACGGCCGTCAATATCGTCATTGACGGGGAATCCGCAGAGGTGACCTAGGGTCGGATAGATGTCCACCGTACTCGTGAGGTCATGGACAACGACGCCTTCGGGGACGCCAGCACCACGCATCATCCACGCGGCGCAGGTAGAATTCTCCGAGATGACGTCCACCGCGTCAGTGCTGTTGTTGAAAATGGGAACCCCGTGATCCGAGTATAGGTTGATGAGATACTCGTCCTCGTTAAAATGTGTCTCCAGATAGGAAAACAGCTGCCCAAGATTGCGGTCAACCTGCCTGATCCGTTCCAGATATTGCTCCTGATGAATGTATAAACTTGGGAGGCGCACGGCGGCGGCAGACGTTTTTTTGTTGAAGATGCGTTCTGCGAGCGGAATGTGCGTCTCAACCGCTGTATCAAACTTGAAATCAAGGGCATCGTATGGGTGTGCGTCATTGATGTGCAGGAAGAGGAACAGATCGGCCTCGTCGAACGCCTTGAGATGACGAATGGCCGAGTCCACGGCATTGACAGCGTTTAGCGTCCAGCCGGTGGCGATCAGACGGTCGAAACCGCGCATTACGCCATGGGAAACACCATGGGTGGAGGCAAGCGGTGCAGCACAGTAGTAGCCTGTGCCTTCATCTGCTCGGATATTGTCGTCATGTGGAGCGGGAGCTCATAGCCTGCCTTCTCGTTGAAGATCTGTGTATGATGCGGATAGTATCCCGTCTCAATGGCAGGATGCGCCGGCAGGGTGTACTCCGAGGTCGAAAAATGCTGATCGAAGATGACTCCGTGCGAGAAAAAACGCATGACGTTCGGCAGATGCGTCGCTGCATAGGAGCGTGCAACTGCCCAGGATAGTCCATCGACGAGGAGATTCAGGACGAGCTTTCTCCGCTGTGGGCTGTGTCCGAGGCGGATCGGTGTTCCAACGGCATAAGGAGCATCCGCGGAGGCGTGCAGTGTGGCACTCTCACTGAAACGGAAGAAGCTGAATGCCCATTTACCGAGATAGGCTTCCTTTGTCCCGAGGGACTCCGTCGTTACGGAGAGCGGCTGGTTGATGGCTGTCCCCGCGATGGGGAGGATCGCCTCCTCTCCCGGAGGGAGCTCGATCTTCGCCGTTCCGCGCACCTCTGTCGCCTTTTGCAGGTCAAAGAGGAAATCGCGGTGTCCGTAGCCAATGAATGACTCCTGATGGCGCAGATCCTCCATCAGTCGGCTGTGGTCTGACAGAAACGCATTCTCCGTATAGACGGCACTCCAAAACCGCGCACTGCCGGCGGGCATGGTGAGCGGGAGCTCCTCACCGAGAAAGACATCATGGCGGAAACAGAGTGCGCCGTTTTCCACATAGGCACGGCTTTCTGCTGTTGGTGCATTCGGACAATGCCCCAGCGCAATAGTGAGACGGCCCAGTCCCTCCTGCAGATTGGACGGTGTCAGACTCAGGGCAAGTTTCGGCACTTGGTAAAGCCCGTAGGAAAGACCCTGCATATCGATAGAGTCCATCTCACGGTGGAGGGCTTTGTAGGCGACGGCGAGGATCTTCCAGATCTCGTAGTTGAGCGGGCGTTTTTCGCGGGCTCGTTCGGCACACACGGTGGCGTTTTCCGCGTCCTCGTGATGGAGCAGATACTTCGCCGCGAAAATATCCGCTCGCTCGCTCGTGGGCGCTGCCTCACGATACGCGGCGAGCTGCATGAGAAAGTCATCGTCGTAGGCATCCTGCTCCGCACGTGCGAGGAGATCATAAAAGAGCCCCTGCGCGTGCTCATCATTGCGCCAGAATGTGCTGAAATCGTCGTCCTGCATGGTGGATCCCTTTCCTCAAAGCCGCGATAGGGCTCCTGTCGCTATGCCTTCAGTGCTTCCTCGAATACGTGGAAGAACGCCGTAATGTCGGGCGCGTCGATCGCGCCGAGTGCACACAGGCGGAAGGTCGACGCCGTCTGCATTTTGCCGGGGTAGATGGTGTAGCCGCGCTCATAGCAGTAGTCGTGCACACGGGTGAAGTCAAAGTCTGCCGACGGATAGTTGACGGCGACGACGAGTCCCGACTGGATCGCACGCGGGATGGTCTCGGTGAGCCCCAGACGGGCGATTCCCTCGTGGATGGCGTTGATCGTGCGCGTATGGCGCGCCCACTTCTTCGCCTCTCCCTCGGCGAAGTATTCGGCGAGCGCACGCTTTGCCGCGTATACGGTCTGTACGGGCGGGGTAAAGCGCATCTCTCCCGTCTCCTCGAAGCCCTCGTACTGCATGACGAGGTTCGTATAGTAGGAGCGCACGGGGTAGTCCTTTGCCGCCGCGAGCAGGGCTTTTTTTGCGATGACGAAGGAGAGCCCCGTCATCCCCTGGATGCCCTTCTGTGCCGAGGACATGCAGACGTCGACGTTCATCTCGTCGGCGGAGAAGGGGATCATGGCATAGGTCGAGATCGTATCGGCGATCATGACTGCGCCGTGTGCATGGGCGCGTGCGCCGATCTCGCGCACGGGGTTCAGGATGCCCGTGCCCGTCTCCTGATGCGTCGTGTAGACGGCGGCGATGTCGGGATTCTCTGCGAGCGTGCTCTCCACCGCATCGAGGTCGGGCAGACCGTCCGCCGGGAAGGTCAGGTTGATGTGCGGCACGGAGTAGGCGCGTGCGATTTCTGCCGCGCGCGCTGAGTAGGCGCCGTTGTTGACGATGAGGAGTTTTTTTCCAGCGGGAACGAGCGAGCTGACACAGGCGTCGATGCAGAGTGTACCCGACCCGCAGAAGAGCACCGTTGCCCAGTCCGCCGCATTGGCGTGGACGACCTTCAGGAGGTCGGTGCCGAGCTCGCGCATGAGCTGGCCGAATACACGCTCGCGCGGACAGATGTCAGGGACGATCTGCGCCATCTTGACGGTGTCCGTCGTGGTCGCAGGCCCCGGGTTGAGGAGGATGTTGCGCTGGATGTTCATGATCTACTCCCGGTACATAAAGCAGTTGAAGACGAAAGGTGCATTCCAGTAGCCCCTAAGCTGCATTGGCGTGAAGACGATGCGCAGGTCATGTGCGCGGGCAAAGTCCTCAAAGAAACTGCGCGGAAAAAAGAGATTGCTGAGCCCCTTGTAGCGCTCGTCGTAGTCAGGGATTACGGAGCGGCGATAGGCATGAAAATCTTCTTCTCTGTCACGGTCGTGTACGTCAATCAGTCCAATCGCGCCGGTCGTTTTTTCGAGCATACGTAAGAGGACATGCTCCGCATATCCCAGATCAGGCAGGTAGTGAAGGACTCCATTCGTGAAGACGGCATCGTATTTCTGCGCGGTATCAATGGCATCTGCCTCACCGGCGTAGAGCTCGGTGGCATGGGGGAGTACCGTACGTGCAATCGCGACAAGACCCTCGGCATAGTCGGTTCCGCCGACAGTTATCCCCGCACGCTGCAGCAGGTAGAGGTTTGCCCCTGCACCGCAGCCGACCTCAAAGACACGACCTCCATGTGTGAGATGCAGCCGCTGCTGAATCTCGGCATCCAGTTCGAGCCATGCGTCCAGAGAGATGCCGCCCTCCATGACATCATACCCATTGAGCCGTTTCAGCTCCAGGTAGATGTGCTCCCAGTCGCCCGTGAGTCCGCCCGTGACGGGCTTTCTGCGGTTCCAAATCTCTCTCCACTTGTTGTCCATGGTGACCTACTTTCGATACAGAAATACGTGAAAGACGAACGGTGTATTCCAGTACCCTTCCATCTCGATGGCGGGGTACTGGACGCAGCGCTCAGACGACCTCGATCAGTCGGATGATGTCCTTGATCGGCAGGAGTTCCTTGTCGATCTCGTGGGCGCGGTGATGGACGAGGATGGAGCGTGCCGCATTCTCCATGGAGGGGAATGCCGCGCGCGTGAGCTGATTTGCGTAGATGACGATGCGGACGCCATGTGACGCGAGCTCCGCCTCTGTGATCGTGTTGTAGGAGGAGGGGACGGCGACGATGGGGACATCGGGGTGGCTTGCGTGGAAGGCGTCGCAGAATGCGATGACCTCATCGGGCGATTTGGCGCGCGAGTGGATCATGATGGCGTCTGCGCCTGCCGCGACATACGCCTCGGCGCGTGCGAGGGCATCCTCCTGTCCCTTTTCGAGGATCAGGCTCTCGATGCGCGCGATGATCATGAACTCCTCCGTGCGCTGTGCCGATTTACCCGCCGCGATCTTTTCGGAGAAATTTTCGATCGTGTCCTGCGTCTGCGCGACCTCTGTGCCAAAGAGGGAGTTGCGTTTTGCGCCCGTCTTGTCCTCGACGATGACGGCAGAGACGCCGATGCGCTCGAGGGTGCGGACGTTGTAGGCGAAATGCTCTGCCGTTCCGCCCGTGTCCATGTCGAGGATGATGGGCTTCGTTGTGACGTCCATGACCTCGTTGATGGTCTGGATGCGGTCGGAGAGGTCGACAAGCTCGATGTCGGGTTTGCCGCGTGAGGTCGAGTCGCAGAGGCTGGAGACCCACATGGCGTCGAACTGGTCGAGGCCACCGTCATTTTCGACGACGGTTTTCTCCGCGATCAGCCCCGTGAGGCCGTTGTGCACCTCGATGGTCTTGACGATGGGGACGATCGCGAGGAGCCGGCGCAGGCGGCCGCGGCGTGCCTCAGGCATGGCGAGCTGTTCGCGCATCTGCCAGTCGATTTTGCGTACCTCGTCATTGTAGGTGTACGGCGGCTCAACGAGCTGCCCGCCGCAGCGCGCGAGTGCTGCGATAACGTTTTTGCGGATGGAGGACTCGGGTCCCTGTGCCCAGTTGCTCCCGTGGACGACGTAGTCGGGGCGCAGACGGTCGATGATCTCGTCGTACATGATCTGCTCCTGCACGATGACCTCCGCGACCTCAGGCAGCTCGCTGAGCATGGCCATGCGCTCCTCGAGCGTCTTCGTCGGAAAGCGGTTGTAGCGCACCATCTCCGCGTCGGAGAGGACGCCGACGGTGACGCGGCCCAGCTCTGCCGCCGCGCGCAGGAGGTTCTTGTGCCCCGCATGGATGATATCCGTGCAGAAGCAGGTGTAAACGTTCTTCATGTTTTCCCTCTATTTCATTCTTGCTGATTTTTACGGTGCATCCCCTTCGCAGAACCTCGTTACGCAAGCGGTCGGGTACTTATCTGCCTAAATACCTGCGGATTCCAAACGCGCTTCGCTTGAACGGTAGAAATCCGCAGGGGGGCAGAACGTACCCTTTTCTCCACTTGCTTCACTAGGTTTGCTACAGGGGATGCACCGCCTTCTCGGCAGAGAGAACCTCCTGTAGCTTCGCGTCGGGCATCCCGTAGGCAAGCATCCAGCAGGCAAACATCCAGCAGGCGAGCATCCCACCATAACGATCACAAAAATCAGACGCCCTTTACGCGCGCCTCCAGCGCCCGCAGCTCCTCCACCGTGTCGATCTCCCACACGTCCTCGCGCGTGCATTCCCTGATGTATACGTCGCATTCGTGCGGATGGTATTTTAGTATGATCTCGTCCCAGTAGAGCTGACGGTACTGCTCCTCGGCATAGAGCGCATTCGCGCAGCGTGCCAGCCGCGCCCCGTCCGCTGCCGTCCAGTAGGAGAGACCGAGCATCTGGTGACAGGGGCGTGAGCTCTCCGTATCAATATGCGTGATCCTCCCGTCGGCATCCACATCAAAACACCAGTCGTCCGTCGCCGTCACGGGGAACGCGATGTAGTTCGTGCGCTCCTGTGTGGGCGTGATGATGGCGGGATGCGCGAGGTAGAGATCGCCCTCGATGACATAGCTGTCCTCGAGCAGGCCGGCGCGCCCCGCGAGGGCAATGGAGGAAATGTTGTTGGCCGCATCCCAGTCCGGATTGTCGAGAAAGGCAATGTGCGGGTACGAGTCCTTGAGCGTATCGAATGCCGCACCACAATAGCCTCGTACTATAGTAATCGACGAAATCCCCGCCACATTAAGCGCATCTAAAATTGTCGCGATGATTGGCACGCCGTTCACAGGGACGAGCGGCTTCGGCAGGTGATCGGTCAGCGGCGCGAGCCGTGACCCGCGCCCGGCCGCGAGAATGACGGCGCGCGTCACACGATGCGCGCCCATCACGAGAGCCCCATCTTGCGTTTCGCCTTCGCGAGCGTCTTTCGGCGATGTGCGCGGCACGCTCCGCCCCCCGCGCAATCTCTGCGTCGAGGTATGCCTTATCCGTGAGCAGCTCCGCATAACGCTCGCGGATGGGGCGCAGCTCGTCGGCGACGACCGTCCCGACGGCCGCCTTGAAGTCGCCGTAGCCCTTTCCGGCGAACTCCGCCGTAATTTCATCGAGGGGTTTGCCCGTCACGGCGGAGTAGATCGTCATGAGATTGTTGATGCCGTCCTTGCCCTCGCGGAACGCAACCTCGGCCTCACTGTCCGTGACGGCGGACTTGAATTTTTTGAGGATCGTCTTCTCGTCGTCGAGGATGAAGATGGTCGCCTTGGCGTTCTCGTCGGACTTACTCATCTTCGCTGTCGGCTCCGCGAGGCTCATGACGCGTGCCCCCGCCTTTGGGAAATAGCCCTCGGGCAGGCGGAATGTCTCGCCGTAGACGTAGTTGAACCGCGCGGCGACGTTCCGCGTAAACTCGAGGTGCTGCGTCTGATCGGCGCCGACGGGCACGTAGTCCGCCTGATAGAGGAGAATATCGCCGGCCATCAGCGCGGGATAGGTGAAGAGCCCCGCGTTGATGTCCTCGGGATGCTTCGCCGACTTATCCTTGAACTGCGTCATGCGGCTGAGATCGCCGAACGGGCTGAGACACGAGAGCATCCAGCCCATCTGTGCGTGTGCGGGGACGTGGCTCTGGATAAACACCAGACTCTCCTCCGGGTTGAGGCCGCACGCGAGCAGGAGGGCAAACGCCTCACGGCTCGCCTTGCGCCGCATGGCGGGCTCGTGGTAGACCGTCAGCGCGTGCAGATCGGCGACGAAGTAGTAGCAGTCGTATTCCTTCTGCAGCTGCCGCCAGTTCTTCACCGCACCGAGATAGTTGCCGAGGGTGAATGTACCGGTGGGCTGGATACCACTCAGGATGATCTTACGGCGGGCTGCATCGTTTCGTTCATGAATGTTCCTTCCTTTATAACGTAGAATCATCTTCATTATATCTCATGAGAGACAGATAAGCAAAGGGAGAATGAAGTGTTTGCCATGTGTGCGTAGAATGAAAACGAACGAGCCGTGCATGTGCGTGCTGCAATCCCCCTTAGCAAACCCTAGTGGAGCAAGTGAGTAAAGTGTGCGTTCTGCTCCCTGCGGATTTTATTCGTTCAAGCGAAGCGCGTTTGGAATCCGCAGGTATTTAGGCAGATAAGCACACGATCACTTGCGTAACGAGGGTTCTGCATGGGGGATGCAGCACGTAGCGAAATTCGTATTTCTATAAAATCTCCTTGCCAACATCTCTCTCCTCTGTTACAATATCTTCCGTAGTGAAAAACACAAACCACAAGATATAGTATAAAGGAGTAAAATCTATGACAGTGACGACGGTGACAAAACGTGCGGGTCATGCCGTGCCCTATGACCGGTCGAAGATCCTCAATGCCATTACCTCGGCGAGCAAGGAGTACGTCCACCCGATGACGGCACTCGAGATCGACACGGTGACGAAGAGCGTCGAGGAGGCGTTCGGCGACCGTACGGAGATCAGCGTCGAGGAGATCCAAGACCTCGTCGAAAAGCAGCTGCTCGCGCATGGACACTACGACATCGCGCGCCGCTACATCACCTACCGCCAGCGCCACGCCCAGCGGCGTCTCGCGCAGAAGCACCTCATGGAGAGCTACCGCGACATCTTCTTTGCCGATGCGGTAGACTCCGACCTCAAGCGCGACAACGCGAACATCAACACGGACGCGTCGATGGGCATCATGCTGAAACTCGGCGCGGAGGGCGCGAAGCACTTCGTCGACAACTACGTCCTCGAGGAGCGCTATGCGACGGCCGACCGCGAGAACTTCATCCACATCCATGACAAGGACTTCTCGCTCATCACGTTCAACTGCTGCCAGATTGACCTCCTCAAGCTCTTTCGCGGCGGCTTCTCGACGGGGCACGGCTTCCTGCGCGAGCCGAACTCCATCCGCGCCTACGCGAGCCTCGCGTGCATCGCGATCCAGTCGAACCAGAACGACATGTTCGGCGGGCAGAGCATCAACGCCTTTGACTATGCCATGGCGGACGGCGTGAAAAAATCCTTCCGCAAAGCGATCGTCGAGGAGGCGTGGAAGGCGTTGCTCTACCACATTGGACGCGGCTACTTCACGCATGAGGCGTTCAAGAAGGCCCTGCGCGCCGAGCTCGACTTTGCCGTGTGCGTCTATGCCGAAAAGCAGGACGATGTGCGTGCAGAGCAGGCACGCGCCGAGCTCATGCGTGCGCTCCACACCGTCTACAGTGCGGCGTTCGACACGCCGGCAGAGCAGGAACTCGAGGCGGATGTGCGGACGATCTATCAGCTTGCCTGTGAGAGCGTCGAGGAGGAGACGCATCAGGCGATGGAGGCGCTCATCCACAATTTCAACACCCTCCACTCGCGCGCAGGCGCACAGGTGCCGTTCAGCTCCATCAACTATGGGATGGACACCTCGCCCGAGGGGCGCCTCGTCATCCGCGAGGTGCTCAGCGCGATCTGGCAGGGGCTCGGCAACGGCGAGACGGCGATCTTCCCGATCTCCGTATTTCAGCTCAAGGCGGGGGTCAACTACAACCCCGAGGATCCGAACTACGACCTCTTTATCGACTCCTGCCGCGTCAGTGCGCGCCGTCTGTTCCCGAACTACGTCAACCTCGACGCACCGTACAACCTCCAGTACTACAAGCCGGGCGACTACAACAGCTGCGTCGCGACGATGGGCTGCCGCACGCGCGTCATGAGCAACGTCAACGGCCCCGAGCAGTCGGGCAGCCGCGGCAACTTCTCCTTTACGACGATCAACCTGCCGAAACTCGCCCTCGAGGCGAAGGGCGATCTGGATAAGTTCTGGGAGCTCTACGACTACTACATCGACCTCTGCCATGATTACCTGCTCGATCGCCTGAAGATCATCGAGGAAAAGCACATCTACAACTATCCGTTCCTCATGGGGCAGGGTGTCTGGCTCGACAGCGAAAAGGCGAGCCCCGTCGACTCCATCAAGGAGGTGCTGAAGCACGCCTCGTTCTCCATCGGCTTCTGCGGGCTCGCCGAGTGCCTCGTCGCGCTCATCGGCAAGCACCACGGCGAGAGCGAGGAGGCACAGAAACTCGGGCTCGAGATCGTTGGGCACATGCGCGAGCGCACCGATGCCTACACCGAGGCGGAGCACCGCAACTGGTCGACGTTCGGCACGCCCGCGGAGAGCACGGCGGGGCAGTTCCAGCGCGCGAACAAGCGCGTCTACGGGACGATCCCGGGCGTCACCGACCGCTCCTACATGACGAACTCAAGCCATGTGCCCGTCTACTACGACATCAGCGCCTACGACAAGATCCGCATCGAGGCACCGTATCACGCGCTTGAGAACGCGGGGCACATCGCCTACATCGAGATGGACGGCGACCCGTCGAAGAACGTCAAGGCCTTCGAGAAAGTCGTCCGCGCCATGCACGACGCGGACATGGGCTACTTCTCCATCAACCACCCCGTCGACCGCGATCCCGTCTGCGGCTACACGGGACTCATCGAGAACGAGTGCCCGCACTGCCACCGCAAGGAGACTGCCTTCGGCACGATGACCGTACCGCGCATGAAGGACTGAGAAAGCATATTCTTAGCTGCCTTAAGGAATCTCTGATAAAATGAGGTCTGCCAGATTGGCGTAGATTTTTTGTCCGATTGAGGCAGCAAACCGGACGCATAGCAAGGGCTATGTGGAGGATTTGCTAACGATAAGCGGGCGAAAAAGATGCGTCAAGATGGTTGTGCCGAATTTATCAGTGCTTCCTTAACTGCCCTCGCAAATGGGGCAGCTGCTGTGCCGTGATTTCCCCAAAGCCTCCCCCGCTCTGACGGGGAGGGGTCCGCGAGCGGTCAACGTCAGCCAATCACACATCGTTAACGCTCGTGTTCTTGGGACGTTTTCGCATACGACCTGTTTTCCCAATCAGCTTCGTCCTACGGACTTGCTTCTTGGACAGGTCAGCAAGCGGTGGTGGGGGCACAAGAAAAGGACTGCCGTACGAGGATTTCCTCGTTCAGCAGTCCTTTTTGTATGAAAAACTCGTCCACAGTTGAACCACGGGCATACTTTTTGCTAAAATATTCCATCGAGGAGGGATCTCTGTGCGTGAAAAAGAGTGGCACACCCTATGAGATGATCGTCAACGGACTGCCGCAGCGCGTTCGTTATCGTATGGGCACGGTGGAGCATCTATTTCTGCCGCTGCTGCGTCGTCTCAGAGAGCTGCAGCATTGCAGCGAGCGGCGGTGCATCGTCTTTCTTGCCGCACCGCCTGCCACGGGAAAATCGACGCTCGCGCAGTTCTTGGCGCAGCTTTCGCGCACCGAGGAGGGGCTGACCCCCGTGCAGGCACTCGGCATGGACGGCTTTCACTATCCGAATCACTATCTCGCGGCGCATACCATCCTGCGTGACGGAGAAAAAATCCCCCTGACATCCATCAAGGGCGCACCCGAGACCTTCGACGTCCCCGCCCTTGCGGCAAAACTCGGCGCGGCGCGGGAGGAGAGCGTGACATTCCCCGTCTATGACCGCCGCATTCATGACGTCGTGCCCGATGCCGTCACGGCGGATGCGCCGATCCTCCTCGTCGAGGGCAACTGGCTCCTACTCGATGAGGAGCCATGGCGCGATCTTTGCGTCCTTGCCGACTACCGCCTCCGCATCGACGCCGCCCCAGAGCTCCTGCGCGGCCGCCTCATCGCCCGCAAAGTGCAGGGCGGCAGCACGACGGAGGAGGCCGTTGCCTTCTACGAGGCCAGCGATGCGCCGAACATCCTCCGTTTCGCCGCCCATGCGGGCGCGGCAGACGACATCTGGCGCATGACAGCAGACGGGGATTTTGCGCGCGTGTAAAAGAAGCTCCTGCACACGAAAAAGTCCCACTGCGTTTACCAGGCGCAGTGGGCTTTTTCGTGTGTTTTGTGGTATACTGAGGCTGCCACGGCCCTAACCAAGCCAATCCGGCAAGGACGGGAGGTTGTCACGATGACCATCGGAGATGTTGTGCTTTCCCTGCTGACCAGCGTACTCGGGAGCATTCTCGGAACGTTGATTCTGCAGAGGCTGGGGCGGTAGATGCAACCGCCATTGTGGCACCAGCCAGATGCGACCTAACCAGTCGCAAAGAAAGACCCCTGCGGTAACCAGCCGCAGGGGTTCCCTTTCTTTTGATTGTCAATGACCATCGTTGACTTCTACACAGAGTATAACACGTTTATCCTATTTTGCAAGGATAAATTTCTTATCCCGCCGCCGCGTTTTCCACGGTCGGTGCCGCGCCCTCGGTGATGCATTCCTTCGTCACGGTGACGCGGCGTGGGGCGGTCTCACGCGGGATGTCGAACATCACATCGAGCATGACCTCCTCGATGATGCCGCGCAGGCTGCGTGCGCCGGTCTTGCGCTCGATTGCCTTTTTTGCGACGGCGCGCAGGGCGTCCTCGGTAAAGACGAGCTCCACGCCGTCCATCGCGAGCAGCTGCTGGTACTGGCGTACCGGCGCGTTGATCGGCTCCGTGAGGATGCGCAGGAGTGCGTTCTCGTCGAGGGTTTCGAGCGTGCAGATCACGGGCAGACGGCCGATGATCTCGGGGATGATGCCGTACTCCATGAGATCCTCGGGCGTGACCTGATGGATGAGTGCATCGTATTCCTTTTCGAGGTCCTTGCCGCGTACCTCCGCGCCAAAGCCCATGGCGACGTTGCCCTTCTTGAGGCGCTTGGCGATGATCTTCTCGATGCCGACGAATGCGCCGCCGACGATGAAGAGGATGTTTTTCGTGTCGACCTTGATGGTCGGCGCCTCGGGGTGTTTGCGCTGGCCGCGCGCCGTAAACTCGACGACGCTGCCCTCGAGCATCTTGAGGAGTGCCTGCTGGACGCCCTCATGGCCGGGGTCGGCGGTGATGGAATTGTTCGCACCGGATTTGCGTGCGATCTTGTCGAACTCGTCGAGGTAGATGATGCCGTGCTCCGCCTTTTCGACGTCTTTGTCCGCCGCATAGTAGAGGTTGCGGACGGCAACCTCTACATCCGCGCCGACGAAGCCCGCCTCGGTGAGGCTGGAGGCGTCCGTCACGGCAAACGGCACGTCGAGGAGTTTCGAGAGATGGGAGAGGAGAGCGGTCTTGCCGCAGCCCGAGGGGCCGAGCATGATGACGTTCGACTTCTCGATCTCCGTGCCCTCGTCCTCTTTCTTTTCGTAGCCGTATTTCATGCGCTTGTAGTGGTTGTAGACGGCGACGGCGAGGATTTTCTTCGCACGATCCTGATTGATGATGTAGGTGTCGAGATACTCCTTGATGAGGTGCGGGCGCGTCTTTTCCAGCACGTCACCCAGCTCCTTGCGGAACGTCGTGCGCTCCTCCGAGGAGACGGATGCGTCGTGTTCGTCGAGGTAGCGGTTGATCTCACGCACGCAGTCCTTGCAGATCGCAAAGCCCGTGTTCGGATCGTAGATCGGCATATCGTATTGGTCGCGCACGTCGATGATGCGCTTGCAGAACGTGCACTGATGCTTGACCGGATTTTTCGGCATGAAGGTTTCCTTTCGAAATAAATGATATCGTTTGTTTTTATTTTTATGGGAGAATTATAGCATAGATAGGGGGATGCGTCCAGCAAATGCAGTAAGGCATGCGGCGGACTTGAAAAAACGTGATCAAGTGCCTACAATAAAGGAAGCAAAACAGGAAAGGGAGCGATACGATGATCAGCAAAGAGCGGCTGATGAGGGATTTTGCCGTGATGAAGGAGATTACTGCCCCAGGGGAAGGAATCACGCGCCTTGCTTTCTCGGCGGAGGATTGGGAAGGTCGTGCCTATCTCATGCAGCAGATGGAGGCGGCGGGACTTACCCTGCGTGAGGATGCCTTCGGCAATGTCATCGGTCATTATACAGGTCAAGATGAGAGCCTGCCGGCGTTGATGTGCGGGTCACACAGTGACAGTGTTCCGCAGGGCGGCAATTATGACGGACTGGCGGGTGTACTGGCGGCGATCGAGACTGTGCGCAGCATGGGCGAGGATGGCTTCCATCCGGAGCACCCGCTCGAGATTGTTCTCTTTATGTGTGAAGAGTCCAGCCGCTTTCTGCGGCGACGCTTGGCAGCCGCGCCATGCGGGGGGAACTCAGTATGGAGGATCTGCATTCTCTGCACGAGAAGAGCGGAAAGGATCTCTATACGGTTTTGAAAGAGCGCGGGCTTCGTCCCGATGCGATAGCGGAGGCCCTTTACCAAAAGCC
>BNJV01001799.1_pt1:87500-114626 | contig 114626 bp, 153 predicted proteins | sample 8540591 | NCBI WGS metagenome assembly BNJV01 (sample SAMD00202457, study PRJDB9452) | human saliva metagenome | host: Homo sapiens
GCATCCGTAACTTCGGGAAAAGGATGGCCGTTGATGGTGAAGGTGTTTACCACCGGAGCTGTTGACGGCGGCAGAAAAGAGGCCCAAGCGACTGTTTACCACAAACACAGGTGCCTGCGAAAGCGCAAGCTGAAGTATAGGTGCTGACGCCTGCCCGGTGCAGGAAGGTTAAGGAGAGTTGTTAGTCCTAGAGATGAAGCAGCGAACTGAAGCCCCTGTAAACGGCGGCCGTAACTATAACGGTCCTAAGGTAGCGAAATTCCTTGTCGGGTAAGTTCCGACCCGCACGAAAGGCGTAACGATTTGGGCACTGTCTCAACGAGGGACCCGGTGAAATTGAAATACCTGTGAAGATGCAGGTTACCCGCGACTGGACAGAAAGACCCCATGGAGCTTTACTGCAGCTTGGCATTGGTCTTTGGCATATAACGTACAGGATAGCCGGGAGACTGGGAAACCTTATCGCTAGATGAGGCGGAGTCACCGTTGGGATACCGGCCTTTATATGCTAAGGATCTAACCGGAACATTAACCGTGTTCGGGACAGTACCAGGCGGGCAGTTTGACTGGGGCGGTCGCCTCCGAAAGAGCAACGGAGGCGTCCAAAGGTTCCCTCAGCGCGGACAGAAATCGCGCGAAGAGCATAAAGGCAGAAGGGAGCTTGACTGCGAGACTGACGGGTCGAGCAGGTACGAAAGTAGGGCTTAGTGATCCGGTGGAAAGAGAGTGGAATTGCCATCGCTCAACGGATAAAAGCTACCCTGGGGATAACAGGCTAATCTCTCCCAAGAGTCCATATCGACGGGGAGGTTTGGCACCTCGATGTCGGCTCATCACATCCTGGGGCTGAAGCAGGTCCCAAGGGTTGGGCTGTTCGCCCATTAAAGTGGTACGTGAGCTGGGTTCAGAACGTCGTGAGACAGTTCGGTCCATATCCATCGCGGGCGTAAGATACATGAGGGAGGCTGCTCCTAGTACGAGAGGACCGGAGTGGACGGACCAACGGTGTACCGGTTGTCCTGCCAAGGGCACGGCCGGGTAGCTGCGTCCGGAAGGGATAAACGCTGAAAGCATCTAAGCGTGAAGCCCGTCCCGAGATGAAGTATCTCATTCCTATAAGGAAGTAAGACCCCTTGAAGAAGACAAGGTTGATAGGCTGGATGTGGAAGCACAGCAATGTGTGCAGCTGACCAGCACTAATCGGTCGAGGGCTTGACTTAAGTAGAGAGCCAAGATTGTCGGAGCATAGCGACAGACAATCTTGTGCGAATCACTTAGTCGACGTTGACGTAGTCAATGTCGACTGTGACTTAGAACGACGAAAACGTCCCAAGAACACGAGCGAAAGCGAAGTGTGATTGGCAGACGTTGACCGCTATTCTAAGAAGGTATTGCCTAACAATTTGCTGACGTTTCTTCTGTGAAGTTTTGAGTGAGCAAGACTCATTCAACAAGATGCGGTGATGATGCCTGGACGGTTCCACCTGTTCCCATTCCGAACACAGTAGTTAAGCGTCCACAGGCCGAGGGTACTTCGTTGGAGACGACGTGGGAGAGTAGGTAGTTGCCGCAACATACTCCTCGATAGCTCAGTCGGTAGAGCGTCTGACTGTTAATCAGAATGTCACTGGTTCGAGTCCAGTTCGAGGAGCCATTTTGTATTATAGGAAGCACTGATAAATTCAGCCGCGCCATCTTGACGCATCTTTTTTGCCCGAACTGTGCCCGAGAATCCTCCACATAGCTTTGGCTATGCGTCCGGTTTGTCTCCTTGTTCGGACGAAAAAATCTACGCCAATCTGACGGACTTCATTTTATCAGCGATTCCTTTAGCGGCGTCGCCGCTTTGGGGATACGGATCGCATGATCTGTGTGCCCGTGGATAGTTGGGGTATAGCCAAGTCGGTTAAGGCACGGGACTTTGACTCCCGCATCCGTTGGTTCGAATCCAACTACCCCAGCCAAAATATACCCTTTTTTGGCGGGTAACGTGGCGCTGATAAAGGTTCACTAGCTCAGTTGGTAGAGCATCTGACTTTTAATCAGAGGGTCCCGGGTTCGAGTCCCGGGTGAGCCACCATTCCTTTACTTATCATGACTCACTAGCTCAACTGGCAGAGCAACTGACTCTTAATCAGTAGGTTCACGGTTCGATTCCGTGGTGGGTCACCATTTTATGGGCGATTAGCTCAGCTGGGAGAGCGCTTGCCTTACAAGCAAGATGTCGGCAGTTCGATCCTGTCATCGCCCACCATAGGTGCTTACCTTTTACGGCCCGGTAGTTTAGTTGGTTAGAATGCCGCCCTGTCACGGCGGAGGTCAGGGGTTCAAGTCCCCTTCGGGTCGCCATTTGCATATTACACGCTATTGTGTTATATATCCGATGCCTCGGTAGCTCAGTTGGTAGAGCAGGGGACTGAAAATCCCCGTGTCAGTGGTTCGATTCCGCTCTGAGGCACCACTTATTATCCCTTGGGGACAGCGTCTGCGGCAGTCGCCGCTTGTGCTTTGCTGCTGGCGTAGCTCAATCGGTAGAGCAGCTGACTTGTAATCAGCAGGTTGGAGGTTCAAGTCCTCTCGCCAGCTCCATGCGGGTGTAGCTCAATGGTAGAGCCCCAGCCTTCCAAGCTGGTCACGTGGGTTCGATTCCCATCACCCGCTCCATTTTGCCTATCGCCGGGGTGGCGGAACAGGCAGACGCAGGGGACTTAAAATCCCCCGATCGAAAGATCGTACCGGTTCGATTCCGGTCCTCGGCACCAACTTTTATATCATGCGGTTGTGGCGGAATTGGCAGACGCGCTACTTTGAGGGGGTAGTGTTCACAAGACGTATGGGTTCAAGTCCCATCAACCGCACCATTTAGAGACTTACGGGCAGTGCGGCGCGGATGCGCTGGTTGTGCTCGATGATATTCCCTTGACAACTCAATATGCGGTCGTGGCGGAATGGCAGACGCGCTAGCTTCAGGCGCTAGTGATGGCAACATCGTGGAGGTTCAAGTCCTCTCGACCGCACCATATTTTATACGCGGTTGTGGCGGAATTGGCAGACGCGCTACTTTGAGGGGGTAGTGTTCACAAGACGTATGGGTTCAAGTCCCATCAACCGCACCATCTGAAAATCTACCGTCGTGGGTGTCCACGGCGGTTTTATTTTGTGTATTATATTTGACAATGACAGCATACGTTCTATATAATAAAGATGGAACGTCCTCAAGCAAACGGCGGTGTCTTTCCCCCGAGAGGGGGTGAGTGAGATGTCTGAAATTGGAGCGATTCTTTTCTTGGTCGTTGCCACAGGCTACATACTCGCGATAACCCAAAAGAAATAACCGCCCTGACCTGAGAAGCGGAGCGGTTATTCTTTATGTCTAGCCAAATCTAATTCGGAAAGGTACCGCCTGAGGCGTTCCTTCTATATGTATTATATCAGTCTCAGGTGCGTATGACAAGTGCGATTTCTTATGAAATCTCAAGGAAAACAGGTATAATAGCGATAGATATATTGTGTGGGAGGTGTGCTGATGAAGGTATTGCAGCTCGTGATTCTTCTCTGCGTGCTTGCCTTTCCGCTGCGTGCCTTCGCCGCCGCCCCTGATCTCTCTTCTCTCCTCTTTGTCGAGGCGGCGGCGTCCGAGGCGGCCTACAGCGGGGAGCTCTCTGAGCTCCTGCGTGCGCGGCTGACGGCGGCGGGATGGGAGATCGTCGGCGCTGAGACCGTGGGGCACCGCGGAACGGTTGGACGTTTCTTTCACATGGTGCGTCGTGATGCCGATGGGGCGGAGCTGCATCTCATTGCTTTTCCCGGGACGGAACGCGGCAGTGATGTATGGACAGATCTGCGGATGAAACGCGCGGCGTTCGGCGGGCACGCGCCGGCGGAGTTCCTCGCGGTGCGCGATACGCCGAAGGCAGAGCGGGGCGGAATGCCGCTGGTTCACCGCGGGTTCCTCGACTACTGTCAGGCGGCACTCTTTACGGATGTCACAGAGGGAGAGACGGCAGGGGAGCGTCTCGCTGCCGATCTGCGCGCGCATCCCTCGGAAAAGCTCTATCTCACAGGACACAGCCTCGGCGGTGCGGCGGCCATTCTTGCGGCGGCACGTCTCTCCGATCTCGGCGTCTCCCCCGACCAGCTCATTGTGACGACGTTCGGTGCGCCTGCGGTGGGGAACGAGGACTTTGTCCGCACCTATCAGAATCGTTTTACCCTGCGGCGTGTTGTGATGCGCGGTGATCCCGTGAAGGACGCGCTCCCCTCGCCGCTCGGTTTTCACCATTTCGGCGAGCGCATCGACTGGCAGCCCGCGCGGACGACGGCGGCGTTTCCCCATACGATGACCGTCTATGTGGATGCAGCGCTGCGCCGTCTCTATGACACGCATGACAGCAGCGGCGCGCTGACCTTTCTCGTGGGGAAGGAGAACCGCACGGCAGGGCATACGGTCTATCTCGCGCCGATTGAGGTGGAGGTCGATGACGCACTCGCGGAGGATGTGCCCTATCTGCGTGCGGTGCTGCGTGATGCGCAGTACGTGCGGAACGCTGCGACGGTGTTTGCGCCCGCGGATACGTCTGGCCCACTCGATGTGTCGGTGCAGGCAAGGGCGACACGTACCGTGGGGGCGGAGCAGATGCTGATCTATCGGATTTCGGGAGAAAAGCTCCGCGACGCGCACGAGACCTATCGCCTGACCCTTGAACGCAGTGTCTATGACCGCGATGGAAATCTCCTCGCGGCGGGGGCACGCTCGGCGGCGACGGGAGCGCTCACGCCGATGGAGGTCATTCTCTATCTGTTTGCGCAGGATTGAGGGAGCTCCTATCGTCACACCGTGGACTGTGACAGCCACCCCCGTGCGGCACGGGGGTGGCACCCTAGGCGGCGCAAGTGAAATAAGCTTCAAAAGGGAAGGACGAAACTATGCTCATGGGAGAAATCGATCTCTGGCGTCTCTTTGACATCATCGGGACGCTCGCCTTCGCCGTGTCGGGCACGCTGGTCGGACTGTCGCGCCGCATGGACATCTTTGGCATCTCCGTGCTTGCCCTCGCGACGGCGGTGGGCGGCGGCATGGTGCGCGACCTCCTCGTTGGGCTGACCCCGCCGATGGCGCTGCGCGACACGACGAACTTTCTGCTCTCCATCGGCGTTGCCCTCTCCACATCCTTCCTCTACCAGTGGACAGAGCTCCATCACATGCATCGTCAGCGTCTCCTGACGATCTTCAACGTCTCGGATACCATTGGCCTTGCTGCCTTTACCATCACGGGGGCACTTACGGGCATCCGCTTCGGTGGAACGGACAGCTACGTCCTCCCCATCCTCCTCGCGGCAACGACGGCGGTCGGCGGCGGCATGATCCGCGATGTGCTCGCGAAACGGATGCCCGTCGTCCTCTACGCCGAAGTCTATGCGGCGGCGTCCCTCGTCGGCGCGTTTGTGTTCTGCGCGCTGGGCGGCGTTCTCGGAATCGAGGCCGTCTCATGGCTCGCCTTTATCCTCGTCCTCCTCATCCGCTTCGCTGCGATCCACTGGAATTGGAGCCTCTATCATCCGCGCCCGCCCAAGCGGCACCATGAGGATGAGGAGGAGGAACCCTTGGAATAAATAATCCCCGCATACCGGAAATGTCCGATATGCGGGGATTTGTCTGTCTAAGCCAGAGATTTCTTAGCACTTGTGGTGATGATCGACGCCAACCATGACGGACGTTGCCTTGATGACGGCATACGCCTCCTTGCCGACCTCGAGGCCGAGCTCCTCGATTGCGCCCATGCTGATGGTGGATGTGATGACGTCGCCGCCCTTGAGCTCGATGCGGACGATGCCGTTGACGGCGCCCTTCTCGATGGAGACGACTTTGCCCTTAAGCTGATTTCTTGCACTAAGTTTCATATAGTTTCCTCCTTTTCTGATGATCTCCGTATTATAACACAAAAACACCGTATTGTTTATGATTTTTATCATAGTAATACGGTGCTTTATGTAGTTAGGAAGCACTGATAAATTCGGTACAACCATCTTGACGCATCTTTTTTGCCCGCACTTCGGCGGAAAATCCTCCACAGAGCACCACTCTGCGTCCGGTTTTCCACCTCGTTCGGACGAAAAAATCTACGCCAATCTGGCAGACCTCATTTTATCAGTGATTCCTTTATTTTTGCTTAGCGGATAAAGACGACATTCGTTGCGTCGAGGAAACCGCTTGCACCGTTCTCGATGAGGACGCGGCGTGCATCCTCGGCGGAGAGGACGGGGTTCGCATTGCCGTCCACGCGGATGGCGCGGACGACGAGCGGGTTCTGTCCGGCACGTGTGGCGTCCGCCTCGCTGCGAACATAGCCGGCCATGCCGCTCGCGACGACCTTATCACTGTCGAGGTTCTTGTAGCCGTAGATGGGGCGGCCGTTTTCCGTCTTGATGACCGGGCTCATGACGGGGCGCAGTCCCATGCCGCGGCAGTCGACGATGAGCCCCGTATAGCCGCCGATGGCGCGTCCGCCCGGCGCACTCGCGGCAGAGCTGGTGGAGGGGGGAACGACGCACCGGTGCGGCCGGCGTGGTCGTCGTGCCGTCATCACCGCTGCGGCGGCCGTATGTGCCGTAGCCCGTCGTGTCGTAGTCGCGCGGCGTGTAGGGCTCATAGACGCTGTCGGGGCTTGCCCAACGCTCACGCGATGTGTTCGGGGTAAAGACGGAGCCCGCGAGGGAACTGACGCCGAAGACGGGCACCTCAAGGGTGACGGTGTAGGCACCGTCGCGCAGTGCCTTTTCCTCGACGATGCGCGCACCGCGCACGAGGGCGCTGACGTGGGTGCGGACGGTATCGTTCGTGACCATCATGTCCTCGATGGTGGTCGAGGCATCGACCGCGACCCCTTGGATCTGCTCGGCGAGCTGCCGATAGGCGTCGGCGATGGCGGCGCGGCGGGCGAGGGCACGCGCCTGTGCCGCACTCACCGTACGTGCGGGAGCGACGCCTGTCCCCTCCGCGCGGATACGTCCGCCGTCCCAGTCGGTCGCTGCCTCCGCCGTCTGGGGCATGAGAGCAGCGATGGCGAGCGCCATGACGAGCATGGCGGCGGCAATGGATTTGACCATGTTCATATACGTTCCTCCTTGATGTCAGAGTAATGCCTTCAACAAGCATATCGCAGGATAGGATAGAGGATAATGAAAGGGGAATTAGTATTGTGTGAGATTGCGCGGAAGGAGATCCTTATTTGCCTGCGGGGATTTCTGCCGGTACCGCCGTTTGGAGCATGTGCTGTGCGAGCGTGTATTCGCGATCGCCCTCGGTCAGCGGCGTACCGTTCGCAGCGGCGATGATGTTCAACGACTCCGCTGTTGACTTTGCATGGCTGAGATCGGGCAGCTGTGCACCGCTGATCCGCATGAGCGGGTGGTCATCGGCGTCGTAGATGAAGAAATTGAAGTCATTCGCGAATGATTTCGTAGCGTCTTTCTTGTGAACAATCTCAAGCGCAAGTGACATGATGACCTGTTTTCCATCGGACAAATGGTATCGTTTGGCATTGCGGCTGTCTACGGTGCGAAACCAACGTGTGGGGTACCCCGTTCGGATGGTGTCCTCGGTACGCGCCTCTCTGCCCTCTATGACAACGAGCTGGAGATTCGGCAGATACAGCAGACTGCTGAAAAGTGCACTCAGTGCAGGCATGGGCTGATCGACGGGCGGGAGCGCGCTGCGGTCGATGTCTTTATAAAGAGCGTCATTCGTTACAATCACTCTGCATTCATCGACCGAAAGGGGAACTCGTTTTGCGTTTTCGGCTTCTTCGTCGAGATGCTTTAGGATAGCAGCCTCTGCTTCTTCGTAGGTCTTGTATTCTTGGATGGTATCGCGCCGCTCCGATCCTCCAACGCCGTCTGCGGCGGATGCTGTGCCGGTGAGGGTGAGGACTGTGACGGTGACGGCGGCGATGGATTTGACAAGATGCATATACGTTCCTCCCTAATTATGAATACGTACTTCACAGAGCATTTCGTAACATCGGATCGAAAATCATGAAAAGAATTTGTGTCGGCTCGGGTTGTAATAATGCTCAAAAACCATCGGGAGTTCGATAGAGTTCTTTCGGCATGATGTGATAGAGATGCTGTGCGTATCGATATTCACGGCTTCCCTTGGCGAATTGATGTGCGGGCGATGAGGAGATAATGTCATAGATTTCGGGAGAGGTAAAATGATATTTTTTATTGAGCCTGAGAAGGTCGTAGTAACCGAATCGTGCGACCGGGTTTTTGGCGGCATCGTATGTGATGACGTAGTCGTCCGGTGATTCCAGCAGGGTGCCATTTTTTAGGAGAACGAGGTACATTATCACGGAAACGATCTCCTCACGCTCGTCCGGAAATCGAATTCTCGTCAGCCCGCTGTCAATGGGGGCCATGCGGAGCAGGAGCAGCGGTTCGTTGTCTGAGATGACCTGTGGGTCTTTTGCCATCTGACAGAAGAGTGGTGTGTTAAGTGAAGGGGGAGAATGGGAAATTGGCCAGCACGTAACTCAGCGGCGGGTAGATTTGCTCCGGCGGGATCGCGCTGAGGTCAACCTCAACATAGCGCGGATCATTTGCATTGATGGCAGGAAGTTGGGGGAGCGCGACATAGCGGATGTTCGTTTTCTCTACGGTGCGGAGGAGTTCGACTGCCGCAGACAGATCGCCTGTGTCGGCGGTTTTTTCCTGTGCCTTTGATGTGGATACGGGAATGAGCAGGCAGAGACAGAGAGCCATGCTGAGCAGATGTCGCATCATTGTTCCTCCTTGTGCGGGAGCCTCATAATATCGGAGATTTTTTTGTAGTGTAACAAAAATGATCTGTGCAGGCAAGCATCTGCACGATCTCGTGAATTTGATTGCAAATAAATATTGTTTCCAGTATAATAGCGAGTAAGTTGATTTTACTCATTCATAGGAGGTTGTTCCATGAAGAAAGATTTTGGCGGCGGCACTCGGTGCAGCCATCGGGCTCTCGATGACGGCGGCATCGACGGATGCACACGGCGTGTTCTTCGCGAACCGCGTCGATACGAAGGCACTCGTGCTCGGCGAGGGGCCTCTGGATAATGCCTACGATCCCGCATGTGTCCAGCGCATTGATGCGTACGATGTGAACTTCCAGCCGACGACGGTGGAGCGCGTGGATGGAGAGAAGAACATCACCATTGTGCCGGGCGATGATCTCGGCGTGACGGCGACGTTCTTCGACTATGGCTATTTCGCCAAGACGACGGACGGCAAGGTCATTCCGACGCGCGACTACTCGAACATCGAGAACCTCATGTCGGTGACGTACGCCTACAAGTACAACGTCCACTACTGGAGCGACAAGGTGCGTCCGGCGGGGCTCTACAACGTGCCCATCCAGATCGTGCCGATGGTGAACCCGCTGACCCTGCGGCGCGGCGACACGCTGAACCTGCGCATCTATAAGGACGGCAAGCCCTATGCGAATGCACCCGTCATCGCGGATGTGCTCGGCAATCTGACGGCGGAGACGCAGGCGGATGCAGACGGATTCGTCTCCGTGCGTGTGGCGAACAACGGGCTGAACGTGATCGGCGTCGAGGTCGGCTTCCCGACGGACAATCCGAACGTGACGAAGAAGATCTTCAGCTCGCTGTCGTTCATCCTGCCGGCGGAGTAAATCGAATTCATTCCAATATAAGAGCGCAGCTGCATGTGCGGCTGCGCTCTTATATTTGGAACATATTTTTATACACCGATGCCGCACTCCTTGCGGATGGCATTTTGCAGGAGTTTCGAGAAGTTGATGTTGCGCTCGCGTGCGAGCGTGTCCATCCAGCCCGGGAGGGTCACGTTCTTGCGCACGGTGCGCGTGTCGTTCATCTGCCGCACAGGGAGTGTGTCAGCGCGTACGAGGGCGACAGAGGCTCCGCGCGGTACCTTGAGTGCGGCGAGGGCAGATGGGGCAGGGATGGCGGCATGTTCTTCCTCCATTTGCCAAAGTGTGAGTGCGAGTACGTCCTCAGCGTTTTCAAATGCCTCGTCGAGTGTTGCACCGTCGGTGTAGCAGCTCGGCAGGTCGGGGAAGTCCACGAGGATGCCGTCCTCCTCCTCGGTAAAGATGGCGGGATAGATGTATTTCATGGAGAATCCTCCTTTGCATAGATTATACACACTAATGCGCGTCTTCGTCAAGAAATACCTATACAATATGATACTTTTTCCACGGGATCTGATTGAGGCGTACGCTGTTCAAAAAGTCCACGATGTCCTTGCGTCCGTAGTACTGCGGCTTGCCCTGCGGTGTGAGGCTCATGAGGATGATGGGCATACCGGGGAAAAAGCGCATGAGGGCGCGGCGGGTCTGCGTGGATTTGATGGTGTAGCGTGTGACCTCCGGCGCGACGTGGATGATGGCGAAGGTGACGCCCTTCTCGATGATGACAGCTCCCTCGATGGTCATGGATGCACTCCTCTCTCTGCGATTCGCTCATTTTATCAGAGCCTATGGTGCAAGACAAGAATAAAATCGGATAAAACATTAAAATACGGTTGCGGAAATTCGTAGAACCCCGTATAATAACCATAAGGGAAGTACATCGTTGTGGTGTATGTAAATAGTCCCACTTTATAGTGTTGACGGAATATTGGCAAAGCACCTTGAATATTGTATACTTTCGCAAGGGTTTTTCGGAGTTGCGTCGAATACTGTAAAGGTACTGATATTCAACGAAGACGGCGCGTGCGTCGACATTCATGGTGGATGTCGGGGTTTTGTTGCGCGTGGTCGGAGGAGGAATATGAGGCAGGTTTTATCGGCGTATTGGAGGCAGGTCGGTCTGGCGTTCGCGGCGGCGGTGCTCCTCGGGGCGGCGGCTCTCCTCATGATGGACGAGCTTGCACTCATCGGGGCGCTCACGGCGGGCGCAGCAGCGGCGGCGCTCTACTTTGTCCAGCTCGCGCGGCGCATTCTGCGTGCGGCGCGGCGCGGGACGGGCGGGGCGGCGCAGGTGCAGATCGGTCTTTTGCTGATCCTCGTCCTCATCGGCGCGGTTCTCTGGGCGGCGACGATGACGGGCGTGCGGCATTTCTTCGCGGCGGTGGGAGGATTTCTCCTGATGCACGCGCTGATGATGGCGCAGATGATCGGCAGGGCTCTGTACGCAGATGGAAAGAACCGTCCGACGGACGGCTCGAAGTAGGAGGGGGGAAACCCCCGAGGGAGGTAGAGGTTATGCACGAAATCGGTGTTCGCGAGGCAGTGCAGTTCGCCGGATTTACCTTCAATTCACAGACCCTCGTCATGACGTGGATCTCGATGGTCGTCGTCCTCTTCATCGGCTGGCTCGCGACGCGCAATCTCAGGGTTGTGCCGACGTCCAACTGGCAGGTGATGATGGAGACGGTGATCGAGGCTCTGCATGATCAGGTGGAGGAGAATATGGGCTCGCGCGGGCGTGGATTCCTGTCCACGTTTATCGTGTCACTGTTCCTGTTCCTTCTCGTGTCGAATTGGATTGGTCTTATTCCGACGATGGCATCGCCGACAAATGATCTGAACACCACCCTGGGACTGGCTCTGCTGGTCATTGTCATGATGCACGTCCTGGGACTGGCGGTAAAGGGGATGCACTATGTGGCGCATTTCTTCCAGCCGGTCGCACCGTTCATCATCATCAACATTGTCGAGGAGGTTGCGAAGCCGATTACGCTGTCGTTCCGTCTTTTCGGCAACATCCTGGCGGGTGAGATTCTGATTCACATCCTGCTGCAGCTCCTCGGGAACGGTTCGACGATCCCGTCGGTGATCTGGCTCGCGTTCAGCGTGTTCGTCGGCATTGTGCAGGCGCTGGTCTTCACGATGCTCTCGACGGCGTACATCGGCGCGGCCATCAAGACGGACGAAGGTCACTAACGGCGGTATCGGTCGTGACCACACAGGTTTGCACGCCGTGCAGCAGGCACGGGCACGAAGATTTTGTTCACATATTTAAGGAGGATCTTTTCATGGAAAACGCAATCATGGTCGCAGGCGCTCTTATCGGTGCGGGTCTCTGCTTTGGTCTTGCTGCAATCGGCGCAGGCATTGGTGACGGTCTGGTCACGGGACGCTTCATCGAGGGTCTTGCACGTCAGCCGGAGGCGGGCGGCGTCCTCTTTACGCGTACGCTGATCTCGGTCGGTCTGATTGAGGCACTTGCCATCATCGGCGTCGTTTTCGGCATCATCATGCTCTATGCAAATCCGCTGATTCACTAAGACGTATGTGGCACGGATTTTGCAAAGGGGGCATAGGAATTGAGTGAAATTACGCAAGGCCTGATTGATCTCAACGGGACGCTGCCCATCCAAATCATCAACTTCCTGATTCTCGTTGCACTCCTGCGCGCTGTGGCCTATAAGCCGATCGTGCGCATGATGGACGAGCGCAAGGCGAAGATCGCTGAGAGCATCGAGAAGGCGGATGCGGATGCCGCGGCAGCGGAGGCGACGCTGAACGAGTACAAGGCGCAGCTCGCTGCGGCGCGTACGAAGGCACAGGAGATCGTCGACATGGCGGAAAAGCGTGCCGGCGAGGAGCGCGAGGCGAGCATCCAGGCGACGAAGCGTGAGATCGAGCAGATGAAGAAGTCCGCCGAGGAACAGATGGAGCGCGAGCGCGCCCATGCGGTGGAGCAGCTGAAGGCCGAGGTCGTCGCCCTGTCGCTTGCAGCGGCGGGCAAGATCATCCAGAAGAATCTGGACGAAAAGGACAACGACGCCATCATCGGCGAGTTCATCGCGAAGCTCGATGCGAAAAAAGTCGGTGACGCGTCATGCTGAACATGGAGCTGGCGCGCAAGTACGCGCGTGCGATCTTCGAGCTGGCGTGCGAGGAGAACGCGCTCAGCGCCTACGGAAATGACCTCGCCAAGGTGCAGCAGACATACGTCGACTGCCCGGAGCTGAAGGCGTATCTCTGCAACCCGAACATCCAGCCCGAGGACAAAAAGTCCCTCCTGAAAGAAGTGTTCGGGGACGATGTGCGCGAGATGGTGCTGAACTTCCTCCTGCTGCTCATCGACAAGCGACGCATGATGGTGTTCGAGGCGATCAGCGCGATCTTTGTGCAGCTCTCGAACGAAAAGCTCGGCATTGCCGTGGCGGATGTCACGACGGTGGAGCCGCTCAGCGAGACACAGAAAGCAGAGCTGATGGAAAAGCTCGGACGCGTGACGGGCAAAGAGGTATCCCTGCGCGAGCACCGCGACCCCTCGCTCATCGGCGGCGTGGTGGTGCGCATCGGCGACCGCCGCATCGACGGCAGCATCAAGGGACGTCTGGCAGCGATGACGGCAGAGTTAATGGCGAACTAGCGGGGTGACAGCGAAATATGAAAATGAATCCGGAAGAGATTACTTCCATCATCAAGGAACGCATCAAGAACTATGATGTCGATCTGAACGTCAACGACGTCGGCACGGTTCTTGAGGTCGGCGACGGCATTGCGCATATCTACGGCCTCGACAAGGCGATGGCAGGCGAGCTGCTCGACTTCGGCAACGATGTCTACGGGCTCGTGCTGAACCTCGAGCAGGAGAGCGTCGGCGCGGTGCTGCTCGGCGGCGAGACCCTCATCAAGGAGGGCGACACCGTAAAGCGTACGGGACGCATCATGCAGGTGCCCGTGGGCGAGGCGATGGTCGGACGCGTCGTGGACGCACTCGGCCGCCCCATCGACGGCAAGGGACCATCGACACGAAGGAGTTCCGTCCGGTCGAGTCGCCGGCACCCGGCATTGCCGACCGCAAGAGCGTCCATGAGCCGCTCCAGACGGGTCTGAAGGCGATTGATGCCCTCGTTCCGATCGGCCGCGGCCAGCGCGAGCTGATCATCGGCGACCGTGGCACGGGCAAGACGGCGATTGCCGTCGATACGATCCTGAACCAGAAGGGACAGAACTGTATCTGCGTCTACGTCGCCATCGGTCAGAAGGCATCCACCGTCGCGCGCGTCGTCAAGACGCTCGAAGACGGCGGTGCGATGGACTACACGATCATCGTCGCGGCGACGGCAGCAGACTCTGCGCCGCTGCAGTACCTCGCACCGTATGCGGGCGTGGCGATGGCAGAGTACTTCATGTATAAGGGCGGTCATGCGCTCTGCGTCTATGACGACCTCTCCAAGCACGCGGCAGCGTACCGCGCCATGTCGCTCCTGCTCCGCCGTCCGCCCGGACGCGAGGCATACCCGGGCGACGTGTTCTACTTTACACTCTCGACTCCTTGAGCGCGCGGCAAAGCTCTCCGACGCACTCGGTGCAGGCTCCATCACGGCACTGCCGATCATCGAGACACTCGCGGGCGACCTCTCGGCGTACATCCCGACGAACGTCATCTCGATCACCGACGGTCAGATCATGCTGGATACCGACTCGTTCTACTCGGGCATCCGCCCGGCGATCAGCGTCGGTCTCTCGGTCTCGCGTGTCGGCGGCTCCGCCCAGATCAAGGCGATGAAGCAGGTCGCGGGCACGATGCGTCTCGACCTCGCACAGTACCGCGAACTCGCGGCGTTCGCGCAGTTCGGCTCGGATCTCGACAAGGCGACCAAGGCACAGCTCGACCGCGGTGCCCGCATGGTTGAGACGCTGAAGCAGGCGCAGTACAGCCCACTCTCCGTTGCGGAGCAGGTGCTCGTCATCTTTACGGCGGTGCGCGGCCATCTCGCGGACATCCCCGTCGGCAAGGTCGTCACCTTCCACACGGACTTCCTGAAGTTCATGCGCACGGCGCATCCGGAGATCGCTGCGGCGATCACGGAGATGAAGAAGCTGGACGATGGGCTCGAGGGGGGACATCACGAAGGCGATCGCGGAGTTCAAGGAAACCATCTCCTACAAAGAAGCGTAAGGGGAGAGGTGACCGTATATGGCAAATTTACAGGACATCCGCCGGCGCATTCGCAGCGTCAAGAGCATCCAGCAGATCACGAACGCCATGGACATGGTCGCGACCTCGCGTCTGCGCCGTGCCAAGGAGGCAGCCAACAGCAACCGCCCCTACGCCGAAAAGACGGCGGCGGTCATCCGCAGCGTGGCGGCAGCGGCGACGGGCATCTCGCATCCGCTCCTCGAGCAGCATGAGAACGGCAAGCGTCTCATCCTCGTCATGGCGGCGGACAAGGGGCTCGCAGGCGCATACTCCAGCAACGCACTCAAAAAGGCGATGACGCTCGTCGAGGACAAGTCCAACACGCAGATCGTCACCGTCGGGCGCAAGGCTCGCGACTTCTTCAAGAATCGCAGCTTTGACATCATCAGTCAGCGCGTCGGCATCAGCGAGCGTCCGAAGGCGACGCACGCGCAGAAGATTGCGCGCACGCTCATCAGTGCGTTTGAGTCCGGCGAGATCAAAGAAGTCTACATGGTCTACACGCGCTTCGTGTCGGCCATCACCTGTGTGCCCGAGGTCGTGAAACTCCTGCCCTTTACGGCAGAGGCAGGCGAGGGACACGCACAGGCACCCTACATCTATGAGCCGAATGCCGAGGAGGTGCTCGGGGCACTGCTGCCGCAGTACCTTTTCACCACCATCTATGCGGCGCTCCTCCAGTCGGCGGCGAGCGAGCTGAGCTCACGTATGAACGCGATGAGCAACGCGACCGACAACGCCGGGGAGCTCATCGGAAAGCTCGACCTCTACTACAACAAGGTACGTCAGGCGGGCATCACGAACGAGATCAACGAGATCGTCGGCGGCGCCGAGGCACTCAAGTGACATCCATGTACGCCGCGTGCATGGAGGTAAGGAGGTTTTCCATTGGCAAAAGGTAAAGTCGTACAGGTCATTGGACCTGTCGTAGATATTGAATTTCCGGCGGGCGAACTGCCGGAGATTCTGAACGCCATCAAGGTCAGGGGCAAGACGGCCGACCATGACATCGACCTCACGGTCGAGGTCATGCAGCACCTCGGCGACAGCGTCACGCGCTGCATCGCCATGAGCTCCACCGACGGCCTGATGCGCGGCATGGAGGCGGACGACACGGGTGCGCCGATCAGCGTGCCGGTCGGCGAGGCGACACTCGGACGCGTCTTCAACGTCCTCGGTGAGACCGTTGACCACAACCCCGAGCCCGTCGGCAACAAAGAGGTGTGGCCGATCCATCGTGCCGCCCCGAAATTTGACGAACAGGAGACATCGACCCAGATCCTCGAGACGGGCATCAAGGTCGTCGACCTCATCGCCCCGTACTCGCGCGGCGGAAAGGTCGGACTTTTCGGCGGTGCCGGCGTCGGCAAGACCGTTCTCATCATGGAGCTCATCCACAACATCGCGACCGAGCATGGCGGCTACTCCGTCTTTGCGGGCGTCGGCGAGCGTACGCGTGAGGGCAATGACCTCTGGTCGGAAATGACCGAGTCGGGCGTTATCGACAAGACCGCCCTCGTCTACGGACAGATGAACGAGCCGCCCGGAGCACGTATGCGCGTCGCTCTGACGGGCCTCACGATGGCAGAGTACTTCCGCGATGTGCAGGGACAGGACGTTCTGCTCTTCATCGACAACATCTTCCGTTTCATCCAGGCAGTTCCGAGGTCTCGGCTCTGCTCGGACGTATGCCGTCCGCCGTTGGCTACCAGCCGACGCTGACGACCGACGTCGGTGCCCTGCAGGAGCGCATCACCTCCACGAAAAAGGGCTCGATCACGTCCGTGCAGGCGGTCTACGTCCCCGCGGACGACCTCACCGACCCGGCACCGGCGGCGACATTCACCCATCTCGACGCGACGACGGTTCTTTCCCGTCAGATCGCCGAGCTCGGCATCTATCCCGCCGTTGACCCGCTGGACTCCACCTCGCGTATCCTCGACCCGCATGTCATCGGGCAGGAGCACTACGAAGTCGCGCGCGGCGTGCAGGCCGTCCTCCAGAAATACAAAGAGCTGCAGGACATCATCGCCATCCTCGGTATGGAGGAACTCTCCGACGAGGATAAGCTGACCGTCTCGCGTGCACGTAAAATCCAGCGTTTCCTCTCGCAGCCGTTCGCCGTCGCTGAGGTATTCACGGGCTCGCCCGGAAAATACGTCGCGCTGAAGGACACGATCCGCGGGTTCAAGGAAATCCTCGACGGCAAGCACGACGACCTCCCCGAGGCTGCCTTCTACATGGTCGGCGGCATCGACGAAGTCATCGAGAAGGCGAAGAAGCTCAAAGAGGAGGAATGACGGATGGCGACCATCAAGCTGGAGATCGTATCTCCCGACCGCGTGGTCTACGCCGCCGACATCGACATGCTCATCGCCCGCTCCACGGGCGGCGAGATCGGCATACTGCCGAAGCACATTCCCCTCGTCACGGGACTTGAGCCCCATGCCATGAAGATTCATGTCGACGCCAAGGAACAGCTCATCGCTGTGGCGGGCGGCTTCATGGAGGTTACCCCCGACAAGATCACCGTACTCGCGACAGCAGCGGAGGAGCCGATCGACATCGACATCAACCGCGCCCAGCGTGCCTATGAGCGCGCACAGGAGCGTCTGCAGAAGCTGCGCGAGGACCCCGAGGCACAGGCGAGCATCATCGACGAACAGCGCGCCTCCCTCGCACTGAAACGCGCCGCAGCACGCCTGCAGACCGCGAAGACAGTGAAGCCCGGAGTATGATTCACCGGGAAAAAAGCCGCCCCAGCCTATTGGCTGGGGCGGTTTTTTACGTATGGGTCGCGACCCAGTTGAGAAAGCGTAGCGAACGAAACAAAAACCCACCCGCTATGCGGGTGGAAGATAAAAAGTTATACAAAAAGCATCTTTCCCGCTTATACTAAGGATGTTCAAGCCAGTAGAAAAAGAAGGGAAAGATGCTTAATGGCACAGAAAGCAAACAGTTTATCCCACACAAAGTGGCTCTGCAAGTACCATATCGTGTTCACCCCGAAATATCGGCGGAAAATCATATATGGGCAGTACAAGGAGAGTATTCGAGATATCCTGAGGCAGCTATGTGCATATAAAGGTGTGGAGATACTGGAAGGTCACCTTATGCCGGATCATGTACACATGATGGTAAGTATCCCACCGAAAATCAGTGTATCACAATTTATGGGATATCTCAAAGGGAAAAGTGCCTTGATGATTTTTGATAAACACGCCAACTTGAAATACAAGTTTGGGAATCGGCACTTTTGGTCGGAAGGGTATTACGTAAGTACCGTTGGGTTGAATGAAGCAACGATACGTAAATATATCCAAGAGCAGGAAAAGCATGACATTGCCTTGGATAAACTCAGCGTGAAAGAGTACGAAGACCCTTTTAAGGGAAGCAGGTAGTACCACCGCCCTTTTAAGGGCAGTGACGAGTCAAGGGCAATATGGCTTGAACAAAGGGAAAGCCAGCGCCTTTAGACGCTGGCCGGTATTATCCCCTTATAGGGGCGTGCAAACCACCCGTTTGACGGGTGGTCATGATTTTCTGTCGAATGATTGCAATTTCACATCTCCCTGTGCTGATGCTCAAAAACTATGAACTTGCTCCTTGCTGTAGAGAATCTTCGCCGTATTGGTTTTTCCCCACAGTCCCTTTCTTTATCGCACAGTAGAGCCAAAAACCGGACTGTCCATATGACAAAATCCGAAGGACGTGCTCATCATCAATCGGGAGAGAGATACAATACCAACAATTAAAATGAGGCGTGCTGCACCCGGACCATACCCTAGATCTTCCAAACGGCGGGCGGCGATACAATAATTTGCTATCTGGAAAACAAATGCAATTATTCTTGACAGCACATCAAATGACAATGTGTCACCGAGTACGGCAAAAGGCAAGAAAATGCAAGGGAAGCCCAGACCTGCTAACGCAAGTGATCTCTTGATAAATCTCTTTCGATTCAAACGCCCATGCAGTTTGAAAAAATTCTCTATAATGCCCTCGTCTGGTTTACGCAGAGTATTGCTCATTTGTGTGTGCGCCTCAGGCGTGGCAATCGCTGAGCCGCATGCCCGACAATACGTTGCGCCATCCTCAACGGGCTTTCCACAATTTTTTTGCAGAACATTCTCCATCGCCTCCTTCTGTCATACAAAGGGCGTTCTGTTATACGAACGTTGAAGTCGGCATAGAATCGTCATAGAGTTCATGCGGGGCGATGTCTCTGCTATTTTTCCATTCGACCGTGAAGTCATTGACAAAGACCTGTTTGAACTGTTCCATATTTTTGAGTGGAGCAAAAAAGGGGATCTCTAGATACGGCTTCACATCGAAGTATCGGTGCTCCCCGTTGGAGAACATCACGCTCAGGATGTAATCGTTCAAGGGCTTCACGGCAATGGAGCGGATTCGCATGATGTACCTCCAGTCAGAGAAAAGTATAAATCCTCACACTGGTTCGGTCAACAGCGTGCATGAAAATTCATCGAATCATTTGTCGAAGGATCAATAAAACTATGGTATAATTATCCCATTACAGAAAGGCGGTGCATCATGCCACAGATTATTCCCGTCAAGGAGCTTAAGGACACGGCTCGCATCTCAGAGATGTGCCACGCGAGCGACGAGCCGATCTACATCACGAAGAACGGCTACGGAGATATGGTCTTTATGAGCATGGAGACGTATGAGCGGATGCAGCACCTAGCGCATATCCATTGAGAGACCGAACACGCCGAGGAGGATATCGCGACGGGATGCGTCGATGATGTGCAGGAAGCACTTGCCCGTACGAGACTGAAATATACGCGATAGATGCATTATTACTGGATTCTTTCACATGCGTGAAAATTATCGGGATAAACTGTAATTCAATCCTATATACAGAAAGGAGGTATCTATGAACCTCGCGAATCACCGCACCTCCATCATCCTTGCCATCGTCTTTGCCGCACTGCTCTCCTCCTTCTGGTTCTTTCAGGACTTCGCCTTTATCGTCTTCCTCTCGCTCCTCCTGCAGCTCCTCCTCCAGCCCGGCCGTAGACGCGATGGAGCGGCGGCGCATCCCGCGTGGCATCGCGGCGGCGGGGAGCGATCCTCCTCTTTCTCCTGCTCGTCCTCGTCCTCCTCTCCATCCTCTCGCGCTCCGTCGTCCCGTCGCTGCAGCGCTTCGTCATCGAGCTGCCGAGCATCGGACAGGGGACTCCAGCAGATGCCGTTCCTCACGGAGTTGGATCTGCAGCAGGAAATGACGGGCATCCTCGACAAACTGCGCAGCGTCAGCGCGGAGCTCCTGCGCACATCCCTCTCCTTCCTCCTCGTCGCTGTCGGCAAAATCATGGACTTCGTCATCATCATCTTTGTCTCCTTCTACCTCCTGAAAGACGGCAACAGCATCAAACGCTGGCTCGCTGACCTCTTCCCGCACGGCTCGCGCGGGCGTGTCCTCCGCCTCTTTGACCGGCTCCTCCGCGCCCTGCGCATCTATGTATGCAGCCAGCTCGTCATGTGCATCATCACGGGACTCGTCGTCTTTATCTACTTCACCGTCATGCACCTCCCGTATGCCTCTGTCTTCGCCCTGCTCTCCGGCATCAGCGAGTTCGTCCCCGTCCTTGGCCCGACCGTTGCCTCCGCACTCGGAACGGTCACGACCGCCGCGACCGCATGGGGGATCACACTGCAGACCGCACTCTTCTATCTCGCGCTCACACAGATCAACCACAACGTCGTCTATCCCGCCCTCGTCGGCAAATCCCTCCACCTCCACCCTGTCGCCATCATCCTCGGCGTCGTCTTCGGCGGCGAAAATCCTCGGTGCGGCGGGCATGTTCCTCGCCGTTCCCTTCATCGTCATCGTCAAGATCGTCATCACCGACATCTACCATGAGCGGCAGATGGAGACGCAGGGCGGGAAGGATATGCCGTAAAAACAGGATAGAAAACCGCCGCACCAATCGGTACGGCGGTTTCGTATCTATAAGGAAGTGAGGAATGGCTCGGAAAATGGATTACGCAAGCATGGAGCGGAGGAACCAGATCTGCTTTTGCGTAGTTGGTGACGTGATCCTCCATGAGGTTCGCAACGCCGAAGCAGTCATGCGCATCGGCAGCCTTGCGGATCTCAAGTGCCTGGTCACGGAGGAGTTCGAGATCCGCAAGCGTGATCTCAAGTGCCTTCTTCTGATCGACCGCCTCATCGCCGAGCTCCTTAATCGTTGCGATTTCGAGGTAGCCCTTGAGGCTGCCGACCGGCTGCACGCCGGCCATCTTCAGCAGCTCCGCCGTCTCGTCGAGCACATCCGCGAACGCATCGTAGAGCGACTCGAGGTACTCATGAACAGCCTTGAACTGGGGCCCGACCACGTTCCAGTGGAGGTTGTGCAGCTTGATATAGCCGACGCCGATATTGGCGATGTAGGCATTGATCGCGTTGTTGAGGTTTGCATCATTTGCGTGTGACATAGTTAAAATCCCCTTTCATAATTTTGTACTGCAGATCTTTGAGAATCTGTTTCATATCCTGTTTACATTGGCTATTATAGTGCAAGTACTTTTATTTGTCAATAGTTATTATTAAATATTGAAATAAAATTTGTGAGAAGATCTGTTTATCTTGACAAATAGGATATTTTGTATATAATTCATATCTATAAACTATGCGTTTTTGAAAATGGAAAAGGGGAATATCCATGAGCGAGAAAAACTATCATTTTGAAACCCTGCAGGTGCGTGTCGGACAGGAGGAAGCCGATCCCGTGACGGATGCGCGTGCCGTACCGATCTATCAGACGACCTCGTACGTCTTCCACAATGCGCAGCACGCTGCCGACCGCTTTGCACTCAAGGATCCGGGCAACATCTACGGACGCCTGATGAATCCGACGCAGGACGTCTTTGAAAAGCGCATCGCGGCACTCGAGGGCGGCACGGCGGCACTCGCCTTTGCCTCGGGCGCAGCGGCGATCACGGCGACGATCCAGGCACTCGCCCATGCGGGCGACCACGTCGTCGCGCAGCAGACCATCTATGGTGGCTCCTACAACCTCCTCGCGCACACGGCAAAGGACTGGGGCATCGACGTGACCTTTGTCGAGCCGAAGGCGGGCGCACAGGGGTTCGCCGATGCCATCCGTCCAAACACGAAATGCGTCTTCATCGAGACCGTCGGCAACCCGAACGCCGACCTCGTGGACATCGAGGCCGTCGCCAAGGCGGCACACGCGCAGGGCGTCCCCGTCGTCATCGACAACACCTTTGCGACGCCGTACCTCCTGCGCCCCATTGAGCACGGCGCGGACATCGTCGTGCACTCCGCGACGAAATTCATCGGCGGCCACGGCTCCAGCCTCGGCGGCGTCATTGTCGAGGGCGGCACCTTCGACTGGAAGGCATCGGGACGCTTCCCGCACCTCACGCAGCCGAACGAGAGCTATCACGGCGTGAACTTCGTCGAGGCACTCGGCCCCGTCGCCTTCGTCACCTACATCCGTGCCCTCCTCCTGCGTGACACGGGCGCGGCGATCGCCCCGTTCAACGCATTCCTCTTCCTGCAGGGGCTGGAGACACTCTCCCTGCGCGTCGAGCGGCACGTATCGAACGCACTGAAGGTCGTGGACTTCCTCGCGAAGCATCCGAAGGTCGAGCGCGTCAACCACCCCTCGCTCCCGCATCATCCCAATCACGCCATCTACGAGCGGTACTTCCCGCAGGGCGGCGTATCGATCTTCACCTTTGACATCGTGGGCGGGCAGGAGGCGGCGTTCCGCTTCATCGACCACCTGAAACTCTTCTCGCTCCTCGCGAACGTCGCGGATGTCAAGTCTCTCGTCATCCATCCCTGCGACCACCACGCACTCCCAGATGAACGACGCCGAGCTCGCCGCGTCCGGCATCGGCAGAGGCACCATCCGCCTCTCCATCGGCATCGAGCACATCGCCGACCTCCTCGCCGACCTCACGGCAGCGTTTGACGCCGTCTGAGCCGTTCCCTTGTAAAAAGCAAAACCTCTGCGCGAAGGCTTTCCGTCGTGCAGAGGTTTTTGCGTTAGGGATTTGCTGATAAATGCAGACCGTCAGATTGGCGCAGATTTTCCGCCGAAGTGCGGGCGAAAAAGATGCGTCAAGATGGTAGTGCTGAAATTATCAGTGCTTCCTTAATGTTTTTTCACAAAAATTTCGTATATGATAGAAGGATTTTTCCGCATTTACGTCGAAAGCGTTCTAGAGTACCTATATGTGGATGCTTCGGATTTCTGACCGGGCTCCACGCGGTATGGACGCGCAGTACCTCATCGGTGATGGGGATGCCCTAGGGGAAGGAGGGCGGCGATGTTTCCGGAGATACGGCTTTCTGCACTCATTCTCACCGTCCTCATCAGCATTGCCCTCGTGGTCGGGTTGATCCACTATGCGCCGCCGCTGACGCAGACGTACTACTGGCGGCTCGGCGGACTGATCGCGGGCGCGGGGCTGCTCGTCACGCTCTTTGACCGCCTGATGGCGGCACGGGCACGGCGGCGCGCGGCGAAGAAACCGCCGCTCTCCTTTGAGGAGGAGCAGACCGCCCCTGCCAACTGCGGCAGAGACCATAACGGAGCGTCCGGCCGTCTCCATCTTCCCGGCAAAGGCAGCTGCCGTGCCCAAAGCCCCGCCCCAACCGGCGGGAAAGAAATTGGCGGCGAAAAAGAAAAAGGCGAAGGCACACGCGAAGAAGAACGCTGCGAAGCCCACCCCACACAGGGCGGCAGCAACCCCTTCGGCGGCAGTCTCGGCGGCGACACCGCCCGCGAAGAGCTCGCCGCCCGCCACCCCACCGGCAGAGCACCTGCCGGATGGGCTTGATGCGCTGCTCGACATCGCCTATGCGTCGGCAGAGCCCGCGCCCGAGCGCGCTGTCGCCGCCTACCGAAAGGCACTCGCGCGCTACCCGCAGGACTCCTACATGCCGTATCTCGTCATCGAGCTCTCCACGCTCTACAAGCGTCTGGGGAACTACGACGCGGCGCTTCGCCTCTTTGACGAGGCTCTCGCGCTACCCATCATCGCAAAGAACGCCGTCATGGTGCAGGAGTTCCGTCGCTCCCGCCGCACCCCTGCACGCCGTTTCTGATATGCTCCGCGCGCGGGAACCCCTGCGCTCCCCTTCGGCGAGGTACCGGAGGACGTGCTGGCGGCGGCTGACCGACAGGCGGGCAATCATACCTGACATTTTATTAAAATGGAGGAATAAATATGAAGAAAAAGCGTTGACATCCTAGGACTTCCCGTCATCAGCATCACAGAGGGGCGTGAGCTCGGCATGAGCAAGACCCTCCTCATTGATGCGCCGAACCGCATCGTGGCGGCGATCACGATCGAGGACGAGGACTGGTATCGCGGAGTCAAGCTCATCCCCTACGATAACGTGATTGCCGTCGGTGATGATGCCGTCACCATCAACAACAGCGAGAACATCCTCACGCTCGATGCAGCGGGCGACTTTGAGACACTGCTCGACGACAACATCCGCGTCATCGGCACGAAGGCCATCACGCGCACGGGCGTCATCCAGGGCAACATCACCGAGATCTTCATCGGCGAGGACGGCAGCATCGAGAAATGCGAAGTCACAACGCCGGAGGGCTCGACCTCCGAGGTGACGGCAGATCAGGTCGCCATCTTCGGAAAGGAAGTCACGGTCATCTCGCCGGAGGGCGATGCCGTAAAAAAATCTGACGCAGCGTCTGCACCGGCGGCACCCGCTGTGACAGCCCCCGCAGCAGAGCCCGCTGCGGCTGAGCCGGTTGAGGAGACTGCCCCCGCGGAGGAGACGCCTGCCGAAGAGCCGGCTGCTCCGGAGGAGACGCCTGCTCCCGAGGCACCGGCAGAGGAGCCCACGCCTGCCGCAGAAGAGCCTGCACCTGAGGCACCGGCAGAGGACGAGGCCAAGGATGCAGAGCGCGCGAACGAGGATCGTCATCGCCGCTTCCTCCTCGGCAAGAAGGCGACGCGCACCATCAAGATGGACAACGGTGTCGTCATCGTCGAGGCAGGCGCGGACATCACCGAGGAAGTCCTCCAGAAGGCAAAACTCGGCAACAAGTTCATCGAACTCTCGATGAGCGCACAATAAATGATATGGATGCGGCGGGGCGATTGCCCTGCCGTGTTTTCTCTTGAAATCTTGTGGAATTTAAGAACCAGAACCCCGCAAGGGCTCGGAAACAATGCCCAGAGTCAATCAGCCAAACAAAGGAGCAGCCACATCTTCTCTGGCTGCTCTTTTCGTATTGCTCTTATTAACGCATTTTTTCTCTTCCGGCGAATATCGTCAAAAAGATGGCATGAAGTGAGCTTTTTTGATTGGTCATACACGCTCACTCCTAATTTTTCCTTTCGTAAGTGGTATACTATAGGTCGGAGGGGCTCTTCATTAAGACGATGACGACAGGGAGATAGAACCATGAAAAAGAAGCTTTTTCTGATTGCCTGCATTGCTGCATTAGCGGCTATTTTTCTTTTACCGTTTGTCCAGAGCTCGATGGGGAAGACGGATTTTATCCGGGAGGTGCTCGCTAAAAATGATGGATTTGCCGCAGAGGGCAGCGGGACGACCGGCGGGGCCGCTGCCGTAGAGGATAATATTTTTCGCGTGACCAATCGGCAGGAGTTTGTTGCCGCGTTGGAGAATCGCAAAAATACAGAACCTAGGATTTTGATGATTTACGGTACGATCGACTTTGATACGGGCGCGGATGGAAAGCACCTGACGAAGGAAGATTATATGGCGGAGGGCTATGATTTTCAGCAGTATTTGGAGTCGCATGCGCCGCATAGTAATGCGCCGAAAAGCCGAAAAGAAGAGCAGGAGAAAAAAAGAAAACAATCTCAAAAAAATCAGGAAAAAAACATCATGGTTCATGTCCCTGCCAATACGAGCATCATTGGGATTGAACATGCGAAATTAAAGGGCGTGGATTTAGTCCTCGACGCGGATAATGTTATCATTCGAAATATCATGTTTGAGTCCCCGTATGATGATTTTTCCGTCGTGGGATCCCACCGATGGGCCGGATGGCAACTGGAATTCTCAGTATGACTGTATTACGATCCGTGGCGGCACGCATATTTGGATCGATGATTGTCATTTCGAGGACGGCACGCAGCCGACGGAAACGTATTTTTCATCGTGAATACGAGCATCGGGACGGCTTTGGTCGATATTACGAATCAGGCGGACGACATAACGATGTCGTATAATGTTTTTGAACGTCATAATAAAGCGATTTTGATCGGGAACAGCGACGCAAAAACAGCGGATGATGGCAAACTGAATGTGACGCTGCATCATAATTATTTTCATAATTTGGTTCAGCGCGTACCGCGAGTGAGATGGGGAAGGGTTCACGTGTATAATAATTACTACCAGACGGACGATGAAAGCTGCGAATATCGTTATGCGTATTCGCTGGGCGTCGGGAAAAACGCGAAAATATATGCCGAAAATAATGTTGCGGATATCGACGGCAGGACGTATCAAGATTTTGTCAAAGTGTTTGGCGGAACAGAGCTGACCACGCGCAATAATATCTTTAACGGCGAGAAAATCGATACATTTAACGAGCATTTATCACCGGTCGCGTGGACGCCCGAGCGATCGATGAAAATCGACGATGTGAATGAGGTGAAGGCAAAAGTTTTACAGCAGGCAGGCGTCTTTAAGGAAGCGATAATTCCATAAAAATCATCAAAAAAAGCTGCTGCACATTTGTTTCGTGCAGCAGCCTCTTTTTACTCAGTGGATATCAGAACACGATCCTGCCCCAGTCGCTCCGCGCAGCCATCACCATTGCCTCATAGAGCTTGATCTCGTAGAGGATGAGGTCGGCGCCGACCGCGTTGACGGTCTCCTGAAAGCGCGGCGTCTTTTCGATGATGGCGTCCGTGATCTCTGTGAGCGGGCGTGAGGACTTAACGGCATAACCGCGCGCACGTATGTGCTCGGTTGTCCCGTTGTTCGGAACGGTGGTGAAGGCGGTGGAGGGCTTTGCGGTGAGCTCGGCGACCTTCTCGTTGTCCTTTACCGTCGCGAAGTAGACACAGTGCTTTGCCGGGTCGTAGTAAAGTTGACAATGCGGACGTGCGGCAGTCCGTCACTCATCGTTGCGAGCGCGATTTCGTTCTGCTCTCGCATCATGCGTTCAAATTCGTTCCGCAGATTCATTTTTAATCACCT
>BNJV01002592.1_pt1:0-110000 | contig 114573 bp, 157 predicted proteins | sample 8540591 | NCBI WGS metagenome assembly BNJV01 (sample SAMD00202457, study PRJDB9452) | human saliva metagenome | host: Homo sapiens
GTGCAGAAAGACTTTAAAAAGCAAGTTGTCTTTTTCTGCTGCATAGTGAAAAAGCACTTTGAAAGTCTTCGTCCATTGATGGATGCTCTGTTAGAGGAGGAAGAGATAGAGTGTAAGATTATTCCGATTCCTTATTATGACAAAATGCGGGGACGGAAGACTGAAAGAAATACACTATGAAGGAGAGGATTTTCCAAAGGGATATGAAATTGTAGATTATAACTGCTATGATTTTTCAGTAGAACTTCCGGATTGTATCGTGATCAATTCTCCCTATGATGAATTTAATCCGGTGTGGACCGTGGATTCAGCATTTTTATAGCAGAGAGATGAAAAATATACGAAGAAGCTGGTATACATCCCTGGTTCGTAACGGATGAAATCGATCCCAAGGAGTGAAGAGGACGGAAAAGGCCTTTACCAATATGGAAATATTATGTGACGGTTCCGGGACTCTTTCATTCGGACCTCACGATTGTGCAATCGGAAGGGAATGAAGAAAGCTTATCTTGCAAAAGATAGAAGAATTTTGCAGGGAAAGATGTGGCAAAAGAAGATGGAAAAAGATATCGGAGCAGGTTCTTGTCTTTTGGGAGATAAGGAAGGGCAGGGAATTAAGGAAGTGGTAAAAAGAATTTAAGAATTTTTTTATAATAAATATCATAAAATATATTTTCCATCCGGGAGCTTTGCGGTAGAATAGGCTGTGAATTTTTTGTTTTATCGGCTTATCTTTATAGTTGCTCTTGAAAGAGGTCTATAAGGGGAGAGGGAAAAGGCCTTAAAGGAGAATATCGTAGTTATGAGAAAAGAATTGATAGAAGCGCAGATTGTCCTCGGAAGGGACGATGTAAAAAGAGAGCTGAAGGATTCGATTCGTCGTAATGCATGGAAGAGAATCTTTCTCGTTGCGGGAAATTCTTTTTTTAAGCTTCCAATAGGAGAGATTTTGCAGAGATAGAAGAAGAGATGGGAATTACAGTGGAGAAGTTTTCCGGCTTTTCCGTGAATCCCAAGTTGGAAGAAGCGATAGAGGGAAGTAGAGCATTCAGTGCTTTTTCCGGAGATGTCATTATCGCGGTGGGCGGCGGTTCCGCAATGGATACGGGAAAGTGCATCAAGCTGTTTTCCGCCGTGCCTGAGGAAAAACTCTTTCAAGTTCCGTGGCAGGATAACGGGGTACCCTTTGTGGCTATCCCCACTACGGCGGGTTCCGGCTCGGAAAGCACTCCCTTTGCCGTATTGTATCGGGACGGAGAAAAGCTATCTATAGAAGATGAAAGTATCTATCCGCTGATTCGCGTAGAAGATGCAAGAAGCCTGGCTTTCTTACCGCTTTACCAGAAGAAGGTTTGTCTTATGGATGCCTTGAGCCATGCCATGGAGGCTATCTGGTGTAAGAACAGTGTGGGAGACAGCATGTATTACGGGAAGGAAGCGATTGAAACGATTTTGGATTTCTATCAGGCTTACTTTGATAACCGGAGTGATGCACTGCAGAAAATAGCCTATGCTGCAAATCAGGCAGGAAAGGCGATTGCCATTACCAAAACTACCGGGGGACACGCACTTTCCTATAAGCTCGGAACACTATTCGGGCTTCCGCACGGCCTTGCAACGAGCCTTGTTAATAAAGAGCTTTATCCCTTACTGACAAGGAATAAAGAGAAGATGGAAGACTTGGAGAGCCTTCAATTTCTTGCCCATTGCTTTGGCGGGAACAAGCCGGAAGAGGGGGTGGAACGCTATCTGGAATTTCTGGAAGAAATGGATCTGATTCCGAAAGAGAGACGATTCTATCTGGAGAGAATGGATTTGCAAGACAATTCTCCTGAGAAAGAGCAGGATTTTTGGAAAGGGACGCTGGAGACTTTAACGAAGTCGGTCAATGTGGAAAGACTGCAAAACCATCCCATGCCTCTTAGCGAAGAAGAAATCAGCGGAGTGTATCGTTCCATTCTGCTGTTAGAAGAATAAGAATTTATTCGAATTTGAAAAATCAAAATTAAAAAGTAGTTTTCATATAGTATAGGTCTGAAAGAGGGAAAATCTGCGTTCGCATCCTCATTTCAGGCCTATATTTTTCAGTCTATATTTTTCAGGCCTATTTTTCAGACCTATATTTTTTTCAGTTCTATATCTTGTTAAAAACATCATTCATTTTTGCTGGCATCTTTTTATGATAAAAATATTAAATGTGTGTTTGTATTTGAAATTGCATTTATATTATTTAAGAATTCTGTCGAAAACGACTATTGAAAAGCGAAGTAAAGGCGGAAAACGTTATATAATTAAAGTGAAAAACAAAAACATTAATTTTTAATTTTTCTATTGACACTGCTTCGCAATATGTTATAATCCGAATTGTAAGTTAATTTGAAATCCTAGCTAGCCAAGGAGATAGCAAGGGAAGCACGACTTACCAGCAGATTCTGACCGGATCTGTTTGAGCAAAACCGGGAAACCCGGTGACGCAAAAGCTATAGGGCCTGTAACATGGCAGCCAGTTGCGATCTTTCAGTATGAAGATGTTCATTTAAAACAAATTTCATGTGAAGATTACGGTTAGCTGGCAATCAGGAAGGGATCCTGAGTGTCGGTTTTTTTATACTCGAAAAGGAGTAATTCTTTTCAAAACAATATGGTTTTTAACCATGGCAAACCCGGGGAAACCCGGTGACGCAAAAAGCTATAGGGACTGTAAAATGTCAGCCAGCTGCAATCATGGATCCCCTGACCAGGGCGAGATGATTCTGCTTCCTGACTCCCTCGTAAAAGAAGGAGTTATCACATGAAGAAACTAGTAATAAAATTATTTGTACTTACAGCCATATTTACCGCATTCTTTGCAATTACAGCTTATGCTGCAAAGGGAAATGCACAGGACGCATTTGCAAAAGTGAATGAAATCAGAGTAGCAAACGGATTAAGCCCGCTTACATGGAACGGACAGATTGAGAATGCAGCGAAAGTTCGCGCAAACGAAATCGTAAGCAGCTTTTCCCACACAAGACCGGATGGAAGTTCTTGGTATACGGCAGATGCAAGTGTTCTTTACGGAGAAAATCTTGCACAGTATTATGACGGTGCCGATGAAGTAGTTGCAGCTTGGATGAATTCTCCATCCCATAAGGCCAATATTTTAAAGCCGGAATTCAAGAGCGGTGCAATCGCAGCCATTGAAGTGGACGGAGAAGTATATTGGGCAGAAGAATTTGGGATTTAAGCAGTATGCAGAGCTTTTTATAGAGTGAAAAGCCCGAGCGAGTTTGCTAAAAAATAAAATAGTAGAAAAATGTGAATCAGTGAACGTGAAGGAAGGGTTGCCGACAGATCATCGGTAGCCTTTCTGTGCGTTTTGAGACAAAAATTCCGCTAATCCTCTTTTTTTATCCTGCAATTCATAGTAAAGTAAAGAAAGACACAGGGGACGACTATGGAAGAAAAAGAGAGTCTGAACAGCACGTTTATTGTCGAGGTGAAATGCATGGAAAATGATACCTGGCAGGGAAAGATTACTTGGGCAGAGAAAAACCGCGGACAATATTTTCGAAGTGCTTTGGAACTTCTAAAGCTCATGGATAGAGCCTTGACGGAAGGGAACTTCCATCTTGAGGAAGACGAGGAAGGCAAAAGAAGAATAGGAAGAATAGCGGGATATGGACAAGCAATTAGACAGCCTTTATGCCATTGATTTACTGGGAATTCTTATCAGTGGCAGGGAAGAGGGGGACTTTCAGGGAGAGTTGGTACAACAATACTCCAAGGATAGAGTCCCTTTTTATGGAACCTTGGATTTAATCAAAAAAATGGAATCCTTCTATGATGAGTGGGATTACCCGGAGGCTTCTTCCAGAGAGAGGAGCTTTCGAAAAAGAGAAAAATACAGCTACCCCGATAGAAGAGGAAAGAAACGATTGGCGGACGAAGCGAGTCATTTAGAAAAGTTTCCTATAGTAGAGGAGCGTGGCAGCAAAGGGAGCTTTTTTTGTACACACCAAGTTCAGGCAAAGAACGAGCTGGCAAGGAGATGTATATCATGGGGAATCGGGAGATGCCTATTCCTTTTCCAGCGTGCTTCACCTGTTTCGGATTATGGAAAGGGAATGTGCAAGGTGAAAAAACTGATATTCCTGCTTCTTTTTCTTTTACTTGTTTCCTGCGCAAAAAAGCCCAGCGGCAAGATACAGGGAAGAGAGATTCGTCTGGCCTATGATAAGGATAATTATCCGTTTACGGCAGAAGACGGCGAAGGAAATCCCATTGGCTTCGAAATGGAACTGATAAAAATGATTTCGGAAAAAGAAGGATTCAGCTTGAAGTTTCTCCCTAAAAACCAATCCGCCTTGGCCCCATCCGTGATTACCGGTACTTCCGATATGGCAATGGGAGGCTTACTTAAGGAAGAGGAAGAAACGCGAATTCAGTTTTCCGAATCCTATGGGATGGTGAAGCTTGGGCTTCTCCTTTCTCCTTACCTTTTTGGAGAGGAGGGCGAGGACAGTGCGGATGTCTTCGATAAGCTTCGCGGAGAGACCATTATGGTAAAAGAAGGGAGCCTTGCGGCAAAGCTTTTGGAGAAGCAGAGAGAAGAAAAAGGCTATTTTCTGAAAGTGGTTCAGAGCAATGAAGATTTTATTCAAAAAGCGGAAGAAGGCGAGGCGGATGCTGTTGCGGAAACGCTTCCTGTTCTGGAAGTGTTAGCAAACAAGATTGTCTTTTCGGATGGAGAAAAGTCATTCAGCAAAGTCGGAGTACGGATTTATCCTATTCAAGAAGAGGAGGAACTTTGCTTTATAGTCAGTAAGGGGCAGAATGGAGAGATTCTTCGCGCATTTGAACGCGGATTTCGAAAACTAAAGGAAGACGGAGAATACGAAGCGCTTTGTGAACGCTATGGCTTCTCTTTCTCGAAAACAGAATAAGACAGAGAATTTTTAAAAGAGGAGTTATATCTCCTCTTTTTTTGACGATAAATCTTGTAGACCTCGTACAACGGTAATGATTAAGGGGGAGAACATATTATCCTGCCTTTCTTGTTCGTTTCGACAGAATACTTCGGACATTGATCCAAATATTTCAGGTAGGATGCCACTATATCGGAGGGAACCGAATTGAATAGCAATCAGAATCCGCTTCTTCCGAAGTGGATAGAAAAAGAAATCAATTGAGAGAGGGAGACTTTGATTCCCTCAGTAAAACCATAAAAAAATCAGTTGTTCCGGGAGCTTGCAACAGAGTTCATGGAGGAGGGACAGCTTTTTGTTATTTTAATATTGTGGATTTTAAACTGTATAATGATCGCTTCGGTTTCGAGATGGGTGATGCCTTATTGGTGGAAATGGCGAATATCTTGCAAAAAGCCTTTCCGGATGCCCTTATCACTGTATGTTTGCAGATCAGTTTGCCTTGTTAGCAAGGAAAAAGGACTGTGTTGATACACTTGTCTCGGCACATGAGGATTTTTTTGAACCTGAAAATTCCTATGGCTCTGGATTTTAAGGTTGGAATTTACAGCATTTCTGCTAAGAAAAATATAATTAATGCTTGTGACAGGGCTAAAAACAGCCTGCGACTGTATCAAGAAAGAGAGGGCGGTTTTTTTATCGCTTTTATGATGAAGAACTAAGTCATCTGCTTCTGCAACATCGATTTATTGTGGATCACATTGAAAAAGCAATAGAGAATGGGGATATTTATGTTTACTATCAACCTTTGATTCGTGCACTTTCCAAGGAGGTTTGCGGATTGGAAGCCCTTGTTCGTTGGATAGACCCGCAGTTTGGCATGTTCTCTCCGGCGGAATTCATTCCGGTTTTAGAGGAATATCATCTCATTCACCTCTTGGATATCCATGTTATTTCTCTGATTTGTCAGGAGTTTGCGGCAATACGGGAAAGAGGGAGGAAATGATTCCGGTATCTCTGAATCTTTCCAGAATGGATTTTGAGCTTTGTGATATTTTCGGCGAATTGGAGAAGCTGGTAGAAAAGTATCAGGTACCAAGAGAACTGTTGACTTTGGAAATCACGGAGTCGGTGCTGAGTAAGAGCCCGGCACTGATCAGCAGTAGAATCAAGCGCTTCCATGAAGCCGGTTATAAGGTATGGATGGATGATTTCGGATCGGGCTACAGTTCGTTGAATGTATTAAAGGATTTTGACTTTGACCTGATTAAGATAGACATGATGCTTTACAGGATTCCAATGAGAAGTCAAGAAAAATCATCAGCTCTATCGTGGATATGGCCAAGAAAATCGGAATCAGAACCTTGGCGGAAGGGGTAGAAACGGAGGAACAGCTTGATTTTCTTCGGGAAATCGGATGTGAGAAGTTGCAAGGCTATTATATAGGACGCCCCGGACCTTATCAAAACAGCATTCTGCATTGTAAAGAAAACGGGTTCCGCTTTGAATCACCGGGAAAAAGGCAGTACAACGATGACTTAGGATATATCAATCTTCTGAGTAACGGCTGTCTTCCGCCTTCCGCTCTGGAAGAAAAGGAAGACATAGCACCGGGGATTCCGCTTTCTATAGTAGAAATGCTTGGAGACAGAATCGAGTTTCTCTATGTGAATCAATCTTTTCAACGGGAGCTTGCAATAGCAGACGGTTTAAGTGTGCAGGAGACGGAGAGACTGATAAACGACAAAAATACGGCACAGTATAAACAGATTCGTTCCTTTCTATCCGCTCTTTCGGAGGGAGGAGGCAGTGATATGGATACGATAGAGGGGGATTCCCTCTGTTCGATTCGCGGAAAGGAAATCAGCCACATACCGGGAAGAAATGCCTATCTGTTGAATATCCAGGTTTATCGGGGTGATTTTCTAAAGCTGAAGCAGAAGAAGATGATGGACAAGGTTAAAGATCTGTACAACGGCTATGAGCTGGTACTTCTATGGAATCCAAGTCTTGGACAGAATGAATTGCTTTATGAAAAAAGTCAGGGGAAGTCTTGCTCCGGGAGACAGGGATTTCTTGACGGAATATGCCAAAACCACATTTTCCAAATCGGAGGAAAAGCGTTTCTTTCAATTTCTGAGGAAGAACAATGTGATGAGGGATAAGGAAACAGTGAAGGAAGAAGCCTTTTTCGGAAGAGACCGGGAAGGAAAGAAAAGGATATTTCTTGTGAGCCTCAAGCCTTCTGCACTGGAGAACGGAACCAAGGTTCTGCTTAGTGTCAGAAGGGTTTGGAATCCGGGAATTGCAAAAGCTTGTTGCGGAGGACTTGGGAATAAGGATCCAATCCGAAAGGATGCATAAAAGCGGGTAAAAGATACGCTTTGTCCCGGGACAAAAATGAAAGGAAATGTTCTGAAAAACTTAATAAATAAAAATTAAACAAATTATTTATAGGAAAAATTCAGAAAAAAAGCAGAAATATATATATTTTTACAAGAATATTAGGAGAAAAAGACCAAAAAGTTTAAATAACTTAAAGAAAAATCACAAAAATTATTAGAGAAAAACAATGAAAGCAATAAAGAGTACTCTTGTAAAGAATATTTATATTTGCTATATTACCTAACACACACTTAAAAAAATACTTAAAAATTGTTCGCTCAGAACTTTTTGAATTTTTTTGAAGAATCGACATCGTGAGAAAAAGTTGAGCAAAAAAAGTCTTTGTGTCCTGAAGGAGGAACAACATGGACCATACAGAATTCATTGTCCCTATGACTTCGTGGAAATTAGGGAATGTTTTTGCAAATCAAGAGATTGGAAGGGGAAGTTCCGAATCTCGTGCGGCGCATACCAATCTTTTTAAAGATGTATTTGTGTCCGCTATCAATAATGTAAAAACAACGCAGTTGGATGTAGAAAACAAACAATATCTTTTGGCGACAGGTCAGCTTTCCGATGCCCACAGTCTTCCTATTGCGGAGGCCAAGGCACAAATCAGCTTGGACTTACTTGTATCGTTACGGAATAAAAGCATTGGACAGCTATAACGAGTTGATGAAGATGAACATGTAAGGAATAGGGGAGCTAGCAGGTGCAAAAAAACTCAAGGAAATGTGGCAGAAGCTGTCACTAAAATCGAAAAAAACTCTTGGGCATCATTGCTGCGGCTACGGCTTTAGTCATTGCAGTGGCAGTTTTTTTCTGATTGCCAGAGGTCAAAAACAGAATATCAAACCCTTTTTAGCGCACTGAGTCAAAGTGAGGCACAACAGGTGGTTTCCCTTTTGCAGGAACAGAAAGTGCCTTATCTCTATGACGGAAAGAGCGGATCGGTCAAGGTTCCGGAAAAAGTCGGTGGATACCTTAAGAGCGCAGCTTCTATCAAAGGGATATCCGAAATCGGGATTTACCTACAATATGTATATAGGAAATTCCGGACTGATGACGACGGAATCGGATAAGAAGCAATACACCCTCTATGATTTACAGGATCGACTGGGGGCTACGATTCGTCTCTTTGAAGGAGTTCGGGACGCCAAAGTCACGATTGCGGAAGGCACGGAGCAGAATTATGCCATAGAAACGGAGAATCCGATTGATGCCAGTGCCAGCGTAGTGGTAACGATGGAAGACGGGGAGAAGCTGGGAGAAAAATGCCGAGGCAATCAAGAACCTGGTTGCCCGCTCTGTTAAAGGGAATGAATTTTCACCAAGGTATCCGTCTTTTGATGCAGGGAACCATGGAAGAAATTAAAACGGAGGAAGATGGTGACGGAGCATCCGGAGCCGGCATGGCAAATCTCACGGCTACCGTGGAAGAGAATATCGCTGCCAATATAAGACGGGTACTCGGGAAAATTTACGGTATGGAGAATCTGGCTGTTTCCGTAAAAGGAACGCTGAATATGGCGAAGCTGATTCAGGAGAAATACCCAGTATTCGGTTCCTGAAAAAATCGAGGCTACGGATAAAACGGGTCTTCTTCATAATGAAGAGGTGGCAGGAGAAAATGCAGGCAGTTTCGGAGAAAATGCAGCAGGGTGTCGCCGGTACGGACTCCAATGCGGATACGCCGCGTTATACCGTACAAAACGGACAGAACAGTGCTGACGGATACGCCAATTCCAGTGCGGCGAGAGAATGGCTATACAATGTTTTGAAAGGAACAGAAGGAGATTTCTCCCGGTGTCTTTGGGAAAATACCACTGTGGCGGTGGTGATTAAAACGGATGATTTGAGTATTCCGGAAAAAGAATTGGTCAATCTTGTTGCAGATGCTGCGGGAATCGAAAGAGAAGACGCAGACAGTAAGATTACCGTTTTACGTTCTATTACCAAAAAGGATGAGGAACAGGTGGAAGAGGCTCCGGCAGAGCAGAAGAGTGTACTGAGTCGATTCCCGCTTTGGGCATTGATTGGTGCAGGTGTTTCGGCATTCTTATTACTTATCGTGATTCTTCTTATCCTGAGAGCGAAGAAGCAGAAGAAGCTGAAGAAGCTTATGGAAGAAGAGATGGAAAATCAGGAGGCGCTTAGCGTAAAGCCGAGTGATGAAATTGCAGCGATAGACGAACCGGATGAATATGAACTGAGTGCGGAAGGCAAGATGGTTCACGGTATGAAGCTAAAGAAGAGCATTGGAGAGTTCGCCGATCAAAACCCACAGGTTGTAGCAAAAACTGATTCAAAGTTGGATGAGAGAAGAGGAGCAGAACCTTGGCAGAAAAACAGCGTAGAAGTACAAAAAAATAAAGGAAATAAAAATCCCGCAAATCCGGAGAAAACGGAGCCGCATCAGGAACTGAACGGAAAACAAAAAGCCGCTTTGGTTGTGGTTTCCTTGGGAGCAGATCGTGCCTCTCAGATTTATAAGTATCTGGGAGAGCATGATGTGGAGGAACTGACCTTTGAGGTTGCAAAGATGGGAAGAACGACGAATTCCATGGTGGAAAGATACTCTGGAGCAGTTTTACCGCCTTTGCGTGACCCACAAGATGATGACGGACGGCGGTATGGAATATGCCAGGGCTGTATTGGAGAAGGCCTTCGGAGCAACGGCTGCCAAGTCTTTGCTCGATCGTGTTTCTCATACGCTGGCATCCAGACCCTTCAATTTCTTCTCAAAGGGAGATCCGAAAGCTTTACTTTCCCTTTTACAGAATGAAAGACCGCAGGTTATTGCCCTTATCCTTTCTTATATGGATGCGGAGCAGGCAGCGCAGATTCTGGAGACCCTTGTAGAAGCTAAGCGTATTCCGACTGTAGTGGCCATGGCAAAGATGGATCGTGTTTCTCCGGAGGCGATTGCCATTGTGGAAGAAGAAATGAGAAGAAAGTTCGATACCATCATTACCAGTGAGGACAATATGAACCTTGGCGGTATTGACTTTGTAGCGGACGTAATGAACCACATTGACCGCAGCAATGAGAAGAAGATCTTTGACGAATTGGATGTAACCGATCCCGATCTTTCTACAGATATCAAGGATAAGATGTTCGTATTCGAGGATATTCTTACTATGGACGATCGTTCCGTTCAGCGCTTTCATCAGAGAATGCGAGTCCAAGGATATTGTATTTGCATTAAAGACGGCAAACGAAGAAATGAAGCAGATTTTTCTTCCACAATATGTCCAAGCGAATGGCGGAAACGGTGCAGTCCGATATGGAAGTATCCAGAAATGTCCGCTTAAAGGATGTAGAAGAGGCACAGCAGCGTATTGTAAATCTCATTAGGCTACTGGAAGAAAAGGGTGAGGTCATCATCAATAAGGGAGGCGATGAAGACAATGTCCTCGTCTAGAAATATTATAAAATCCAGATACAATAAGGAGCTTTCCAGCTATGTCTCTCTTCTGGAAGCCGAATCCGCAGTGGCTTTAGCGGATGTCGAAAATGCGGTAGAGGAGGAAGAGCAGCAGAAGGAAAGCTTGGGGATGGTTCTTCCGGAAAAAAAAGAGGAGAATCCTTACCATGAGACCCTTACTTCACCTTGCGTTGGAAAAGGCACAGCACATTATAGACGGTGCTGAGAGGGAAGCCGAAGAGACCCGCTTGAAAGCCCAAAAAGAAGGAAGGGAAGAAGGGTATCGGGATGGTTTTGCGGAAGGAAAGAAAGAGGCGGAAGAAAAAATTCTTGCGGAACACGCGGAAGAGCTGGAATCCTTTAGACAGGATTTAAACCGTACCCTCCGTACCGTGGAGGATGCCAAAACGGAAAGACTCTACCGCTATATGGATGAGTTAAAGGACGTCGCTATCGCTGTTGCGGAAAAAGATCATTCATGTCAGCCTTCGGTCTTCCGGAGAAGTTATTCGGAGAATGATTTTAAAAAGAGGCGGAAAGAATCAAGAAAACCACTTGGTTGAAACTGCACATCGACAGGCTGGATTATGAAATGCTGATAGCGACGGACTCCGATATTGCATCGGAACTGGCCCAGGTTTCCGACAACATCAAGTTTGTCATCGTGGAAAAGGAAGAACCGGGAACACTCATCATGGAGACGCAGGAGGAAATCGTAGATGCAGGGATAGCAACACAGATGGAAAACCTGCGAGAAAGATTGGGACACTTGGATACCCAAGAGAGTGAGTAATCAATGTATGAAAATATTCTCTCCACCATTAAAAAGATGGATACTGTCGAGAATATCGGAAAAATTGAAAATATCGTAGGGATGTCTATGGAGGCTTCCGGTACGGGAAAGTCCAGTATCGGAGATATCTGTATGATTTACAGTGATGAGACGGAGACGCAGGTTGCTGCGGAAGTGGTCGGATTCAAAGGAGACCATGTACAGCTCATGACTTATAAAAGTTCCGTGGGCATCACCTCCGGTGCCTTTGTGCGGAACACACGGCGAAGACTGCGTATTCCGGTAGGCGATTTTTTAAAGGGAAGAATCGTCGATGCACAAGGGATGCCGATAGATGGAGGCGCGCCCTTCCCGGAAAGTGAGTACTATACAGTCAATAATTCGTATATGAATCCTTTGGACAGACCGCCGATCAGAGAGAGGCTTCAGTTTGGTATCAAGGCAATAGACGGATTGAATACCATAGGAAAGGGACAGCGTATCGGCATATTTTCCGGGTCAGGTGTAGGAAAGTCAACCCTGATGGGAATGATTGCCAGAAATGTAAAGGCAGACATCAATGTGATTGCGCTTGTAGGAGAGCGTGGTCGAGAAATTCTGGAGTTTGTGGAAAAGGATCTCGGAGAAGAGGGAATGAAACGTACCATCTTGGTTGTGGCGACCTCCGACCAGCCTGCAATGCTTCGTGTGAAGGCCCCCTTGGTTGCGACTACGATTGCAGAGTATTTCCGGGATAAGGGCATGGATGTACTTCTTATGATGGACTCCCTAACCCGTTTTGCCATGGCACAAAGAGAAATCGGACTTGCAACGGGAGAACCGCCCATTGCAAGAGGATACACTCCTTCCATTTATGCGGAATTCCCGAGACTTTTGGAAAGAGCGGGAGCCTTTAGAAAAGGCTCCATTACCGGGGTTTATACGGTACTTGTCGAAGGAGACGATACCAACGAACCCATCGCGGATACGGTCCGCGGTATTTTGGACGGACATATCGTACTATCGCGTCAACTTGCGGCTGAAAATCATTACCCAGCGATAGATATCGGTATGAGTATCTCCCGTCTTATGACGGAACTTGTCTCCGAAGAGCATAAAAAATATGCCGCAAGAATCAGAAACGTTCTTGGCTTATATCAAAAAAATGCGGACCTCATTGCTATCGGTGCATATAAAAAAGGATCCGATCCTAAACTCGATGATGTTATAGACAGATACCCCTGCTATTAACGAATTTCTAACGCAAAATATAGATGAATCATTTTCCTATGAAGAAACAGTAATAAAAAAATGGAAGAAATAACCGATATTCCTTAAGATGCAGGATATTCCAAAAATAGAAAAGGACGGGCAGAAATGAAAAAGTTTTTTGCTACAGTCTCGAATCAGTCTACCGGTTTAAGCAGAATGTTTTAGACAAGAAGAAGGAAGAACTTGCGAAAAAAAGAACAGGATGTTCAGAAGCAAAAACCTTTTAGAGGAGCTCAATGATGAGCTGCACTACTATGAAGCGGAGTTTGAGCGAATCAAGAAAGAGGGCTGTTCTATCGAAAAACATGATGATTTACGTGCGTGGACTGGAAAGAATGGAAAAACGCATAAAAAGAAGAGAACGAGCTTACACGTCTAATGGTTATCGCGGAGGAAAAGAAAAAGAAGTAATCAAAGCCCATATGGATACCAACACCTTTGAGAAATTAAAGGGAAAAAGGCTGGAAGAATATCGCGTACAGGGACGAAAAGCGGAGGAGTCCTTCATTGAAGAATTTGTTACTCATGCAATGAAGGCCTAGAAGTAGTACAGGAGACAATATGGCGGAAATAATGATGTTGAACAACAGCACAAGTACAATTCAACAGAATCCGAGCCTTTCCTTGGGAAAAGAGAGTTTGAAAACAAGGGGAAGGGAAGCAGAAGACCTTGCCCTGAATTTCGGGAATTTCCTTCGTGCTTCGAAAGAAGAGAACGGAAAAAGAAGAAGTGGCGGCAAAAGGGAAAAAGAAGGATGTAGAAGAGCAGCCAAGGGAAGAGAAGGAAGTGAAAGTTAAGACGCCGGATGAAAAGAAGGCGGAGAAAAAGCCGGAAGAGAAAGACATGCTTTCCGAAGAGGAAAGAGCGGATAGTCTTGCTTTTGGAAAATAACTTTCTGATGCAAAGAGATCAGCTGAAGGTGGAACTGAAGACGAAGCTGGAAGAGGCGAACGGATTAAGCGGAGAAGTAAAGGCGGTGGAAGAGAGCATTCGAAATCTTCCCGCTATAGAAGAAAGCTTCAAAGAAGAAGGCGTGGAAAAGGCAATTGCTTCCGAAGAGGATTCTTCCAAGGTATCGCTTCCGATAAATGAAGAGAAGCTTGAAGAGAAAGGCGAAGAGCTTTTGAAACCCGATTCAGAAAAGAAGCCTGCTGTGCAAAGTGAAAAAGATGGAAGCGGCTGATACAAGAGAAGAAAAAGAAGGGAAGCAGGATCCTGAAGGACAGAATTGCCCGTCCCGGACTTGAAAAAGAAGACTTGCAGCAGATGGGAGAGCTTAGAGCGGAAAAACCTTTTAAAGCGGAATTAAGCCCTCTTCCCGGAATCGAAAAAGCGGAAAACTTACATCTTGTCACAAAAGAAGAGTCTATAACAAAGGATGTGGCAGAACTTTTAGCTGAGAAAATGGATCTCCATAAGGGAGAGCTGAAGATTGAGCTGGAACCGAGGACCTTAGGCCAGATTACCGTAAAGGTAAACTTTATAGGCGGAAAAAGCCAATGTGGTGATTTTAGCGGAGAATCCGAAGACGCTCCATCTCTTACAAAAACGGTGCAGGAGAGATGGCAAGAATCTTGGAAGAGAAAACCGGAGAAATCACAAAGGTTATCGTCCATGAGGAGAATCAGGGTGAACAGTTCTTTAGGGATAACGATTCGAGCAGCAAAAGAAAAACAAGAATGAGGCAGAACGTAGGTTAAGGGAAGCGGAAGAAGAGAAGAATAAGGGTAATACCGAGGAGTTCTTACACAGAATGAGACTCGGTCTTACGGAGTAAGGAGAAGAATATGGGTATTTCAAATGTATCTTCAGCAAGTAACCCCTATGAAACAGGGAGCTACTCGGCGAAGGCCAATGAGAAAAAAATACATTGACAATTGAAAGCTATTTTTAAGCTTTTTGTCTGCGCAGCTTGCTCATCAGGATATGACTAATCCTATGGACAACAGTGAAAATGATGGCGCAGATGACACAGATGGCAATGGTACAGAGCTTGGGAACCATGACCACCAATATGAAAGAAGAGATGTCATTGACCAAGACAACTTACCTTGCCGGGCTTATCGGAAAAAGAAGTAACAGTCAGGGTTCCGGAGGAAATACTTGCGGCTAATCCTAGTGCAGCCAAGGAGAAGAGCGGTACGATTGTTTCCGTAAACTTAAGCGGTAAGGAACCGACCTTCCGGATAAATGGCGATACAACGGAATATCCCTTAAACAGTTTGATACAGCTTAGACAGGCAGGAACAGGTACTGCTTCATCGAGTACCCTTTCCTGCCGCCCCTCCACCGGAAGTCCTGCCACACCGGGGCCGGGAGGTCATTAAAATTTAATTTTTTTCTATTATAGAAAAAGAGAAAAATGGTCGATAGTCAAACGTAAACTTATACAGATTGCAATACCTCTTTTTAGAGAAAATTCAGATCTCGGAAAGGAAATAAAAGAATGTTAAGAGCAATGGATTCTGCTGTAGCAGGTTTAAGGGCACATCAAAACAAATTGGATGTAATCGGTAATAATATTGCCAATGTCAATACCTTTGGTTTTAAGTCACAGGCGTATAGCTTTAAGGATGCAATGTACCAGACCTCCAGAACTTCTTCAGGAGGAAAGACGGATACAAACGGAAACGGGATTATCGGAGGTGCCAACCCGGCTCAGTACGGTTACGGATCTCTTACCGGATCGATTGCAACGGACTTTACAACCAGTACACCGACCTATGTAGGCGGATTTAATGCAGCCATCAACGGTTCCGGTTTTTTTATCACCAGTTCTTCCAACAAGAAGGTGGTGTTGGACCCTGCAGATATTCGGGCAACTACGGCGGTACTGAAGAAGAGCAATTTCGCCTATACCAGAGTAGGACAGTTCTCTGTGGATGCAAACGGCTATATTGTGGATGCAAACCATAATTTCGTATACGGCTTCCAGCCGGATTCTCTGACAGAGCCTACGAAATATGGAGACGATGGCAAGGATTTAGTTCCTTTAAGAGCTCCCGAGTTAAAGGCCGACGGAACGGTTGACCTTACACCGCCCTCCTTTGCAAACCGTGCAGCACAGATGAAGTCGATTGAAATCGGCGAGGACGGTATTATAAAGGGCATTATTGATTTGAAGACCCTCGGACCACCCGCACAGATTACAGCAACTTCTATCGTTTTAGGAAAGGTTGGCGTGGCTTCCTTCCAGAATCAGGAAGGTTTGAGCAAGGCAGGAAACAACACCTTTAATGCCGGAGTCGGGGATAATACGGGATATATTTCCGCAACCATGCCGGGAGAAGGTTCAACCTCCACTTTGATGGCCGGCTATCTTGAGGCTTCCAACGTAGATCTTGCCAAGGAGTTCTCGGATATGATCACCACGCAAAAGAGGTTTCCAGGCGAACACCAAGATTATTACCGTGTCTGATGAAGTACTACAGGACCTTGTTAACATGAAGCGATAAGGGAAGAAGCTTCTAAGCTAAGTATACACTTATCTGCGGTTTATCTTGCGGGATAAACCGTAGATGAGTCATTACCCGATTAGGTTGAAGAGAGGAAGGGAATCATGATTCGCCTAACAAAGTTAAACGGAGAAGAAATCTTTTTAAATTATTTTCAGGTTTTATACATTCGACGAATACCGGAGACGAAAATCAAGCTTGCCAATGGAGACTTTTTACCTTGTAAAGGATAGCGTAGAGTCTATTATCAAGCAGGTACAGGGGTTCTTGGGGAATTGCCTTACTTTTCAGAATAAGCTCCACGACGGAGATGATGTCCTTGAGATAAAGGGGACAGAGGTATTCTGATTAGAAGAAATAAGCAAGGAGGCTAATGGATAGAGTATGGATTTATCAATGATTATAGGCTGGGTAGTGGCCATAATACTAATCATTAACGGTATTACCGCTGATAAGCTGATGAATTTCTGGGATATTCCCAGTATTCTGATTACCGTAGGAGGAACTCTTGCGGCAATAGTTGCCAGCTATCCTTTCCGTATACTGAAGGAAGTTCCGAAACATATCGCTATCTGCTTCCGGGGCAATAAGAAATACAGTGTACCGCAGGCTGTGGATTCGATAGTGGATTTGGCATTAATTGCAAGACAAAGCGGATTGCTTGCCTTGGAAGAAAGAGCGGAGGATTTAAAAAGAACCGTTTTTCAAACAGGCGGTCTTGATGATTGTCGATGCAAATGATCCCGATAAAGTAAGAAAATCCTTAGAGAAACAGGTGGAAGACATGATGATCCGACATGAAGAAGCAAAGAGCCTGTATATAAGAGGTTCAGGCTATGCACCTGCTTTCGGAATGATTGGAACACTGGTAGGACTGATCAATATGTTAAAGGGGATGAATCTTTCCGGATCCGGAGGTTCCAGTACGTTGGGACAGGACATGAGTGTGGCCTTGGTTACCACCTTTTACGGTACTATTTTAAGTAATGTTTTCTTTCATCCTATTACACAAAAGTTGTCGTTAAGAGATGCTGAAGAAATCTTATATTGTCAGACAATCATCGAGGGTGTTATTGCCATTCAGTCGGGTGAGAATCCCAAGGTAATAAGAGAGAGACTTCTTGCCTCCCTTGCACAGAAACAGCAGAGTAAGATTTTGGCAAGGGTCGGACTGAACTCGTCGCATGGAGCGACTGAAGGAGAAAAGTAATGAAGAGAAGAGGCGGTGGACCGGAAGGCGGTTCCTGGATGGACACCTATGGAGACATGGTTACTCTTTTACTGACTTTCTTTGTACTTCTTTATTCGATGTCTACCCTGGATGCTGCAAAGTGGGATGTTTTTGTCCGCTCCATTTTTCCGAACGGAAGACCGGGAGAGAAAAGTGCAGAGCAGATTATTATAAACGGTAAGTCAACGAATGAGAGCGAAAGTGCGGGAGCAGGAAACCCTTCGGAGTTAACAGAGACGATAGAGAATGCAGAAGACCTGTATCTTCAGATTGTCAAAGCCCTGAATGATGCCGGAATTTCCGGTGTAGAGGTTTCCCGAGGGGAGGATTATACCTTTGTGGTATTTAAGGATAAAGCCTTCTTTGATGGAGACAGTTCCGTGATTACAAAGCAGGGGCAGGAAACCTTAACCGTCTTCTGTGATGCACTGCAAAACAGTGGAGAAAAGTTATCTCAGGTCAATATTATGGGACATACGGCGCAAGGAGATCCCACAAGACCGAACAATCCGAGAAACGACAGAATGCTTTCGGTTATGAGAGCCGCGGAAGTTTGTCTCTTTATACAGGGAAGAGGAATCATCGCTCCCGAAAAAAACTCATCAGTATAGGATATGGGCAATTCCATCCAATTGCGGATAATGAGAGCTCTGAAGGCAGAGCGAAAGAAACCGAAGGGTTGAGATTCTTCTCATCGATGAAGGGGCTCAAATTCGAGACATAAATGAGTATTTTTCAAGAATATTACAGCGGAAAGAACGCCGATAAAACGATTGTAACTTCAGGTGTTCCGGAAAATATTGAAAATGGAAACAATCAGGAAGCACTGCAAGAGGTTTCCCCTGAAGGGGAAGAGCCTCAGGCAGAGAATATAGAGGCAGGCGGAGAGATGGCAACGGCAGAAGTGCAAGCTCAGCCGGAAGCAGTACCGGAGGAAGCACCGGTTCAACCGGAGGAAGCCGTTCCCGCAGGCCGTGCGCCTCACTCTCAGGAGCAGGCGCGAAATAAGGTACCGACTGTCGCCGGTGCTTCTCGTGAAATTCCCGGAGAAGAGGAAGAGGAGTTTGTTCCTTACCTTGTAAGAGAGCTTTCCAGAGGGCTGGGACTGGGACATTCACGATAAGAAAAAAAGGAAAGAGAATTGCAATCGGGGCGAAAGGGGTTAAGTGAAAAAGGGAAAGCTTTTTCGCAACAGTTCAGGAAGAGGTTTGTAGATGGCAGACGTATTATCTCAAAAGCCAAATTGATGCGCTTCTGAAATCCATGCAGGACACTCCGCCAAAAGAAGAGGCGGTGGAAACGGATCTGGACGAGATTTTAGACCAGCTTAATAATGAGGAATCGCAGGTTCAAGAGGATCATTACAGTAAGTATGATTTCTACAGCCCGAGGAAGTTTACCAAAGAGAAGATTCGTTTATTAAAGAGTATATTTGATAACTATGCTCGAATCTTGACTTCCCAGGTGAACGGTATTTTCCGTACTACAACGGATATTACGGTTTTGGAATTACGAGAAACCCGGTATTACGAGTACGTCAATGCTTTTCATGAAAATGACTGTATGACCATCGTGGAAACCCATGTTGAGGGAAAGGGAAAGAGCAATGTGCCTTTGATGGCTTATCTTTCTCCCGGATTAACTCTGACTCTGGTCAGTCACATGCTGGGCGGTACGGAATCCTTCTTAAAGACGGAAGGGGAATATCGCTACACGGATGTGGAAATGGCGCTGTACAAAAGGATTATGGACTATATCGTTCATGCCTTGGGAGACGGATTCAGCAATTATATCAATGCGGAGTTTAAGATCGCAAAGGTAGAGACGAACCCCTCCATGGTTCAGGAAGTCGGTTTGGATGAGACGGTAGTCATTGTCGTATTGAACGTTGACATTTCCGGTCTTGCAATGGAAAGAATCAGACTTTGTCTTCCGGGAACTCTGCTGGAGCATATCTTCAAGATTATTGATAACCGGAAGCATCTGGCAAGAGGTTTTGCTTACGAAAACAACCAGGACATCATTATGCAGCATCTCCGTGCGTCCGAGTTCCCGATGACCGGACAGCTCGGTATTGTGAGACTCGATATCGAAGACTTGTATCACTTAAAGGTAGGCGATGTAATCGATTTGAACAGGGAAAAGGATTCCGCAGTGAAATTATATGTGGGAAGACAGCCTTGGTTTACCGGAAAGATGGGAGTTTTCAAGAAAAATATTGCTGTTCGTATAGAGGAACGCATTATGCAAAAGGAAGATCTGCCGAAAGAAGATACAGTAGAGGAAGATCTTTTGGAAGAGGTACCCAGGGAAGAGGCATCCGGTGAAAAGTTGCCGGAAAGCATTGATGTAAGTGCCATGGCAGACAGTCCCGATGCTGACGCTAAGATAGAGAGTCCCAATACAGGCGTTATGGCGGAGGATGTTCAGGAGCTTTTGGAAGACGTGAGTTCGGAGTATTCCTTAGCTGAGTAAGGTGGAAAAAGATACTCTTAAGGTGGAGACACCAGGAGATATAGAAAAGCAAAGATAAGGATAGGAGAAACGAAGATGGCAAAGATTTTGTTAGTGGATGATGCAGCGTTTATGCGAATGATGGTCAAAAACTCCCTGACCAAGGGAGGGTTTGCAGATTGCACCTTCGTGGAAGCACAGGACGGCATGGAGGCGGTAAAAAGTTTGATGAAGAGAGCCCGGACTTGGTGATTATGGACATTACTATGCCCAATATGGACGGTTTGCAGGCCTTGAAGAAAATCAGAGAGGGACATCCTGAGGCAAAGGTTGTGATGTGTACCGCCATGGGTCAGGAAAGTATGGTAGTGGATGCTATTAAGTCGGGGGCGAAAGATTTTGTTGTGAAGCCTTTTTAATGCCGAGCGTATCACTTCTACAGTTAAAAACCATTTTAGGGGTTTAAAGAGAGAAGAGGAAGAGTATGTCATTTTTAAATTCATTTGATATCAGTGCTTCAGGTTTGAGTGCGCAGAGAGTCAGAATGGACATCGCTGCAGAGAATATTGCGAATGTGGATACCACAAGAACGGAAAGTGGCGGAGCTTACAAAAGAAAAGATGTCGTTTTGGAGAGCTTCGGAGCACGTTCTTTCCAGCAGGCGCTTAGGAATGCGGCAAATGGCAAAGGCTTCCGAGGGCAGCATGCGGGAGTTAGAGTGCATAGTATTATTGCGGACGATCGGGAAATGAAGAGGGTCTATAATCCGAACCATCCTGATGCAGATGCCCAAGGCTATGTGAATTATCCGAATGTAGACATTTTGAAAGAGACGGTAGACTCCATGTCTGCGACTCGTTCTTATGAAGCAAATGTAACAGCGCTCAATGCCATGAAAACGATGGCACAACGTGCGTTGGAGATTGGTAAATAATAAGACAGGGATTGTTTGTATTAGTTAGCGGGTTGTGTTTCATGTGCTTAAAAGCAACATAACTCATTCCAGGGAATATAAAGGAGTATGATTGATGAGTACCACAAGATTCAATGAAATGGAAATAGATGCTATTGGCGAGATTATGAATATTAGCCTTGGGGCATCTGCGACGACAGTATCCACTCTTTTGGGCTCAAAAGTAAATATTACTACTCCGGTAGTACAGGTTAAAAGAAAGGAAGAATTTGACTTTCATGATTTGGAACCTGCGGTAGGAGTAGAAATTTCGTATGTTACGGGAATAAACGGAAAAAGCATTATGCTCTTCTCCAGAAACGATGTGCGCATCATTGTATCGACGATGATGGGGGCAGATATTTCTGCGGAAGAATTTGTAATGGATGAAATCAATACCAGTGCGATTCGCGAGGTTATGAACCAGATGATGGGGGCCTCGGCAACGGCACTGTCTGAGTTTTTGGGAACAACGGTAAACATTTCCACTCCAATCTCGTATGAGATTAATGATGGAGATGCCTTTAAAGATAAATGTTTTTAAAGAAAGTGAAGTAAAAGGTAGCGATTCGCTTCACTTTAGAGATTGAAGGAAAGCTGAAGAGTGAGTTCATTAACATCATGTCTGTAGATCTTGTGAAACGTCTCTTGGAGCCATTTAAAAGCACAGTACGGTTTGACGGAAGAAGCCGAAGCGGAAATTCCGGATGATTATCCGGAGAGTATCGTAGCGGAAGAATCTGCGGAAAGCGGCAGCACAGAAGCACCTATGGATAGAAGCGGTGCAGAAGCTCCTATGGAAGTCGGTAGTGCTGAAAAGTCTGTGGCAAACAGTGTGGAAGCTCCTGTTGAAGCAAAGGCGGAGACACAAGAGGAAGTACAGAAGGAGATGCACGAAGGAATACGGGAAGAGATTTTGCAAAAGAATTAAGAAAAGAAAAGAGGAAGAAGACAGTGAGAAAAATGCCTGTTCCTCAAGATGCAGGATCCCTTGATCCGACTCAGTCGGATGTACTTCTGGACAGTCTCTTACATGGTGGAACGGATGAAAACAATGTAAGCACAGCTTACGAAGGAACAGCGAACAGGTCGGCAGAGAGTTCTGCACAGTCCGTTTCGGGAGAGTCCCTTTGTTAATCCGGGAGGGAATGGCTTTGCCGGAAACAGTAGGGAGTACGATGCAGACAGGAAGCACAGGGTCCCGACGCAGGGGTATCCGGAAGGAATTCCTGCCGGAACACCGATGATGAGCATGCCACAAGGCGTAGAAATGGGGGCAATTTGGAACCGATGACCATGCAGCTTATCAATCAAATGCAGCAGTCCCAAAACCAGATGATGGAATTAATCCGGGACATGAAACTGGAAAGAGATAAGCAAAACGAAGCCAATATCATACGTCCTTTGAACTCAAAAGAGTTCCAGGAGGATGATGCGGAAAGAGATGAAAATGCAAGTAACCGTGAACTCCTTATGAAGGTTCCTTTGGAGATTTCCGTAGAAATCGGAAGAACCAGAAAACTGGTAAAGGATATCTTGGAATTCACACAAGGCTCTCTTGTTGTTTTGGATAAGATGGCGGGAGAACAGGCCGATCTCTATGTAAATGGAGAATGTATTGCCAAGGGAGATATCGTAGTTGTTGAAGATAACTTCGGTATTCGTGTAACGGAAATCTTGAAGAAAGACATCAATGAGGAGAGCTTATAATGTTTACGGAAGACAGTATTTCCCTAGTATCGGGTTTTTCTTCTCCTTTGTCTTTTTCCTGCTGGGAGCATGGGCACTGAGCCGATTTATCGGAAAAATACGGTAGAGCCTTTCAAAAAGGGCGCTATATGAAGGTTGTGGATTCAATACAGATCACGCAGGACAGACAGCTGTTTATTCTTTTGTTTGGAGAAGGAAGACCGCTGTCTACTTCTCGCATCCGGTCCTGAAGGCTGCAACTTGATTTCAGAACTGAAGGCGGATTACCCGGAGGCGGCAGCCTTGCCCGGGGTGAATCCGATAGAGGAATTTCTCCTTCTTGGAAGGAAGAAGGCCGGGGTGGATTTTTTTCCCATATTTTCCGAGGAAAAGCGGGAGACGGGAAAGTAATAAATGACGATGGGAACGAACAATTTCGGAAAGGAGTCCGGATGAATGAGTTATTAACTGGATTAAACGGCGGGTCCGTGCCTACACTGGAATTGATTTATCTCCTGACTTTTGTGGCACTGCTCCCGTCTATTGTCATTATGATGACTTCTTTTACGAGAATCATCATCGTTCTGTCTTTTACCCGAAGCGCCATGGGGTGCAGCAGACTCCTCCCAATATGGTTTTAGCCGGTGTTGCCTTTTTTTCTGACGCTGTATATCATGGCTCCCACTATCAATAAAAATTAATGTTGAGGGCCTATGAACCCTATAAAAGGGAAACCTTAGTCAGGAGCAGGCGCTGGACACTATGGGAAGAGATATGAAGGAATTTATGCTGCGAAACACGGAAGTAAAGACGCTGGAGCGCTTTGTGAGTATGAGCAAGGCGGAGCTGAAAAAAAGATCCAAAGGATTATCCTTTAACCGTAGTGGTGCCGGCTTTTATGACCTCTGAGCTAAAAAGAGGTTTTACTGCGGGCTTTTTGATTTACCTGCCCTTCCTGCTTATAGACGTGGTAGTTTCTACCACACTTATGGCAATGGGAATGGTTATGCTTCCCCCGGCCATGGTCTCGATGCCCTTTAAGCTCTTGCTTTTTATCACAGTGGATGGCTGGAACCTCCTGTTTTCCAGCTTGGTACACAGTTTCCGATAGATATGGTTTTAGAGATGAAAAGAGGACGGATCAAAGTGAAAGCGAAAAAAAGGACAGTCTTCGGATAATGCGGAAAAGATTGGGAAAGGGGGATGCAATGCTGAACAGCAGTGAAATTCTGGATATTATGAATCAAACCTTTATGCTGGCCTTGCGTGTTGCCCTGCCCTTTCTTTTGATTAGCATGATATTGGGTATTGTGGTAGCCATCTTTCAAGCCGCAACTTCCATCAATGAGCAGACACTCAGTTTTTGTACCGAAGCTGATTGCCATTATCATCTTACTCTCTGTTCTGGGAAGTACCCTTTTAAAGACGATGCAGGATTTTTTCACTATGATTCTCGGTCTGGTAGCGGGAGGATAAGATGCTGATTTTATTTTCCTATATAGTGATGAGAATGAGCGGAGCTGTGGCGTTTAACCCGATATTTGGAAGAGTGAATTATCCAAACAAAGCGAAAGCGGCGTTTATCCTAGTCTTGTCTCTTCTTTGCTACAACTATACGGGCGGGAAGCTTACAGTGGAGCCTACAAGCTTTTATCGAATACGGTTTTCTTCTCCTGAAGGAACTGTTTGTGGGTTTTTGTCTTGGCTTTTCCATGGATCTTGCTTTTTTATCTCTGCGCTTTGCGACCTCCGTCATTGATTTTTTTCCATGGGACTGAGTATGTCGCAGGTATTCGATCCCCAAAGCCGTTCACAAGCCACGGTCAGTACGGGACTGTTTTACGGATTTTTTTACTTTTGCTTTTTCCTGTCCGTTGACGGGCATCTCCGTTTTTGGAGATTCTCTTTCCGGACTATAGATACAAAACCCTTCGGTCAAGTGTCGATACGACTTCTTATGATGCCGAAGCTGATGCTCGAGTCTCTTTGTTGCTTCCATGAAAATGGGATTGGAACTGGCCTTTCCGATTATGGGCATAGAGCTTATGACGGAGGTGGCCCTGGGAATACTGATGCGTGTTATTCCGCAGATTAATATTTTTCCAGGTGAACTTCCAGCTGAAAAATTGCCGTCGGACTTTCCATGATTTATTTTTCTGATGATTCCCATTTCGGATAAGATGAAAGACATTATCGGCAATGCGTTTGAATATCTTGGAAAAGTAATGCAGTTGTTATAGAAGAAAGGGAGGAAAAATAGTGGCAGACAGCGAAAAAAACCGAGGCGCCTTCCGAAAAAGCGAAAAGATGCCAGAAAAAGAAGGTAATGTTTTTTTCAAAGTCGAGATATCGTTACCGTTGTGGTTCTTTTTGGGGTTTTCTATGCTGCGCGTTTTCTCATTCCCTTTATCTATGAAGATTTACGGAATTTTTCTCGCCTATATTTTTGGAATTGATAGAGGGAGAGAGCCGGTATCCAATCAATTGTTATACCGCGTTATATGGCTTTCCGTAAAAATGGCACTGCCTTTACTGCTGATTACCATGTTTTTTTGGGCGTTATGGCAAGCCTGGTGCAGACTCGCTTCAATATCAGCTTTAAACTGCTTTCGCCAAAGCTTTCGAACTTAAGCCCCTACAAAGGGACTGGGAGGATTTTTCCAAACGAAATCTGGTGGAGTTGATTAAAAATATTATTAAAATATTGATTCTAATCAGTTTTTTCTACTCGATTTTAAAGGCGGATATCATTCCTATTTCCAAAATGATTCATATGGACATTAAAAAAATTCAAGTATTACTTTTGATGAGTATGATGTTCGACTTGATTACCCGAATCTGTGCTGTCTTCCTTGCTATCGCTTTTTTTCGACTTTATGTATCAAAAATGGCAGTATGAGATGGATCTTAGGATGACAAAAGCAGGAAGTGAAGGATGAGTACAAGCAGTTGGAAGGAAATCCGGAAATCAAGGGTAGAATTCGCCAGATGATGCGCTCCAGGGCCAATCAGAGAATGATGCAGGCGGTTCCCGATGCGGATGTGATTATTCGTAACCCGGAACATCTTGCCATTGCGATTAAGTATGATCCGGATAAGAATCAGGCTCCGATAGTCCTTGCAAAAAGGACAGGATGAGCTGGCACTGAAGATTGTGGCTGTGGGAGAGGAACACCATGTTACGGCAATTGAGAATAAGCCTCTGGCAAGAGCCATGTATCCGGTATGTAAGGTGGGAAAAGAAATTCCCGGAGATTTTTACGGAGCTGTTGCGGAAATTCTGGTTTATATCTATCGGAAAGAGAATAGACAGGATATTTTAGAGAAAGCAAAGGAAGATAATAGGAATGCTTAGACGACTTTTGCAAAATTCAGTGGTACTTTTTGTACTGGTAATCATATTACTTTTGATTATTCCGTTGCCGCCTGCCCTTGTGGATGTGGCAATTGTAATTAATATGGCGATTTCCATGATGATTCTAGTGATCACCATGACGATTCGAGAGCCTCTGGAACTGTCTATTTTCCCCTCTCTGCTTTTGATTACCACTCTCTTTCGACTGGGAATCAATGTTTCTACAACGAGAAACATTCTGACAAGAGGCGGAGAGTCCGGTGCGATTATCAAAGCCTTCGGTGACTTTGTTGTACGGGGAAATGTGGTCGTCGGATTAATCATCTATTTGATTATCGTCCTCATGCAGTTTATCGTCATCACCAAGGGTGCGGAACGTGTATCGGAAGTTGCTGCGCGTTTTAAATTGGATGCCATGCCCGGTAAGCAGATGGCGATTGATGCGGATCTTTCTTCCGGCATGATTACCGAAAAGCAGGCCAGAGAAAGAAGACAGAAGATTCAGACGGAATCCGATTTTTACGGTTCCATGGACGGTGCCACGAAGATTGTAAAGGGAGACGGAATCATGTCTCTCGTTACTACGGCAATTAACCTTATCGGTGGAAGTATCATCGGTATCGTACAGTCCGGACAGCCTCTTGCTACCGTGCTTTCCACCTATTCCATCGCAACAGTCGGAGATGGTCTTGTAGCACAGATTCCTTCCCTTTTGATTTCCGTTTCGACGGGTATGATTGTTACAAGAGCGGTTTCGGAAGGCTCTTTAAACGAGGATGTATCCAGACAGTTTACGCAGCAGCCTCGGTCTATCATGATTACCGGATTGGCTATGCTGGTACTCGTGCTGATTCCGGGAATGCCCATTTTGCAGATTATCCCGGTTGCGGCAAGCTTTATCGCTGCAGGCTTCTACCTGGAGAAGAAGATTAAGGAAGAGCCTGAATTTGCCAGAGCGGGAGGAGAAGGACTTCTCTCCCCGATGGACGGAGACGGCTTGGGCTTAGAGGAAAATCAGGCGGAAACGGCAGCACAGAGCGAAGAAGACTATTACAAAGATGTAAACAATGTCTACAACCTCTTGCAGGTGGAGCCTGTTGAAATGGACTTCGGATATAGCCTGATTCCTCTTGCGGATGAATCGGTTGGAGGAAGACTCATTCAGAGAATCGTGATTTTCCGAAGGCAGTACGCACAGGATATGGGCTTTGTGGTGCCTTCCATCCGCCTTCGTGATTCCTCGAGTCTCGGAACCAATGAATACAGTATCAAAGTAAAGGGGAGGAGATTGCCAGAGGAGAAATCCTTGTGGATTACCTGCTTGCTTTGGAACCGGATGATGTAGAAGAATCAGTTGACGGCATTGAAACGATTGAACCGGCCTATGGGATTCCCTCTAAGTGGATTCGACCGGAAAATCGGGATAAGGCGGAGATGTATGGCTACACGGTCATCGAACCTCTGGCGGTAATGCTTTCCCACCTTTCGGAGACCATCAAGAGACATTCTCATGAGCTGATGAGCAGGCAGGAGGTTGTCCGCCTTGTGGAGAATCTGAAAAAAACCGCACCGGAGCTTTGTGAAGAAGCCTTTCCGGGAGTCATCAGTTATAACCTCTTGCAAAGAGTCCTGACGATGTTACTCCGCGAAGGAATCTCCATTAAAGACTTGGAAACCATTGTGGAGACCTGTTTTGAGACCATCAGTGAGAACGGTTTACCGGTAAAGGATGTGGATCAGATTGTGGAGAAGGTTCGTGCCGCTTTAAAGAGAACCATTACCAGAATGTACTGTGAAGACGGCAACATGAAGGTGGTTACCATCGATGCGGCTTTAGAGCGAACCATGGTCAATTCCCTCTCCAGAGGAGAGAACGGCATGTATCTTGCCTTAAACCCTGAACTCCTACAGAGTCTGGTTCGGCAGGTTGCGGAAGAGTGCAGAAAATTTAATAATCTTTCCGGCCCTCCGCTCATTTTGACCTCACAGGTTATGCGTATCCATTTTTACCACCTGATAGAGCAGTTTTATCCAAACGTGCGAGTACTTTCCTTTAATGAAGTAGCCAGCAATGTACAGATACAGGCAATTGGAAGCCTGCAACTGGAAGAGGATACCGAAGAAAAAAAGGAAGCGCTTAGAAAGAATACGGAATAGCTTAAAGTTGAAATCCGGGAAAAGAGGAATCCATCTTGAATGCTTTAAAATACCCAAGTTTAGAAGAAAAGTCCAATGAAGAACTCTTCCTTTTGTATAAAGAAAATCATGCCCAGGAAGTGAAGCAGGAACTGACTATGCGATATGTTTATATCGTGCGTTCCATCGCATACCAGATGCGGGAGATGTACCATGACTTTATGCAGACGGATGATATCGTAAATGAAGGTGTTATTGAAATCATGCGTGCCATCGAGCGTTACGACGAGAATCGGGATAATAAGTTTGAAAACCTATATCTCCCGTCGTATCCGCGGTATGGTGATAGATATGATGCGTAAAAATGACTGGCTTCGAGAAACTTTCATAGAGACAGCAGAAGCGTGGAGACGGCAAGCCTGGAATTGAATTCCCGTTTGGGAAGAGCACCTTCGGATGAGGAACTTGCGGATTATCTCAATATCAGTGTAAAAAAGTTGCAGAAAATTCAGCGCATGAGCAATATGGTAAACGTTCTTTCTCTTGACATGACTTATGATGAGGGAAATGAAACCTTGCTGCAGATTCCATCCAGAGACAGCAGCACCCAGCCGGAATTTAACTTTATGCATAAGGAAAAATGTCCGTGCTCTGACTTCGGCGATAGAAGCTTTGCAGGAAAAAGGAAAGGCTGGTTATTTCCCTTTATTATGTGGAAGAGCTGAATATGAACCAAATTGCGGAAGTCATGGAAATCTCTCAGCCCAGAGTTTCTCAGCTCCATAGCATTGCCATCCGGAAGTTAAGGAAATATATGGATGAACATGGAGAGGGATAGCGTGTTTTCCATTAGTACCGAAAGCGCCATACGCTTTACTTGGAAAAGGGAACGCGATTCAATCTAAAATAAGTAAAATAAATCCGTAAAATCGTTATAAAATGAGGAAAAGAGTCCGATAATCAAGAAGCGAGATGCTTATCCCTGTGGAAAAAGGGACGAAGACCAATTTCGTGAAGGATAGAGGACTCTTTTTCTGTATCCGGAAAAGAAAGGATGAACTATGTATCAAGGTTTTTATGATTTAACATCGGGCATGATTACCCAAAGAAGAAATCTCAATACCATCAGTAACAATATGGTCAATATTCAGACTGCTGGATATAAAAAAGATACTATGGTCAGCACCACATTCAAAGAAGAGATGATGGTGCGCACCGGTAACTATAACAAGAACCATCCAAAGGATATTGCTATGGCTTCCCGCATTAAATCTGCAGCAAGAACCTATACGGATCACGAACAGGGGTCCTATGAAACGACCGACGGAATTTACGATGTTGCATTGGGGGGAAAAGGATATTTTGCCATTTCTACTGCCAGAGGAACGATGTACACAAGGGGTGGTGCCTTTTCCGTGGATGAAAATGGAGTGCTGGAGCTTGCAGGAGTAGGAAGAGTACAGAGTACGGACGGACGGGATATCGTGCTTCCAAACGATAATTTTGCGATTGATCCGGACGGAAGTATTTACGACCCGCAAAGCACGGGAGAGCAGAGAACGGTATACGGAACGCTGAAGGTTGTTGATTTTGTGGATTATAACGCAATGCATAAAGAAGACAATAACCTTTTCAGCACAAACCAGGCGGAGCTCGATAAGCCTCTAGATACCACGGTAAATTGGAAGATATTGGAAAAATCCAATGTGGACATGGTTGAAGAAATGACGACCATGATGAGCTCCCAGAGGGCATTACAGAGTGCTGCGCAGATGCTTAGGGATGTATGACAGTGTGATGAGTAAGGCAAGTAGTGATGTAGGGCGAATTTAAGAGGTAGAGGGATAATCTTATGAATATGTCATTTTATGTTGGCGCACTTGGCGCAAGTGCCAGCCAGAAAAAGTTGGATGTTATCGGAAATAATCTGGCAAATATCAATACAGACGGTTTTAAGCCGAAGAATGCCGTTTTTTCAGAGCTGATTAATTATAACTTGAACGATTCTCCGGAAGCAAGAACAGAGTTACAGGCAGGTGCCGGCACAACGGTGGTCAGAACCAATACCGAGCACGGAACGGCTGCATTTATGAGTACCGGTCAGCCGAATGATTATGCGATAGGAATGGATCATGCCTTCTTTAAATTACAGGATCCGAAGTCCGGAGCAATCAGCTATACAAGAAACGGACATTTTCATATAGGAGAGTTTCCCGACGGAAAGTTCTACCTGCTTACCGAATCCGGGAAGCATGTTTTTGGATGAGAAGGGTGAAAAAATGCTCGCCAATGAAAGCGGCTTAAGGATGCTTGCGGATGCGGCAAAGCAAGGACAGGATAGGGAAAACAATCTATACGAGAACGAAAATGACGAAGAAAGCATAGAAGAAAAGCGACAGAAGGTTGGAGTTTATACATTGACTTACCCCAGTCGATTAGTAAATAAGGGAGACAATGAATTTGCAGTCCGCGCGGGAGATACACAGAATGTAGACAAGGCAGTAGAAAACCCGGTGCTGGAGGAAGGAACGCTGGAACGCTCCGGAACGGATATGGCAAAGGAAATGACCCGTCTTATAGAAAGCCAAAGAGCGTTTAGCTATGCACTAAAAAAAATGGTACAGACATCGGATGAGGTGGAAGGCACCATTAACCAATTAAGAGGATAGGAACCTTGTTTTTAAGATGAGGAAATAGAGAAATGAAGATAAACCGCTATGAAGATCTGAATCTTCAAGAACTGGATGTCATGAAGGAAATAGGAAGTATTGGAACGGGTCATGCAGCTACGGCTCTTTCCAAGCTACTGCAGAGAGAAGTTCGCATTACGATTCCCAAGGTGCAGATTCTGGATTTTGACGGTGCGGTAAAGAGAATAGGAAAGGAAGAGGAAATCATCGGTGCAACGCTTGTGCAGATGAGCGGAGATCTCGACGGACTGATGCTGTTTCTCTATGATAAACGCTTTGCAAGGAAGATGCTGAAAAAACTCTTGCAAACGGAATACAAAGATTTTGATGCCATGGATGATATGGCATTTTCCGCTTTAAAGGAAGTCGGAAATATCATCATTTGCTCTTATATCAATGCCTTTTCTCAGCTGGTGCATGTAGATTTGCACTTGTCCGTGCCCAGCAGTACGGTGAATATGTTGGGAGGAATTCTTACGGTACCTATGGCAGAGTTCGGATATGAATCGGATAAGCTGATGTACAGTAATGCGGATTTCCTCATGGATGGCAAAAGTCTCCCCTCCTGGCTTTTGATGCTTCCGGATATTCACTCCTTGAATACGATTTTGGAAAAGTTGGGAGTGTAAGATGCAAGCGGATAAGCAATTAAAAGTTGGGATTGGGGATATGAAGCTGACCCGGGGAGAGGGGGTCCTTGTCACATATGCCTTAGGCTCCTGTATAGGACTGGCATTCTTTGATTCCTATATCAAATTGGGAGCCCTATTACACATCATGTTACCGGAGAGAGCGAATGAAAATGACCCGAATCTCTTTAAGTATGCAGACACGGGAATTCGGGAGACTTTACGAAAAGATGTCTGCCTTCGGTATGGTGAAAAGCCGAACGACCGTGCGTATTGCAGGCGGTGCCAAGATGTTTGAAATCAGCGGAAATGCAGGTTTCGGAAACATCGGGCAGAGAAATATTGACAGCGTGAAAAAGATTCTGAAAGAAGAGGGAATAAAGCTTACGGCGGAAGATACAGGTGCAAACTACGCAAGAACCATGAGCCTGAACACCGAAACCGGGGAGGTCCAGATCAGAACCTACGGAAGAGAAATAGTTCGGATTTAAGGATAGAGGAAGTGCAATGGAATGGGGCAGGATGCAGGCCCGAGTTTAAGGAAGAACGGAAAAGGGAGAGGTTATACGAAGATGAAAAAGAAGAATGAGAAGGAAGGTATTTTACTGGAATCCGGAACGAATGAAATTGAAATTATGAAGTTTCGTGTTCTGGGAGAATTCTACGGAATCAATGTGGCAAAGGTAAAGGAAATCATGATGACGGAAAAGATTAAGCCCATGCCGCATTCTCATGCATCGGTAGAAGGATTCTTCAAGCCAAGACAGCAGCTTATTACAGTTATCAATCTGGCAAACTATCTGACGGGGAACCACTCCGGAGCAGGGAGCAAGAGACCTCTTTATCATCACGCATTTTAATAAAATGATGGTGGCATTCCGTGTAGATTCTATTGAAGGAATAAGCCGTATTTCCTGGCAGAGCATCCAAAAGCCCGACAGAACTTTAGCAAACGGCGCTGAGTCCGTAGCAACCGGAATTGCACAGTGTGACAATCAATTGGTAACCATTTTGGACTTTGAAAAAATAGTAGCGGAAATTGCTCCGGCTACCGGGATTAAGCTGGAAGAAATTGAAAAAAAATGGGAGCAAGAAGCACGATTACTGCACCGGTTGTGGTTGCGGAGGACTCCGTTTTGTTGCAAAAAAATGATTGGCACCTCCTTGCAAAAGGCAGGATTTACCGATGTTCGGGTATACAATAACGGACAGGAAGCATGGGAATATATTTCTTCCCTGAAGGACGATCCGGATCTGTATAAGAAAATCAATCTTGTGATAACGGATATTGAAATGCCTATGATGGACGGACACAGGCTGACGAAACTCATGAAGGAAGATATGCGATTAAAACGAATACCGGTTGTTATCTTCTCTTCTCTGATTAATGAGCAGATGCGCGTGAAGGGAAAAGAGGTGGGAGCGGATGAACAGCTTTCCAAGCCCGAAATCGGACACCTGGTTGAAATTTTGGATATCTTGATAAAACGCTTTCGTGAATCGGATCACGCAGTACTGGCACATGGAGCATAAAGACTTTGGAGAAATATACTAAGAATAATCGTTTTTTTCTACAAAATAAATCAGGGATGGTGAGAAGGAAAAAGTTTTTCACCATCCTGTTTTTAAATATTATAGTAAATTTAACTAGAATTTATGAAAAATTCCTAGCAAAAGTTTTGTGTATTGAGTATAATAAGGAGGAAAAGGGATGAAGAATCACAGGAAGAGCGGCATTGCGGTATTGTTTTGGGCTTTGTTTTATGACAGTCCTTTTGTTCCCGAAGAGGGCGGAAGCAGGGAAGTAATTTTTCCGGAGATTGGGTAAAAGAAGGTAATAGCTGGTATTTCTTTTTTTGGGACCGAATGAACCGCTCGAAAATGAATGAGCTTGACTACAATGGAGAGAGCTATTATATCGGAAGCTGGCGGGAAAAATGGCTACCGGGAGATTCGTGGATCCCGAAGACAAAAGCGGAATACTTTTTGATACGGATGGTAGGCTGCTGGAGGATGAGTTTAGTAAGAGTGGAGAACTGTATATCGGAAAAGGTGGTAAGGAGCTCCGTTATTTTTAACGAATACCGCAGTTTTATCCGAAAAAGAGCTGGAGAAGCTGAAAGGGAAGGACTTCGGAAAAAAACGGGAAAAGGACAGCGGAGAGAAAAATGCAAAAACAGAGGAAGAAGCAATTCATCCGGCTGCATTTGCACTTTTGGACATCAATGAAGATGGCTATAAGGATATTATCCTTTTGCAAGACAGGGTAGGGGAGAAACAAAGTTACATCCCACTATTTTTGTCTGTCATATTGTATCAAGAACAAGTAGCTGCACAGAAAGGAAGTGGCGGTCAGTCGGAGAGCGAGTCTTTGCCGGTAAAACAGAGAACCCTCCTTCCTCTTTTGGAAGAAGAGGGGAATGGTGACTATACGACAGTGATTCGAAAGAATAAACTGAGCGGAGAACCGGCGTTTTTACGGACGAATGGTGCGGAGGACTTTTCCCTCTTCATGTATAAGAAGGATGAAGGTCTAACAGAGCTCTATTCTTTGGTCGGAAAGAGAGACCAAATGGGAGGAATAGAGTATTATTCTTTTTTCCGACAAAGTCAGTTTTCAGGATTACCAAAGTGTATTTTTGACCATCCAAAACCAATTTGCCGAACCCTATTCTCTTAAGGCGTTTAATTTGGATGAAGAAGGCCTGACGAACGCTCTAAAAGACTTCAGTAAGGAAGAACTTTCTTTTTATGCATCTCAGGAGTTTAATCAATAGTAATCCGATTCTTGCATGCTAGGAGGTTTTACTTTGTCTATTATTATCACCGTATCGAATCAAAAAGGAGGTGTCGGAAAGACGACTACCTCTGCAGCTATAGTGCAGGTTTTGCAGATAGAGGTGCGAAGGTCCTGAGGGATTGACTTGGATCCCCAAGGGAATCTGGGCTTCTGTATGGGGCTGGAAGGCGTGAATGGCAGTACAATTTTAGATGCTCTGCAAGGAAAATTAAAGTTGCAACAGGTTGTACGTCGTTTGGGAAAAGGTGGATATCCTGCCTTCGGACATTACTCTTTCCGCAACAGGACTGGAAAAAGCTCGAGCCCGGAAAAAAAGGGAGACGGCTTTAAAGGAAGCACTTTCACCCATGATGGATTATTATGACTATATTGTGATCGATACACCGCCGGCTTTAAATTTACTGACCATCAATGCCTATGTGGTATCCGATTTTTTGATCATTCCCATGACTACGGATATTCTGTCCCTTGTTGGACTTTCTCAGCTCAGAGAGACGATTGATTCCGTAAAGCGCAGTTTGAACAGTAACCTTAAGGTCTTGGGGATTTTACTGAACAAGTTTGAAAAAGGAACCGCTCTCTCAAGGGATGTGGAAGAGATGACGGAGGATCTGGCAAAGCAGATTTCCACCAAGGTCTTTAAAACGAAGATTCGGCAAGGTGTGGCCATTGCCGAAGCCCCTGCACACGGAGAAGACATTTTTACGTATAATAAATATTCCCCTGCGGTGAAAGATTATTCCCGCTTTATTGATGAAATTGCAGAGGAAATAGAGGAAAATGTTCGTGTAAGTGAGGTGGTGGGATAATGGATAATAAGCTTGTAAGATCGAATAAAACTTCTCATGTGATGAATTTACTGACTTCTACACCGGGAGGCAGTGCGGAAGGGCTTAAGAATCTGGAGGAGAACTTAGCAAAGGAGACTGCGGAAGCAGTGAAGGAGAATACGAAAGCTGCAGAAGAGAACAGCGAAATAAGCGCAGTGGATTTCTCTTCGCGCCTTATCCATAAAGCGGAAGAGAAATTTTCAAAACTTCGTACAGACCCCTCCACAGCCAATGCAGAATCCCATCCGGGAGAGAATCTCTCTTTTGATGCCGGTATGCTTTCCGATTTTCATAAAGCGGCGGAAAAAACAAGGCAGGCTGCAGAGCACTTTGACGGTGCGGTAAGCAATTTTAAAACGGCAGTAGACAGTTTTGACAGTCTGGAAACAGAAAAAATGGGGCTCGCAGAGATGAAGGAAAATGAAAAGAAAGAGGAGGAACTCGCATTGAAACCGGAAGTTTTTTCTCCCTCTTTTAATAAACGCAAGGTTACCGTCATAGACGAGTCTTCGGAAAATGATAAAATCACCAATGAAATCCAGGTCAATCTGGAGAAGAATCTTTTAGCTGAATACAACGAGCCGGAACCGAATTTCATATCGTGAATGTCATGGCGGAGATATTAAAGACCAAGGATGTCCCGGGCCTGATGAGACAATACGGAGGATGCACCTGCGACAAGTGCATTGCCGATGTCACGGCTCTCTCTGACAAGACTTCCCGCGAAGTATGTGGTTTTGGAAAAAGAAAAGACAAGTCCTATGATCGGCTTTTTATCAGAGTAAGTTCCGTTCGGATATTTTTGTGGCCATGCTTAGGGCGACTTTGGATGTAAAAGAGCATCCGCACCATGATACGGAAAGAGGAAAAGATACCACGAAATTTGATGAAGGGGAAAGAAAGAGTCTGGGAACCAGCGCTTTCAATCTTCTGAGAGACGTATAAGAAAAAGACAAGTGAAATGAAATATGCAGATGGAAAAAAAGAGGGCTACGTGAATCGGTGGCTTCTCTTTTTTTCTTTCCTATATTCTTTTACACTTTTTGCCGATAATGTCATGAGAAGTTAGCAGAAAGAATGTCCTGGAAGGGAGTCCGGGCTTCTTGGGACTTTTGAAAGGGCATACCGGTGAGAAGTTTTCTTACGTTAAAAGTCTTGCTAAATCGTAAGCGAGGAACACCTACTTTTCTCGTTTAAATCAGAAAACCGTGTCCGGTATAGAGGGCCGGCTTTTAAGAGAGGAAGGATGAATCATGGGAAGTTTAACAATGGGTGCAACCCAGGGAAGCTCCGGAATAGGAAACACTTCTTTGCGTGGTTTTTGGCGGAATGGCTTCCGGACTGGATAGAGATGCTTTAATTGAACAGATGACCAAAAGGACGCAGGCAAAGCTCACCAAAGCAAGACAGGAGAGCACAAGAATAGAATGGAAGCAAGAGGCATTCAGAAGTCTTTCCGATAAGACGCTGGATTTGCAGGATGACTTTCTTTCTTATTCCTCGCGTTATTCCCTGAAGAATTCAGACTTATATTCGACTAATTTAGTGGATACAAGGGGAGATAGTGCGGCTACAAAATTTATTACCGCACGCGGTGCATCGGAGATGAGTAAAAATCTGAAGATTGCGGCAGTGACGAAGCTTGCAACGGCAGAGTCCGTTGTTTCCGATGTGAAGGGAACGGTTACCGCGATTAAGACGGGAATCTCTCTAAATGCAATGTCGGGAGCAAAAAAAGCGAAGATCAGTAATTTGAAGGGAACTTCTCTTCAATTTGGAAACTATGATACAACAGGTGCCTTTACGGAGAAAACCCGCTTTACTTTCCCTGCGTCGTATACGGACGAAAATGGAAAGACCGTGAAATCGACTATACCGGAGACAAACAGAAGCTCGTTCAGGATTTGAATAAAGCGGCAAAGCAGGCCGGAGTGAAATTGGGCGAACATCAGGATTTGAAATTCAAGTATAACCCCGGAGCAACTCCCGGAAATGATTTTATCAGCATAGAGGGTAGTTCGGAGTATGTCATTAAAACAGAATCTTCGGCTCTGGAAGCGTTGGGATATGAAGCAGGGCATCCGGGAGCAACATCGACCGGCAGCAGCTCGGCTGCTTATGGTTTAGGATTGAATCATTTTAACGCCGGGACGGCAGCGGCTCATAAATTTACGCAGAAATCCTTAAAAAGAAACGGATTATCTGGATTACCTTGCGGATAAAAAGATCAGCATAAGTTTTGGAGCAACAAGAAAGGATGTAAGCATCCTTACACAGCAACAACTAACCAGATTAAAAGCGGCATCGACCGACCCGAGTACAAGACTCAATGCAGTAAAGGCGGCGATGCAGGAGAATATAGACCATGCTTTCGGAAATGGAAAAATCAGGGTGAGATAGAGACACGGATCATCTTACCCTGAACAGTGTGAACGGAAAAGACACGGTTACCGTAAATGCTGCCGATAAAATCGAAAGAGATAATCTGGGCATCCAGGAAGGAAGCTCCAACAGAGTCTCCGTATCCAGCTCGATTATGAGCAACCTTGATAAGCTGGGACTTGGTTCTTTTTCCGGAAATAAGGCTGCTTTGGATACTGCCCTCTCTCACTTGAAGATTAACGGGAAGGAAGTAAAGGGACTTAGTTCCGATATGACGGTATCGGAGATGCTTAAGAAGATTAATGATGCCGAGGTCGGAGTAAGAGCAAGCTATATGGAAGGCTCCGGACGTTTTGTGCTGGTAAGCAGCGAGACCGGAAGCGGAAGGACAATTGATTTAGGAAATGCTTCGGATCCGAACAATGTTGCTGCAAAAATCTTTGGAGCAACGGCATCGGGAGGCGGTCAAATTAATCATGGAGAAGATGCGGAGCTCGTTTACAACTATGGAAACGGAATCAATGAAATTGCACATTCTTCTTCAATACCTTTAATATTGACGGCTTGGAAATCACGGCAAGCGGAAAATTTGGCGTGGAATTTGACTCGAGCGGAAACCCGGTAACAAGGCCGGATGGAAGCTATAACTATGATACTTCCAAAACGGTAAGCTTCACTTCTAAGGCGAATGCTGAAAAAGCTGCTGAGCACTTAAAAAAATTCATTGAAAAAAATACAATGAGCTGGTTGGAGCGGTTAACAGTGCCGTAAGAACTCGAAGAGAAAAAGGCGTCGATCCTCTTACTGAAGAACAAAAAGAAGCAGATGAGTGAAACTTCGATTGAAAAACTGGGAGAAGAAGGCAAAAGCAGGGCGTTCTATACGGAGAAAGCTCTATCAGAAACTATAGTGTGTCCTTAAGCTCTGTGATGACGAAGATGATGGGAGACTTGGAGAAGGCCGGGCTTAGCTATACAGATATGGAAGAAGCGGGCATTACCATGTCGCCGGATTTCCAGGATGGCGGAAAGTTGGTTTTTAATGAAGAAAAGTTTAAGAAAGCCATGGAGACGCATCCGGAAAAGATTGAGAAGATGATGACAGGATACCATGGTTCGAAAAGGTTTGGCAAAGATTGTGGAAGAAGCGGTAACACCGTATGCAACCCGCTTTTCAAGTAAAAATGGAGGATCTTACGGAGAATTAATTAAGCAAGCCGGTTCCAACAGGATGTCTTATACGAATCTCTCTTCCGTCATGCATGAAAAGCTAAAGGAGAATGCGGAGAAGATTGAAAAAATCAAAGCATTGCTTAAAACTGAAGAGGATCGTTATATCAAGCAGTTCTCGCAGTTGGAACAGCTAATCAGCAAGATGAATGCTCAGGCCTCCTATCTGAGCGGATTGAATAATTAGTTTTATCTGAACAAGTTGCATGCACTCATAAGGAAGGAAAGAGGATGTGAAAAGAAATGTCACATCCTCTTTTCTTTATAGTAAGAACTTTTTAAAAATCCTTTATAAAAACGGAATACCTGACGAAATACTTTAAGAGATGAAATAAAGGATTCAATACCGAAAGGATGTGTATCAAAAAGATTTTTCTTTTATCAGATGAATAAAAAGAATCCGATTCCAGTATGTAATCAGCTATTTTTCTAAACACAGGAGAAGTCATGAACGAGTATCAAAAAGTATAAGGAGCAAAGTATTATGCAAATGAGTCAAGGAGAGCTTTTTGATATTGGCCTTTGATGAGGCAATCAAATGCTTAAAACAGGCGGATCTTGCCTTGGGAGAAAAAATATGATAAGTTTGATGAATTATTAAACAAATGCAATAAAAATCATTCATTACTTACGAAAAAAACACTGGATATGAAACAGGAAATTAGCCGCGATTTACTGCAATTATACGACTTTATTACCTTTGATATAGGTTTAGTAAAGGCGGGAAGAGAAAGAAGGCAGGAAGAGCTTCCTAAGCTTGCAGATATCCTAATGATCTTCGAGAAGGTTTCTATGGTGCTTCTCAAAAGGTTACGGATGTCCATATGCCTGAAGAAGCCAAGGTGGTAGGATAGTCGGAATAGATACAGGGCTGCTTGTAAGAATTGGAAAGGGGGCTGTAAAAAAATTTAAACTCCTTTTATGCTGAGTAGGGTCCGTAGCGGGGCACGCTCTCGCTAACCTCGCCTGACTGAGCATGGGCTCAGTAGCCCATTGCTCACTTTGCTTCGCAAAAGCAACTTCCTTCAGAAGTTGGTCTTGTACAGGACAACTTTTCTGATGAAAAAGTTTGTCGCTTTCGTAGGGGATACTAAGCGAAAAACAGCATTTCATTTGTTTTTCGCAAGTACCCACAGGGCTCAGATTGCCCTGCGACAGACCTTCTCAGCAATAAAAAGTGTTCAATTTGAATTTTTTTACAGCTACTTTTTCTGTAATGGGGAGAAATAGATGGACATGGAAAGGCTTGCCAGTCTATATCAGAAAAGATATAATATAACGAATGAATTAAACAGGATAACGGATGAGCTTCTTGTGTCTTCCGAGAGGCAGGATAATGTAAGTATGGATCTTCTTTTGGATATGAGAGAAGAGTGTATCCATAACTTGGAACAGAATGAAATGGAAGTTCGCGAGATGGTGGAAGTAAGCGAACCGGAGGCGAAAATTTACCAAAAGATAACCGGTATAGGGGAAAAGGAAAGATCTTCCTTAAAATATCCGGAAAAACAGGTTGCGGAGTTATACCTGAAGGTCGGAGAAGTTTTGGAAGAGGTAAAGAAGAAAAAAATAAGCTGATGCTTTTTCGGGCCAATCGCTCGAAAGACTATCTTGCTGATAAAATACTGGCATAAACAAATTTCGATTTTAAGAGTGCTAAGAAAGGAAAGCAATGAATCGAAGTGTGTATGAAGGCAAGTTTTTGCTGAACCTGGTGGGGGGAACCTTACGACAGGATGAATCTTTTCCTGTGATGCGGAATATGAATTGGGCGAGACTGTATCGTATTGCCGAGTATCATGAAATCACTTCCGCAGTATATCTTGGTATGCTTTCGGTGGGGGCAAGGGTTCCTGCCCTTTTTGGCGAGCGTTTTTTTCAAAGGTATCAGGAGGCGGTGCATTACGGAGAGATTTATGAGGCTTCGGAGTTGGAAATATTATCCGTGTTTCAGGCCTTCAAAGTCCCTGCAATCATTCTGGAAAGTGCCGCTGTTCGACGTCTCTATCAGTTACCGGAAACGGCGGCAAATTCTCCGCTGAGAGTCTATATTCCGGAAGAAAGCTATTATCTTGCAAAGGGTTATCTTGTGGATCTTGGGTATATCACGGATGAACAGTATAAGGGCTTTGGAGAAAGCATGAGACGGGTTGCCGGATTTCGTGTTGAACTATATCATACCCTCCCCTATCTGACGAAGACCTATAAGAATTGCATGAAGGGCATTTTAAACAGGGCCTATCCTGACAAGCAAAATCCTGCTTTGAAGGTCCTGTCCTTAGAGAGCAGTTATCTTTTCCGTATTGCAGAGGCATCCTATCATTTTTGCAGTGACAGTTTGCGAGTCAGGGAGCTTTTGGATCTCTATCTGTTCTACAAATTATTCAACAAGGACATGAACCGTCGTTTTCTGGATGCGAGAATCAAGGAGCTGAACATCGGTCTTTTGTCACAGACTCTGCTGCACATGGCGGATATGTGGTTCAGTAGCCGGAATAACTCTTTATTTCCCTATCCGAAAGAAGACATCAGCCTTTATGATGATATGGAAAGCCGCATACTCTCGAACGGAATGGTAGGAAGAGACAGTATTTCCGAGGCCATAAAGTTAAGAAAAGAGATTCGCAATGTGGAAGACCAGGAGGAGCGGGTAGAAAAATGGAGAAAGTGGAAGGATAAGTGGAAGAACCGCTTTTAAAAGCGTTGGGAAGACAAATCAGATGGCTGTTCCCGGATAAAAAAACTATATGACGAGCCTCTATCCCGTACTTGAGAAAAATGATTTTTCTTACTCCCGTTTTGTTGGATAAGAAGAGATATAAAAGCTGATCTGGATTATGATTCATACGAAAAAAATGAAGTGTCGGAAGAAGTTCCTGAGATGAATGACAGGACGGATTCCAGTGAAGTGGCAAAAGTATCGTAGAATCAGAAGCATTTCCTCTACAGAAGACATAGGCTATTCGGATGATCCGTTTAGAACGGACGGCAAGAAGAAGGCATTCTATAAAGGAAGAACCGGAGCTTTGGAGGAGGGAGTCGCAGGAGATACCGAGGCGGAAGAGCTTCCCTTAAATAAAGACTACAGTTTCCTGTCTGAAGAGATCAATGAAGAGGAAGAGGCGAATGAGGGGAAAGAGACCGACTTAAATCTTTGGGATTTTAAGGCGGCATCTCAATCCGGTGCATTATCGACTCCGTCTTCTACATCGAGCTCATCGTCGACTTCGGCGTCGCTTTTAAAAAGGAACGAAAAAGAGAATGCGCTGTCTGAAGAAGAAATACAGAAAGCCTATGCGCAGGGCTTACCCAGAGAGATGGATACAGAGCCTGACCCCTTCGTAAATCGGGAGGCGGCTCCGGAGCAGTCCGGTGTTTGGGATTCTATCCCCAAAAAAGAGCATACGGATGACCCCTCTTCCGCCATTTTCGGAAAACTCAGTGCGGAGGATGAGGATAAGGCAGTGGGGGCCCTTAGTTCATTTTTGGATAAGGATTCTGCTTCCGGCTTAAGTGAAGAAGAAATTCAGGAAAATATCAGACTGATTGAGGCTCGATACAGACAAATCCTGGAAGGAAGCGGACTGGATGTGGAAGATACAAAGTCGCATGTCGGAAAGGAAGCGGAAGAGATAAAAAAGACGGAAGAGCCGACCGATCCCACAGAGATTACAGACGACATGATTAAAAGCATTGAGGCGGAACTGGCCAGAGATGCGCAAGGTAAGCAAAATCAGCCAGCAGGGCAAGATGTTCAGAGGGTAGAGTTTAACCTTCCGGGAGGGAAAAAGCCCGGTGAAGCTAAAGCAGTAGGGCAAGGCATCCGTGAAGTGGATTTCAATCTTCCGGGAGGAAGGCAGTCCGGATTGGCTAAAAATCACGGTGAACAAACTGTTCGCGAAGTGGGATTTGATTTTTCCGGGTGAAAAATAGGACAAGAGCAGCTAAAAATCCTGGCGAACAAACTATTCGTGAAGTGGGATTTGATTTTCCGGAAGGAAATAGGACTACAGCAAGTAGAACTGCTGCTGGCCAAGGAATCCGTGATGTCGAGTTCGAGCTTTCCCGGAGGAAAACAATCCGGCGAAGTAAAGGCAGCAGGACAAGGTGTTCGTGATGTCGAATTTAATCTTCCGGGAGGAAAACAATCCGGTGAAGCCAAAGCAGTAGGGCAAGGCATTCGCGAAGTGGATTTCAATCTTCCGGGAGGAAGACGACTTGAAGCAGAGAAAAAATCCACATGGACAGGGAATTCGTGAAGTGGAATTCGGCTTTTCCCGGAGGAATCTCAGGGTGAAGACAAGCATTCAGAAGGACCGGGTATTCGAAAAAGTGGAATTTGCATTTGCCGGAAAGCCAAAGGCGGAATCGGGAAGAGAAAGCTTTAGCAGTGCAAAAGGAAGAAACCGTGATGGTGGGCGGTAAAAAGTATGAAGGTTCATTCCTGGATGTTCCCGAAAGAAAAGCATGAAGAAATAGCCTCTCTTTTCGAGGGACAAATATCCTTTGGGAAATGAATTCCGACAGAACTGTTATTTTTTTAGCACAGTGTAAAAATTCACCTTGATAAAGGGTGAATTTTTTTGTATAGTAATCCGGATATAGGATAGAGTTTTTCTGTATTGTAGGATGCGATATTATATAAATTGCAGGGTCGATTGAAAATCGAAGTTCTACATGAAAAGTTAAATTCTACATGCACGACTAACTTCTATTTTTTTATAGAGCTTGCGGGGACTTCAGATGGCGGTATAATGATCTTATGAGGGCTCGATCTGAAGGCTTAAGCCTAAAAATGCGTATACGGAACAAGGCATCTGGGCGGTTTTTGAAAAACTAACTTCCACATGCCGGGATACTGGGAGTATTTCAGATTTGGTACAGTCCGCAGTTTCAATTGCTTAATTGATTATTTCAAAAGCGTAGGCGTGAGATTGATCTCATTGTAGGGGATCTCTCTCAGATCGAGCGCTTCAAATATCTCCTTCGGTAAAAAGGAGACTGGCGAGCTTGATTGGGGACTGGCCATTCAGGCTCGCCCTCTGTTGAATTGATGTGCCAGCAAAAGCTTTCTGATGTCATAACAGGTCAGACTGTCAAAGAACTCTTCTTGGGAAGCACTTTGCGGATATATTCATGATTTCTTTCGCAGTGCGCTTTCTGATTCGAGCACATTGGATCGCAGTAGTAAATACTGGTCCGCATCTTAGATTGAATCCCTGTCTCGAGGGAATCAGGGTCGGAAAATTCAGTCCCCCGGTCGGTCAGGATTACAGGAAAAGCCTGCTGGAATCCTATAGGTGTCAGTTTGGTCTCTAGCCTGTCAAACACGGTCTTTACGCTGGGCGCTGTTTTGTCCGGCATAAGAAAAAGAAGTTGAAGTTTATACGGCCGGAAGAAAAGTGTAAGGATGACTTTTCTAGATCCTTTGGAACCGACAACTGTGTCCATCTCAACGGTTTTTGCTGCCCTTTCAGGATCGCTCCGGACGAGCTCCAGAAAGTTATTGTAGGTGCGGCCGGTAAAGATCCCGGCATCTTTTGCCGGATAGTCTTTTTTCTTTACACGGGGCTTGTAAACGACCTTTTTAGGAAGGTCGAGATTTTTAACGGACAGGAGGCCCTGATCGACATAGTTATAGATTGTTCGTGACGAGACTTTGAGCCCCGGATTATTTCTGACGATCGTTTGCGGTGAGTCGCCTTTTTTGATTCTTGGGGTAACAATCTGGTCAAGCAGTTCGAGACGTTCTGCCGTCATATCAATTCCGGTACGCGTATCTCTGAGTCTGTCCTCATAGCAAGACTGTGCGGCAGTGGCTTTATATTTGAACCTGAAGCAGTCGCATCTGTTGAATCTGGAGCAGATGTTGCAGACGAAAGGGGCCTTTTCGGTTGCGGGACAGATATAGTCGAATTTTACAAAAATCCGGGCAAATCCGGCGGCAATCGTGTATCCTGCATCTGCAGCACAGAGAAGCCTTACATTTGGTTCTGCTATGACATAGGTTTGTTTTTTTACATAAACGAGTGTATTTACAGAGGCCTTCGAGGGAACTGGTATAAGAACATCGACCATAACCTGTCCGATTGAGTTTTACCTCTTTGGCAAGCGTTGATGGATCCTTGTGGAGTTCTTTCGCGATGGCGCGGAAAGACTTTTTCTGATCCAGTCCAGCCTGGAGGGTAGAACGGTCATCCAGGGAAAGGTGTTTTCCGTTTCCTTTGATCTCTTTACTCATGATTCTTTCCTTTCCAACTGCGGGCGGAACCATGATAAAGTATAGACCAAAAAAATCACGAGGTATCTTGCAAGACTTATTTCTACGGGGGTGTAGAAGTTAGATTTTTCATTTGACCATATAAATTGCAGGATGTGTTATTATACAAATTCATTTGACATAAGATAAAAAAAGGAGTAGAATTACAAAAGCATTTTTGCAATGGGACAGGTAAATTATTCTCTTTTATAAGTTTTACCGGTTCTGTGATTACTTAAAAGCAGGGCCTTAGGCCCGGGCTACATTAAATACTGAAATCAGTCCCTGACTGGACCAGAGTAAGTAGCCTGCACATAGGGAGGTTGTTATGAATTCTTACGTAGCAAAGGCTTCTACTATCGAAAGAAAGTGGTTCGTGGTAGATGCAGAGGGGAAGACACTCGGACGTCTTGCATCGGAAGTAGCATCCGTTCTTCGCGGAAAGAGAAAGCCGACTTTCACACCGTTCTTAGACTGTGGCGACTATGTAATCGTAGTGAATGCAGAGAAGATTCAGGTAACAGGAAAGAAGCTTGAGCAGAAGTTGTATCGCACCCATTCTCGTTATGTCGGTTCCATGAAGGAAACTTCTTTAAGAGATATGAGAGCCAACAAGCCTGAGCAGGTTATTGAACTTGCAGTAAAGGGAATGCTTCCCAAGGGACCTTTAGGTAGACAGATGTACAAGAAACTTTTCGTGTATGCAGGCCCGGAGCACAAGCACCAGGCACAGCAACCAGTTGCATTATCAATCTAAGGGAGGAATAGAGAATGGCTACAAATAGAAACTACGGCACCGGTAGAAGAAAAAGCTCTGTAGCAAGAGTGTATATCATGCCGGGTACAGGTAAGATTACCGTAAATAAGCGTTCCATCGATGAATATTTCGGTTTGGAGACTTTGAAGACCATCGTTCGTCAGCCGCTCGTGGCTACACAGAACGAAGGCAAGATTGATGTTCTTGTAAATGTATGTGGTGGCGGTACCACAGGACAGGCCGGCGCTATCCGTCACGGTCTTTCTCGTGCACTTTGCGAGATGGACAGCGACTTCAGACCGGTTTTAAAGAGAGCAGGATTCCTTACAAGAGACTCTCGTATGAAGGAGAGAAAGAAGTACGGATTAAAGGCTGCACGTCGAGCTCCGCAGTTTAGTAAGAGATAAGAAAAGACATATAAAGTATATGGGACTCCTCAAGTACTTGAGGGAGTCTTTTCTTATCCCTCTAAACTGCTGGAACTGTTCGCCGTAAAGGCTCACAGTTACTCGCTAGCAAGATGCCAAAGGGCATCTTGCTTATCCGCTCGTACAGTTCTCAAAGAGATAAGAAACGAATTCATATTCTCTTTACGCTCGTACAGTTTAGTAAGAGATAAGGAAAGACAACAATTATTTTTTTATATGAAATTTGCATATTTCAAGAGGATTCAGAAATTTGTTGTCGTTGAAAAAACTTCAGCAACCAAGAACAGCGTATGACTTTTTGTGGGGTCAATAACAGATTAGAAAATAAAAAAACGTGAAGCGTGTTGATATTTTATTATTTTCGGCGCATAATAAGATTACAAGAAAATAAAAGAGGAAAACCGTTTTTTTAGAGGAGAGCCACCTATGAAAATACTCCGTATCACTGCACAAGGACTTCCGTTATTCAAAGAAGACTTGGATATTTGCTTTTTATGCGCAGCAACGTGTTTGTGAAGAAGACAAAGATAGCCTTTACCGTTTGACGGATAACTACTATCTTCACTCTGCCTGTGCTTTCATTGGAATTAACGCATCAGGCAAAACATCGGTGTTAAAGGTCATTAGTTTGGCAATGAATATTGTGAAAAATGAGCCCATCAATCATGTGGAGGCAAAAAGCATTCTTGGCGGAACAAAGAAAGCTACAATCCGCACCTATTTTTATGATAAGCGTAGTTATATCTGCTGTTTGGAAACTGTAATTGTAGCAAAAAAAGCGAAAACAGAGGAATATGTGTATACGATTCTGTCTGAAAGCCTTTGGGAAAAGCCGATTGCAACCATTAGGTCGAAAAAGTATCTGACTGATTTTACAGGAATGAAGCCGGTAGAACAGCGCAATAGCGATGAAGTATACCTTTCTGATGATGTCAGCTTTATCATTGCACATAATAAAAAAGCGAATGACTCAGTGGAAATATTCAGCTTGCTTTCCTATACGAATGTGAATGTGCTTCCATTTACCGAAGATATTCCGTTGGAGGTAATTGCATTTCTCGACCCGACTATTGAAAAATTATGCTTTGAGCAAACAGAGGGAAAAACATTTATCCACTTGAAGTTTAAGGATGAAGAAGAGATTATCCTGAATAATGCAGCAGACCTTGAGCAGTATCTATCCTCCGGTACGATTAAGGGTATTATTACATTCTCGATGGTAAAGGAAGTTCTTCGTTCAGGAGGTTATCTTCTGGTAGATGAAATAGAGAATCATTTCAACAAGGAAATTGTAACGACCTTAATGCGCTTCTTTATGGATAGCAGACTAAACAAAGAGGGCGGAACGCTTATTTTTACCACGCATTATCCGGAACTACTGGATGAATATGACCGAAACGATGGGATTTGTATTGTAAGAAACCGTAATGGTATTATAGCAGAAAATTTGAGCTATATATTGAAGCGTAATGATATTAAAAAGAGTGATGCCTACCAGAGTGGCTTCCTTGAGGGAACAACGCCGGCATATGAAGCGTATATGCGCTTGAAGAAAAGCCTGGCCGCTTCTATCCATTAAGGAGGAGGCAGAATGGAATTAGCAAAGTATAAGGCGTGTATATGTGAAGGCTCTGCAGAAGGAGCTATTATCGACATATTGGTTGATAATGATCTTCTGATTTTTCAAAAAGAGAAGAAATGCTGGAAGAATGTGTTATCCGTTGCAGAAGCGCTAAGCGATTTGAGGAGCGATACTTACGGAAAGGATTTGATGAGCGGATTTCTGTGATACGGATTTTGGATTCTCGTAGAGAGGGATTTCGATTGAGTAATGCATATGAGCAGAAAATTGACGTGGTAAATGTCATTACTGCTCCAGAAATTGAAATGTTGATTATTCATACGGAAGAAGCATATGATCAATTTAAAGCTTTCCGGAAAAACCAAGCGAATTTTTGCAAGTCAAATCTTCGGATGCATGATGTGAAGTCGTATGATTTTTGTGAAGCAGTATTTCAGTAACCCACAGCTCTTGGTGAAAGCCATAAAAGAGTATCGTAGAACAGCGAATATTCCCAAAGGAGAATACTGTTTGTCTGATTTACTGAGATGAGCTTGGAAAGGTTTTTGATACATAGACCGTGGCTCAAATGATCACTAAGAGGAATGGATAACAGTTTACAGAAAAACAGAATAGAATCATCTTTGATGTTGGAACGTTGTTGAGGAAAAGGCTTATGGCAAAGGATGAGTATTTAATTACGGATAGACCGCTGAAAGCATTGACGATTTTCGCCATGCCGATGATTTTGGGCAGTTTCTTTCAGCAGGTTTATAACATGACGGATTCCATCATCGTCGGTCGCTTTGTCGGGTCTTCCGCACTGGCGGCAGTTGGTGCCTGCGCAGCCCTGACCAATGTTTTTATTTGTGTGGCGCTGGGGGCCGGTGTCGGAGCCGGCGTTCTTGTCAGCCGCTATTTTGGAGCCAAAGAGTATGGGAAAATGAAGACAGTTGTGTCAACATCCCTGCTCAGCTTTCTTGTTCTAAGTCTACTTCTTTCCGTCTTCGGTTTTTCTTTTTCCTACGCGATGATGGAAGCTTTGCAAACGCCTTCCGATATTCTTAGGACCTCGGTGCTGTACCTCAGAGTCTATTTTATCGGCTTTCCGTTCCTTTTTATGTACAATATTCTCTCCACCATGTTTACGTCTGTTGGAGAATCCAAAATTCCGCTAGGACTTTTGATTTTTTCCTCCATCTTAAATATTTTTCTGGATCTTTGGATGGTAAGAACGCTCGGCCTCGGGGTGTTTGGCGCAGCCCTTGCGACGCTTATCGCACAAGGCGTTTCCGCCGTACTCTCTCTTCTCATTTTCTTTTATCGAATAAAGCGCTATCAAAGCAGTTTCAGGTGCTTTGACCTAGAGGAACTATCTTCCATACTTCGGATTGCCGTTCCCTCCGTCCTTCAGCAATCCACGGTTTCCGTCGGGATGATGATTGTACAGTCAGTGGTCAATCCCTTCGGCACACAGGCTCTTGCGGGGTATTCGGCAACGATGAGAGTGGAAAATGTTTTCGCTTTGATTTTTGTCTCTATCGGGAATGCCGTTTCACCGTTTGTTTCCCAGAATCTTGGTGCAAAGAAAATGCGCCGTATCAGAGAGGGCTATCATGCCGCGCTTCTCCTTGATGCGGCCTTTGCCGTTTTTGCCTTTCTGATCATTGAAATCCTGCACACGCAGATTTCTTCGCTGTTTCTCGGGAAAGACGGAACTGCTCTCGCCTATCAGGTGTCTTCCGATTATATGCGATGGCTCGGCTATTTTTTCCTCTTTATGGGAGTGAAAATGGCGACTGACGGAGTCCTTCGAGGACTTGGAACCATGCGACCATTCCTCGTTGCCAACATGGTGAATCTTGCCATTCGCCTGTCCGTGGCCTTATCTTTAGCACCTCGTTTCGGCATTTCCTTTGTCTGGCTTGCCGTGCCCATAGGTTGGCTTGCCAATTTTCTGCTTTCTTATTGCGCACTAAGGAAAGCCTTTCCCGGGGAGCCCGGCTTATCTGCTCGCTAGTGCAGTTTATACACCGACAAGATGCGAACCTATGCAAAATACTTATAAATTCCCTCGTCTATTGTTTTTATCTGATGTTGCCGGAAAAATACAATGCAAATATTGTCATGAAAAAATAATTCCTATATAATCACTGGGAATTGTTTTTTGTTTCAGGGAAAAGGAGGAAAAAGAGTGAAGAAGAAATGGATGAAATTGTTCTCTATTGTGGCGTTAAGTCTGGCGGTAACAGCCTGCGGAGCTGCAAAACAGGAGAGTAGTGAAACGAAGACAGGAACAGCTGCACAGTCGGAGAAGGCTTCTGAAGGGCAGACGGAAAAAGGCTGCAAGTGCTAGTACAGAAAGCGACAGCTTCACCTACATTATTGACGGCGATACCGGAAATACTTTGAATCCGCTTACAGCGGATGACCGCTACGGCTTAATGACTACGCATGCTTTATATGCTCCTCCTTATCATATTTATGGAGACGGAACAATTGATTATATCTTGGCTGAAAGCATGACTCCGTCGGAGGACGGTTTAACTTTAACCATGAAGCTGAAGGACGGTTTAAAGTGGAGTGACGGAGAGCCTCTTACTGCTGATGATATTGTTTTTACTTATGATAGTATCAACAAAATAAGCAAGAATCTCTATATCGGAGATGATCCCATTACGACGGAAAAGCAGGATGACAGAACCGTGCTCTTCCATCTGCCCTCTGTTTCCGCAAGTGCCATGGAGATGCTTTCCGACGAAATCAGCATTATCCCGAAGCATATTTTCGAAGGGAAGGAAAATGCGGATATTTCCCTTTTGGACGATAAGGTTGTAGGTTGCGGTCCCTATACTTTTGAAGAATATAAGACAGGAGAGTATCTGAAATTCAAGGCCAATCCCAACTATGTGAAGGGAAAACCCTATATTGATACCTTGATTTACAGAATTATTGAGAAGTCCGATACCGCGACCTTGGCTATGCAGAGCGGAGAAGGGGACACCCTCGTTCTCACACCGGATATGATAGAGCAATATAAGGGAAATGACGGCTTTACTCTGTATAACTACAGTGAAGGAAGAGTTCCCTATGTTCGCTTAAATGTCAATGCCGACACAATGAAGGATAAGAACTACAGAGAAGGTATTTTAAAGGCTTTAAATCGTGATGAGATTATGCGCGCGGCATATGGAGATAAGGATTACTACGAGCTGGGATATTCTTTCCTTCCCTATGATAATAAGTATTATACGGACGATGTAGAAAAATGGGATCAGGACCTTGAGAAAGCAAAGGAACTGACCAAGGACGGCGCGAAGAGCTTAAAACTTGCCTATGTTACCAACAATGGCGTTCTCGAAAGAGAGGGACTTGCCATCCAGTCGGAACTAAAACAGGTAGGAATCGATGTAGAACTTGTCGGAATCACGGACGTTGCATATTCCAAGATGTCCAGAGAAAAGGGCAATAAAGAGTATGATATCGTGCTAGGCGGATATGTAATGGGAACAGATCCGGATACCTTCGCGATGCTTTTCTCCTCTCAGAAGGATAACAGCATGAGCTTTAGCAATGCGGAAATCGATAAGCTCTTTGAAGAGGGAAATGCCACCTTGGACGATTCGAAGAGAATGGAAATCTATAAGAAGGTGCAGAGACTGGTTTCCGAAGAAGCAATTTATTATCCGCTCGGAACCAATCTGAGAACCATCGTAACCAAGAGCAATGTGGATCCGGAAGAAGCGAAGCTGGTTCCGATTTATACCTACGGTGATCTTTCCAAGTTAAAGTTTAAAATAAAAATATAGTAAATAAAAATACAGTAAATCGAAAATAGTAAAGTACAATATAGTAAATCGAAATACAGTAAATCGAAAAATAGTAAAGTACAATATAGTAAATTACAATATAGATTGTTCGATTTAGGAAGATAAAATAATGGAGATGGAGTTATCCATTTCCATTATTTTATAATTCACAACAAGTGGATTAGGCGTAGCCTGAGACATCTTGTTCATAACGAGTATCGCTCGCAAAGCGTGCGGTATCTCGTGCTAACAAGTGGCGCAGTCGATGTCTGAGACATCTTGTTCAAAACGAGTATCGCTCGCAGAGCGCGCGGTATTTCATTCTTGACAAGTGGCTAAGCCGAGACCGAGGATATCCGTTTTAGAAGGATATCGGTATAAACACATGATGCCTCATTAAGAAGAAATATATCTTTATGTAAAAGAAATCAGGATTTTATGACTAAATATATAGTAAAGAGATTAATACAAACAGTTCCTCTGCTTTTTCTTATTACGGTGCTCTGCTTCACCTTAATGAATCTGGCACCCTATGATGCAGTGGATGCTATCGCAAATTCCAAGATGACGGAAGCGCAGAGGGAGGAAAAGAGGGAAGAACTGGGACTGTTAGATCCTCTTCCCGTACAATACATTCGCTGGCTAGGAGAGTGGCTAGAGGAGACCTCGGAAATTCGCTCTTAAATCATACCAGCATTTCGAAGGACCTTCTGATTCGGATTCCAAATACCATCAAACTGGTCTTGCCTTCCTATGCCACCGCGTATATCCTGGCGATTGTTCTTGGGCTATATAGCGCAAGCTTTCAAGGAAAATGGCCGGATAAGTTGATTGACGGCTTCTCTACGCTGGGACTTTCTTTGCCAAGCTTTTGGATAGCGATGATTTTTTTATTTATTTTTTTGGATATAAGTGGAAGATATTTCCCTTGCAAGGGATGCAAACGATAGGAAAGGAAGGGGATTTTTGGACTTTATTAGGCATCTCGTACTTCCCTACCTGGTTCTCGTGATCGTTTTTCTTCCGGACTTATGCCGTTATGTCCGCTCCTCTGCGATTGTGGAGCTTAGACAGGACTATGTATTGGTACAAAAAGCGTTCGGTGCTAATAAGAAAGAAATACTTTTTCATCATGTTGCCAAAAATGTTCTCTTGCCGCTTTTTACAAAACTCGGAATGGCTTTGCCGCTTCTTGTAACAGGTGCAGTTATTACGGAAAGTGTATTTGCCTGGCCGGGTGTCGGTTTATATTTTGTAAAAGCCGTGGATTCTTTGGATTATCCTATTGTTATGGCGGTTTTGCTTTTTTCCGGAACGCTTGTGATACTGGGGAACCTCCTCTCGGATATTCTCTATGCACTAGCGGATCCGCGAATTGCCTTTTAAGAAAGAGAGCCGGTGGATATGAGGATTAACAATTTCTTTTCTGCATTGAAAAAGGATAAGCTTGCGCTCTTAGCTCTCTTTTATCTTCTTTTTGCAGTTTTTATCAGCATAGTGGTTCAGTGGATTCCTATTGACCCGGACCAATTGGATGTAATCCATGCTCTCGCATCGCCTTCTCCGGCGCATTTTTTCGGTACCGATGAGGTGGGGAGAGATTATTTTATACGCGTACTTTATGGAGGAAGAGTCTCCTTATTAGTAGGTTTTTTATCCATGCTTATGAGTATGAGCATAGGCGTGGTTTTGGGGCTTGTTTCCGGTTATTTCGGGGGCTTTGTGGACGCGATTCTTATGCGTATCGTAGATGTGATTTCTTCCATTCCCTGGATTATTATGGTTATGGTCATTGGAATGATTTTTGGAAGAGGCTTTCTCTCTTTAATCTTTGTTATCGGACTTTTGAGCTGGATGGAAATCGCGAGACTGATTCGATCGGAGGTTTTGTCTTTAAAGGAAAGAGAATATGTACAGTATGCAAGATTCCTCGGAATTCCTTCAGGAAAAATTCTCTTCTCTCATATTTTCCCGTCCATCCTTCCGACTACCATTACCGCGTCTACTGCGGCAATTGCCTCATCGATTATGGTGGAAAGTGCCCTGAGCTTCCTCGGAAGAGGAATTTCCGCTCCGATGTCCAGCTGGGGAAGCTTATTGCAAAGCTCACAGAAGTTTTTGCAGAAAGCCCCTTACATGGCGGTCCTTCCCGGAATTCTTATTATTCTGACCGTATTTTCCTTTAATAAGCTGGGAGAGGTTTTACGGAAATCTCTGGATCCCGCTGCGTTACAGGGGGCTTAGCCGGATATTGAATCGGAAAGATAGCATGCACCAAGAAAGCAGGTAACAAGACGAAAGCGGAAAAGAATGAACTATATTGCTTTACCTTTGGTAGTACTGTAGTTTTTTGTACTATGCATTTTATGAATCAAGTAAAGATAGGACTAAGGTAAGGATGTAACTAAGGTAAAGGATATAACTAAGGTAAAGGATATAACTAAAGGTAAGGATATAACTAAGGTAAGGATATAACTAAGCTAAAGATATAACTAAGGTAAAGATATAACTAAGGTAAAGAGATGAATTGGGAAGAAAACGAAGAGCAGAGAAAAAACGAAGGACAGAGGAAAAACGAAGAGCAGAGAAATAAAGAAGTGTACAGAAATAAAGAAGTGTACAGAAAAAAAGAAGGATATAGAGTGGAAGAAAAAGAGTAGTAGAAGAATATAGAGTGCAAGAATATAAAGAGCAAGAAGAGGAGCTTCTTAGCGTAGAGGACTTTAAGTGTGGAGATTCCGCTTTCGGAAAAAAACGGTTTACCCTGTTTCCGGTATCCACTTTTTCTCTGAAAGAGGGAGAACTTGCAGCGATTGTCGGAGAGTCAGGAAGCGGAAAATCCGTGGCAATGAAATCCATACTCGGTCTTCTTCCGAGCGGCGCAAGAAGAACAGCGAAGAAACTGTCCTTTAAGGGGAAAGACCTTATTTCTTTATCGGAGAAAGAGTATTACGGCATACGGGGAAGGAAATCTCCATGATTTTCCAAGATCCCATGACCGCTTTAAATCCGCTGATGAGAATTGGAGAGCAGATTTCGAGGTCATCCTTCGGAACAGGAAAGAAAAAAATGACCAAAAAAAGAGGCGAAGGAAGAGGCAATCCGTCTCCTTTCTTCTGTAGGGATTCTCGATGCGGAGAAAAAAATACAGGCAGTATCCGCATGAATTTTTCGGGCGGAATGAGGCAGAGAGTCTTGATTGCCATGGCGCTGTCCTGTTCTCCCGCACTTCTTATTGCGGATGAGCCGACTACGGCACTCGATGTTACGATTCAGGCACAGATTTTGAAGCTTTTAAAGGAAGAGGCAAGAGAGAGAAACACGGCGGTTATCTTAATTACGCATGATCTTTCACTTGTTTTTTTGAAAAATGCGGAAAGCCTCTTCGTGATGTACGGCGGGAAAATCATGGAGAAGGGTAAGGTAGAAGAAATCTTCTCCACTCCGGCACACCCGTATACGAAAGCACTTCTTGCTGCGATTCCGTCGATGGAAATGGAAAAGGGAGAGAGACTGAAGCCGATAGAAGGGAATCCGCCTTCTCTTTTTGAAAAAGCCCATGCGCTGCCCGTTTTTTTGAACGCTGTAAGGAGAGACTCTCATCTGCGAAAGTGGAGCTGCCGAAAGAACAGAGTCTAAGTAAGACGCATAGCTTTGCTTGCCACCAAAAAGTGGAGTTTAAGTGAAAGGGCATAGCTTTTTGCACAAAAATAGGAGTCTAGGCAAGACAGATAGCCTGGCTTTCCACAAAAGAGCAGGGTTTAAGTAAGGCACGTAGCATTTATTTATTATAAAAGAGAAAATCCAATGGAAGGCATATGGTGCTTGCCGGTCATAAAACGGAAGAGGAATAAATGAAAGAAGAAATATTGCGAGGAGAGGGATAAAAAAAGACTTTCCTATTCGTAACTTTTTGGAAAAATTAGGAAATATTGCGGCGGTAAAGGATGTCAATATTTGCTTAAATAAAGGGGAGACCTTCGGTCTTGTCGGGGAGTCCGGCTGTGGGAAATCCACCTTGGGGCGCTGCCTTTTAGGGATGATTGACAGAACAGCCGGGAAGCTCTACTTCCACGGCAGGGAAATTCCGATGGGGGAGGAAAAGTCGATAAGGGAGATGCAAAAAAAGATGCAAATCATTTTCCAGGACCCGTATTCCTCCTTGAACCCTTACTGGACAGTTCGGGAAATTCTGGAAGAGCCGCTCTCAGAGGAGCGTTTATCGAAAAAAGAAAAGGAAGAAAAGATAGAGAAAATTCTGGAGAAGGTGTCTTTAGCAAAAACGGATCTTTCTGAAGACTCCCTATGCCTTTTTCGGGTGGGCAAAGACAGAGAATCGGTATCGCACGAGCCCTCGTAAAGGAGCCGGAGCTGGTACTTTGTGATGAGCCGATTGCAGCTTTGGATGTGTCCATTCAAGCGCAGGTCGTGAACTTGCTTAAAGATTTACAGGAAGAGTTAAAACTCAGCTATCTTTTTACAGCGCATGACCTATCTATGGTGCGCTATATCAGTGACCGCATCGGGGTGATGTACTTGGGGACAATTGTGGAAACGGGAGATACGGACAAGGTCTTTCAATCTGCACTGCATCCCTATACGAAGGCGCTCCTTGCCGCTGTGCCAAGACTTAGTAAAAGTCGCTAGGAGGACATTTTGGAAGGAGAGGCGGAGCCTATCGGAACGGAAAGAGGCTGTCTTTTTGCTTCCCGTTGCCCATACAGGGCTGCACAGTGCCTGGAGGCTCGGCCGGTACTGGAGAGCGCAGCAGAAGGACATCAGGTGGCTTGCTTTAGATGGAAGGAGATAAACGGGTAAGGGTGAAGAAAGTCTCTAACTTACTTTAATATCTCCGGCTCGTCTTTTGCGATATAGGCCTCCAAGGTATTTTTATCTACCAAGGATGGCTCTACGCCTTCTCGGGTAATGCTTAAAGCTGCGGCATAAATGGCGATACGGATAGCCTTATCAATAGGATAATCAAACAAAAGATAAGAAGCGAAAGCACTGATAAAGGCATCGGCAGCACCTGTTGTGTCGATGGCGCTAACTTCCTTTGCAGGGAAAAAGAGTACAGAGACCCTTTCCTTTTGCAAAAAGACCGCTTTTTCCAAGCGTGATGATAACCATGCCGGCTCCGCTTTTTAAGAAATAGTCAGCACAGCTTTCCAAAAGGCTGCTGTCCGATTTTTTTCTTCATTTGCATCTTCTGCAATTTTTCTGCAAGCCTTGGCTCATCTAGCGATAGGAGAGTGAAGGCTTCTTCAAGGTTAGGAACGAAAATATCCGTTAAGGACAGGATTCTTTTGCTCAATTTGCCTTATGGAAGAAGGCTTGAGGATAACAGGAATCCTGTTTTTGTGCTAGAAGACAGGCTTTTAACACGGCATCTTGCGGGATTCGTATTTAAGAGGCAGACTTTACAGTCGCTAAAGGCGGGAGCGGCCTCTTCGATGATTTTTCTACTGACACATTCATTTGCACCGGAAAGAATGGAAATCATGGACTCTCCGTATGGTTTAAGAAGATATATCCTTTTTCCCGTGATTTCTCCGGGGATACGTTTTAAATAAGTGGTATTCACGCCCTTCTGCTTTGCGGTTTCGTAAATAGTATCCGCTTCAAGGTCATCTCCAACCAGCCCTATGATGGATGCGTTATGTCCTAAAATTACTGACCCCAATAGCTTGGTTCATGCCCTTTCCCCTAGGTATGAGGCGGAACGTGCGGTACGGGCTGCGATTCCGGGGCTTGGGAGTTCCCGGAAAAAGAGATAGGAGTCTATATTGACACTGCCAAGAACCACAATTTTTTTTCTCTTCGCTTTGGAAGGCGCGGCAATCGAATTATTGTGGTTTAAGCTGTATGCAGGCAAAAATGGGGATGGTTTCTTCTTGGTAGAAATGGCGTTTTTTGCATCTTGGGAAGCTTCCATCTGCGCGATAAGGCATTTTTCCTAAATACTCTCCGAATGCTTCAAAAAGGAATAAGGAGAGCCGAAATTTCGGAGAAGTTATGGATATTGCTTTGGTGCTTGCATAAAGTGGTCAGGGAAATATCGTTTGGGATATGCAAGTGCCGATTCAATAATCGCTGGTACACACGGAAAGCAATTTTTGAAAATGAAGACTTAATACGGCAGTAGTGCTCCCTCCGGAGATGCTCCGATAAAATTTATCGTTGTCTTTGGAGAAGAGCAAGTCCTCTGTAAACGGCAGAGAGTTCTTGTATAAGCAGTTTTTAAAAGCCTTCTATAAATTCTCCACTGAATAGGACTGTCTTTCTCCGCGATAAGGGCGATTCGACTGTGTCCTGCCTCACTAATTTTTTTCTGTTAAAAATTCCGCCATATTTCTGTAGGACATTGCCGGAAGAAAATCGGATCCGACCATTTTCTTCTTCGGCGCTAAACAAAAATAGGGTTTTTTGCTTTGCGAAAGCTATGACTGCACATCAGGGAGACAAGCTTTTGCGTATGGGTTAAAAGAGACCCGTCAACATTACTGGAAGAGAGAAGTGCCAGATTTTTCAATTCCTGAGAAGGGTTCAGATGACTTTCCAATACAGTGATGCCATAACCACGGGAACGTGCGATGTTCATAAGACCTTTCAAAAAGTCGTTCATCAGGAATACAGTCCCGAAAAACAACCCCAAAAATACTGGATTTTTCGAGTATTGATTCACGCACGAAGGAATAAGGCTTTGTAATTGTATTCTTTGGCTAAAGAAAGGACGTGTTCTCGTGTTTGTGTGCTGATATTGGCATCCTTGTGGTTCATGATTTTTGGAAACGGTGGAGACGGAAACGCCTGCCAGTTGAGATAATTCCTTTTATATTCTATCTATCTTCCCAATTTTTCAAAGTACAGATATCATATACCAAAATGTAAAGATTTAGAATTAGGGCGGAGAGAAAAAGTGTTTCAAGCAGAAATGAAACGTTTACTCCTATACAAAACAAAATAAATTGGGTGAAAAATCAGAAGAAAGAACCATACGTTCTCAATAGTCGATAGATTAAGAAATTGAAATTGTACTGAACAAAATGCATAAAAATAAACTTAATTAGTAAAAATAAACGAAAATTAAAAAGCTAATATATATTCATGTTGACATGAAATGCAGAATTGATATATCTGTATGAATAAGAAAATAAGTATAGAAAATAGTTTCCTATACAAAAAGTCAAAATGAAAATTCGGATAATTCATTTTAGCGAAGGAGGAAAAAGAGAATGAAAATTCTATCTGTTGCTTTATGGCGAGTGTATTGAGCTGCTCACTACTACTTGGATGCGGAAAGTCCGTCAAATGAGGTAGCGCAGTCCAAGGCCGAGAATACTGAAGGGAGACTGAGAGTAAAGGAAGAAAAAGGAAAGCGAGAAAACGGATGCTGCAGGAGAAGAAGGAATTCAGCATGTATCGTTTATACAGGAAACTTGGGCGACAAGTCTTATAACGATTCCTGTAATGCAGGTGCCAAGAAGGCAGTTGAGGATTTCGGAATTGAATTAAAATCTCTGGAAGGCACAACAGCACAGGAATGGGAGGCAAACCTTGTTGCCGCTTGTGAAGAGGGTTATGACTTAATTATTGGTGCTTCTTCCAATATTGCAGATTATATTACAGAGCATGCCCCGAATTATCCGGATGTTAAATTCGCTGTAATTGATACAACGGTTGATCTTGATAATGTGGAATCCATCAGCTTTGCACAGAATCAGGGGTCCTTCCTTGCAGGTGCAGCGGCTGCAATGTTCACACAGAAGACTGACATTCCCAACGTAAATGATGCAAATGTTATCGGTTGGGTTGGAGGAATGGATATTCCGGTACTGCATGATTTCTACATTGGATATGAGCAGGGAGCAAAGTATATCAATCCGGACATCAAGATTCTTCAGGCATTTGCAGGTTCTTGGACAGATCCTTTAAAGGGAAAAGAGTTAACTCTTGCACAGTATGAGCAGGGCGCTGATATCGTGATGAACGTGGCTTCCGGAACAGGAACAGGTATTCTTGAGGCTGCTAAAGAGGCAGATAAAGTATGCAATCGGAGTAGACTTAAATCAGGATGCCGATCAACCCGGACATGTTGTAACTTCCATGGTAAGAGAGTGGACAATGCTTGTTACCTGGTAATCCAGTCTGTAGTTGATGGAAGCTAGGGCGGTTCCACACAGTATCTGTCTTTGGCTGAAGGCGGTGTAAGCTAACCGATTTTGCAGAAATCAAAGAAGGCGCTGGGAGAGAAGTTCTGCAGGATATTGTGGATAAGTGCGATGAATTGGCTACAGAAGATTATCTCCGGAGAGATTGTAGTAGATAATTACGAAGGTTTCGGTCCTAAAGCATAAAGCCTGAAACTTTGTCTTGGGCATGGGACTCTTAGAGTTTCCCATGCCCCTTTCTATCCAGGGAATGAGGGAGAGTAATGAGTGAATATGTTGTAGAAATGAGGAACATCGTAAAAAAATCCTTTTGAGAAGTACATGCCGTTAAAGACGGACAGTTTAACCTGATAAAGGTGAAATTCATTCTTTGATTGGAGAAAATGGAGCAGGTAAGTCAACTATGATGAAAATGCTTTTCGGCATGTACCCCATTGATTCCGGTGAGATTGTGGTAAAGGGTGAGTTGATGGGAAGCTGGATCCTAAGCTTGCGATTCATCATGGAATTGGCATGGTTCATCAGGAGTTCATGCTTGTCAGTGATTTTGACTGTGCTCGAAAAATGTCATTTTTGGGCTTTTGAGCCAAAAAGGTTTCAAATTGACTTTGAAAAAGCAAGAAAAAGAGATTCAACATTTTATTGACCAGTACAACATGGAAATTCAGCTCGATAAAAAGTGAGTCAGATTTCTGTCGGAGAAGCGCAGCGAGTTGAGATTATAAAGACGCTGATGAGAGGGGCAGATATCATCATTTTTAGATGAGCCTACCGCTGTTTTGACTCCGCAGGAGACAAGAAAACTTTTGAAATTCTAAATAATCTAGAGCAAAAAGTCTCTGGTTTTTCATTTCATAAACTAAATGAGGTTATGGAGATTTCGGGACCGTATTTTCCGTAATGCGACAGGGCTTTTTATATGGGATCTGTTTCAAGGAAGAAACCTCTCCGCTAGATCTAACCAAGAAGATGATTGGACGTGAAGTCTTTTTAAATATTGATAAGACTTATGAAAAAAGCCGGAAAGAGAATTCTGGATGTACAGGATGTTTGGGTTCCCAGCCAAAAGGAAAACTTCTAAAATCAGAGGAATGTCTTTACATGTGAATGAAGGAGAAATTGTAGGAGTTGCCGGAATTGATGGAAATGGACAGTCTGAATTGATTGAAGCAATCACAGGGCTTCGCCCGGTTGAAAAAGGTCATATCTTTTTAGATGGAAAGGAAATTACAAACCTTTCTCCAAAGAAAGTAAGAGCGGTAGGGCTAGCTCATATTCCGGAGGACAGAAATACACTGGATTGAACCGAACAATGAGTATAGAAGAGAATCTTGTGGCGGTGGAAGTAGATAAAGCACCTTATTCGAAGGGAATGGTAATGAACAGCCCTGCCGTGGATAAGCACGCAGAGGAAATGGTAAAGCTTTTTGATATCCGTCCAACCGATTACAAGCTTCCGACCTCCTCTCTGTCCGGTGGAAATGCCCAGAAAGTCGTTGTTGCCAGAGAGGTTTCGATGAATAAAAAGCTTCTTGTTGCAGCACAGCCTACAAGAGGAGTGGATATCGGTGCCATTGAGTCGATTCAGAAAAACCTTGGAGGTAGCTCAGAGAAAATGGAGCTGGAGTTTTTGCTTTGTTTCTACAGAGCTGGAGGAAATCACCTCGCTCTCGGATAGAATTATCGTTATACATGAAGGAAAAATAACAGGAGAATTAAGTGCCGGTGAGGCAAATGAAAATAATCTCGGGCTTCTTATGATGGGAGGCAGTGTTGAAAAAAAGCTGGAAAAGGAGGGAGAAGCGCATGAATAAGTCATTAAACAGTTTTCTGAAGATTCTATTTACCTTTTTTTCTGGCTATTTTCATCGGAGCTGTCTTTATCTTGGCTATTGGAGAGAATCCGATTGATGCCTATTTGGCATTACTAAAAGGGGCATTGGGAACAAAGTTGGGAAGAGGAAATGTAATCGCAGGCTTTACACCCTTACTTTTAACGGCAACTGCTTTTTGCTGTTGCGGCAAAAGGCCGGAGCGTTCAACGTCGGAGTGGAGGGAGAAGTTATTCTGGGAGGCATTACTGCTGCCTATATCGGAATTAATTGGGGCTTCCTTTCTGTTCCCCTTCTATATCTTGCCTGCTTTACGGGGGCGATTGTGGTAGCCATGCTTTGGGGCCTGATTCCTGCTATTTTAAAAGCATACTTTAACGTATCGGAGGTCTGTGTCACTATTCTTATGAATACAGTAGCACTTTATATCGGCTCTTATTTGGTGAGTGGTCCGATGAGTGCAGGAGTTGCGACACCGCAGTCTAAGCCTGTGCTTGTGACCATTCCGAAAATCATGAAGCCATCTTCTGCAAATATGGGCGTATTGATTGCAATAGCAGTTGTGGCGGCTGTAATTTGATGACCTATAAGACGAAGTGGGGCTATAAAATCAGAACCGTTGGAACCAATCCTGCTCATGCAGATTATGTCGGTATCAACTCCAAGAAGGTCTTTGTCGGCGCTATGCTTCTTTCCGCTGCTCTTGGCGGGACGGCAGGATGCATAGAGGTTTTGGGGGTGCACGGATATTATCTGGACGGCTTTGCAAGAGATCTCGGTACCAACGGAATGCTTGCGGCACTGATTGTAAAGTCCAACATGCTGTTTACTCCCTTCCTTGCCTTTTTCCTTGCAGTGCTGAAAGCCGGTGCAATGGCGATGCAACAGGCTACAAGTGTACCAAAATCGATTGTGGATACCATTTCAGCGGTATTTATCATTATTGCAACCATGGACTTTGTCATTGAACTGGGAAAACGTAGGAAAATGGAAAAAGAAATGAACGCTACTGTAGCTGTAGAGAAAAAAGAAAAAGGAGGGGAAAAATAATGTCAGACAATTTAGGAAAAATCTTTAACTTATCCCTGATATATGCAACCTTCCGCGCCTCGACTCCCATTATTTATGCGGCATTGTGTGCTGCAATCACACAACAGGCAAATATTTTAAATATTGGAACAGAAGGGATTATGCTTGTTGGTGCATTCACAGCCGTAGCAATCAGCTACTTTACGGGAAGTTGGATTTTGGGAGTTCTTGCTGCAATGCTTGGCGGTGCTGTGATTGCCATGATTATGGCGGTAAGCCACATTAAGTACAACTCGAAATCTGTGCTATCGGTATGGGAATCAATCTTTTGGCAATCGCGTTAACGAAATTTATGTTGCAGGTATTTTTTTCATACCAGCGGCAGCTTTTCCAATCCTGCTATTGTTGCCATTCCAAAATTGCACTTTTCTTTTTTTGGAAAATGTACCGTTTTTAAATACGCTCTTAAATGACTGGCGCTTTTACAGAGTGGTTTGTCATTGTTTTTCATAGTTCTTTTGCAGTTCATTTTTATAAGACGGTATGGGGATTAAGGCTTCGTGCTGTAGGACAGTTCCCTATGGCAGCACAGACTGCAGGAATTCAGGCAAATGCAGTGAAATATCAGGCAATGCTGATTTCGGGGCTGATCGGAGGTCTTGCAGGGCGCATTTATCTTTGGGATACAGTACTCAATTTGTAGAGAATATGACCAACAGCAGAGGTTTTTATGGGCGTTGCGGCAATGTATTTCGGCGGTGCTAATCCGGTGCTTACGGCAATGGGATGTCTTTTATTCGGATTTTTCCGATTCGGTTGGAGCCAGACTGCAGGCCTATGGAATTCCGGCGCAGTTCATTTTGATGATGCCGTATATCGTAACCATTGCGGTACTTGCCATTTCCATGGCTATCAAGATGCAGGCTGCAAGAAAGAAGGAATCTTCCCTGCTTACCCATTCTGTAGCTTTAGAATATTTTTGCAAATAAAGACCACGGTAAAAGGTCTATGTATAGAAAAAGCTATAAAAATAATTGCGTAAGGAATCTTAGTCACTATATAGATTCCTCCTTGTATAGAGTGGATTTTATAAATTCAGTATGGATAGAAAAGGAGAAAAGATGAGTAAAAGAAAAATCATTTTAGATTGCGATCCGGGGCATGATGACGCAGTGGCTATTTTGTTGGCCGCCAAGAATCCGAATCTGGAATTACTCGGTATTACCGTTGTGGCGGGAAATCAGACTCTGGAAAATACACAGAGAAATGCTTTACGCGTTGTACAGCATCTAGGGCTGGATATCCCGGTCTATGCCGGCTGTGGTCAACCGATGGTTCGAGATAAGGTTATTGCCGAGGGACATTCATGGGGAAACAGGACTGGATGGTCCGGTGTTTGAGCCGTTAACAAGAAAAATTGAGGCGGAACATGCGGTGAATTATATTGTAAAAACACTGATGAACTCGGATGAAAAAATCACTATGGTGACTACGGGACCGATGACCAACTTAGGAATGGCGATTCGCATGGAACCGAAGATTTTGGATAAAATTCAGGAAATTGTATTCATGGGAGGCTCTTATGCAAACGGGAATGTGACTCCCGCCGCAGAATTTAATATTCTTGCGGATGCGGAAGCGGCACATGTATGTATCTCTTCCGGACTTCCCATTACCATGGTGGGACTGGATGTCACAAGAAAGGCACTTTGCTATCCGAAAATCGTGGAGAGAATGCGGAAAAATCGGAAATAAGGCTTCGGTTCTTTTTGCGGACTTAATGGCTTTCTTTGTAAGACCCAGAAAGAGGTATTCGGATGGGAGGGCGGTCCTCTTCATGACCCGATAACCATTGCGTATCTGATTGACCCGACAGTTATTACAACAAAGCCGATGAATGTGACGGTGGATACTTCCAGCTCCCCAGTCCTATGGTCGTACGAATTGCGACTTTTTCGGTTATATGAAGAAAAAAAGAAAATGTAAATGTAGGAATAGATATAGATGTGGAAAAGTTCTGGGACCTTGTTGAGCGGGCTTAAAAACTCTACGATTAAATTTTTCCGGAGGATGACAGTGGAGCTTTTAAAAGAGTTTTAGAAAAACAAAGAAAAATATCTGGAACGATTATCTGAATTGGTTGCCATAGATACGCATGACTTGGGGCATGGAATCAAAGGCGGTTTGGAGAAAAAGGACAGGATTATATAGCAGAGCTCTTTCTGAGTATGGGGGCTGAGGTGACTTTGGACCCCATGAAGGAAGAAGATATAGAAAAAGTGCTTTTACTCTCTATCAGGAGGGAAACCTCGGGCACAATCAGACAGATCGCTATAATGTTTATGCGACGTTTCAAGGAGAAAAGAGTGGCAGAAGCTTGATGTTCAACGGTCATATGGATGTAATGCCGGCAGAAGAGGTGGAGGAGTGGACCAGTCCTCCATTTAGCCCTTCGATACGAGACGGGAAGATTTTTGGAAGAGGAACAGCGGATATGAAGGGCGGCCTAATGGCTGCTACGATGGCGGTTCAGCTTCTAAAGGATGCAGGGGTTCCTTTTTCTGGAACAGTGAAAATCAGCTCTGTTTGTGACGAAGAGGGTGGTGGAAACGGCTCCATGCAAGCCATCATGAGCGGAGAAAGAGCGGATGGTGTTGTGGTCTGTGAAGGCACCAGCGATGAGTTGATTTTGGCACATATGGGCTTTGTCTTTTTTAGAGTCAAATTTACAGGAAAATCCTGCCATTCAGGAGCAAAAAGAAGGTGTAAGCGCTATTGATAAGGCGATTAAAGTAATACAGGCTCTCAATGAAAAAGGAGCATGAATAGTTGCTTCATTACAAGCATTCACTGTTACCGGCACCGAATCTGAACGTAGGTGTGATTCATGGCGGAACCGCGGGCTCAACTGTTGCGGATGAATGTATGTTTGAAGTCTGTGTACATTATCTTCCGAATCAAATGAGTCATAATCAGGTGGTAAAGGAATTTAAAGAAGTTGTAGAAAAGAGTTTCAAAATCCGATGCGTGGTTGGAAGAGCATCTGCCGGAAATTAGTATTTATCAATCAGGTGGTGGATTTGAAATGGATGAAAATTCACTCTTTGTAGACAGTTTTAAACGGGCATACAGTGAAGCTAGGGGGAAAAATGTAAAGGTAGTCGGTTCTCCTGCGGGCTGTGATTCCCGTTTATGGCGGAACATCGCAGACTGCCCAACCATCCAGTTTGGACCGGGAAATTTGGCACAGTGCCATGGCATTGACGAATGGCTGGATTTGGAAGCGTATTATCAATCTATTTTTGATTTATGCAGAACTGATACTGGATTTTTGCAAGGCGGAATAAGCCATATTTAAAACGAAATTCATATTTTATAAGATGAATTGCATGATTATCGTATGGGAAAGGCTTTTTCATAAGACGGATCGAATCCGGAGTGAAAAAGCAGGTGTAATAATACAAATAAAAACAAATAAGAAAAAGGAGAAAAAATGGCAAAGAGAGTTTTTATTGGCGGGTGAATCTTGGATGAGCTATACAACCCATGTAAAGGGTTTTTGATACTTTCTATACTTCAGTTTATGAGACGGGAGAGAAGTATATTAAAAAGCATTTGAAGAAGGCGGATATGAGTTTACCTTTCCTGCCGAATCACTTAGCTATGGAGGAGTTTCCTTCAGTCTTGAGGAATTAAAGAAATATGATTTGATCATTCTTTCCGATATTGGAGCGAATACCCTTCTGTTACCAGGCGCAACCTTTACTCGTAGTGAGTTGATGCCGAACCGTTGCAATCTGCTCCGTGACTACGTATTGGATGGCGGTGCACTTTTGATGGTAGGAGGATATCTGACCTTCTCCGGTGTGGATGCTAAGGGGAAATGGCAGGATACCGCGGTACAGGAGGTTTTACCCGTTCAGGTTCTTGCAACAGATGATAGAATGGAACATTGCGAAGGTGTTCGTCCTGTTTTTGTGAAGGACCGATGTAGTTTTCGAAGGAATAGAAAAACTTGGCCAAGAGTTTTGGGATACAACAAGACCATTTTAAAGCCGGAAGCGGAGCTTCTTGCAAGTGTTTGTGGTGATCCTTTCATTGCTCTTGGAGAGTACGGCAAGGGGAGATCGGCTGTATTTACAACGGACTGTGCACCGCACTGGGCACCGCCCGAGTTCTGTGAATGGAAAGATTACAATCGTCTGTTCCAGAATCTTGCGCGTTGGCTGATTAAAGAATAAAGGAACTGAAATAGGGGCTCATATCGTGATAATCCATTTTTGGAGACAGCTAAATTTAAAGACTATCCGAAATGAGCTCCTTGCTTATCATTGACGGGAGAAGCTATGAAGGTTTTAAATTTTGGTTCTTTGAATATTGATTATGTATACAGTCTGGATCATTTCGTTCAAAAAGGAGAGACTATATCCTCTGAGGCTTTACATATTTTTCCGGGAGGAAAAGGATTAAATCAGTCCGTTGCTTTAGGGAGAGCGGGAGTTTCCGTTTCCCATGCCGGAGCGGTAGGGAAAGACGGAGACTTTCTTTTAGAGCTACTTAAAGAATCCTGTGTCAATATAAAATATATTCAAGTTTTAGAAGGGGTACAAACCGGCACTGCGATTATTCAAAATGATAAGAGTGGAGACAATTGTATCATTCTTTATAGCGGTGCAAACCATCAGATTACAAAAGAGCAGATTGCAAATACGATTTCGGATTTTGAAAAAGGAGATTTCCTTGTTCTACAAAATGAAATAAACGGTATGGAAAGTATCATGCGGGTTGCAGAGGAGAAGGGATTAAAGATAGTTCTGAATCCTTCACCGATGAATGAGAAGATTTTGGAATTGCCCTTGCAGTACGTTGATTATTTTGTTTTAAATGAAGTAGAAGCCGCACAGATTCTTGGTTTGGATAATATAAGTGAAAAGGATGGAGAGAAATTTGTTCGAGAACTCCATGATGCTTATCCGCGTGCCAAGATAGTTCTGACTCTTGGAGCGGAGGGCTCGATTTATTTTGACGGAGAAAAGCTGTATAGGCAAAAGAGCCTATAAGACGGAGGTTGTAGATACTACAGCTGCGGGAGATACCTTTTTCCGGTTTCTTTATCGCCGGCATCTTACGCGGAGATACTGTGGAGCAGGCAATGGATACGGCGGCAAGAGCGGCAGGGATAGCGATATCTAGACCCGGAGCGGCACCTTCCATTCCCAAAAATAGAGGAAGTTTTTAGAGTTTTTCATTTAAGTAGAGGGAGCAAAGCGCCCCTCTTTTTAAAACCGGATATCACACGCTCTACACATGATACTCATTAAGTATAAAATACGAAAAGCGAATATCGTGGTTTCTTGTCTTAAAAAAACTGTCAGTTATATCGAACAAAAAGTCTTCTTTTTTTCTTCATATATAAAGTATAATGTTCATATTGACTATATGGAAGATGCTTATATCGTGAAAAAACAAGAGGAGGATACCCGGATGATTCAACGAGAAAGATATATAGATAAGATAAAGCCGTTCATCGGAAAGGATATTATCAAAGTTCTGACCGGTATTCGCCGGTCGGGAAATCTAGTCATGCTTCGGCTTATTCAAGAAGAAATTCGAAGTCAAGGAATCGCCGATACGCAGTTTATCAGCTTCAATTTTGAGTCTTTGGAAAATGCCGAGTTTTGCACAGCAGCTTCTTTGTACCAAGAACTGAAAAAAAGGATTTCATCTGTACAAGGAAAGGGTTTATTTGTTTTTGATGAAATTCAAGAAGTGGAGCAGTGGGAAAAATGTATAAATTCTGTCCGCGTTGATTTTTGATTGTGATATCTATATCACAGGGTTCCAATGCAAAAGCTTCTTTCCGGAGAGCTGGCAACATATCTTGGCGGACGCTATGTAGAGTTTGTGGTTTTTCCCATTTTCCTTCGAAGAATATCTGGAATCTATAAAACAGGAAAATAAAGAGGTTTCCGTTACAGAAGAATTCAAGAATTATCTGGAAATGGGAGGGATGCCTTTCCTAGTGAATCTTCGCTATGATAAAGATGCTTCTATGCAATATCTTAGAGATATATATAATTCCGTGCTCTTTAAAGGATGTGGTTCAGCATAACAACATTCGAGATGTAGAACTATTGGAGAGAATGATTTTATATCTTTTTAGATAATGTGGGACATAGCTTCAGTGCAAGAAGCATATCCAATTATTTAAAAGCAGGAAAATCGGAAAGTTTCTGCTGAAACCATTTTGAATTATATCAAGGCATGCTGTGATGCTTATCTTTTTATACAACTTAGGAGGGAAGATATTCAGGGGAAGAAAATTCTTAGTGTAAATGAAAAGTATTATTCGGTAGATCACGGACTTCGGGAATCCATTTCTGGGGACGAATGCAAGAAATATTGATCAGATTCTTGAAAATATTGTCTGCATGGAATTGCTGAGACGAGGCTATACAGTGACAATTGGAAAAAACGGGGAGAAAGAAATTGATTTTGTAGCCCAAAAAAATAAAGACAAGCTGTACATTCAAGTGGCTTATCTCCTTGTCGGATCCGGTACTATAGAGCGAGAATTTGGCATCTATGACTCGATTCGGGATCATTACCCTAAGTACGTCCTTTCTTTGGATGAATTTGATATGAGCCGTGACGGTATAAAACATCTAAATATACGGGATTTTCTCCTTAGTAAAGAGTTTTGACAGCTTTAGGAAAGAAAAAGGAACTTTAGTCTATTAAACAAAAAAACAAATATTTTTTTCATTTTTGTTTAATAGACCAAAAGTGAATATTTCCCCTTTTTCAAAATCCCCTTTTTATGGCATAATGGCTTGCATGGTTAAAATTATGGTCGATGTATCAGAGTATTAAGAGAAAGGGAGATTTATGAAAAACCTGTAATCGGTATTTCCACAAGTGTGATTGTGGATCAGGGGGCAGATTCCCCGGATATGAGAGAATTTATGTCAATAAGGACTATGTTTCGTCCGTGATTTCCGCAGGAGCAGTTCCTCTCATGATTCCTATGGATGATACGGAAGAAAACTTGAGGCAGACTTTAGAGCTTGTGGACGGGGTGATTTTTTCCGGCGGACATGATATTGCGCCGATTCGTTACCAGGAGGAGCCTCATCAGAAATTACAGGAGATTTGTCCGGAGAGGGATGAGTTTGACTTTTTGCTCTATCGGCTTGCTAAGGAGAAGAAACTTCCGATTTTGGGAATTTGTCGCGGTTTTTCAGCTTATGAATGTTTCCGAGGGAGGAAAGCTTTATCAGGATCTTTCTCTAAAAGACACGGAAAGTTTTAAGCATTCTCAGGGGCATGGCCCGAGTATTCCGACTCATACGGCAAAAGTGGAGGCAGGTAGTAAGTTCCACGATATTCTCGGGAAAAGAGGAGATTCGCGTGAAACAGCTTCCATCATCAGGCGGTGAAAGTCCGTTTCGGAAAATGTAGTGATATCGGGAAGAGCTTTGGATGGTGTGGTAGAGGCGATTGAATTAAAGGATTATCCTTTTGGCTTAGGTGTACAGTTCCACCCGGAGATGCTGCAGGAAAAGGAAGAGGATATGAAGAAGATTTTCGTGGCATTGGTGGCTGCTGCAAAGGGCAGTATCAGAGGAAAACAGTAATCTTTCTTGAAAGAGACTTTCGGGATAGCATATCCGGCTCATATAAAGTTTTTTAGGGAAAAAGATAGTCCGAAGTACAGACTAATCAGGAGGATTTGCGCTTCGGTCACTTAGCTTTTAAGAGGGAAGAAGAATTAAGTTCAAAAAAATTTCATAAACAGATGCTTAAATCAATAGAACTTGCATAATAAGTCCATGTCCTAAGAATAGAGGTGCTTTAAGTATTCTCCTGTTTCCCGATTGTAGAGAAGCTCTTCCTTCATACTGCGGTACTGGAGTGGACTCATACCTATTTTCTTTCGGAAAATCTTGGAGAAACTCAGAGGATCATGGTAGCCGACCTGAAAAGCGACTTCCGCTACGGAACGCTTTGTCCTCCGAAGCATCGATTTGGCATTTTGCATACGGACATAAAGTAGATATTCTTTGGGAGAATACCCCGTATCCATCTTAAAGCTGTTAAAAAGATGGGCACGGTGTACTCCCATTTTTTCTGCAAGAAACTGAATGCTGAGATCCTCACCGTAGTGCTCGTCGATGTATTCACGCACATCATGACTCAGACTTCGTAATTTTTTTGTTTGTTTTAGACCCTTTACCTCATCACTTTCTTTATCTCGGATAAGATTGGCAAAGAAAAGATGAAGATAGGCTACACGCGAGAGCTGATGCTCTAAGCTGAATTCTTTTTTATCTAAAATCTTATTAATGTATTGGAGAAGATCTTGCACATTGTGCACAATGCGAACGGGCTTTGCAGGGACTAAAAGCCGGCATCGGACAAGAAGGAATCTGCATCGATTCCCCGACAGGCGAGCCAAAAGTAAGACCAGGGATCCTTTAGATCGGCTTCATACCAAGCAAGGGTATGAGGGTAGAGAAGAAATGCATTTCCGGCAGAAAGTTGGTAGAGTTCACCGTTCACACAAAGTGTTCCCGATCCGGAATAGACAATATGAATTAGGTACACATCCCTTTTGTTCGGGCCATACTTATGCCCGGGATGGCAGCGTTCTTTTCCGCAATACATAAGCTGCAAGTCCGAAGCCTTGCATTCTGCATCCTGAAAATTAATATATTGTTTTTCACCCTCTAAGAAGGGAACATCTCCGGAGAGAGAATTTTCTCTTGTTTTTCTCATTTTCTTTAGACTGCTCCATGATGTGTTTCGACATTGTGCATATTGCTTTTAAAATACGAGTGGAACCAATACTTCGGCACCACTCGTTGAATACGCTTGTTTTTTTATCCAAGATAGAAAAACAAATTCAGCTTCTTGTTTACTTATATTGCTTTAATGAGGAAAAGTAAAGATGCAAAAATCTCCACCCTTCCTGCTTAAATCTTCTCTGGCGATGGGGATACCGATTTCCATAAGCTCTGCACCGTAAGCTTCATACGATAATTCTTTGTCTTTCAGATTATAGCCTGCATGGAGGACAGTGGCTTCTTTTCTCTCCAAAGATGGATTTAAATTGGAGCTAATCCGGTATAGTTTATTTTTCCTCCAAGCCCTTTTTAGCTTAAAAGCTGAATCCAGGAGGCATTTACAAAAATTTCAGCTTTTTGGAAATACATGGCAATGGCTTCAGTTTTGTCGGGGGATACAACAGAGAAAGCCGCATTCATTTCCTTCAAAGGGAGAAAGTAGTCTGTAAAAATCTCCCTCAATCTGTATGAGTCTTCTGTGCTCCTTCATAAAGAGGATTTCTCTCTTAACTTCTTCAATCTCAGTAGGAGAAAGAAGATTTAGATCAAGTTCATAACCAAAGGTTCCGAAATAAGCCATATTGGCACGGGTTTCCAGCGGAGTATTTCGATAAAGCTGTTGATTCGGCACAGCGGATACATGGGCTCCTATACTGACAATGGGGTAAGCAATGGAGCTGCCATACTGAATTTTAGCTCTTTCTGCCGCATCACTGTCGTCGGAACACCAGGCCTGAGGCGCATAGTAGAGCAAGGCGGCATCAAAGCGTGCACCGCCACTCGCGCAGGATTCAAAGAGAATATCCGGAAATTCCGTAGTCAAGCGATGGTATAGATCGTATACACCAAGGATGTAACGATGCATCATTTCTCCCTGCCTTTCCGGCGGAAGAGTAGCAGAGTAAAGGCTCCGACATATAACGGTTCATATCCCACTTGATATAGGAAATTTTTGATTCGCGCAGAATTTTAGCTACTTTTCTCATAGATATAGTCCACGACTTCTGTTCTGGAATAGTCCAGAACATGCTGGTGTCTTGCGTGAGAGGGAAACGCCCCGAGTGCATTGATTATCCAGTCGGGATGCGCACGGTATAAATCGGAATCCATATTGATCATTTTCCAGCTCAAACCAAAGACCGAAATCTAAGCCCATGGCCACAACTTTTTCCGATAATCCCTTTTATTCCGCCCGGAAGCTTTTTCTAGGTTAGCATCCCAATCGCCAAGTCCTCGATAATCATCATTTCGTTTTCCGAACCAGCCATCATCCAAAAACAAAAGAGCTCTGCTCCGACTTCTTTAGCTTTTTAGCAATCTGCAGAATTTTTTTCTTCGTTAAAATCAAAGAAGGTCGCTTCCCAGTTATTGAGGAGTATAGGACGTTCTCGATTTTTCCATTTGCTGCTCATTAAGCGATTCTTCATAAAACGATGGTACGCTTGACTGAGTCCGTTTAAGCCCTTGTCGCTGAATGCCAGAATTACTTCCGGGCTTTGGAAAGATTCTCCTTCACATAGGCAGTAGGAGAAATGCTCCGGATTTATGCCGAGCATAACCCTGCTCATCTCAAAGGTGGAAACTTCCACTTGAGAAAGAAAGTTTCCACTGTAGACAAGATTGAAGCCATAGACCTTTCCTTGGTCCTCGTCAGCCCCGTTTCTAAGAAGAGCGATAAAGGGGTTATGCTCAGCCCCGGAGCAGGTACCGTTTAAGCTTTGTATGCTTTGGATTCCCATTTCCAGTTTTCTTTTCTTAAGATAGCGTTCTCTTCCCCAGGCACCGGAAAGATGCAAAAGGGAGAAATCCTTGTCCATGAACTCTACACTCATGCTCATGGCTCTTTCCAGGAATATTTTCTCTTTTCCCTTCTGCGTAAAACGAACGTTTCGGCAGAGTATGGGGTAATCTCGATACAGTGTATACTCCAAAACCATTTCGGTTTGGGACAGATTATCAAATAACGTAATGTCGAGCGTCAATGCTTCCTCTTCCTTTTCCACATAGGACATGGGAAGAGGGAGGTAAGAGGGCTTCCCGTTTTTTATTTCGTGGCACTGATACTTAAAATCGGATACGCGAGATCCATTTTCCTGCAAAATGCTAAAGGCCGGACTACGATAATCTCCTGTGCCGTAAGAAGGGTATTCCTGCGCACTGTAATGCATGGAAAGAAGCCCCGGCTCGGGAACGCATACGCTCATCTGTGAACGTCTGGCTTCTTCGTGCAGATAGGAAAATCCCTCTCTGTCAGGGATTCTCTTTCCATAATACAGATGCTCCAACTGCTCATTTTCCATAATCCGCATAATATAGGATATTTCTTCGTTATAGAGGTGAAAAACACGTTCTTCTTTATGAAATACAATTGCAAAATTCATTGTATGCTCCTTTTATAAAATGCCTATGTATTCTTTTTATAAAATGCCTATGTATTCTTTTATAAAATGTCTATGTAATCTTTTATAAAATGTATGTATTCTCTTGTCGTAATGGATAGGAAGCCTAATAGTAGCTTTACTACAGCTTTTCCTCCACTGGTTGCAATTCCTTCGATAAATTGCTTTTTGGAAGAAGATGTATAAGACAATCATGGGAAGACAGGCAATCAATGAGGCTGCCATGAGTTCCGGAATTTTTGTCACATACTGTCCCTGCATCTTGGCCAAGGCAGAGGAGAGGACGAGCATATCCTTATCCGTGTTTACAATTAACGGCCACATCAGATCTTTATAAGCAAAAAGTGCGGTAAAGATACCCAGAGCCACCATGCTGGAACGCATAAGAGGCATCATGACAAATAAGAAGCATTGTCCTATATTGCAACCGTCCAGTCTTGCGGCTTCCTCCAAGTCGGTCGGCAGAGTCATAAAGCCCTGACGCAGAAGGAAGGTTCCAAAGGCGGTAACCATACCGGGAAAGACCAGAGCAAAACATAGTATTTAACATTCCCAGTTTTGGAAACCATCAGATATTGCGGGATCAAAAAAACCTGATTCGGCACCATCATTTGAAAAAGAACCAGAGAAAATGCCAAATCTCTTCCGGGAAAATGCAATCTTGCAAAGGCATAGCCGGCAAGTGTTGCAGTTACTATTGCACAGATCACCCTAAAAGAGAATCAAGAGGAGTGTATTTCTGTACAATAGAAAAATTCATATTGCGGAAAAACGGTTTTGAAGGCATCTGTTCTCCATTGCTTTGGGAAAATGATAAAAGGGTTTACGGAGGTAGCTTCGGTAGCTGTTTTAAAAGAAGTTAAAACCATCCAGAAGAAGGGAACCAGCATTGTGATGGAGACGAGAATCAAAGCCGAATGGACGATGATTTTTGAGATTTTTCTTTTTCTTTCTAAACTTTCCATCTTCCCTCCTAATTATAAATGACCCATTTTTCTGCGCGATCATCTGTAATACTGTGACCAGCAGAGTCAGGAACATGAGGACGACAACAATAGTAGAGCCGTATCCGATATTTTTATTTACAAAGGAATATTTGTAAAAAAGATAAACCAAAGACTGGGTTTTATTGAGGGCAGGATTTGTTTTATCCATAATCATATAAATCAAATCAAAGACCTGTAAGGAGGCAATGACACGCGTAACCAGTACAAAGAAAATGGTTGGAGAAAGAAGCGGTAAAGTGATATGGAAAAAGCTTGTCACGGCAGTAGCGCCGTCAATCTCCGCTGCTTCATAATAGTCCCCGGGAATCTCTTGTAGCCCTGCAAGAAAGAGAACCATGTTGTATCCCAAGATGGACCAGATGCCGATAATGGCAATACTGTAAAGAGAGAACTTGGGATTGCTGATCCAGCTGGTTCTTAGGTGTAATATATGGTTGATTAAAACCGAAGTCCGAATTATACAGCCATCTCCAGACCATGGCGATCGCAGCGGGAGCAGCAACCATGGGAAGGAAAATAATTGTTCTGTATAAGGATCTTCCTGCTATTTTTTTATTTAATAAGACAGCTAGGAGCAGAGAAATAACAATGGAAAACGGCACCTCCACCAAGGCGTAGCGAACCGTATTCCATAGTGCCTGCCAAATCTCTGCATCGGAAAAGACATTTTGATAGTTTTTAAAGCCTACAAAAATATTTCCTTTTTCCGAAATCTCCTGCTTTATAAAAGCTTTGGATAATCGTGTTGATGATGGGGATAATATTTAAAATAACCAAGCCGAGTACGGTTGGAAGGATAAAAAGCCATCCCCAAAGGAACTCGTTTTTTTCTCTGCTTGTAAAGGAAAATAATCCTTTTTTCTGTCCAGCCATGACTACTCCTTTAAAAGAGAGCTGTGAAACACAGTCTTTCGATACTTGTATTCACAGCTCTCTCAAAAAAACGATTTATTACTTGTGCTCTTCAGCGAGTTTCTCATTCATCTGCGCTGCCATCTGCTTGCAAGCTTCTTCCATGGTCAGCTCTCCGGTATACACTTTGGTTACCAGCTGTGTGTTGACGTCTTCCCATGCAATGGTGCTTCTGGAATACGGAAGAATCTCCATATCGTCCATCATGTTGAGATATGCCTGTAAATTAAAAGGGAGCACTCTTAGCCCACTCGTCGGATGTGCCCTTGTAAGCGGACATGGTTACACCAAGACTTGCCTGCTTTCTTTGTGCCTTTTCGGAGCCGAGATATTCAATCAGCTTCCATGCTTCCTCAGGGTGCTCGGTATTCTTTGCAGCAGCCCAACCTAAGCCGTTGTAGATGGAAACTCTTCTTCCGGTAACCTTGTCCTTTGGAAGTTCTACACAGTCTGCATTGGCCAAACTGAATTCATTATTCTTGTGTGCGGCAATCATCCAAGATCCCTGGAAGCACATTGCGGACTTGCCGGACTGGAAAAGTACATCCTCCGAGTTCTCAGCCATAGTCTCTGCAGAAGGAATCAAACCTTCTTTAATCCAAGTTTCTACATATTTCATCGCTTCGATGCTCTTTGGATCATCGTATCCGGACTTGGTCTTGTCAGCATTTAAGATATAGCCGCCTCTGTCTAAAATCATATTGTAGTATCCGGCTTGGTCATTGTCCGGCTTTAAGCAAAGACCGTACTGTGATCCGTCCTCTTTCTTCAGTTTACGAGCGGCATCGGTTAAATCATCCCAAGTCCAGTCTGCGGTAGGATAGTCCAGCCCTGCTTCATCAAACATCTTCTTGTTATACCAAAGCGCTATGGTGTCGATATCCTTCGGTACAGCGTAATTCTTACCTTCGTAGCTGTAAAGTCCCCAGATATCCTCAGGATAGTTCTCGGTCTGAATGACTTTCGGAATTTTTTTGATTTGATCGGTCAAATCAAGAAGCATATCATTACTCATATAACGCTCGGATTCATTGGAGTGCATCCAGAATACATCCGGCAGCTGTCCACCCTGTGCAGCGGCTTCCATTGCGGTCCAATAATCTGCCCAACGAACAACGGAAATTTTTGTTTTGATACCGGTCTCCTTTGTGAAATCGTCCATGATTTCCTGGATGCCGGGTTCCTGGTTTGGATCCCAAATCTGCACGGAAAGAGTGGTTCCGGAATCGGATGTCTGGGAATCCTCAGCAGCCATAGTGGTCTCATCAGCCTGCTGATTATCAGGCTTGCTGTCTGCCTGCTCAGCCTGCTTCCCGCATGCTGCGAGGGCCAAGATGGAAAGCCCAAGGGTTAACGCGTACTTTTTCATAAAATGCCTCCTTTTGTATCTTTTGTAAATTTTTGTACAAGAAAAAGAATGGATAAAGGTCCACTCTGTATCTTCATTTTTGTTACAAGAGAAGTTTGCTTTTTGTCTGAAATCCTCTTGATGATAGCAATACGACTTCGATCCTGCTGAAAAATTGACCCTTCATTCCACTCTTAGAAAGTGTTTTATATTCTCTATACTGACTTGGAAAAATCTCTAAAAATCTTCCCCTATGCCTTGTATTATAGGCAATGAAAGTACTTTTGACATGGCAAAATGTTGCGAATATCATGAAAAAAATGTTATGGTTTTTTATGATGCATGAATAGCAGCGTTTTCATTTAGCTTGTATATAGAAATACACCGGAGGATTGCCGCCGGTGTATTTGCAATTCTTAAAGACCATTGCTCAAGTGGCTTTGCGCTGTCTCTTTACTGAATCAATATTTTTGAAATTGAATGCTTTGAATATTGATGGGATTCGACACCGGTGCATCGTCCTCGTTGGTTTCCTGTGAGGCGATTTTTCAACAACATCCATTCCTTCATAAACCTGCCCGAGTACGGTGTAGCGGCCGTCTAATTCAGGGGATACCGCCGACTTCCCTGTACTTTTCCTTTACATTTTCCGGGAAGGAGATAATAGGAAGGGAGGCTTCATTTCGCACTTTTACTACACTGCACGATATAGAACTGATTACCGTTTGTATGCGGACCGTTATTTCCCAAGCAGAGGGCGCCATTAAAGTTGTGGAGTTCCATATTGACCTCATCTTGGAAGAAACCGTTGTAGCTGGATTTTCGATTCGTCTCGGAACCGTCCAAGGCTCCTCCTTGGATAACATAGTCCTTGATGACTCTGGCAAAGGGGGTTCCGTTATAGAAGCCCTGCTTGGAGAGCGTAATCCAGTTTTGTACGGCAATGGGAGCCTTCTTAGGGAAGAGACGCAATTTAATTACACCCGCATCGGTAGTCATGATACAAACTTCTTCTCCTCGTCTTGGCTTTTTCCAACTGATATGAAAGCTTACATCGGATACGTCGATTCCTTTATCCCTGCCAGAGAATCCCGATGATTTTTCCACTTCTGCGCTTGTGCATCCCCAAGCTGTGCCATTTTCATAAGAACGGTATGCTCAGTCACTTTGTTTGATCGTTCCGTAACCTGAAACTTTAATTCCATGATGCCACGAAGATCATTGTATTCATCGGTCCCGCTTACACGGTGGAGTATCGGCATCTTACTGTAGATATAGCGGATGTCTTTTTTTCCTTCAAAGCTTCGGAAGAAATTACGGATTACTTCTTTTTCTTCTTCTGCAATATCCGGAACAATAAAGTCTTCGATGCCTTTCTGCTCTTTAATGGCCTTGATAAACTCTTCTTCACGTGCCTGCAAAAAGAGTTTCGTCCCAGCGACGGGATAACATCTGCCAGGTCTGCACTTCGTCATCATAATTTTTGGCAAAGCCGGTAAAGGCAGTGAGAGAAAGTATTCCGAATAGGGCACAACCAAGTGCAAGAGCGAGTTTCACGAACGATTTTCTCATACAAACTCCTTTCTGTCATGAGAACTTATGCAAATTTACATAAGTAGAATGGTGAATTGCAGTTTATATTTCATTAATAATAACAAAATATTTTCAATATTTAAAGTATAAAATAGAAAAAACTTACTATAATCCATGCAAGGTGAAATGGATAGCTTTTTCAAGCGTATGAATTAGATGCAGTAAAAAGGAAAGATTATCGCCTAAACTTCTACACAGGTAGCTATGGTATTTCTTTGGGAATCACGGTAAGATAGGTTGTTGTATTTTTAGAAAATAAGCCGAATAGGCAGAGAGAATAGAGAGTATAAAATGAAGGCAAAGAACTTGGGAATCTTAGCGGCAGAGGCTTTCCTGTGCCAAAAATTCATCGTGCTTTCGGAAAGAGAAGAGCCGGATCTTTCTTTTTCCGAAAAGGACTTCTTGCCGTTCGATCTAATTTTTCCGCAGAAGACGGCGGGGAGCATTCCTTTGCAGGGCAGTTTTTGACGCGTTTAAATGTAAAAAGAGAGAAGGTAGAGGAAGCGGTTCAGGAGGTTTTTGCGTCCTACGCCGGAAGCCTGGATTATAAAGAAAAGGCGAATAGGGGGAAGGAAGAATACTGTTCCCAAAAAGCAGGGGAAAGCAGAACAGGGGAAAGCAGAACAGGGGAAAGCAGAACAGAGAAAAGTAGAATCATCAGTAGAAACCGTCATCATTCAGGAAATGCTTTTTCCGGAAAAATCCGGTGTCCTGTTTACAAAAAATCCAAAAGGACTTCTCAGCGAAATGGTGGCGGTTCTCGGACAGGGTCTCGGAGATAAGGTAGTGGAGGATCAGGAAAATGTACTGACCTACCACTATTTTCCGGGGGAATCTTTGTATCAAGAGGGAAAACTGCGGGATAACTATATGGGAGATGAAAAGGATGCAGACTTAGAGAAAGCAAGTCGGATTCGCTTAGAGAACGAAAACTTTGCTGATTCAAAGAAAGACCATCGTGCCGGAACACTTGTTCTTACAGAGAAAGAGCTTAAAACATTATTTACCCTTGGCGAAAGAATCGAGCAGTTATTTCAAAAACCCATGGATATAGAATTTGCCATAGAAGGGGGGAAGATTTACATTTTACAGGCCAGAGAAATCACTACTTTAGACACACATCTTCCCATTCGAATTTTTAGACAACAGCAATATCTCCGAAAGCTTTCCGGGAATCTGCCTTCCTCTTAGTGTGAGCTTTGCAAAGGAAATGTACTCCGGGATTTTCACTTCTCTCGGAAGACGCTTTCTGGGGAAAAGAGTTTCTTCCTATAAGGAACTTTTTCAACGCATGGTGGGGAATTTTCCGGAAGAATGTATTATGAAATCTCCTCTTGGTATGATATCCTGCGTCTCCTTCCCTTTTCTAAGAAAAATCATTCCGATTTGGCAGGGAATGCTTGGGGTATCCAATGAAGAAATATCCTTTTTCAAGAAGAAGCTGAGCTTCTTTTTAAAAGTGCAGAATAGCCTTTTTATTTTTCTATTATTTTTTTCGTTTCTCAGAGAAAAATGAAGGAGCTGGACCAGTTTTTTTCCAAGAGCGCTATGCCTCTTATACAAAACAGGTAGAAGACGAAGAGGATGTCAAGGCTCTGTTTTCGCTCTTTTTGAAGATGAAGGAAGACCTCTTAAGAGAGTGGGATATTACTTTGATGAATGACATGGTGTCCTTTATCAGTACGCATCTGTATGGGAAGAAAACGGCATTTTCCTTAGAAACTATGAAGCCTGTACGAGCACTTTCCGCCTTAAAGACGGTAGCCGGAAAGCATGGCTTAGACAGCGAGGAATACCGCGGGGAAAAGAAAAGCTATATTTCTGCCTATGGAGACCGGATAGAGGGAGAGCTGAAGCTGGAAACCAGAACCTTTAGAACCAATGAAGAGCTACTGGACCGGTGGATTTTGGATGCTTTAGAGACGGAAAAGGCGGAAAAAGATTGCGAAGAGACGAGCCGAATGGAGAAGTCTTCCGAGCGAAAAACAGCGAAAGTCTTTCCTTTATCGTCTTGCCGAATCCTCCTGTAATAATCGGGAGATTTCCCGTCTTCATCGCACAAGATGCTTCGGTCTTATGCGGAGCATTGTAGATAAGATTGGAGAGAAAACGATAGGTTTTGATGTATACTATCTTAGCTTAGAGGAATTAGAGGAAATGCTCTTTTTCCGGCAAGGATTTTTCCTTGAAAATTGCAAGAGAAAAGGAACTTCGAAAGGCCTATGAAAGACTTCCTGTTTTGTCCCGGGTAAAACTCCTCGGAAAGGTGGATAGAGATCCACTTGCAGGGAGATTGCTGTTTTAAACTATGAATCTTTCAAGGAAAACGAAATATAGAAGGTCAAATCGAAAGCCCGGAAAAGATGAAGAGCATGGAAAGCCGGAAAAATCAGGCAAAATGGAAAAAGCCGAAAAGAGGATGGCGAATCCACGCCAAGAGTTTTCTTTGGAAGAGGCGTTTCCAAGGGCATTTTCCGGGGAGAGGTTTTAAAGATTAAACGCTTACAGGAGATAAGAGTAGCGGAGGCTAAGGGGAAAATCCTCTTAAGCTATTCTACAGACCCGGGTTGGTTCCCGTATCTCAATATGGCGGAAGGACTCATTACGGAAAGAGGCTCTCTGCTATCCCACAGTGCCATTCTCGCAAGAGAGCTGGAAAAGCCTGCTGTGGTCAATATTCCGAATATTATGGAGGAGCTGCACAGCGGAGACATTGTGGAGATAGACGGAGATTTAGGTATTTGCAGTGTGGTAAAACAAAAGGAATAAAAGAGGATAGAAAGATAAGTGCTAGTCGGTGGATATCAAAGAGGAAGAGTAAGTCTGAGTCCTTATTTATCGGCTTGTTTCAGTATAGAAAGGGAAAATGAAGAACTATCAAATCAAAGCGGTAAAGGAGCAAGGGGAGAAAGAGCAATTTTTAAATCTTCCCGCTATGCTGTATAAAAAGGAACAGCTTATGCAGGACAGGAAAATGGAGGAGGCGGTACTTTCGGGAAAGCACATTTTAGTGCAAGGAAATCTTCGTTTTCTGCCCTTTCTTTGCATAAGCGTTTCTGAGGAAAAAGAAAGCGTAGCAGGGCGGATTGCTTTTAACGCTGTATGAAGATGAGGATTACGGCTTTTGTAGGCTTCTATGAAAGTATAGAGGAAGAGAAAGTTGCCCTTTTACTCTTGGGAGCTCTGCGAAAGGGAAGCCAAAAAGCAGGAAAGAAGGGCTTGAAAGGTCCCATTGACCTTTCTTTTTTGGAAGGTATCGCTTTGCTTTGAAGAGAAAACGCCCTATACGGGAGAACCGTGAATAAAGACTACTATCCTTATCTTTTTGAAAAGGCGGGCTTTCAGATTTGTAACCGCTATGTTTCTCATTTTTATGATGCTTTGGAGCCATCGTATGAGAATGCAAAGGCAAAGAAGCGCTTGGAACATTTTTCAGGAAAAAGGGATACCGCTTTTTGCACCCTACAAATGAGAACTTTGACCGATACCTTTCTGAAATTTATCCGCTTTTTAATGGAGCGCTATAAGGACTTTCAAGGCTTTCGCCATATTGACAAAGAGTCTTTTCTAATCCTTTACAGCTCCTTAAAGTATATTGTAGATGAAGAAATGGTCTTTTTGGCTTATGATAAGGAGGAGCTGAAAGGTTTCTTCCTCTGTCTTCCGGACTATGGAAATCTACTTGAAAAGCCTCTCAATCCGATTCGCCTTTTGCAAATCCTTTTTCAAAAAGAAGAAGCCAAGCTGCTATATTCTTCTGTATTTGGCGGTGAAGAAAGGTTCAGAGGGTCTGGGGCTTGCCTTTTCTCAGCTGGTCGCGGAAAGATTAAAAAAGAAAAAGGCAAGGTCTATTGCGGCACTGATTCAAAAAGGGAAGGCCAGCGAAGGCTATTTTCAGGATAAATGCGTGGGAAGTAGAGAGTATGTATTGTTAGCAAAGGAGTTTTTGTAAACTTAGATGAAAAACATCACGTTTCGACAAAGCGTAGTCTGTGCTCTAAAAGGGCTGTATTTCGGCCTAAAAACAGAGAAAAATTATAAATATTACTTGTGTCTGAATATTCTTTTTTTGTTCTAGCAGATTTCTTTTTTAAAAAGTAGATTTAGCCACTTGGTATGCGGTGATTTTAAGCTCTGCCGGGGTGTACGCCATGGAGTATATGAACACGGCAATAGAACATCTTTCGGATTTTGCGACGAAGGAGGAGCACCCGGAAATCAAGGTAACGAAGGATTTAGCGGCAGCAGGAGTGCTTTGCTTTGGTATTGCTTTCTTTCTGATTCAGGGGATTGCTATAGGAAAGCATTTTTTTGGCTAACAGAAAAGTTCTTTTTGGCTAACAGAAAAGTTCTTTTTGGCTAGCAGAAAAGCTCTTTGTGTATCTTTACGTATCTTTCATTATACTTAAGCCCACTTTGCTATACTTAAACATATTTAAGCAAGAGGAAAGCGTTTCGGAAGAAGCAAGCTAAAAACGGAGATAGTGAAGATTATTTTTCTTGTAGGAGGATAGACTAGGTTGCAGTGGATATTGTCTTTATACATCACCATGTTCCCGGTGATTTTGGCAGGCGTTTTTCAATATGCTGCTTTTGAAAATTCCTTTCTTGAAGAGTCGTTGCAAAACCTATTGACGGCGGAAAGAACTGGACAGACGGAAAGCGGATTTTCGGGGACAGTAAAAGTGTTTTTGGGATTTTTGGCTCATGACTCTTCTTGGCGGATTTATGGAACTCTTTTGGGGACTTCTTTTGCAGGGCTTAGGAGAAACTAAGTGAAGCCTTTTGTATTTGTACTTTGAAAAATGCCCTGCCTTTAATTTCCTGATTGGCATGCTTTTCGGCTTTTTTTGTATATGCTCTTCGAACTGCCCAATAGCTTTATCAAAAAGGAGACTTTCGGTTTCTGCATCGGAGCAGGGAGACAGAAGGCGAGGGCTAAAAGCTCATTTTCTTTATTTTGGATCAGATTGATTCCATGCTTGGGATTATGCTTTTGCCTTTGGCATACTGGTGCATCTGACACCTGCACAAACTGTATTAGCGATTTTTCCTGGGAGGGTTTACCCATGTTCTCGTGAACTGCTTGCTGATTCTCTTTAGGGTGCGGAAATATCTATAAAAACTGAAAAAAATAGTCATTAAATAAATAGAATATATTGGCAAATAGCAGAGGAAATAGAAATACAAATGCTAAGAATATTTTGTTGCATTCGTTGAGGAAAAATAATGAAGAAAATTTTTTTAGGGTCTATCACCCCAGTGTGCTTTTTAACCTATCTTGGACTTTTCCCTTTCTTTATATGGAATCTTCTTTGGGAAAAAGCTTGGCATTTTTCCCTTATTTTTGCTTTCTTCTGGCAGGACTTTGCGATACCTTTGACGGCATGGTGGCCAACTCTTTTCAAAGAACTGATTTGGAAAAAGCCTTCGGGGTGCAGATTGATTCTTTGGCAGATATGGTTTCCTTCGGCGTGTTTCCGGTGCAGATTTATCTACAGTACTTTGCAAAAGCTTGGCATCTTTTCTTTTGCGCTTTCTGTAGTATATCTCCTTTCGGTGGTGACCAGACTTGCTTACTTTAACGCAAGCGGTGGGAGAAGAGAGATTATTTTCATTGGCCCTTGCCGTGACCTATGCCTCTTTCTTCATTCCCTGCTATGGTCTTTTAAGTTTATATTTTTCCATTGAGAAAATCCTCCCCGGAGAGCTTTTGTATGTCTTACTCTCTTTCTTCTTCGTTTTTCATTTCAAGATGAAGAAGCCGAGTTTGAAAGCACGCATCGGCCTACTGCTTTTAGCTGTTCTCTTTGTGATTTTACTCGTGAGAAAGCTGTAGGCGGAAAAGCAAATACTGCTGGGAGAAACAATTTATGCAAAAGAGAACATAAAAGCCGCATGTTGAAGACGTTGAAAAGTTTTTATGCAGAAGAAGCAGACAGAAGGTATTAGGGAAAAAACGATAAAAAAGGAGCAAAATGCCCCTTCCATTATCGAGCGAAAAACAGGAAGGCTGATTCAAGAAGAGGAGTACGGACAGAAAGCCATTTATTTTTTGTACCATCATTTTCTCGGAAGACTTCTTTCTCAAAATGATTTTTGCCCGCCCCTATTTTTTTCCTTTCTTCGAGGCTTGTATTACAACAGCTTTCTTTCTAAAAAAAGAGATTGCGCCTTTCGTGGAAAAATACGGACTTCCCAAGGAGTATTTAAAGAAAAATTATAATAGCTTTGGGGCTTTCTTTTCCAGAAAAGAAGCGGTGTACTTAAGGGATGCGGGGAAAGAAAATACGAAGGACAATGGAGAGGATTGAAGGAAAAGATACGAGAAAACGGACAGGAAAAAGGACGGGAAAAAGGACGGGAAGGGCAGCAGCCTTTTTATGCCACAGCATCCGGAAAGGTTCTGGCGTATAAAATAGATCAAGAAGGAAGGATTAGTGCCTCGGAGAAATCTGATTCGAAAAAGAGAGCAGTACGAAAGGTAGTACGAAAAACTGTGCTAAAGGATTGACCGGGTTACAGGAAGATGCTACTCGGAAAGATAGACCGAATGAAAGACAGAATGAAAGACAGAATGAAAGAAAAGGCATCCAATCCGCTCCCCTTTGGAAATCAAAGGAATCTCTATTCCATAAAAAAATTCTGAAGGCTCCCTGTCCGGAATTCTTGAAAGGCGGAACGCTATTGGTTTTTCGCCTAAGCTTGCCGGACTATCATCGCTATATTTTCCCGGCTAGAGGAAAGCTTTTAAGAACAAAAAAATCAAGGGAAGACTGGACAGCGTACGAAAAGAGGCAGCCCATTTTAAAGCATTTTCCGAAAACAAAAAGAGAAATCAGTCTTTTTGGAACTGAGTAGCATGGGGAAAAATCCTTCATGTGGAAGTGGGAGGCAATGCTGGTGGGGCATATTCATAATCATGTGGGATGTAAACCGTCTTTCGATAAAGTCGTAGAGTGCCATAAAGAAAAAGGGACAGAGTGTTGTAGAGAAAAAGGGAAATATTCAAATTAGCGGGAAAAATCATTTGGCTCATTGCTTTTGCCGCAGGAGAAGAAAAAGGGCTATTTTTCCTCGTGGCCTCGACTATTGTGGAAATGCTCAATGATAAAATTGTGATTGATGAAGACCTTTTTGAAAAACACAAACAAGGGCTTGGAAACAAAGCTGGAAATCGGAGAAAGGATAGGCTATGGAAAGGCTTTAAACGATTAAATATTTACTTTAAGGAAATGTATCCCATACTGCCAAGGCTGGGACTGGGCGTGATGATTTTTCTGGAAATCTACTTTTATTGTGCTTTTAAACCATGGAGTAGGAAAGGATGTGCTTCTTTCTTTTCAGCCGGTGGAGGGGCAGTCGGCAGTCTACAGCTTTTTTTGTGCAGCATGATATTTTAGGCATGCTGATTTGCAGCTTCACGGTTTTTAGCTTCCTGCTTTGGCTTAGAATTGCGGATGACTTTTAAGGATTATGAGCTGGACAAACGGCTATTTGTCTTTTCGGCCTCTTCCTTCCGGAAGAGTCACGAAGACCGATTTACGGATTTTTGCTACCATTCTCATTTCCTTTACCTTGCTCCTTAACTTCCTTTTCATGAAGAATTTTATCTTCTGCTTTATTCTTTATACCCTACGGAAGCTTAATGGCGGTGTGGTTTTTCCAAAAGCATAAGATTGCAAAGTCTCTGCCGCTGGCTCTGGTTACCCATAATCCGGTGCAGATTCTTTTAAATCTCTATGTGATTTCCATACCATTATAAAATACAAATTGCCGATCTTAGATATTACCAACTTCATGGCAGTTCTTACCCTGTATTTTCCGGCTCTTATCTGGGAGATTTCGAGAAAGATTCGGGCACCGGAGGAGGAAACGGAGTATGTGACCTATTCCAAGCTTTTTCGGCTATAAAAAAATGTATCCGCTTTGTCTTTATTTTTGACCTGGGTAGACATTTGCACGAACTTCGTTCTAGTATGGAGACTGAGCAGACTGTCCGTTTTTGCTCCTTTTCTTAAACGCTGTATGGTGTTCCTACTGCTTCTATGACTATGTAAATAGTCCGGGGCGTTACCGTATCGTGTCCAAGGTGGAAAGATACACCTATATTCAGGAAAGCCTGATGATTTTTAACGATAGTGGGATTTTTTTGATTTTTCGGAAGAATGTAGAAATTTTATTTATCAATACATTAAAAGAGAATTTCCATTTTTGAGGTGGGGATTCTTTTTGAAGAAAATAGTCCTATTCGTTATATAATAAGAATAATATTAAAAAGAACTTATTTATCTTTGCGTGAGTAAATCGAGTGCAGAAGCTTTGGGAATGAATTGATGAGGTAGCGTTCATGGAAGAAGTAGCGTTGAAAGAGTATTGCAGAGAAGTAGAGCCGGATGGAGAAACAAAAAGTTATGCCTGGAGCACGGCAATAGGGTTACAGGCTATGGGGGACTGCAGATTTCAAAGTTCCTGATTGATACGGCGATTCAAAATATCGCGGGTGGTATATCCATCAAAGATGCCCGTAAAACCATTGAGGATTATTACGGAGAAGATGCAGGGGGAGCAGTGGATAGGAAGGCGGAAGAAGCGGATAGGCTGGCTGCCGGGACCTTTGCTCTTTTAACAGAGGGGGCATTTTCCTTTTCCGTAAATACCTATATCGCCATTCATCGGAAGCTTTTCGAGGGAATGGAGGGTTCAGCCGGAAGTCTGCGAGATTTTAATATCAAAAGAAAAGAATGGGTGCTGGATGAAGAAAGTGTGCTATATGCCGGTGAAGCGGAACTGCAGGAAATGCTGGCATGCTTATTTATGGAGGAAAAAGACTTTTCTTATAAAGGGCTTTCCATGGAAGAAATCATTCGGCATCTTGCAGAGTTTATAGCGGAACTTTGGCAGATTCATGCCTTTTTCTAAAAGGAAGTACAAGAGTCTCAGCCATTTTTCTTTATCAAATATTTGGAATCACTCGGCTTTTCTATTCAGAACAATACTTTTGCGGAAAATCCCTTTGTATTTTTAGAAATGCGCTTGTCCGTGCAAACTATACCAATCTGCAGAAAGGAATTTTTGGAACAACGGAATATCTTGAACTATTTCTTCGGAATCTGCTCTTAAATGAACAGAATCTCTTGGATAATGAAAGCCTGCATATTAGCATGGAGATAAAGAAAGCTGAAGAGGAAAGGCTTGCGAGAGAACGGGAAGTAAAGAAGGAAGAGGAAAGACTTGCAAAAGAGTTGGAGGCAAAAAGAAGAAGAGAGAATTATCAGAGAGCTCGAAATAAGGAGAGAGGTAGAGAGAGTTATCAAAGAGCTGGAAGTCAAAAAGTTGGAAGAAATCATTGCCAGAGAAAGGGAAGTAAAGAAAGTAGAAGAAAAGATCACCGAAGCCCATATTATAGGGGACAATGTGAATACAGAGAAAACTGTTTTTGCAGAAGAATTGTATCGAAAGGAGAGAACAGAGCGAGAAAACAGAATTGCAGAAAAAGTAAAGTTGGCGACCCATAAAGCGGTTATAGAATGTTGTGATGTAAAAATGCAAAACGATAACGAGAATAAGGAAAGTGAAAAAGAGCATTTCATAGCGCTTCTTTCTCTTAAGTCCGCCGAGTTTTTCAAGTAAAACGATAAGTCATATTGAGAGGCTATTTGAAGAATTTACTTTCCAAAAGATATTTTGGAAGAACGGCCGTTATTGAAATTTTTGCATTTAAAGAACTCCGGTAGCTCGAAATTCCTGCTCAATCTGTTGCAGGCCGGTATTATTGAAAATGTATCCGGCTATGGCAAGGGAAAATATAAATTTAAAAATAAATACAAACAATTCTATTGCAGATTTTTCTCAAAACAGGGAATCATGCTTATCTCTAAGGGAAGAATCATAGAATTTTTGTGCCATAAGACACTTTCTAAATTTTATATAATTTTTAAGTTTTGAAAAGGAAATGAGATAAAAAGTATCCATTTTGAAATAAGAGGAAGATATAAAATTATTCATTTTTGGGACAAGAAAAGGAACAAAATTTAAAAATATTGAAATTCTATAAGACAAAAAAATGATAAAGTTTTGAAAGTATATTAAAAACTGTAATTACAAAAATAAATATAATATATCCCTTTTGAAAGAGAAATAAAGATGAAAATACTGGATAGAAAAAGAATATAAAAACAGACTGATTCGTTTGCAGGAAAACAGAGAAAATAAAGATTATTTCCGGAATCAGGGGAGCAGGAAAGTCGGAATTACTGCACAGTTATCAGAAATGGATAGAAGAGCATGTGAAGGGGGCAAATATCCTTTATCTCGATATGGAAGACGCTCAAAATGCAGAGTTAAAAGACGGTCCATCTTTGCTCAGTCATATTGAAAAGAATTATGAGGAAAAGAGCACTAACTTTCTTATTGTGGAGGAGATTCAGCTCTGTAAGAACTTTGAGAAAGCGATGCAAAGTGTATATGAGAGAAAAATGTTTAACATTTACCTCTCCAGCTCCAATGCCTCTTTTTTATATGAGGATAAAACGGCTTTTTGGGATGAACATTCTATTGAACTGCCGATCTTTCCCTTTAGCCTTTCTGAATATCTTAGGTACTATGAAAGAAAAGATCCTTCTCCCTCCATTTTGCCCAGCTATCTTAAATATGGAGGCTTATCCGCAACATTTCGCTTTAAATTCAAAGAAGATAAGACGGAATACATCAAGGAACTATACAATAAAAAGATAAAGAAGGATTTGCGGAAGACATACGGCATCAAGGATCAGGCGCTCATGGATTCTTTGTTGGCTTACCTGATGCTTCATCTTTCTACCCTCAACTTCGGCAAGAAAAATTTCGAGTTTGTTTTAAGCAAAAATCATTTGGAAACAAAACCATATTACGATAGGAAAATATTTACAGTATCTTTGTGCTGCGTTTCTGTTCTTTAAAAGTAAAACGCTATGATATTCGAAAGAAAGTCTATTTAGAAACTGCCGATAAGTATTACATGACAGATCTTGGCTTCCGCTTTTGCCTTACTGGAAAAGGAAAAACCGGACTGGAAGGGATATATGAAAACCTTGTTGCAATTGAAATTCGAAGAAGGGGCTATGAAATTTACGTAGGGAAGCTCTATCAGAAGGAAATCAACTTCGTGGCGATGAGAGAAAAGGAAAAAAACTTTACATACAGGTTACGGATGAAATAGAAGAGGGAAGATAAGCTTGCAAAAAGCTCTATCTCCCTTGCGTGCGATTAAAGATTCCTATCCGAAGTTGCTTATTGCAAATACGGGAAAGGACGAGTTTGATGTAGATGGGATAAGGATATTGGATTTGACGAAATGGCTGATGGAAGGCTAGGGTTTTAGTGATTAAACTAAACAAGGAAACGAATGCTATAAACCGGGAAAATAAGAATCATTGGAGGTGGAAACAATGTCAAAAAGGATTCCGATTCACAAAGATCTTTTTATGTCCTTTATGTATCGGGGGAAAAGAGATATTTAAGCCCTTAAATACAGGATGGATTGATGAAAGAGTGGCGACTGTTCGGGAGTGGGTTGCCAATGTGTACTTTTATACGAAAAATGGAAAGACCATCATGATTGATGCCGGCTATAATTATGAGCGTCTGGAAGAAAAAATGGGCTGGCTCGACATTTCCCCTCGTCCATAGAGGAGATTCTTCTTACGCACCTCGATACCGACCATGTCGGTGCCGTAGAGAAAGATAGTGAGGGGATTTTTAAGAGTGCAAAACTGTATATCGGAGAAACGGAAAGTAAATATCTGACCGGGGAACTTCGCCGCAGGGTACTTTTTAAGCTCTATAAACTTCCGAAAGTGGATATTGAAAATGAAATCGAGCTCCTGCAAGACGGAGATGTTTTCTATATTGGAGATATTAAGGTAGAGGCGATTTTGGTGCCGGGACATACCTTGGGGCATCTCGTTTATCTGATTGACGATGCCTATCTTTTTACCGGAGATACGATTTGGTTCGGGTCGGACGGAGGCTACAGCTTCTTGAACTCTCTTGCAGAAGACAATGCACTTTCTATTCGTTCACTTGAAAGACTGGAAAAGCTTTTACAAGAAAGAGGACTTTTCACCGAAGATTATAAGTGGACATACAGGGGTGGACAGACGACTTGGAATTTGCTTTTTCGCCACAGAGATAAGATTTGTAATTCGATGAAAAAAACAGAAGCCGCATGACCCTCACAGCGCCATACGACGGCTATGACGAGAGGGAGGATACGGAAGAGAGGGCAAGAGGCAAGAGACTCCCTAAGGCATGGAGTTATGAAAAATCTTTAATCAGCCGATGTTAGTAATATGGTTTTAAGTGTGTAACGCGATAATCTTGCCTTTTCCTACCAAAGCTTTTTTTATCGTGAGAAAAAAATCTTAAGGAGAAAAAGATGAGAATGACAAAAATCAGAGCAATGGTGCTGGCGGCAGCGCTCAGTCTTTCTATGGCACTTCCTGCCTTTGCAGGGACAGTGGATTTTCGACGGACCGAGTCTTGGAAATGGTGGTATAAAGAGGATAATGGAAGCTACCCCATAGCAGAATGGGAAAGAAATTAATGGGGAGTGGTATAATTTTGATGAAAATGGATATATGAATGTTGGCTGGATTAACGATCCTATTCAAAACAGTTCATGAAGATGAAGATGAGGCTGGGAGAAAGTCGATCGTTATTATTAGACTGGATCCGGAAAAATGTTGAAAACCAAAAACTATATTGGCGGATATACGGATGAAACGGGGCTAGCATTGTGATGGTTTGGATCTGGGATCAGGGAGTGTACAGTAGATATAAGACAAAAAACTATCCTAAACCGCCTGTTGAAGACTCCGGCATCTTGGAGTATCACGACTATGGAGAACATGATTATTATCGATACAGTATAAACGATTATAAAACTGCATTTTATGCCGAGGTATCCAAGCACATTAGTAAAAGAGAAAGCAAGCTTCACTGTAACTCTTAACAGGCTGAATAGCAGAAGAGATGGCGCAATTCTTTGGGAGGGCATTAATGAAGTGTTCCTGCAGAATAACTTGATTGCAGATAAGTGGACTTATGATTATAAGACGGATGATAATACAGATCTACTTTAATGTAGTGGGTTATGATGAAGGTGTATAATCCGTAGTATAATTTTAAAAGAGACTGCAGAGTTGAACTCTGCAGTCTTTTTCTTTTCGCCATTCATTATTAAGGTTTTTCGCACATATACTTCCGGGTTCTCTCCATTCTTCAAGTTGCATTACTTGAAGTAAATCATCATAATCGATAAGGCTTTTCTTAAAAGTAGGAGAGAAGCGATGGAAATTCATTATTTTAGATGGCTTACCAGTTCGATAGGAAGCTTTTATTATGGCAGAACCTTCTTCTTTGATGGAAATTCCTTACTAAAACACAGCAGGAGCGGAAAATGACGGAAAACAAAAATTATTATAAGAAGAAACTCATTCTTTTTCTTGTTCATCATAACAACTATTTTCGGATTATTGAGCCTTTTCGGCTATTACAGCGCAAAAATTCAAGACCCCTTGCAGCTTCTTTCTGCCGTATTGTACGGTACGATTAAGCTATTCTTATTCGTGTCTCCGATTTCTCCGGAAGAGAAGACTCCCTTCATCTATGAATTCGCAAAGTGGGCGGCGCCGATCCTAACCTCCGCCTTTATCTTTACGCAGATTTCCAATGTCTTACTGCATGTAAAAAATGTATTTGTAAATCGCCTGAGTGCAAAGCATGTTCTCTTTTTTGGAAACAGCGAGATGGGGAAACTTCTAATCGGCAATTTACAAAAAGAAAAAAACTATAAGATATCTCTTGTTACAAAGGATTTTCTGGATGAACGGGTAAAGAACAAGTACGAGAAAAAGGGAATTGCGTGTTATCAGCTTGATTTTGAGAAAAGCGATAAAAATGAAATCAAGGAGCTTTTTTCTACGCTGAATATTTCGGAGCAAAGTACATTTTCTTCTGCGGAGAGTCCGACCTGGAGAACTTCTCTCTCTATGCCAATGTCATTCAGCGCATTAAACCCAAAAAGTCCATTTCCACCTATGTCCACTGTGAGTCCGGTACGGTGGCCGGCTATATGGAAGAACTGCTTAAAGGAAGAGAGAAAGAAAGAAGAAAGTCTAAAGAAACTGGATAGTTTGCATTTTAATCAGAAAGACCTGACGGTGCGCCTGATTATGGAGGATGAGCTTGTAAAAAAGAGCATTTTCCGTAGTCTGACCGGACTTTCGGATATCGGTTCCGATACAAGCCCTGCTATGAGTTCTTATAGGAATCTGATAGTTCTGCGACAAGCCCTGCGACAAGCTCTAATACATGCCCTCGACAAGCTCTACCATACCTTCTTCCATGCCTTCCGTTACGTCGGAGCCAAGGATTTATCTGTGAAAATATGGATGAAGCGATTCGCCCTCCGCATATTTTTACTTTTCGGAATCAATGACTTTAAGTCTTCCTCTTATAAAGCAGCTTGCTAATGATGCGACTCTTTCTCTGCGAAAAAACAAGACTTACGCTGATTGATGATGCCGCAAGCCGGAATCCGGATATACAAAATCAAACCAAGAAGTGGATATGCAAAAAGTGGACATACAAAAAGTGGATATGCAGAGCATGGCTCCCGTGACAAGTTTGAAAAAGAGCGCTGAAATAGACTGCTTTGATCTTGGCAGCTCTACAGAGGAATGGAAACAGCAAGAGAGGCTGCGGCAATATCTAAAGAGCATCCGTGAAGAATCTGCGCCCATGCTCATTTTCCTGATGCATCAGGATGTGATTCGGAACTTAAAGGCCTTAAAGCTCATCAATCGTTATTTTGAAAAAGCTTCCGAAGATTATCCGCAATGTTTCGAAACGTGGACTTAACGAAGCTTCTGCCCTCAAAAATCAGGGGAAGATTCGAAGCTTTGGAGACCTTTCGGAGATTATGACGGGAGAGGTCATTATCCGGGAAGAACTGGACAAGCGAGCGAAAGCTTTTAACAAGTCCTATAATCAGGCATCCTCTATAGCGGGAATGGGAGAGGGCACAAGCTGGAACGAGCTTTCCTATGTGAAGAAGAACTCGTCGAGACAGTCTGCATCTCACGCTGCGATAAAAAGAAGAAATCCTGAAAACGGTTTTTAAAAAGAAAAAAAGCAGTCAAGAGATGAGGGCTTACCTAAAGGAAAAAAATTTGAAGAATTCGCCCGTCTTCAAGACTTGCAAAAAGAGAGCAAGGAAGTCTTTCAGAAGGAATTTCGACATTTTCTGAAAGACAATCCTGTACTGGACTTCCTTTCTCGACTGGAGCACAAGAGATGGTGTAACAGTTACTATGCTATGGGCTTTCGCTTTGGGGAAAAGAAGGATGAAAGCAGGAAAGACCCATCCTTGTCTGATCGAGGATTGGGAAATGGTAATCGGAGAAAAATTCGACATTTGTCACCCGGAATATGATCTGCTTTCCGTATTCACCCTGTTTCAAGAGGAACGCTAAGAGGAATAGGCAAAGAGATTTTAAGGGGAATAGGAAGATCACTATCCCAAAACAGTAGTAAGAGGAATAGTAAGAGGACTATTCAAAAAGGGTAGTTATAAAGAGGAATAGTAAGAGAGCTATAGAAGAGCAGTTTTAAGAGGAAGATGCAGAGGAGTATTAAGGATGGAAAAAGAATATAAGTACGACGCCTTTATCAGTTATCGCCATGTGGAGCCGGACCAGAGTATTGCAAAAGAGCTGCACCGCATGATAGAAAGCTTTAAGCCGCCAAAGGAACTCTATAAAACCGGGAAAAAAAGACCGGCTTTCGTGTCTTTCGAGACAGGGAAGAGCTGGCCGCTAAGGATTTGAGTACCTCTATCGAGGAGGCTTTGCAGAAAAGTCACTATCTTATCGTACTGTGCTCCAAGAGGACACCTTTATCGGAGTGGTGTGAGAAAGAGGTGCGGACCTTTAGAGCACTCCACGGAGATGAGAGGATTATTCCTGTGCTTATTGAAGGAGAGCCGGAAGAATCCTTCTCTGCACCATTAAAGGATCTGAAAAGAGGCGCGGATGAGAGACTGCAAGATGTGCTTGCGGCGGATATTCGACCGGAAGAGGTGCTGAAAAAGGACTTTCCGGGCTATGAGACCTTACAAAATGAAAACAAAGGAAAATTGCATGAGCTTACGAAACAGGCACTTAAGCTCTTAAAAACGGAAAAAAATATCGCATCCTTGCGGCGATGCTTTCTTGCAGTTTCGGTGACCTGAAGCAAAGAGATAAGGAAAGAAGAGGAAGATTGATTCTGACTATTTCCTCCCTTTCCGGTGCCATTTTCCTGCTTTTTGGTATATTTATGGCAAATGCCTACCAAAAGGCGGAGCAGGCAAGACAGGAAGCGGTGCAGTCCAATGCCCGCATCTTGATGAAGACCTCGAAAGGACATTGCCAAAGAGGGGATTATCTGAAGTCGGTTCTTGTAGCGCAGGAAGCAATGAAGTCCTTGGAAAAAGATGAAGTCCTATGAGAGCCTTGCGGGAGAGGAGAGCTCTATCTTAAATGATGCAATTTATCACGGCGGAGCCCTCAACCCTGACTTCGATTTCCACCGAAACAAGCTGACCTATATAGCGCTAAGCAATAACGACAAGTACATTGCCTATGAGCTTGGACAACAATATGGCGGCAATAGCCGGTGTGGAAAAATGGAGAAGTTTGCACATGAATTTTCAGGGCACAGCCAACAGGTGAAGCTGCTCGTGTTTTTCCAACGATGACAAACTCCTTGTGAGTGCATCTTTTGACGGTAGTGTTATCATCCATGATGTGGAAACAGGAGAGGAAAAAGCACGACTGGAAATCCCCGGTGTGCCGATGCTGACTCGTTTTTCTGAGGATGGAACACAGTTTTTCTATGTCTCCTTTACCAACAATACGGCGGATTTCTATGTTTTTGATACGACGAACTGGAAGGAGATAAGTAAATTTACGGTTGCAGAATCGGTCCGTTTTGCAGATATCAAGAAAGACGGAAGTGAGGTACTGATTGCTTTAAGTGAAAACAATGATCATCAGCTTACCAGAAGAAGCATGAAGGACGGCAGTATTTTGGGAGTAATAGAAAGAGAGGTGAAAGTGGATGCCATGCAGGCTGAATATAGTGTGCCTTACAAAACGGCAAGCTATTCTGCAGACGGAGAAAGCATGCTCCTTTTTACCGACTGGGATGTACGGAAAATCTCTCTTTCGGATAAAAGCCTTCTTTTTAAGAAGGATATAAACTTCAGTTCTACTGCTGTAAGGCCCTTTATAGAGAGTCCGAATGGGGAGAAACTGGTGGTGCAGTCCTACTCGAAATTATTTATCTTGGATGGAAAGAGCGGTGAAATACAGGATGAAGTCTATTTTGAGAATCTGGATATGAAGTATTTTAATTATAATTATGAGACGAATACCATCATTGCCTTCGGAGAAAATGGAAAATACTCTATTTGGAAGGATAAGGTTGTTGTTGAGGATGGTTTGAATTATGGGGGAGTTGCCCCATCGGAGCTGAAGTATCTGAAGGATGGAAGTAAGTTGATTGCCAACTCGCATGAAAGCCGAACAATCAAGATTATCGATACAAAGTCCAGAATCTCTGCAGAGCCGGTTTATGCAAGAGTCATAGCGAACTCCAACGATTCATCAAAGATGATTCTCTTTGACGGAAGAGATTTTTGATTTCTGCGGACAATGGAAAAACGAGTGAAAAATCATACTGGATAATACTATTCCTTTTGGCCTTATGAAAAAAATACGAAGAGCTATATTGTTTCCAATGACGGACGGTACTTTTGCCTCTATTTGGCAGAAAGGAAGTAGCGGAGTTCCGTTTTTGGCGCTCTATGATCTGGAAAAGAAAGAGAACAGAGAAGTGGAATTGGAAAGTATTTCTCCTGCCATCCATTTTCTCGGACGACGGAAAGGAAATCCTTCTTTTAGATGAGAAAGAGGGGCTGAAGGTTTACAATACAGGGACTCCAAATTAGACTATGAAAAGCTATCCGAGGATCAGATCAGCTGAAGTATATTCTGTCGGAGATAACAAAATGGCTGGACACACCCCTCCCATTTATCTCCCTCTTTAATCTGGAGACGGGCAGGCAGTAGAGGGAATTCCAGAGGCTCTATCTGGGCTGTGGAGAAATTCAAGGGCGGAACAGCCACGGCATTTAACTGGGTGTAAAATTGGACTTGATATCGAGATGGATGGAAGCCTGTACTACAGACACAGTCAGGCTTTGACGACTCCAGCACTATAACGAGAACATGGACTTCTTCACTATGATTCAATATTTGGAAGAAAGCCTGTAATTGGACTTGCGCACGGCGGACGTCTGAAATGAGTTTCACGCCCTCCATAAAAAGTGATATAACGTGAACGGTCGCGCTTCTCCGGACGGAAAAGGCCGTTGTCATCTGACCAAAGTTATTGTACGAAACCCAATACCTGGTCGGATGCCGCAGGAAGCGGATTATGCAAACCCGCAGTATATAAGATTAGGCAAGAAGTGGGTGGAGAAGAATAAACAAGATCCTCTGGGAAGAACCGCACAAAAAGAAAAAAGAGCGAATTGGTATAACGGCGGAGTAAGGAATTGGATTTTAAAGTTTACTACGAACATTGGATAGAATGAAAGGCTGTAAAAATCAAAATAATAAAGAAATTACTTTGCAATATGGGTCTGAATGCGGGGGTGAGTCCCCAGGCCCGTCAGTACCCGCGAAACAAAGAAACAGGTTTTCAGCTTAGTATCCGTTACGTGGCGAAGCTAGCGAGAGCGTGCCCCAAGTTCAGACCTATATTGCTTAGAAAATTATTTTGATTTTTCTACAGTCCACTTTTCTTTGAAAGGATATGTCCACTTAATTATAAAAACTAAACAAGACTACCCAATAGTCATTGCCTCGTGCGTCAAGGTAATACCCTGCACCGAATCGAACAAAGTCAGGACGTAGCATAAGCTGATTATGGCTTGTGCTATTTTTGCCATGCCCTGAACAGTTTTCATCGGACTGCGCTGGCCTGAAGCAATGATTTCACCGCATACATCGGCTTCATTTGTGATAGAACCGCCCTGGGGACGTGTGTGAGAAAATAAAACGGAACATTCTCCGGCTCTTGTTTTCGCAAGATGATCCAGTCCTGCACTTTCCTGTAGAGTTCTTAATCCATGTGCTGCTCTATACTGATTTATACAGAAAAGAAGCTCTTTTTCGTATTGCTCATTAACAGAAGTATTACTTGTATTGTTGGACTTGGTCTGTACAACATTGTTTACAGTCCATGCTCCACTTTGATTTACGGTATAGCCATCCGGTGTAATCGTGTTTTCCGCCATCCATCCGTAGTCATCAAAACGATAACACTCGGAGATGCCGTCGTTGTTCCCGTCCAGCCATTGCCAGGAAGCTTTATGGTAGTTGCCGTTTCCAAGGTCATACCACCATGCATTTCTGGAGATTCCCCTTGACCATCCAAGGGCAAATGCCGGAATGGCGGAGATAAGAGATAGAATAAAGATGAGAAATATTGTTTTTAGAATGCTGAGCTGTTTTTTCTCTCTTTCTATCCCGAAAGCTATATTTTTTCGATTCTGATATTCTTTTGTTTTGTGACTGTTTGTTGTGATGTAATACATAGATGCCCTCCTTTGCGGCATCATACTTCAAATTATCGAATCAAATCAAGCGAAAAAGGCAATACTCACAAAAATTGTAAAAATAAAAGGAAAGTTATTATACAAAAATATAATAAAAAGTAAGTAAATCGTTGTAACCATTACAAAAAATGGTAAAAATGCTTAAAAATATTCAGAAACTGTATATTATTAAAAAAATAAGTATAATATTAAAAAAATAGATTGTTTTTAGTAATATTTATACAAAAAAACAATCTATTTTTATTGTCTATCCATTCATTTCATTTTTCGATTACTCTATTAAAAAGAGTGATAATCTTCTACTTAATCATAGTAACTAAACAGTACTACACAATAATCGTTTCCGTCACCGTCTACATAATATCCGGAACCAAAGCTTTTCAAAAATCCTTGACCAGCATGACGTGGTTGTGTGTTGGGCTGTCTTCCCAGGCTTGAAACCGTTTTTCTCCGGAGTGTGCATATTGCAGGCAAGAATTTCCCCATATACATCATTCTCGTTTAAAACGGATCCGCCCTGCGGCCTTGTGTGAGAGAAGCTGACTGCACATTCCTGCGCTCTGACCTCTGCAATGGCGTCCAAACTCTCTTTTTCATCCAAGGGAACTTAAAGAGGATCCTACGCGATACTGATTGATCTTATTAAGAACTTCTTTTTTTAATAGGTAGACTTTGACTTACAGACGGAGAAGAAGCGGCATTCACATTGATTGCTTTGGTCTGCACGACGTTGTTGACCGTCCATTCCCCGTTCTCGTTTACTCGAGCAGCCGTCGGCAGTTACCGTGTTTGTAAGCAGGAAACCGTTCTGATCAAAGCGGTAACATTTTTGCAACACCGCTTTGATTGTCATCAATCCATTGCCAGGTCGATTTACAGTAGTTTCCATTTCCAAGGTCATAGCGCCAAAGATAGCTTGCCGTGTCTCTTACCCAGCCCCGAGCAAGTGCCGGAAAGGCGGATAGAAAAAGAAAAAGCGGAGAGGAGAATGAATGTTTTATATGCTGTCTTGCATTTCTTTTACTAGAAATACTTTACTACTGTTTGCTCCAATGTTGTGACGGTTTGTTTTGTGTTTTTCATACCATTTCTCCTTTCGAAAAGTTTTTCTTCTTTGCGTGGCTCTTGATGAGGTAAATCATAATTTTAATTTATGTTTAACTGTTTTTGTATATTATCGACATAAACTATCTAAAAAAATATAAATATATATGTGAATTATGTTACTATAAATTTAAATATTCAATATTAAATAGAGAAAACAAACAATATAAATACCATAAAAATATATAAAAACTGTACATAATATATATAAACCGTAGAAAAGAATTAAAAATTAAGAACGATTTAAGTAAAATAATAAAACTAAAAAAATAAAAATAAAAATTTGCTTGTGGAAAATAGAAAAATAAAAGCAAAATACGCAGGAGCCAGTCCTGCGTGTTTGAAATTCATAACGAGAATCGTGCGAAAAGCGTGCGCTTTTCTCGTTTACTATACGTATTGCTTATTCTGTTCTTGAACTTTGTCGTATCCTTTACACTTTCATCTTCCGTTGCAAGTTTCTTTGGATCTTCTGTTTTTATGCTTGCTATTTGCAAGTTTCTCTGTATCTTCTGTTATTTTTGCTTTCTACTGCAAGCTTTTTCCGTCTCTTTCTTTCCCTTACGATGAAGATAAAAATAGGATGCAGAACATCGGGATGATGCAGATATAGGTAAGATTGCTATATAGAATATTGTTAAAAGTCCGTATCCAGAGCCGAGGAAAGGTTCCGCCGATGTTGTTCACCGCATGGGCCAGAACAACAAAGAGGAGAGAACGGCATTTTTTCATAAAATAACCTAAAATAATGCCCATCATTGCAGTGTAAACACCCTGAATAAAACTGCCGTGCCATATACCGAACATAAGTCCTGAAAAGAGAAGAGCAAACCAGGGAACATCCGAGGCCTCTTCAAAGCTGCGGAAGATGATACCGCGGAACAAGATCTCCTCTACCAAAGGTCCGATTGCAACGATGGCAAGGAAAGTCCAGATATACGGGCCGGATTCCAAATCATCATACATTCCCGAAAAGCTTTCGAGCTGATTCCCTAAAGAAGAGGAGTGAGATGCAAGGAAATCCACGATACTAAGCCAGATGCCGGATAAGCCGCCAACGCCGAGGCCGATTACGACGGAGAAGAGGATCCCCTGCCATATCGGGATGGAAAGCTCCGCCTTTTTCTTAGGAAATACCTTTCGGTAGAAGATATAGCAGAGAATAGAGAGCACAGTAGCCAAAAAGGCATCCAAGAAAGCGGAGTAGGTCCCCCACAAATCAATCTCTATGTGAGTTATATTAAAAGGAACAGATTAAGCAAGTTGATGAGGATATCCCCGATTCGATCATAAAGAAAAGAGAATCAGTAAGGGAAGAAATACATCGCTCTTACATTTAAGCCCTTTTTCTTTTTCAAAACTATTTTGTTTCCAATCTCCAATCTATTTTTAATCATTATGCAAAATCACAAAACAAATTGCAAAAGGAATAAAGAAATACCCTCTCGACATTTTGCTGCGTGAAAATTATAACGGAAGAATTAGAAAGTGACAATCATTCCTTTACACATACTCCTTTCACTTTCTCGTAATAAATTTTGGTAATAAAAAGATAGTATTCATTTCGGTGTTTTTTTGAAAGACAATTACGGGCCAATAGATTAAATTACATAAATGATTATGAAAAGAATTATAAAAATTTAATATTTATTTGTTTAAAGGTCGATATAGCTAACAGAATCCCTACCAAATTGACTCTTTGAAGGAGGAGAAGGAATGAAGTTTACAAAGAAGATTGCTGCACTATTTTTTTGCGACAGTACTCTGCCTGTCTATGGCTTTGCCTGCCTTTGCGGGAGAGTGGGTCTTTGACGGGCCGGAAAGCTGGAAGTGGTGGTACAAGGAAGATAACGGAAACCGTGTTACAAACGGATGGAAGCAAATTGACGGCGAGTGGTATCATTTTAAGGATAACGGTTATATTGACACAGGTTGGATTAATCTTCCGATAGCGTTTCCGGATGGAGAGGGAGAACTTGCTTGGAATAATAGCATACCTCAATGGTATTATCTCGATGCTTCCGGAAAATTGCTGAAAAATCAAAATTATATCGGCGGCTATACGGATGACACGGGCTTACTCCATGATGATATGTTTTTGGAGGGAATGTATTATAGAGGGGACACGAATCTGGAGAAAGTTCCGGTTCCTCCGGTAGAGGGAGCCAAATTTCAAGAATCCCCTGTATGACGACGGATACGCTGTAGATGGACAGGTCGTGAAAGGTTGGGAATATGCATCACCAGACTACAAAACGGGATTTTTTTAACGCTCTTTCCAGTGCGCTAGGCCCGGAACGAAATGATTTTTTTCTTATCGAATTCCGCAAGGCGCTTCTTATACGGATAAAGCCTTTCTGGAATCCACAATGCTGGATTGGTTCCTCAAAGAAGCATGAGCTTGGAGCTATTCGGATGATGGCACAGGACTGATTCATGTACACTGGGTAGAATAATAGTGATGCTTATCGAAAACTAGAGAGAGATCGCATTCATCGTGGAGATACTACACGAGAACTCGTCATGTACAGGTTAAAAACAGCCTTCCGAGAGTGAGGATGCTGTAAAAATCAAAAGACACGATGCAATAAGGTCTGAATCAGGGGTAGTCGAGCCCGTCGGTACTTTGCGAAAAACAAGAGAAACGGAGTTTTTCGCAGTATCCGTTACGTGCAAGTAGCGAGAGTGCAAGTTCAGACCTAATGTAGAAAAATATTTTGATCTTTTACAGCCCCTGTTAAAAACAGGAGAAAAACAATTTATCACAACCTTATAATAATTTATCCTTTAGACGATATTCCTGTAGGGATGATAGGAGTAGAAAGGCAAGGATTGTTTTTACGAAGTTTTTATAGAACCCATGCGCCAAGGAGGGGAGAAATTTTTAAGCATGGAGGGGGTTAAGGGTAGAGATAAAAATGCTTTTCCTATGAGTAGGGGAGAGGGATTTGATTATGAAAAACGAAAAATTTGCTAAACTGAAGAATCTATTGGGTAAGGGAGACGGCTGGAAGAAGAAGCTGTCTATCTTTCCTTGCCTTATCTTTTAATCCTTTTCGGGAGTGAAAGGCATTTCCTTATTGGGAATTGGCAGGGTAAATGATGCGCCGGAGGGAAATACGGTAGAAATCAGAGGAGACAGAATAAAACTCCATCTGGAGGGAGAAACGGTACGAGAACTCGCGGAAAAGGCAGTCCGGGAGGGGAAGTTAATCTGTGCGGAAAACGGAGAGCTCAGTTACAGCAGAAACGAAGAGCTCTTGGAGCGATATAGAGAATTGTTTTCCGAAGAGAGAGAAGTATATGAGCTTCCGCTCGACCAGGTAGTGGAGGGCTTGGATGAGCTTTCCGCTGTTGGCGGAAAAGGTTCGTGCCTTTGTGGAAGTGGATCCGAAGAAGCAAAAGAGGAAATACGGAAAAAGACAGTATGGATGCAGTGGCTTTTATTTTCAAGGGACTCCGCTTTCGGAAGACTCTTACTTGCCGTGAAAGGAGAGTCTTATTTCCAAAGCGTAAGAGGACGCGATGCGTCTTCGGTAAGCGGAGAGGAAGCTACTCCCGGAGGAGAAGGCGGGCCCGGACAGGCAGTAAAAGAAAGTAGTGGACTTCCCGGTATAGCCGGTCCCGGAGAGGTCTTGCATACAGGAAACGGAACAGCTTGGTCCCAAACAGGAAATCAATCAGGAAGAGCCGAGGACCAACGAGGGGAAATGCTCCAGGAAGCAGGAGTTTCAGCCCGGAGGAGAAACGGAAAAATCAAGCGCAAGAAAAACGAAGAAAATCTTCCTCATGGAGAGGGGATAGAAGGCCCGGGCTCGAAGTCGGATCTTCCAAGGAAAGTGCAGAGACCGGGGAAGTCGGTCCCTGCAGCGGACATGAGATCTGCAGGAGAAGACGTAAGAGAGGGAGAAAGCCAAGAGCTTTCGACTTACGGTACGGATACGGAAGCACTTTCCGGAGAGGGGACTTCGTCGAATCCGGCAGCTGATTCAGTTGCATCCGGAAAAAGCTCTATCGAAGAAGGAAATGCAGAAGAGGCGGGAAAGTCCGGAGAAACGGGACTTACGGAAAGCAGAGCGGAAATCCCGGAAACGATTGTTGAGACTGCACGAGCAGGAAGAAACAAGAAAAGAGAAAAGGAAGAAACTACAGCGGAAAGCGAGACGAAAAAGGAACAACGGAGGAATCAAGCGAAACAGAGGAATCAAGTGCGGGAGAAGAGAGGAAAAGCAAAGACAGAACGGAGTATCAGCTGGAAGGAACGGAGCTGATTTATTTCCTATATGAAAATGAAGGCGATGATGATTTATCCTTCCACCTTTTTGTAAGCGAGAACAGCTATCCGAAGATTCGTGTTCCGGGCAGAAATAAAGTGGGCAGACAGCTTCTGCAGGATGGAAAATCCCGGAAAAGCGGAAAATGTTGCGGATTCCGCCGGGGAAGAAGAGAAAGAAGCAGACGCTGAAAATCGAGCATCCGGATCCGGCTTAAGCTTGGATAAAGACGGAATAAAAGCACTGTATAAGGAGATGAAAGACGGCCCCGATGAGTATTTTCTCCGAACTTCGGGCGGTGAAGCTCCAGGAATACAGCTTTAAATGAGCTGGGAAGAATCAGCCAAAAACATAGAAGTGGAAGGCTTCGGCACAGTAGAGGTCTTCTATGATAAAGATGACTTTACGGAGAAAGTGGACTTAAAGGCGAGCCTTCTTAAAAACCGGAGGAAGTGAAAGAAGAACAGAAGAGGGTGAAGCGACCACAGAAGAAAAAGAAGAAACTGTCGTAGAAGAAACTGTAGCAGAAGAAACTGTCGCAAAAAGAAACTGAAGCAAAAACGATTGTAGAAGAAGCATCTACAGAAGAGGGAGCGACGGTAGAGGAAGCGCTTTCGGAAGATGGAAGCGAGACAGGAACAGCAAAAAGGAGAAAAGGCAAGAACTTCTGATGTTTTGCAAGAAAAAGGAAGTGGAAGCCTTTAAAGAACAACGGCATCTACGATCAGTCCATCTCTTTGGATATCCATTTTGAAGATAAGAAAGGACAGGAAGTGGAACCGTCCTCCTCCGTATCCATGCGCTTTTATATCGCAAAGACGGCACTTCCGGAAGAGGTAAAGGAGGAGAATATCTCGATACACCACTTGGTCGAGAAGGAAAACGGAGAGATTGACCATGTGGAGCTTCTTTCGGCTGCGAAAAGTTCTGCGGAAGAGCCGGAAAATGAAAAAGAAATAGCGGAATTAGGAGAGGAAAGTGCTGAAAAAAGAGAGACAGAGAAAGAAAATATCTCTCAGACGGAAAGCGGAAATACAGAGAAGGAAAACAGCGAATTTATTGTCCGGGAATTTGAAGTTAAAAGTTTTTCTACCTATTCCTTGACTTGGTCAAGCGGAAAAGCAAACAATAAGAATTATAAATTCTTTTTCTTTGTAGACGGTGACTTCAGACAGATGGGACCAAAAATTGATATAGATATGTCAAAATTTTTGGCGGAGCGCCCCTCTTTCAGAATAAATACTACAATCCATATCATCTTGCATATCCGTATGATATATTGTATTTGTGTCCCCCTTTGACCGGCTACAGCATCCACATGCGACATGCAGACGGAGTCTCACCCTGTTAGTGGTCCGGTAGTCTATCCGGCTTCTTTACCGCTTTCCAGTATGAATACAGAGAGCAATAGGAATACGGGAGTATCTTGGCCGGATCCGGTTGTTTACCTGACAACGAAGAGAGTGATTAGGCAGTGGCATTATGATACTAACCAATATATAAATAATCCTGCAACGTATTGGGCGGATTTTGGATCTGCATGTAGTAAAAATTATTACCTTTTTTACAAATTAAACGCAAAAACCCATAATCACAGCTATCCCAAGTATGATATGGAGATGCAAAAGGAAAAGTACATCACGAAGAAATCGGATGGCTCCTATGACCTGACATTAACTGCAAGACCGAGTGTGGCAGGTGAAGAGAAAAACAAACTGGATATCATCGTGGTTTATGACAAGTCGATCTATATGGCTTTGGATTTTATGCGCACGGTATCGGATTCTGAAGAATTCCCCTACGATGATGCAAGAGAGGATAACAGTGCAAGTACAAAAGCACAGTTTCGGAAAAATTGATATTGGGTAGCCTGCTGGACGATATTGCGAAAAATCCGGCTTACGATGCACAATTTGCATTGGTAACGATGGGAGGAAAGAGAAATCTGAATCTCAATGGCGGAGAGTTCTCCGTATCGGATGCGGCAGACAATGATGCGGAGAAAGTCATCGGCTTTACGAAGGATGTCACGGTTTTTAAGCAAAATCTGGATGATATCAGCATAGAGAAGGAGAAGAAAAAGGCGCAGTACCAGGCAAATGCCTATGAGCACCATGGCCTGAACTATGCTGCGGGAATTAAGGCGGCGGAAGAATTTCAGAATGGCGCGGTAGTGGGAACGGACTGTGAAGCGACAAGATCGGACGCAAGAAGAGTAGTACTTTTTGTTACAGCTTATAACCCGAACTTTTCCTATTTTTCCGAAATACGAAGGCGGAGGAAATACCAAACTATTTCTTGCGAAAGGCGGAAGATGCTTACGGAAATAAAGTCGGTCAGTTCCCCGGAAAAGTGGTGGATCGCTTACAACTGGGACCAAGCAGAAACAAATCTTTAAACTACTATAGTTACTTTATAAAACCGCCTACAGGAGAGGATGATTTTGGGGCTTATGCCGGCTATTCCTACGGGAGCGGGCGAGGTTTCGAAGAAGTTGCACTAACACAGGCTCGTGGAGCACTCACCGAATTAAATGAAATCGATGCCTTTTATGCCATCGGTTTGGGACCGGATGCTAACTACAGCCATCTGGAAGACTTGATTGGGGGCAAAAACGATACTGGGCTGAAAAACGGGCATCCCTCTGAGCAACCGCTGAGTAGCGATATAGAACAGTCGGTTATCAAAATAACCAGTAACAGTTCTACCACGGATTTAATAGACATAAAAATGGTCTTCGTTCCAAGATTGCGCCGATTCGTATCAGTGACGTAAACATCTGGGATCAACTTAGCGAGAACGTGGAAGTAAACTTCGACAATGCGAATCCTGCCGATAAAGCTGCAAAAGCTAAGAGCGGAAGTTTGGAAGGTGGACGATGATGGGAAGCCGATATCGAAACTGGAGAAATCCTGACGATAGCGATTCAACCAGTAGAAGTCTGGGATTTTCAGGGCTTTAAGGGAGTAGAAGCGACTTATGATCCCCGTCGGAAAAGATAATCGAGTTAAAGACGAAACCCGGAGATTTCAGTTTTTCCAAAGGGCTATGAAATCCGTCTTACGGTGAATGTAAAACCTACACAGACAGCATATGAAAAGTACCAGAAAAACATTCTGGATTATTTTGATAAAGATAGTGAACGCTGGGCTATAGCCGGAACAAAGGATATTGGATATCTTGATAATGTAAACGGAGAGAATATTAGCGGAACCAGAACGCCGGATCTTAACTCCAGCTTAAAAAGAAGGAGACATCAGAACGGACCAGTGGTACCTTTATGATAAGGTACCGGAAGAGAGTTCACACCTCTTCGGAAAAAGAAGGATTTTATTCGAATGAAGGGGCTTACTTAAAGTATGTTCGATTTAAAGATAAAAATACCAGAGAGGAGCCTCCGAAGGAGAAGTATCAAAAACCTGTTGTACAAGTAGATCCGGGAACCATTCGTATTATAAAAAGATTTTAAGGGAACGGAGAGTGATGATGAGGAGCTTGAGTTGTTAAAATCTTGTTCCTTCAAATTGGAAGAAGAAATTCCGGGCACAACGAATTTCCGGCCGGTGAACGGCATCACAAAAATTCACCATGACGAAGTCGGAAACGGAAACGGATTATGGTCCGCTTGTTACGGAGGAATATATCGGTACGAAAGTAAGCGGAGTAGGAAAGAATCTGACTCGATTGTTCCCTCCTGCGACAGTGCATGGCGGTAAAAACAATATGTTTTAACTATCACAGGTTTGGTGCCGGGAAGAAAGTACAGAATTTCTGAAATCATGGCAGCTGCCGGTGAGGAAGCGACGATTTCAGGACGAATCCTGCGCTTTAAAAACTTGGAAATCGCTGCAACTACCAAAGCGAAAAACGCAAGCAGAACCTATGAAGTCGGAACGCTTACCTTGGCGGAAAAATGAAACCAAAGAGCTGGGTGTGAAGAACGTCTATGAAGAAGACGACAAGCAGATTCTTAGGATTGAAAAAAAGGTCAGTGGAGATCTGGCGGATAAGAACCAGGTATTCTCTTTCCGTTTGAAGCTCTTTAAACCGGATGGAGTGGCGATTAATCAAACCGAGTTCAATACCTTGAAAGCCGGTTTTTCGACCGATACACAGGGGCTGATTCAGTTTAATCTCAATGCAGGCGATTCCTTTATTGCCTTTAGCCTAAAGCATGGGCAAGCTATAGAATTTGTTCTTCCGAAAAACTACAAGTATATGGTCGGGGAGAAGCAGTTAGATTATGCCCCGGAAGTCAGTACCGATTATGCTTTTGCAAAATCTGGATGCGGTAGGCTATCGTTACACCTATGAAAAAGAGGTGGAAAAGAAATTGGACGGCTCAAAAAGAAGTCCTCGTCTTTACAAAACCATAGAGATCCGATTCCGCCAATGGGGCCTTGTCGGCCTTGGCGAAATATGGAGAAGAAACCTGATTCTCTTCTCTCTCTTTATGGGTATAATATTCATACTAAAGAAGAGAAAGTTGATTCTTTATGCGCGAAAGGATTGACTGATAAATAGAGATGCTGTATTTTTTGCATACTTGTTCCGATATTCGAGAAAGTATGCCTGACAATTGGATTACGCCGTTTTCCTTTTTCATAATTACACTCCAAGGAAAAAGTGCTGATGAATTGTACCGCCCTCCAAATCGTTAGATTTTTGGTCTAACTTTTGGGGGTCGGTACATTATGTCTGAGCACTTTTTCTTGAAGTGTTTCTTGACTCCTCCTTCTATGCTTGAGCTAGGTTTGTTCGATATGATAAGATGAATGAGAATAAAAATCTGTGAAATACTGCATAAATTATTCGTAAGTAGATGCAAAATATCTTATACCGAGAAAAACAGTGTGAGAAAAGATTCGTAGAGGAGATAAAAATGAGTCGTGGGAAAAAGACCGAAGATAAAGCTGACAATCACAGACCGTATAGGGAAAAATGGGCTGTCACCGCGGTCATAAGGTGGGGGACTGCTTTCGACTATGATACGGAAAGAGGGCAAAATCTGTCCGATGGCTATGCACTGCGCTTTTTCCGTATATAGATATCTTGCGATATGGCGGCAAGCTCCCGGACAGCCTAGAAGGCGTGGCGGAGTTTTGCTGTTCAGATGCGGACGTTGTCTTGGTGTTTAAAGCGGAAATTGTGGAAGAATGAAATAGATAAATTCTCCTGAGGAAATAAAAACTGTAAAATTTCCGACAAAAACATCCGATAAAAAAATTCTGAAAAATAAAAAAATTGCTGACAGCAAATCTCACCGATGCTAAGATACACAGGCTGTCGCTCCAAACGAGAGATAGCAGGGAAAGACTTTTTATCAGAAAAGTCGTCCCGTACCGACCACAGCCCGAAGGGATGTGCTTTGCGGAGCAAAGTTTGTTTTAGTCATCCAATACTGAAACAAAGTCCAACAGTACCTTGAAAATCAAAGATCGAATAATACACAGACCCTGAAGATTCTTGAAAAGTTTCTCGAGTAAGAGAAACAAAAAAAGCCGGAATTCCGGCAGAGAAAATTCAGAAAGCTTTGAAGAAATTCAAGACAGCGAAAAACCTAATTACAGTAATTAAGGAAAAACAAGCTAAGCGCGTTTTTGACTTGGACTGAACTTAAACCGCTTTTGAAGAACGGATAGTGATGTTTTTATTCATGAAAAACATTACCTTATTATGAGAGTTCGATCCTGGCTCAGGATGAACGCTGGCGGCGTGCCTAACACATGCAAGTCGAACGAGATGCGTATCGGAAAGCTTCGGCCGGAAGATATGTTATCTAGTGGCGGACGGGTGAGTAACACGTGGGTAACCTGCCTTATGGAGGGGGATAACAGAGAGAAATCACTGCTAATACCGCATAAGCACACATTGCCGCATGGCAGAGTGTGAAAAGATTTATCGCCATAAGATGGACCCGCGTCTGATTAGCCAGTTGGCAGGGTAAAAGCCTACCAAAGCAACGATCAGTAGCCGATCTGAGAGGATGACCGGCCACATTGGGACTGAGACACGGCCCAAACTCCTACGGGAGGCAGCAGTGGGGAATATTGCACAATGGGGGAAACCCTGATGCAGCGACGCCGCGTGAGTGAAGAAGTATTTCGGTATGTAAAGCTCTATCAGCAGGGAAGATAATGACAGTACCTGACTAAGAAGCCCCGGCTAACTACGTGCCAGCAGCCGCGGTAATACGTAGGGGGCAAGCGTTATCCGGATTTACTGGGTGTAAAAGGGAGCGTAGACGGAATGGCAAGTCTGAAGTGAAAACCCCGGGCTCAACCTGGGGACTGCTTTGGAAACTGTTGTTCTAGAGTGTTGGAGAGGTAAGTGGAATTCCTGGTGTAGCGGTGAAATGCGTAGA